>Ga0335079_10004113_pt1 | contig 16736 bp, 15 predicted proteins | sample Lox_Sample_33_FD_206719 | JGI IMG/M metagenome (GOLD analysis project Ga0335079, IMG submission 206719) | Soil microbial communities from Loxahatchee National Wildlife Refuge, Florida, United States - Lox_Sample_3.3 | ecosystem: Environmental > Terrestrial > Soil > Wetlands | place: USA... | reverse complement strand
CGATTATCCGCCGTTCGACTATGCCGGCCCGGACCGCAATCCGGCCGGCTTCAACGTCGACCTCGCCCGGCTCATCTGCGACGAGATCAAAGCCACCTGCACGATCCAGGCCCGCCGCTTCGATACACTGCTCGACGCGCTCAACGACAACCGCGGCGACGCCGTGATCGCCTCGATCGCGGCGACCGCGGAGACGCGACGGCGCGCCGATTTCACCGACCCTTATTACCGCACGCCGGCGCGCTTCGTGGCGCGGCGCGATAGCACCATCGGCGCGGTGCAGCCGGAAATGCTCGAAGGCAAGAAAATCGCCGTCGTCGCCGGCACGGCGCATGAGGCCTATCTCAAGGCGATGTTCACCGGCGCCGAAGTGAAGCCCTATGCCAATGCGGAGGCCGCGCGCGCGGCGCTGCGCAACAAGGAGGTCGATCTCCTGTTCGGCGACGGCATTGCGCTCGCGTTCTGGCTCAACGGCTCCGATTCCGGCGCCTGCTGCGCGTTTCGCGGCGGACCGTTCCTGGAAAGCCGCTACTTCGGCGAAGGTGTCGGCATTGCGGTCAAACGTGGCAACGATCTGCTGCGGCAGGCGCTCAACTGGGCGCTGTTCCGGCAATGGGAGAAAGGCAGCTTCACCGATCTGTGGCTGCGCTATTTTCCAGTCAGTCCGTTCTGACGGCGAAATTTTTGCGGCGCCGCTGATAAAGTTCTACAGGTAAAGCGAATGTCGATCGCCGTCGTCGCAAGCCCTACGGAACTGCGCGAAATCGCCGAGCAGTCGCGTGCCTGGCCGTTCGAGGAGGCGCGCAAGATCGTCGCCCGCCTCAAGCGCAAGCCGAAGGACGAGGTGATCTTCGAGACCGGCTACGGACCCTCCGGCCTGCCGCATATCGGTACCTTCGGCGAAGTGGCACGCACCACGATGGTGCGCCATGCCTTTCGCGTGCTGACCGACGACAAGATCAAGACGCGCCTGATTGCGTTCTCCGACGACATGGACGGGCTGCGCAAGGTGCCGGACAACATCCCCAACAAGGAGATGGTGGCACAACATCTCGGCAAGCCGCTCACCAAGGTGCCCGATCCGTTCGGCACCCACGACAGCTTCGCCGCGCACAACAATGCGCGGTTGCGCGCCTTCCTCGACCAATTCGGCTTTCAATACGAATTCATGTCGTCGACTGCCTGCTACACGTCAGGCCGGTTCGATGCGGCACTGCTCAGGGTCTTGGAGAAGTTTGACGCAGTCATGACCATCATGCTGCCGTCGCTGCGCGAGGAGCGCGCCGAGACCTATTCGCCGTTCCTGCCGATCTCGCCGACGAGCGGCATCGTGCTGCAGGTTCCGGTCGTCGCCCATGACGCCAGGGCCGGCACCATTACCTACCAGGATCCCGACAGCGGCGAGCGCGTCACCACGCTCGTCGCCGGCGGGCGCTGCAAGCTGCAATGGAAGCCGGATTGGGCGATGCGCTGGGTCGCGCTCGGCGTCGACTACGAGATGGCCGGCAAGGATCTGATCGACTCGGTGAAGCTGTCCGGCGAAATCTGCCGTGCGCTGGGCGGCACGCCGCCCGAAGGCTTCAATTACGAACTGTTCCTCGACGAAAACGGCCAGAAAATCTCGAAATCGAAGGGCAACGGCCTGACCATCGAAGAATGGCTGCGCTATGCCAGCCCCGAAAGTCTGTCGCTGTTCATGTATCGCGAGCCGAAGGCGGCGAAGCGGCTCTATTTCGATGTCATTCCGCGCCACGTCGACGAATATCTGCAATATCTCGACGCCTATCCGCGGCAGGCGGCCAAGGAACGGCTCGGCAATCCGGTCTGGCACATTCACGGCGGCAACCCGCCGCAGGCGGACAATCCGGTGCCGTTCGCCATGCTGCTGTCGCTCGTCACCGCGTCGAATGCCGAGAATGCCGAGACGCTGTGGGGCTTCATCGGCCGCTACCGGCCGGGCGTCACGCGCGAGAGCCATCCGCATCTCGCCGCGCTCGTCGATTATGCGCTGCACTATTTCCACGATTTCGTGCTGCCGGCGAAGCAGTTCCGCGAGCCGACCACCGCCGAACGCGCGGCATTGATCGATCTGCGCGATGCGCTTTCGCAACTGCCCGCCACCGCAACGGCTGAGGCCGTGCAGGACGTGGTCTACGAGGTCGGCCGGCGCGAACCCTTCCTCGACGCCAAGAAGAAGGGCAAGGACGGCAAGCCCGGCGTCTCGCTTGACTGGTTCAACCTGCTCTATCAGGTGCTGCTCGGCCAGGAGAAAGGCCCGCGCTTCGGCTCTTTCGTCTCAGCCTACGGCCTGCAGAACACCATCGACATGATCGACGGCGCGCTGGCGCGGTCGGCGTGACGCCGCGATGCAATGACGCTCAGTGCCTATCTCATCATCGCGCTCACCATTTTGGTGAGCTCGTTCATTTCCGGCGTGTTCGGCATGGCCGGCGGCGTCATCCTGCTCGGCGTATTGCTCAACTATTTCGACGTTGCCGCCGGCATGATCCTGTTCTCGATCATCCAGTTCTTCGCCAATGCCTGGCGGGCGCTGCAGTGGCGCCAATATGTGCTGTGGCCGATCTTCTTCAAATACGTCGCCGGCGCCGCGATCGCCTTCACGGCGATGTTCGCGATCAAGTTCGTGCCCAACAAGATGATGGTCTATCTCAGCCTTGGCATAATGCCGTTCGCCATCGAAGCGCTGCCGCGCCGGCTGCGGCCGAACATCGAATGGCGCGGCGTGCCCTTCGTCACCGGCATCCTGACCACGATCGTCCAGGTGCTGGCTGGCGTCGGCGGCCTGTTCCTCGACATCTTCTTTCAGAAGAGCATGCTCGACCGCAAGACGACGAACGCCACCAAGGCGATCGTGCAGACGCTCAGCCACGTCATCCGCGCCAGCTACTTCGGCACACTGTCCGGCCTGGCCGGCGTGCCGAAATGGACGCTGGCGCCATCGATCGCGCTGGCGCTCGCGGCAACATCGCTCGCGCCTTTCGTGATCGAGCGCATGACCGATCACGGCTATCGGCAATGGACGCGTGCGATCATTTTCGCGGTGAGCTCGGTCTATCTGGTGCGCGGCGGCCTGCTATGGTGGCACGCGGCACCGTGACGCGCGTGAGCCGCGGCACCTATAGATAGCGGCGCAGATCGGCGGCGGAAGCTTCCGGCGTGCGCTTGAGGTTGAACGGCGCGACAAAGTGGCCGTCCTTGTCCATCAGGTAGACGACGGCGGTGTGGTCCATCGTGTAGTCGCCGTTATCGAGCGGGACTTTCTTGGCGTAGACCCGATAGGCCTTGATCGCGGCGTTGACCGCGGCCGGATCGCCGGTGAGCCCGCGCAGATGTGGATCGAAATTGGACAGGTAATCCTTCATCACCGCCGGCGTGTCGCGCTCGGGATCGACGGTGATGAACAACGCGCCGGTGCGGTCGGCATCCGGCCCAAGCTTGGCGAGGACCTGCGAGATCTCGAACAGCGTGGTCGGGCAGATGTCGGGACAATGGGTGAAGCCGAAGAACACCAGGAACGGGCGGCCCTTCATGTCCTGGTCGCTGATCGGCTTGCCGTTCTGATCTTCGAGACGAAAGGGCCCGCCGACCGCGGACACCGTGGCCCCGAGCGGCGAAGACACGCGGTTGCTGACGATCAGGATGACGCCGAAGCACAGCACCAGACCGGTGAGGAAGGCCGCCAGGACCAGCGCGACGCGCGATGCCTTTCCGTTCACAATCCTCCTCCGCTTAGCCAAAGCAGGCGGCGAAGCCGGCGCGAACCGTCTCGAAAAACACCGTCGTCCCATAATGGGCCCACAACATGACGGTGCCGGCGAGCGCCACGGCAGCGGCGAGGCCGGCCGCCACGAGCGACCGCGACCTCACGCGTGTTGCAACGGTTTCTTGCATCGGTATGGGTCCGGCACCGCCGTAAATATGATGGAACCGGCCGAGCCACAACGACAATTCTGCCGCACACGCAGAGCAGCCCTGTGCAGGCCGCCGCGCCTGCCTCACGGACAGGTCTGGTAAAGCTCCGAGAGTTCCCGGCCGCGAAGCTGGATCAGATGCGGCGTCAGACCGCCGTGCCTGACGATCCAGCTGCGGATCGGCGTAGGATAAAGCTTCATCACCAGACGGCTGCCTTCGCGCGTCGGCACCAGTGACCGGGAAGCGTCGTCGTAATAGGAGGCCGCATGGAACCCGAGCACGGCGCGCCTGGTGACGCAGACATGATCCGCCGGCACGATTCCGGTAAGCAGGGTGCAGGCCGACAGGCACGGCCCGTCGATGACGATGCGCTCACCGGTTTCGCGCACCTGCTCGAACCTGCGGATGTAGGACGCCACTTCGCCGCCCGGATCGCTGACAATGCGCACTTCCGCGGCAGCCGCCGTCGGCGCGAGCGCAGATGCCGCAACGGTAACGACGCCCAACGCCAGAGCGCCGGCCAAACCAGCCTGCCATTTCATGAAGGACCCTTTCCCCTTCGTTCGCTGCCGACCGTGCTGCGGCTTTGCTGCAAGACTTCGAGGATTTCCCGTCTTAATCCCGAATCGCTCGCCTATTTTTTGATGTGCCGCTCCGGTTCCGCTCCCGGCATCGCAATCGTCGCCCCCGGCGCATGCAGCATAGCGCTGACGGCGCGCGGACGACAGCAAAAAGCGATGCTATAAACCGCCTGCGGCACACGGAAGCAGAGAGAGAGGCGGGGACCCCCAATGACACGTGACTTCGAAGATCACTGCTGGAAGGATTTGATCGACGCCGAGACGATCGAGATCTATCAGGCCTACCGCCGCAAAACCTATGTCGGCGACAATCCCGCGGTGCTTGCCATCGATCTCTACAATAAAGCCTATCAGGGCGGGAACCGGCCGGTCCGCGAAGTCGATCGCGAGTTTTCCGGTTCCTGCGGCGAGCACGCCTGGAAGGCGCTGCCGCATACGCAGAAGCTGTTCGCTGTTGCCCGCCGCGCCGGAGTTCCCATCATTTACACCACGCGCCATGTCGACACCCGCGGCGTGCACTCGACCAACCGCAATATCGGCCGCGAGCGCGACGACATTTACGACATCAAAGCGGAACTCGCACCGCAGCCCGGAGAGCTGGTGATCTACAAGGAGCGCGCCTCGGGCTTCTTCGGCACGCCGCTGATCGCCCATCTGCAACAGAAGCGCATCGATTCGCTGATCATCTGCGGCGAGAGCACGTCCGGCTGCGTGCGCGCCTCGACCGTCGACGCCTATTCGTATGGCTTCCACAATGTCGTGGTCGAGGAATGCACCTACGACCGCTCGCCCATCAGCCACAAGGTCAATCTGTTCGATCTGCACCACAAATACGCCGACGTGCTGCATATCGAAGAAGTTCTGGCTCACCTCGACGGGCTCGCCGTCGGTCGCAAGGTGGCCTGAGACCGCCGCTCCGGCAATTTCGACAAGCAAATCGCAAAAGAGTAAGCGCCCATGGAAACGTCAGCTGCACGCAAGACCAACGCTCCCGAATTCGCCACCGCCTATTATCTGCTCGAAGGCCTCAACGAGATCGGCGTCGATTATCTGTTCTGCAATTTCGGCACCGACCACGCGCCGATCATCAACGAGATGGCACATCGCCGCAAACGCGGCGAGGCGATGCCGAGCGTGGTGCGTTGCCCGCACGAGAATACCGCAGCGCATATGGCGGAGGGCTACGCCTTCGTTACCGGGCGCGGCCAGGGCGTACTGGTGCATGTCGATGTCGGCACCGCCAACACCGCGAACGCCATGCACAACGCCTATCGCAGCCGATTGCCGGTGCTGCTGATGGCCGGCAAGGCGCCCTATACCGCCAATGACGAACTGATCGGTTCGCGCGACACCTACGTCCACTTCGTGCAGGAGCCGTTCGACCAGGCGAGCTTGGTGCGGCCCTATTTGAAGTGGGAATGGACGCTGCCGTCGGGCGTCGTCGTCAAGGAAGCGCTGCGGCGCGCCTATTCGATCATGCAGAGCGAGCCGCGCGGCCCGGTCTACCTGATGATGCAGCGCGAGACGCTGACGCAGCAATGGAGCACCGACCAGATCCGCCGTTACGCGGCCGACGAGTTTGCCGCGACCTCGGGCGGTGGCGCCGATCCGAAGCTCGTCGCGGCGCTGGCGGACAAGATTTTGACCGCAGAAAATCCGGTGCTGATCACCGGCTATGCCGGACGCAGCGCGCAGGCCTCGCAGGCGATCGATGCTTTGGCGCAATTCGCCGGCATCGCGGTCTACGAAGCCAATATGACCAACAACATTTCCCACGACTGTCCGTGCTTCGTCGGCTTCGCGGCCGATCGCGCGGTGCCGAACGCCGATGTCGGCATGCTGGTCGACGTCGACGTGCCTTGGTTTCCAAGCGACGTGCAGACCAAGGAGAAATCGTTCTGGGCGCATATCGACATCGACACGCTCAAGCCCGGTTCGCCGATGTGGACGTTCCCCGGCAATCTGCGCATGCAAGGCGACAGCGGCCGCATTCTCGAACAGGTGCTCGAGGATCTGCGCGGCAAGGCGACGCCACGCTTCAAGGCGGCAGCCGCCGCCCGGCTCGAACGCATCAAGGCGCTGCGCGAGGAACGCCTGGCGCGCGCCGCCAAGCTCGCCGCCGACAAAGGCAAGCCCGGCGCCATCAATCCGCATTATCTGATGGCGCAACTCGGCAAGGTGCTCGACGACGACGCCATCATCTTCAACGAGGGTGTCACCAATGCGGGCGCCGTGCTGCTGCAAATCCCGCGGCGCAAGCCGAACACGACGATGCGTTCCGGCGGCGGCGGGCTCGGCTGGTCCGGCGCCATGGCGCTCGGCGCCAAGCTTGCGGCACCGGAGCGGATGATGGTGCAGATTTCCGGCGACGGCGGCTTCTATTTCGGCAATCCGAGCTCGGTATTCGCCGTCTCGCAGCAATACAAGCTGCCGATCTTCTCGATCGTCATGGACAATACCGGCTGGAACGCGGTGAAGCAGTCGACGCTGCGCGTCTATCCGGAAGGCGAAGCCAAGGACACCAACGAGTTCGAGTCGAACCTTGCTCCCAAAGTCGCCTTCACCAAGGTCGGCGAAGCCTTCGGCGCCTATGGCGAAGAGGTCAGCGACCCGGCCGATGTCCCGGCCGCGATCGCGCGCTGCCTCAAGGAAGTGCGCGCCGGCCGCTCGGCGCTGCTCCACGCGCGCGTGACGCGGCTGTAAGCCAGGTGCGATCGCTTCGCCGTCCGCTCGCCGCCACCGCCTTCGCGCTCGCCGCGCTCGCGGCGGCAACGTCGCGCGCGCAACCAAGCGGCTATCCCGAGCGCACGATCGAAATCGTCGTGTCCTACGGCGCCGGCGGCTCGACCGATCTCGTCGCGCGCGCCATGGCGCAGAAGCTGCAGGAGCGCTTCGGCAAGCCCGCCGTCGTGCTCAACAAGCCTGGCGCCAGCGGCGCGGTCGGCGCGGCCTATGCGGCGCATGCCGCGCCGGACGGCTACACGCTCTATGTCGGCTTCACGTCCGAAATGGTCGTGGTGCCGCAGATCGCCAAAGGCGCCAAATATTCGATCGACGATTTCGAGCCGATTGCGGTGACCGGCCTCGTCCCCGTGGTGCTGATCGCGACCAAATCCATGGCGGCCAACTCGCTTGCCGAGTTGATCGCGCAGATACGGCAATCGCCCGGCAAATACACGTTCGGCGGCAGCATCGGCAGCCCGTCGCACATCATGGGCTCGTGGCTCAACAAGCTGTACGGGCTTGAGACCACGCACATTCCCTATCGCGGCGGCGCGCAGGTTGTCTCCGAGGTGATGGGCGGGCACGTCGACATGTTCTACGCCGGCGTCGCGGTCGCCAAGGCGGCGATCGATTCCGGCGCGGTGAAGGCCTATGCGGTCACTGGCGACAAACGCTCGGCCGCGCTGCCCGACGTGCCAACCTTCAAAGAAGCCGGCGTCAAGGATTTCGAACTGGCGAGTTGGAACGTCTTTCTTGCACCCAAAGGCACCCCGGCCGACGTCATCGCGCTGCTGAAGGCGGCGACGCTGCAAGCGCTCGACGATCCGCAGCTCCGCACCATGCTGGCAACGCAAGGAGTCGAGCCGAGCGACACGCAAGACGTCAAGGCCTTCCTCGCCAGCGAACGCGACAAATTCGGCCGCGTCGTACGCGAACTCGGCATCACCATGGAGCAGTGAGCGACGGCGTACTACTGGCTCGCCGTCTTGCCATTCGCCGCTTTGTCGGCAAGCGAGTGGTAGACGACGCGGATGAAATTCGTGCTCGCCTGCTCGCTAACCGCCCATTTCTTGTCGAGATCAGCGAAGGGTCTCGCGGCGATGACGTCGGCCTCGCTCTTGCCCGCCTTGACCAGCTTCGACATGCGGTCGCGCGCGGCTTCGAGCATGATGAGGTATGTGGCGATGTCGGCCTTGCCGGCAAGCGGGCCGTGGCCCGGCACGATCTTGGTCTTGTCGTCGGCGAGGAACAGATAGATGCGGGCACCGGTGATCATGCCGTTGATGTTGCCGCCATTGGCGAAGTCGATATTCGGATAGCGGCCATTGGTGAAAATATCGCCGGTGGCGAGCACATCGGCATCCTTGAAGTAGACATAGGTGTCGCCGTCGGTGTGGGCGTTCTTCGGATGACCGAGCGTCGCGGTGCGGCCTTTGATCTTCAGTGTCATGCGGTCGGAATAGGTCATTGTCGGCAAGCCATCGGCTTCGACCGGCGGCGTCTTGACGCCGGTCAGGCCGTTGGTAGTGCCGGCCGCGAGACGGTTCTTCACATTGACGTGGGCGACGATCGTGGCGCCTTCCTGATGAAACAGCGCATCGCCCGACGTGTGATCGGCGTGAAAGTGAGTGTTGACGAGGTATTTGATCGGCACGCTCGTCACTTTGGCGATCGCCGCCTTGATCCGGTCGTGCAGCGGCGGGAACTCGCTGTCGACCATGATCGCCGCATCGCTGCCGACGGCGAGCGTGATGTTGCCGCCTTCGCCCTGCAGCATATAGGTGTTGTTGCCGAGATCGGTGGTGATGATCTCAACCTTGGAGAAATCGCGCTGCGGCGGAGCGGCGGGAGCGGGCGGCGCCGGCTGCTGCTGCGCCAGGAGATTTCCGGCAAAGCCGATAATGCCGGCCGCAAGCGCAAGCGATGCGATTGTGCGCATGGTCGTCCTCCCGATCGGCCCCCGCTGATTGAGTCTATTCGGCCTTGATGTTGGCGTCGTGAATGATCTTGCCATACTTGTCCATCTCGCTGGCAATGAATTTGGCGAAGGAGTCGGGCGTCGAGCCGATGCCCTCGAAGCCGAGTTTGGTGAGCTTCGCCTTCACATCGGCATCGGCCAGCACCGCGGCAACGCTCGATTGCAGCTTGTCGGCAATGTCGGCCGGCAGATCTTTCGGTCCCCACAGCCCGTACCAGGAGACGAATTCGAAGCCGGGCAGCCCGGATTCCTCGACGGTTGGAATTTCGGGCGCCGCCGTCTGGCGCTTCAGGCTGGTGATGGCGAGCGCCTTGATCCGTCCGGCCTGGGCCTGCGGCAGCGACGACAACATCGGATCGGCGAGGAGCTGAATCTGCCCGCTCATCAGATCGGTCAATGCCGGGCCGGTGCCCTTATAGGCAACGACCAGGGTGTCGACATGCGCCTCGCGTTTGAGAAGTTCGACGACGAGATGACTGGCCGAGCCGATACTGGTGGTGCCGAAGGTATATTTCTGCGGCTCCTTGCGGACGAGGTCGAAGAAGTCCTTGAGATTGTTCGCCGGCACGCTCGGTGTCGTGCTCACGATCAGCGGGCCGGTCGCAATCAGCGTCACCGGGGTGAAGTCCTTCACCACGTCGAACGGCATGTTCTTGTAAAGGAACGGATTGACGACGTGGAGCGATGCGGTGAGCAGCAGCGTGTAGCCGTCGGGATCGGCCTTGGCGACGACGTTGGCGCCGACATTGCCCGAGGCGCCGCCGGCGCGATTCTCGACGATGAAATGCGGCCCGACGGTCTGGTTGAGCTTGTCGACGACGATCCGGGCGACGCCGTCGACCGAGCCGCCGGGTGGGAACGGCACCACGACCGAGACGGTGCGCGCCGGATAATTCTGCGCCGGCGCGGCAGAAGGCGCGAGCGCGAGCCACAAAACGACGCATGCGAAGACAATGACGCGCTTCCCGATCATCTAGAACGCTCCTGGATAGCTGCCGCCGTCGATCAGCAGGCTCTGGCCGGTAATGTAGCCCGCATGGGCCGAACATAAAAACGCGCAATAGGCGCCGAATTCGGTTGGATCGCCGTAGCGTTTGGCGGTGCTGGCCTGCGCCCGCTCCCGGAATATCTGATCGAATGTCTTGCCGCTCCCCGGCAACAGGCCGCGGATGTGGCGATGCTGCGCGTCGCTGTCGAATATGCCGGGCAGCAGATTGTTGATGGTGACATTACGCGCTGCCACCTGGCGCGCGAGCCCGCCGGCAAAGCCGACGAGACCCGAACGTGCCCCATTCGACAGGCCAAGTTCGGCCTGCGGAACTTTCACGCTGCGCGAGACGATATTGACGATGCGGCCGAAGCCGCGTGCCGTCATGCCGTCGAGCGAGAGCCGGATCATCTCGATCGGACCGAGCATCATATCGTCGAGCGCCGCGATCCAGTCGTCACGCGACCAGTCATGGAAATCGCCGGGTAACGGGCCCTGCGAATTGTTGATCAGGATGTCGGGCTGCGGACAGGCGGCGATTGCGGCGGCGCGGCCCTCGCCGGCTGTAAGGTCGGCGGCGATCGGCACAACTTTGACGCCGGTCGCCCGCGCAATCTCATCCGCCGTCTGCTCCAAGGCAGCGCGCGTGCGCGCCACGATGGTGAGGTCGACGCCCTCGCGCGCCAGTGCCACAGCGCAAGCTTTGCCAAGACCTCGGCTCGCGCCGCAGACCAGCGCCTGCCGGCCGCTGATGCCGAGGTCCATCGCCGCGGCGCGCCGATCGCGTCGTCACGCCGCCACGGCGGAAAGCGATTTCAGCTTGTAGCCATAGGCCTTGTCGAGACCGAGCGCGGCGACAATGCGCAAGCCCTTGGCGAGCGCTTCGCCATCGAGCCCGGACAGCGGCTTGCGCAGATCGCCCGCAGGCATGCCGAGCGCCTTCATCAAGGATTTCACGGCGACCGGATTGATCGCCGAATAAGTGAAGTGCAGGAGCGGCAGCAGCTCGAGATAGGCGTTCTTGAAATTCTCAGCCTCGGTGTAGCTCGTCCACGGCGTCGAGATGGTGGCGAGCTCGGCCGGCGCGATGTTGCCCGTCATATTCGCGGTGCCGTGGCCGCCGAGCGACATGGTGGGCACCACGAGACCGAGATTGGGGCTGTCGCAGCACATCACCGAGACGTCGGGCTTGCCGGCCAGCACCTGCGCGACCTGGCCAACGCGCGCCGTCGATTCCTTGTGAATGACGTAATGCGGATGTTTGAAGATGCGCAGCAGGTGATCCCAACCGAGATCGCTCTTCACGCGCGGCGGATTGTTGTAGATGCCGAGCGGCAGATCGGTGGCATCGGCAACATCGAGGAAGAAGCGCTCGATGTCGGATTCCGGCGCGCAAATATAGGCCGGCGCGGCGAGAATCGCGCCATCGGCGCCGTTGTCCTTGGCGAAGCGCACACTGGCAATCGTGCTCTCGGTATTGTTGCCGGTGCAGCCGTAGAAGATCGGCATGCGGCTTTTCATCTTTGCCGTCTCGACGATGATGGTCTTTTTTTCCTCAGGCGACAGCATCGAGGTCTCGCCGGTCGAGCCCATGATCAGCACGGCGGCGGTGCCATGCTGCTCCTGGAACGCGAGCAGGCTGCGGAACGCCGCAAAATCGACCGAGCCGTCCTTGTTGAACGGCGTGATCAGCGCCACGAAGGAGCCGGTGATTTTGCGCTTCGGCATTTTGTTCTCCTGCAAAACTCTCTGTGGCACGGTCGGGTTCGCGCCATCCCGGGTGCGAGCCGCCACGTTTTCAGTCTATCACGTTATCACTCCGCCGGCGCAGCGTCAGCGTGCAGCAGTTCCGGCGGGGTTAATGTCCGGATCCGCGGCAGCGGCCCGGTCCAGCGCTCGATCTCGACCAGCGCGGTGAGCGCGCTCGAGCCCTGGGTCAGCCGCGAGGTGCCGACGTCGAGCGTCAGCACGTTCGGATTGCCGTGACGCTCCAGCTCGCCGTCGGCCTGGTCGAGCCAGGCGCCGGTTGCCATCACCGCCACATTGGGCAGCACGCCGTCGTCGACGATGGCGCCGGCAAGGCAAGCGCCGCGCGCATTGAAGACCCGTACCACGTCGCCGTCGCGAATGTTGCGCCGCGCCGCGTCGGCGGTGTTGATGCGGATCGGCTCGCGGCCGGCAACCTTGCTCGCCGCCGAGACCGGCCCGGGATCCATCTGGCTGTGCAGCCGCGCTGCCGGCTGATTGCTGATGAGGTGGATCGGAAAGGCTTTGGCTTCGCGGCTGCCGAGCCATTCGGCGGGAGGGAGCCACGCCGGATGCGGCGGACAATCGTCGTAGCCGAATTTCGCGATCGCCTCCGAGGCAATCTCGATTTTCCCCGACGGTGTCTTCAGCGGATGTTTCAGCGGATCGGCGCGGAAGTCTTCGAACAGCACGAAGTCGCGTTGCGGTGGCGGCAGCGCCACGTAGCCCTCGGCCCAGAATTGCTGGAAACCCGGCAGGCTCACGCCCTTTTTCTCAGCGCCGCTGCGGAAGCGATCATAGAGCCACTGGCACCAAACCATTTCGTCACGGCCCTCGCTGAAGGCGGACTCGTAGCCGAGACGCTCGGCGAGCGCGCAAAAAATGTCGTAGTCGTTGCGGGCCTCGCCGACCGGCGCGATCGCCTGGTGCATCGCCAACAAAAAGCTGTCGCGCGAGGAACCGCCGACGTCGTTGCGCTCGAGCGACGTCGTCGCCGGCAGCACGATATCGGCGCGCCGCGCGGTCGGCGTCCACCAGCTTTCGTGAACGATGATCGTTTCCGGCTTCTGCCAGGCGCGCTGCAGCCGGTTGAGGTCTTGATGATGGTGGAATGGATTGCCACCGGCCCAATAGACGAGACGGATGTCCGGATAGACGGCGCGGTGGCCATTGAATTCGTATTCGCCGTTCGGCTGCAACAACATGTCGGCGATGCGGGCCACCGGAATGCCGCGCCGCGCCGGATTGAGCGGCGGCGCAAGCTCCGGGCCCGGCAGATCGCGGCGCGGCGCGCCGATCGCATTGGTCGAGCCGTAGCCGAAGGCGAGACCGCCGCCCGGCAGGCCGATGCCGCCGAGCATTGCAGCAAGCGCGATCGCCGCCCAATAGGGCTGCTCGCCGTGATGCGCGCGCTGCAGCGACCAGGCGCAGGTGATCAGGCTGCGTACCGAGGCGGCGCGGCGCGCCAGGTCGCGAATGGTCGCGGCGGGGACACCGCAGATCGGCTCGGCCCATTCGGCGCTTTTCGCCACGCCGTCGTCGGCGCCCGTGAGGTAGCGCGCGAAGCTCTCGAAACCTGCACAATAGCGGGCGAGGAAATCGGCGTCGTGGCGGCCCTCGGCAATCAGCCAATGCGCCATGCCGAGCATCATCGCGGTATCGGTATTGGGCCGGATCGGCACCCATTGGGCGTCGAGGGAATCCGGCGCGTCGTTGCGGTTTGGACTGACGATGACGAAAGCGACACCGGCGGCCTTGGCGCGCTGCAGCCAGCGCTCGTTGACGTGCGCGCCGGCGCCGCCGGAGGTGACCTGGCCGTTCTTTGCCGCAAGCCCGCCGAAGGCGAGCATCAGCCGTGTGTGATGGACGATCGACGACCAGTCGGTGACTTCGCCGTAGACCGGCGCGAAAGTACCGAGGACATGCGGCAGGAAGAATTGCGCCGCGCCCCAGCTATAATTGCCGAGCTGATCGACGCAGCCGCCGCCGAGAAACAGAAAGCGCCGCGTCAGCGTGCGCGCATGATGCAACCGGCCGGCCGATGCCCAGCCATATGAGCCGCCAAAAATCGCCTCGGCGCCGTAGCCCTCGCGCACACGCGTGAGCTCCTGAGCCACCAAAGCCAGCGCCTCCTCCCACGACACTTCGTGAAAGCGGTCGGCGCCGGTGCGCGGCATGCCTTCTCGAAAGCCCTCGCGGATCGCCGGCCGCGCGACGCGCAGCGGCGAATGCACCATGGCGGGGATCGCCTCGAGCATCGGCGACGGCGCGGGATCGAGCGCAAACGGCTCGCAGCGCACGAGCCGGCCGTCTTCGACCACGGCATTGAACGCGCCCCAATGCGCCAGCGATGGAAAGCGCTTGAGCGTCATCGCGGCTTACGCGCGGACGCCGCCCTGCGAATCTTCAGCGCAACCGGCGGCATTGCACGCATGCGAGCGTCAAATGCTCACGTGATTGACGAACCTGTCCGGCGGTCGTTCCCCCCACTGCGAGCGCAGCGCTTCCTCGGCGGGAATGAGATTGGAGCCGTTAGCGAGATTGAGCCGATCGCTATCAGCCCAATGCTCGTGCACGCGGCCCCACGGATCGGCCCAGTAGTCATAGACCTGGCTGCCGAGCACATGCCGGCCGATGCCCCACATATGCTCGTATTTGCCGGTCTCTTTGAGATGATCGTGGCCCATGCAGACGTCGTCGATGTCCGGCACCTCGAACGACAGGTGGTTAAGGCCGGTCTTGTCGCTGTTGAGGCAGAAGAAGACGTGATGATCGACGTAATCGTCGCCGCGGTCGCAACGGTTGAACGAGCCGATCAGATTGTCTTTCTCCCCGGCATAGACATCGTCCGAGCAGATCATGCCCAGCGTCTCGCGGAACCAGCCGACCGTCTCGCGAAACTTCGACGACATCAGCACCCCATGGCCGATGCGCTTGACGTGCGACGGACCCGGCGGCAGGCGCATCAATTCGCCGGCGCGTGCCGTCGGCGCCTCGCCCGAATTGAGTTTCTGTCGACTGACCGGAATCGGCTTGAGCTCGGCGATGCCGCAGACCACCTCGATCTGGTAGCCGTTCGGCTCGGTCAGCCGCACCCGCTTGCCGCCGCCGGGCTCGTCGATGTTCTCGATGCCGGTCGCACCCGGCGCCTTGGTGAGCTGCTTCAGCTCGTCTTCACTCCGCACGTAGTAGGCCAAGCCGACGAACTTCGGATCGCCCTTCTCGGTGATGTGGAGGTGGTGGGGCGGATCGGTGCCGCGCATGTAAAGCGCCGTGTTGGTCCGCTCCGAGCGGATCATGCCGAACCGCGTCAGGAACTCCTCCATGACGTCGAGATCGGGGGCGCGCAGACGCCCATAGGCGATATCAGTGACTTTCGACCAGGCCATGTCGTCCTCCCCGGAATTGGCTTTCCGGACCTTGTCTTGGCGCGGAAACCGGCTCCGCGCTCGTGGATTTGAAGTCTGCCCAATTTGCCACGATCGCGGCGGCGGAGCTACCTTCTTGTCGCCACGCTTTTCGTCTCCCGCCACCGAGCACCCTCGCCCGCCATGCAACGCCACAACCCATGACCATCATCATCACCGACGAGGACGTCCGCCGGTTGCTGCCGATGGGCGAGTGCATCGATGCGATGCGGCTTGCATTCCGCGAGTTTGCCGACGGTGCGGCGGTCAACCGGCCGCGCATGCGCTACCTCGCTCAGCATCCGGATCCCGCGCGCAAATATATGGCGAATGTCCATGTCGGCGCGGTGCCGGCCGCCGGCGTCGCCTGCGTGCGGGCCGGGTCGCAGATTCTCAAGCCGGCGAGCGCCACCAACGACCGACGGTTTTACGAAAATCCTCGACCCTTCAACTGGGGCTTCGTCATCCTGTTCAGCCTGGAGACCGCCGAGCCGCTCGCCTTGCTGCATGAATTCCACCTCTCCGGCATGCGAGTCGGCGCCACGACCGCGGCCGCGATCGACGCCATGGCGCGGGACGATGCGGCGACCCTCGGCCTCTTCGGCACCGGCAAGCAGGCGCGCAGCGCACTCGAGGCGATTGCGCTCGTCCGCCCGATCCGCCGCGTCAACGTCTTCAGCCCGGATGAGACGCATCGCGAGGCCTTCGCGCGGGAATGGTCGCGCGACGGGCTCAGTGTCGCCGCGGTCGCCGATCCGCGCGCGGTGGTCGCCGGCGCCGACGTCGTGTGCTGCGCCACCTCGGCGATGGCCCCAGTCTTCGACGGCGACTGGCTCGAGGACGGACAACTCGTCGTCTCGATCGCCAATTCGGACGTCACCAACAAGCGCTCTGAGGTCGACCGCCGCACCTACGAGCGCGCCGGCACCGTCATCATCAATGACTGGGAGAGCGTCCTCGACAACGACCAGACCGAGCTGCTCGATCCAATCAAGGACGGCGTGATCTCGCGCAAGCAGATCCATGAGCTCGGCGAACTGTTCAATGGCAAGGTCCGCGTCAAACAGCCGCCGCGCGGTGCCGCGCAGTCGGGCATCATTTATTATAAGAACAATTCCGGGCTCGCGATCCAATTCGCGGCCGCCGGCGGCATCCTCTACCGCAAGGCCGTCGCCGAAGGCTCAAACAAGATCATTCCGACCGAATGGCTCGGCTCCGATCTCAGCGCTTACTACCAGGCCGGATTCCGGCCGTCGCCCTGATGCGACGACTCAGCCTTTTTGCGGCGCTTTTGCTGGCTGTCATTTGCGCCGCCGCGCCGTCGCGCGCCGACGACGTTGCCGAGTTCTATCGCGGCAAGCGCATCAGTCTCGTCATCG
>Ga0335079_10004112_pt1 | contig 16736 bp, 7 predicted proteins | sample Lox_Sample_33_FD_206719 | JGI IMG/M metagenome (GOLD analysis project Ga0335079, IMG submission 206719) | Soil microbial communities from Loxahatchee National Wildlife Refuge, Florida, United States - Lox_Sample_3.3 | ecosystem: Environmental > Terrestrial > Soil > Wetlands | place: USA: Florida... | reverse complement strand
CGATGGAGCACTCGACCTGGCCGTGCTGAATGAATTTGGGAACGGCCAGAATTCCACGGTCTCGGTCTTCCTGGGGCAATTCGGCAGCAACGGCTATGCCAACGGGCAATTCTCCTCGAAGCTGGATTTCGGCGTGGGCTATCGCGCCACAGCCATCGTCCTCGGCGACTTCAACGAAGACGGCAAGCTCGACATCGCCACGGCCGACTGCGGCGGCGACTCGGGCTGCAACAGCGGCGTGAACATCTCCACGCTTTCAGGGGTAGGCGATGGCACATTCGTAACCGGGCCATCGTCCAACACCGGAGTCGTCGGGAATCTGGAGTTTTACAACCTCCCGGAATCGCTCGCCGTAACCGACTTCAATCTCGACGCGCATCTCGACCTGGTCGTCGTCTTGCCCGCACAGAATGGATTCCTGCTCCTTCCCGGACACGGCGATGGTACGTTCCCCAAGTCCCAGCAGCGGTTGATCAACATTCCTGGCAATGCGCCAACCTCCGTTGCTGTCGCGGATGTGAACGGCGACGGCTATCCCGACGTCGCGATCGGCAACTCCATTGCTTCATTTATAGTCCTTGGTCCGGCGTACGATACTCCGGCAGTGATATCCATTACCCCCTCGGATTCGCTGGCCTTCGGAGACTTCAACGGCGACGGCACACTGGACCTGGCAACCTCCATCGGCAATTCCGCCCAGATCTGGATCGGCAACGGCCAAGGCGGCTTTTCCCCCACGGCCGCCAGCTCGGCCATCGCCGGTCCGGCACTGATCGCGGCCGACACCTTCGCCACCGGCAGGCTCGGCGTGGCCATGGTGGATTCTGTCAACTCTCTGATTTTGCTGGAACAGACTCAGCCCAGCGTCTCGCTGCCGCATAGCTTGCCGAACATGTACGCAGCCATCGGCGGCAGCACTTCGCAAACGGTCACCCTGACTGCGAACAGCGACGGTAGCGCGCCCCTCCACATCAGCGAGTTTTTGAATACCAGTTCGACAAGCTTGACTTCGCCCGACTTTCAGTTTTCGGAGAGTAACAGTCCGGGCTGCCCGGCAAATGGAGGCATGCTGTTGCCGGGAAACACCTGTCAGTTCACGGTAACCTTCGCGCCCACATCCACAGCGGCGTTAAATGAGTGGATTTTCGTGTTGGACGATGCGATTGAGGGAGGCTCTTACAGCTGCACCGGTTCCATCTTCATTCCGGGCTCGCCTTCCTGCCAGTACTCCCTGCTTCAGGCGACCGGCGTGCAAGTGACCCTGTCGAGCAACAATCTCACGTTCCCGAACACGGTCGTTGGCCTGCCGGCTGCCGCCCAACAGGTTACAGTCACCAACAGCAGCGGCATGTCGCTGATGTTTACTCCGACTCTCACCGGCAACAGCGGCGACTTTCAAGCCTCCGGAAGCGGAATCTGCGCCAATTTCGCGCAGGGATTCACACTGAGCACCGGACAGTCCTGCACCTTCTCGATCAAATTCACCCCGGGTGCTATCGGTTTCCGCGGCGCCTCGCTGGTCTTTCGAACCAACATCGTCACTCTCACTCTGCCGCTTTCGGGCACCGGAACTGCCCCCCACGTCGATCTCTCCACTACATCACTCCAACTCCCGGCCACACCCGCCACGGCAACCAGCATGTTCCAGCCAGTGACCGTAAGCAACATGACCGCCGGCGCCCTCACAATTAGCAATATTCAGGTGACCGGCCCCTTCATCGGGTCGGGTAACTGTGGCACCCCCGTCGCGTCCGGCGGCAGTTGCCAGATCCAGGTGGCGATCAACCCCACCAGTGTCGGCTCGTTCACCGGTACTCTGACCTTTACCGACTCCGTTGACGGGACCACCACCCGAAGCGTGAGTCTCTCGGGAAGCGGGACGAACCCCGTCTCCCAGTCCGCGACGACCTTCCAGTATCCCGCCACTGCCGTAGGCTCGAGTTTTACGGAGACGCTGTTCATCTCCAACCTGGGCGGCGCCTCGCTCATCATCAGCAATATCCATGTAGCCGCCCCCTTCGCCGAAACCGATACTTGCGGTTCGCCGGTGCCCGGACAGGGAAGTTGCCAGATTCTGATCACGTTCTCCCCGGCGGCCGTGGGCACTGCCACTGGCGCCCTGACCTTCAACGACTCCTTTGAAGGAGCCGTCGGTCGCAGCGTGAGCCTCTCCGCAGCCGGCACGTATCCGGTTCCGCAAATCAACCTGTTGCGCCACTGCGATCCGGCCGTGGCTGCCAGTTGCGTTCCGGCCCCGACAGCGCCGGGGGGCAACTCGTTTACGCTGTCCCTGGCCGGCGACGGGTTCAGTTCCGCCTCGACGGTGAATTGGAAGTCGGGAAGCCAGGCGGCGGCGTCGCTGGCGATTCAATCGTTCGCCGGGCGGGAATTGAAAGTCACTGTTCCGGCCTCGCTGATTACCACAGGGGGCTCGGCCGCGATTACGGTTACCAATCCGCAGAGCAGCGCCACCGCCGGCGATGGCGGAACATCGAGTCCCGTGTATCTGAATATCGCTCCGCCCAGACGGGGCGCGGGTTTCACCACCGCCGCCGCTTACGATACCGATCTGGCGCCCACCGGGATCGCATCGGGCGACTTCAACGGCGACGGTATTCCCGACCTGGCCAGTGCCAGCTTCGACCAGAATACCGTGTCCATCCTGCTGGCCAATGCGAACGGCACCTTCACCTCGAAACAGCGTCTCTCGCTCGCCAACGCCCACGACGTGGCAGTCGGCGATTTCAATAAGGACGGGAAGCTGGACATCATCATCGCCCAGAAGCTAACCGGCGTGACATACGGCCAGCTCGCGCTGTTCCCGGGCAATGGAGACGGAACCTTCGGCTCGCCGGTCTTTGTGCAAGTGCAGGAAGGACCGCAGAGCGTGCAGGTGGCGGACTTCAATGGGGACGGCAAACTCGACGCCGTTACCGGGGAATCCGGCGCCAACACGCAGTTCCAATTCACCGCGGTTCAGGGCAACGGCGCAGGAGGCTTGACGCGCGCCTCCGATCCCGGCCCGGGAACGCACCCGGTTTCGATCGCGGTTGGCGATTACAACCAGGACGGCATACCCGACGTGGCCGTGGTGATTCAGCCGTTCCCCACGGGCAATGGGAGCTCCGGCGCCCCGGGCTCGGTGGCGATCCTGTTGGGGAACGGCGACTTTACGTTCCGCGGTGTAGCCTCCTACCCCACCGGCGCTCAGCCCCAGGGAATCGCGGCGGGCGACTTCAACGGCGATGGCAAACTGGATCTGGCCGTGGCCAACGAATTCGAAAATACCGTCTCGATCCTTCTGGGCAACGGTGACGGCTCCTTCCAAGGTCCGGCGAAGGCAGCGGTGGCCTCCTTCCCGTTCTCGCTCACGGCTGCCGACTTCAATGGCGACGGCATCGCCGACCTGGCGGTCGCGGCTTGCGGCGACATGGAGTCCGGGTTCCTGTTCGGCAGTTGCCGCAGCGGTTCCGGGGCGGTGTCTATCCTGATCAGCAATGGAGACGGCACCTTCCAAACCCACGCGGACTTCGGTACTCCGAGTGCCGGCACGCCGCTCGCGATCACAGCCGGCGACTTCAATAACGATGGCGTCGAGGACATCGCAGTTACGAGCTTCGAAAGCGGAGGGGTTCGCGTGCTGCTGCAAACTGTTCCCCCCGCGACCGACGTCACCTCGCAGGTGCAGGTGTCCAGTTCCGGGTTCCTGTTGAACCGCGCAGCTCACACCTATAACGGAACCGTCACGATCATCAACTCCAGCTCGCAAACGATCGCCGGGCCCATATCCCTGGTGTTGAGAAACCTGCCGTCCGGGGTCTCTCTGGTCGATGGAACAGGAGAGACGAACGGTAACCCTTACATCGTGGTCCCCGGCGTTACGTCGCTGACGCCTGGACAGCAGGCCACAGTGACCGTCGCGTTCTCGAATCCCGCGAACACGATGATTACATTCATGCCGGCAGTCTGGTCGTCGGCCATCTAGCGATTGCCACAGTTGTTTTGACGGCTCCTGGTTGATTCCGTGACGATTCGCGATCTGCTTTTCGCATTACAAACTACCGAAGAACAGCCTTGCGCTGCTCTCAGGAGAAATGTAGGTGTGGAAGGCAGATCGCACAACCGGACTCCGGGCGCGATTCTCCCGTTTCAGCGGGCGGGCAGGGGCAATCCTGCGATTCCCAAGTTCCGTCGCTTCGAAGGGCGAAGCCAACTGAGAGCGGACGCGAGATGCCCTCCCGCGAACGCGCCAAACAGCGAGCGCATCGGAACATTCCTCAGCGACATCGACAAAACACGCCCTCCAGTCAGCATCAGGCGGACCTCTTTGGCATCCCGACGACCTTCGTCAGGACCCTTCTTCCCGGCTTCTCCCGGAGAGCCTCATACCTTCATTTGAACGGAGGTCATAGGACGCGCTGTCCCGCAACCCGCGTATCGTATCCGCCGTAACCCTCCAACTCCCGCCGGAATCCGAACCGGGATAGCGTATCGAGGAGATTCTGCATGCGCGGCAGGTCGAGATGTTGCTTCTTGATCACCAGGTCGTAGCGTTCGCTCACCAGCGGGATGAAATGCAATCCGAAGACCCGTGCGGCGGCCCGAGTGGCCAGGCACGCATCCGCCGCGCCGGATTGCACCTGCCACGCCGCGGGCAGGTGTCCGGATGCCAGCCGGTCGTAGCCCCGAACCTGCCCAGCCGGGATGCGCAGCCGCCGCAGGTGGGCATCCAGCAGCGCCCGGCTGCCTGCGCCTGGTTCCCGATTCACTATGGTAATGTCCTTTCTTGCCAGGTCTTCGATTCCACGGATGTTCTTGGGATTGCCGCCGGCCGCCAATATACCCTCTTCCCAGACGGCAAAAGCAACCACCGCAACCGAGTTTTTGTGGAAGAGCCGGGCGATCTCCGGCAGATTGGACTCGCCGCTGGCCTCGTCCTTGAGGTGCGTACCGGCGATATGGACCGACCCGTCCTTGAGAAGCGCGAGTGCCTGTGAGCTGTTGCGATGGGCGAGGACGAGTTCGATGCCGGCGGGCTGGACGTGCCGCGCGAGCACCGAGATTCCCGGATCGCACCCGGCCACGAGTAGCCGGCTGCCGAAATCGGCATCGGCGTCGAAGATCTGAACTCCAGCCTTGCCCCGGCGCACCGGACGGCCCGCGATGACCGCGTCCGCCGTGGGAAGATACCACGGCACCGGCGATGGAGGGCAAGCCATCAGCCGCTTATCGACCAGGCAGAGTTGAACGGCTTGCCCGGCGCGAACGCCGCTGGAGCCGGCCAGCAGTGTCGCCTGCTCCGTGCGCAGTCTGCGTCCCGATGCGGCTTCTTCCAGGGTGAACAGCTCCTCGACCGTGGTATCGAGAGCGCGCGCGAGCTTGAGCGCGACCGCCGTATTCGGAATGAAGGTACCTGCTTCCATCGCATAGATTGTCTGGCGGCTGACTCCCGCAGTGGCAGCCAGATGAATGGCGGAGAGCCCGCGTTTCCGGCGGAGCTCCGCGAGATTGGTGGCGATCTCGGACATGTCTATCCGGTCATTGTATACGGTGTGATCCGGCAGACACCGTGTTGTCTTGTATCCATGTCATTGATATGCTTACAAGACATGCGCATTTCTACCGTCATCGTGAGCCTCGCCGTCCTGGCGGCGAGGTCGCTGCCGTGTTTTGGGCAGGCCGGCAAAGCGGAACTTTTCGGCACGATTCAGGATCCGCAGGGGCTCCCGGTCCCCGGCGCCAAGGTTACCTGCGCGGAGCCGGCCAATGGCGCGCGCTTCCACATTGTGACCGGCGATCAGGGCACGTATCACCTGCTTGGACTTGCCGCGGGCGATTATGTGCTGTCGGTGGAAAAGCCCGGATTCAGGCCCTACCGGCAGGAAGGCATCACGCTGCGTATCGGCGATCAGACGCGGCTTGATGTGAAACTGGCCATCGGCGAGGCGGCACAGTCCGTTGAAGTGAGCGCCCAGACGACGCTTCTCGAAACCGCGAGCGGGTCGGTGAGCTACCACGTCATCCAGCCGCAGCTCGAAACCCTGCCGCTCGACGGCCGAAACTTCATCCCGCTGGTGGCTCTGTCGCCCGGCGTCGCACTGCCGGGCGGCGGCTCGCTTCTGCCGCGAATCAACGGCAGCCGGCCGCGCACGAACGAGTATCTCTATGACGGAATCAGCGTCCTCCAGCCCGAGCCTGGCCAGGTGGCGTTCTACCCGATCATTGACGCCATGGAGGAGTTTCGTCTGAACGTGAACGCCTACTCCCCGGAGTACGGACGGTCGAACGGCGGCACGGTGATGGTGATCGGCAAGTCCGGCAGCAACGAGTTCCACGGCACGCTGTTTGAATTCTTCCGCAACGAAGATCTGAATGCGCGTAATTATTTCGCCCAGCCGGGCCCGAAGCCGGATTTCCGGCGGAACCAGTATGGCTTCACCTTCGGCGGCCCGATCCGCAAGAACAAGACGTTCTTCTTCGCTGATTGGCAGGGAACACGGCTGCGGACGGGAACCACGCGGCAGAGCGTCGTGCCCACGCCGGCACAGCGCTCAGGCGTGTTCACCACGGCCATCTACGACCCCAATACGAATCCCCGGGTACCGTTTCCGAACAACACCATCCCGACCAGCCGTTTCGACCAGGTCGCCCTGCAAGTGCTTCAGCACTACCCGCTGCCAAATGCCGGCGGTGCCAATAACTTCATTCTTACCGGCGTGGAGCCGGACAACCAGGATCAATTCGACGGCCGGGTCGACCATGTTTTTAACGACAAGCACCGCGCTTTTGTGCGCTACTCTTACCTGCGCGATGACGACACGCCGGTGCCCTTCCTGCCGGATGGCAGCGGGAACATTACGTCTGGCGTCATCGGACACGCCATCACCCGCGGGGACGGCATCGCTTCGGAATACGACTGGACGCTCTCGCCATCTACACTCAACCAGGCGCGGTTCGGCTACACGCGGCGGGACGTGAACCAGACGTCTCTGCAGAATGGCGGCATCACCATCCCGGGCGCGCCCCAGAGCACGTTCCCCTCGACCTTGCCGATCTTCACAGTCACCGGATATCAACAGATCGGGCCGACCACCGCCGCCAACTCGAAGTTCACGACCTCCGTGACGGAGTTCCTCGACACCTTTTCCATGGTGCGGCAGCGCCACACGTTCAAGTTCGGCGTCGATCTGCGCCGGGAGGCCCTCGACATTATCAACCCCGCAAACCCGACCGGATCCTACGCCTTCACCACTACCGGGACCGATTCCTCCACTGGAGCCACCGGGAACGCCCTGGCCTCAATGCTCCTCGGACAGGTCAACGCCTTCAGTATCGACATCCAGAACAAGGCTCTCCAGGAACGGGCCCATATTGCGGAGTTTTTTGTGGGCGACGACTGGAAAGTTTCCGAGCGTCTGACCTTGAACCTGGGAACGCGGTACACGCTGAATTTCCCCTCCACCGAGGTTCACAACCAAACGGCCATTTTCAACCTCAATACCCAGGTGCTGGACTTTCCACAAACGGCGCGGGAACTGGAGTGCTGCGATTTCGGACCGCGCGCGGGACTTGCATACCGGTTAGGAGATTCCTGGGTAATCCGGTCGGGGTACGGGATCGTCTGGTTCGAACAGACCGGCATCACGACGCCGTTCACTCTCCCCCAGTTTCCCTTCGTGCAAACGGTAGGCCAACAATCACAGGACAATATCAATCCAGCGTTTCTGCTCTCGGCAGGTCCCACCGTACAGGTCAGCGCGCCAAATCCCAATTCGGGCCTTGGCCAGGGAGTGTTCGGCGTCGACCGCAATGTCGGCTCCGGCTATTCGCAGCAATGGAATTTCACCGTCCAAAAGACACTGGGCAATAACTGGAATATCGAAGCCGGCTACCTCGGATCGAAAAACACCCACCTCGGGTTGCCGGAGTCGAACCTGAATCAATTACCGGCGGCCGACCTGGCACTCGGATCGGCGCTCACCGTCAAGGTTCCAAATCCGTTCTACGGCCAGGTTCCCGCCTCGTCGTCCCTTGGACAACCGACCATTGCCCAACAGCAATTGCTGCGAGCGTTTCCGCGGTTCACGAACGTGGCGCTGTTCCGGGACAACGTGGCCGATTCCGAATACGAGGCATTCCAGGCCAAGCTGGAAAAGCGGTTCTCCCTGGGTTTGACGCTCACAGCCGCTTACACGTTTTCCAAGCTGATCGACGACGCCTCGACATACTTTTCGCAGACTATCTTTACGGGGCCGACGCTGACCACCATCGGGGCCGCCGATGCGTCCAACCGCAAGCTGGAACGAGATGTTTCGAGCGGCGACATCCCCAAGGTCTTCTCCGCGGGTTGGGTGTATCGCATTCCGCGGCTGTGGAGGATCTCCGGATGGGAGATCGCAGGCATCGTCCGCATCCAGGCGGGCGACGCCGTTCCGGTCACCCAGGCCACCAACACACTCTCCGCGTTCGGCTACGCCGTGCAGCGGCCCAACCGGATCGGCAATCCGAACAACTTCGCCAATCGAAGCGCCGCGGAATGGTTCGACAAGTCCGCCTTTGTGGCCGCCGGACAATTCAGCATCGGAAACAGTTCGCGGAATCCGGTGCGTGGCCCCGGACTCCAGGATGCCGACCTCATGCTGGGGAAGACCTTCCGCCTGTCGGAGCGGGTGAACTTCGAATTCCGCGCCGAAGCGTTCAACGTCAGCAACACTCCGCCTCTCAATGATCCTAACGGCTCCTTCGGGAGCGCAGCTTTTGGCACCATCACGAGTGCCGGAAATCCAAGGGACTTCGAGTTCGCGGGCAAGATCCGATTCTGAGTGAGACCAACATCGGAGACTGCCGAACGTGTCGGATTCGTCCAGTGAAGCGAGGCGTTATGCTCGACATCTGCGTACTGCGGCGGCCAATGCAAACGCGGCCGGCCAAATCCCCCAAAAAATTACGCGGGCACCTATTGGTCTTGTAGGGAGCGGATGGCCGCGAAAGGCTGCTTCGTCGTCCTGTTTCGGCGGCGAGATTTGAGCGACGGAGTAAATCGCTTCCAGGACGCCCTCCTCGGTTATGGTCCGGCTCATCTCCCTCCGACCGCCGAGGGCATACCAAATCTCACCATACCCGGAAGCGGTCTGCTCAAACATGCCGATCGAAGTTGACGAGACGTAGCTGACGCTGAGGTGGGGCATGGTGCGGCGGAGTTTCGACAGCGCCCGACGCTCCAAGTCCAAACGTCGCGGATCTTCGGGCGCCAGGTGGACTTCGATCGACAATGGCTGCCGGACTTGCCGGAGCGCCCGTTCGTCCGCTTCGGAGAAGGAGTTGCCCCGGCTCTCGGAAAGATCCCAACTGCCGCGCAGGAACGTGCAGCCCAGGATCAGGGCCGCTGCCAGACCCATGAGACCTGCCGACAGCGCCGCCCGCCGCGCCGTCGTCTCGCCCAGCCGCATCCAGACAGCCGATATCGATAGGCCAAGCAGCACCAGCGTTATGGCGGTGAGCAACACGTCCAGCCTGATGAGGCCGTGCTGGAACTCGGCGACGAGAACTGCGGGCGTATACCCGGCCGCCTTTTCCCAGATTCCCCCCTGGATCGCGCCGAAGAAATTGAGGATCCAGGTTCCCACGGTTACGCCGAGCGTCAGGATCGCGGCGGTTGACGGGTGTTCGGCAAGCGACGCCATGGAAGCCGCCAGAGCGATTGTGAGACCGCCATTCAAAAGGTGTCCCACTACGACGGCGCCGATCTCCGGCCAGTAGACGCTGCCCCCGTAGCTCTTCCACAGGAGTATGGCGCTGAGAGCCGGAAGCATCGCCACGATCCACGCGATGGCCGCGACCACCGTCTTAGCGGCAACCAGCGAGATCGGGGAAGCGCCCTGTTGCAGCTCGAGCTTGAGGGCTCCGTTCTGACGGTCCCCGCCGACGAGTCGAATGATGACGAACGGCAGCAGGAAGACCGCGGCAAGCTCGCACGAGCTGAATGTGGGTCCCCAGATCCCGATCAGCGGCGAAAGAGCCTCTCCAACACCGGCCGACGTGCCATTCAGACCGCTGACTTCGCCATAGGTGTTCACCGCGCTGATAAACGAGATGCCCACGAGAGGCCCCATGGCCACCAGCAACACCCACCAGGAACGCGCCGCGGCCAATTCCCGTAACTCCTTCTCGACGAGCCAGCGGAACGGGCCTTTACGTAAGCGCAAGGAATACCTCTTCCAATGTTGAGTAGCTGCCGCCTGGAGCGCGAGCTTGAGCCAGCGCCGCGAGCTCGCCCACGTCTCCCTGGCCCCGCACCTGCCCGTTGCTCAGCAGCACAAAGCGGTCGCAAATGCGAGCGGCGTCGCCAATCTGGTGGATGGAAAGAAAGAGGGTGCGTCCGCGCCCGGCATGAGAGCGCAGCACGCCCGCAACCTCGCGGGTCTGCCGAAGGTCCAGGCCTTCAAAAGGCTCGTCGATCAGCAGCGCCGGTTGAGATGTCAAAAGGCCGATTGCCAGCAGGATCCGTTTTCGCTGTCCTTTCGAGAGGGCGCCGATCCGCCGGCCGAGCAGCGGTTCCAGCGAGAGTTCGGAGATCAACTCGTTCCTCAGGTCGCCCCGGCCCCGGAAAAAACCGACGGTGTAGTCCAGCGCCCAACCCACCGGCTGCGAACCCCACGGCACGATACTGTCCGGCACGTAGAACAAGATTCCGGATCGCTGGCCGGCCGGCACTGCGCGTCCGCCAACCCGCAAAACTCCTTCGTCCGCAGAGAGAACGCCGGCCATACACTCGAATAACGTCGTCTTACCGGCCCCATTGGGGCCGATCAAGCCCAGCACTTCGCCGGTCCGGATATGAAAGCTGACCTGCGAAAGCGCCGCAAGGTCTCCGAATCGTTTGCACAAGCCCTGGACTTCGAGGAGCATTCTCTACTTTACGAGGATACCTTGGCCCCGATTCCGCATTGCCGGCTTCATTAGCCGCCCGGCGGCGATGCCTGCCACTGGCGCCATTGAAATCTCCACCTCCATATCCGCGCGGACAGCCCTGATACTACGATCCGTGGTAGTAGTGAGAGCCCTGGGGTACAATTCCCGGTTTCCGAAGGTTTGAAGTGTAAGCAACCGGCCCTCCTTTGTCTCGGGCCGGACCAGACGAAGTTCGTTGCGGATGATCGAACATGTTAATTGCGAAAGCCTCCCGCCTGCTCCTGCTGCCGTTGGCTCTGATCACTATCTTCATGACCCAGTTGGCGGGTCAATCCCCGAGCACGGGCTCGCTGACGGTGGTGGTGGTGGACCCTTCCGAGGCCGTGGTAAAGGACGCTTCCATTTCGGTCTCCAACACTGACACCGGGGCTGTGCGCGCGGCCACCACTGACAGTGAAGGCAGTGCTACCATTCCCGCTCTCCCGTTGACCGGGAGTTATACGGTGCGGGTCAGCAAAGCCGGCTTCGGAGAAGACCAGGTTAGCGCTGTGGTGCTGCGTGCGGGTGAGACGGCCACCATCAGGGTCAAGTTGCGGTTGGGCGCGGCAAGCTCGGCCGTAACGGTGTTTGGCACCACCGAAGGCGTGCGGGCCGATCCCGAGATCGGTCTGAGCTTTGAGGCAAAGCAAATTGACGACACGCCGGTGCTCGGGCGGAAACTGTCGTCCATTTCACTGCTCAACTCGGCATTTCGCCAGGCAAAAGGCACCGGCGACTTGTTCGTCAACCAGACCTACGTGGCCACCGGCGCCGGCTCGCGCCGCACGGCTACCACGATGGTGGATGGCGCCAACAATGACGAAGCGTGGGGACGGCAGATCGCGATGTCCACCCTGCCCATGAGCGCGGTGCAGGAGATGTCTGTTCTGACGACCGCGTTCTCTTCCGAATACGGCTGGACTTCAGGACCGGCCTTGAATATCGTCACCAAGTCCGGCACCAACTCCCTGCATGGCGAGGGCATCTACCTGGCGCGCCCTGGCGACATTCAGGCAAAATCATTTTCGACCAGGAATTACTGCGCCCCCTCAGTGCCCACGTGCACCGTGCCTTCTACACTCACCTCCATCAGCCCGGTGGATATCCCCGACACGTTGAGCCAGATCTCCGGTTCCTTCGGCGGTCCAATCCTCAAGGACAAGACGTTTTTCTTTGTCGCCGACGACTATACCCGGCAAAACCGGACTGCCCTCCTCTCCAATACACTGCCCGCCTTTGTTTTGCCGGCGAACGGGGACTTGAGCTACATCGGCAGGTATCGCCAGGAGTTGTTCGACGGCCGGGTCGATCACCGGCTGACCTCCTCCCAGACCATGGCGCTCCGGTTCAACGTCGACCGCTTCTCCGACACGAACCCGCAGGACGCGGTGGGCGGCACCAGCGCACCGAGCGTTGCGCGCGTGTATGCGCGACGGTCCTGGACCGCACAAATCAGCCACTCGTCGGTGCTCAGCCCGACCGTTACCAACGAGGCGCGGTTCACCTGGCTGGATGGCGATCCGGTCACGGAATGGGACGCTCAGAACCTGTCAACCTCCTATACCCGCGCCGGCTCGGTGCCGTTCACCATCGGGCAGTCGCGCGTGGCGAGCCTGTTCGGCCACCAGTCCGAGTTCTCGGACACGCTATCCTGGGCTCGAGGCCGTCATTACGCGCGGTTTGGCGTGAGCGCGATGCACCACACTTCAGGCGGCAACGGCAGCGAGCCCGGCACCGCGGTCCTCGGCACATTCACGTTCAAGAGCACCACCACCGCTCCGTTCGACCAGTTGACCTTGAACGACGTGCAGCAGTACACGCAGCCCATCAACTTCGGCGTGAGCACCTACGTGCTGAAGCAGTGGCTCTACTCCTTTTTCGCCCAGGACAACTTCCGCGTGAGCCGCGACCTGACGTTGGACTTGGGAGTGCGTTACGACCGGCAGACCCTCACCGACAGCAACAAGGACTTCGCCCCCAGAGTCGGCTTCGGCTGGCATCCCGGCGGCAGTTCGCGTCTGTCGATCCGCGGCGGATACGGAATGTATTACTCCCAAATTCAGTCCAACCTGATCGCCGGGTACCTGGTGAACGGGTTGGACGGCTTGACCACCTATACCGCCGTTCCGGGGCAACTCGGTTTCCCAACGTGCCTCACGGGATCCTGCCTGCCGCTCAATTTCGACCCGAAGACGCTGCCCCCTTCCGAACTGCCGGCCCGCGACATCACCATCGGTCCCGGGATGAGGTCGTTCTACGAAGCTCAGTTCGCCCGATACGGCCTGAACTTCGACCTGCTACCCTACTATCCGGACAAGCTCCTCAATCCACGCAGCCAGGTGGTGTCGATCGGCGCCGAGCGCGAGGTGGCCAAGGGGTTCTTTGCGAGCGCCGATTATGTCCACCAGCACTGGACCAACCTGGATCGCACGGTGGACCTCAATGCCCCGGCCCCCTTCGACCGCACCGCGGCCGGGCAGGTGAGAACAGTGGCGGCGGCCAATGCCACCCGGCCAATCCTGCCGGTCAACGGCGGCGTGCGGCAGGTCAACGTGCTCATGAATCTCGGCGTGGCCGATTACGATGGCCTTCAGACCCAGTTCCGCTACCGCGGCAACCGCCACATGTACGCTGCCGTCAGCTACACCCTCTCGAAGGCCACCAATACCACGGAGCCAGACGGCAACGGCATCGGCCCAAACGACAGCAATATCGCCCGGCTCGGCGAGGTGGAGCGCGGCCCCAGTGTGCTCGATCAGCGGCATCGTGCCGTCATCACATACATGTACAATCTGCCGCACGGCCTTTCCCTCGGCACCTTAACCCAGTTTGCGTCAGCCCGCCCGTTCAACGCCACCACCGGAATTGACAACAACGGCGACGGCCTCAACAACGACCGGCCGGTGATCAACGGGCAAGTGGTGGGGAAGTCGGCGTTCCGCGGCACAGCCACGTCCGACGTTGCGATCTTCGCCGAGGAACGAATCAAACTGAAGGAGCGCTCGTCAGTCGTGCTTCGAATCGAGGGGTTCAACCTGTTCAACCACGGCAACTATCTGGGCCGCGGGCAGACTACCTACGGGGACACCGGGACCCCGAATCCGACATTTGGCCAGTTGGCGTCTGTGGGGACGGCGCCCAACGCGGTACCGGCGTTCGCCAACGTCGATCCGCCCCGCATGTTCCAGTTGCAGGTTCGATTCATTTTCTGAAGAGGAGGAAATCATGAAAGCGAAGTATTGGATTCGGCTGGCGCCTGCCGTGGCGCTCTTGTGCGCCTTGGTTTTTGCGGCCGACCTCAAGGTCGATCTGAGCCATGAACAGGTCGGCAAACCTCCCGCGACATTCGAGCCGATGGTCGGCACGTGGGTCATCACGCAAGACGGAGCGGACAAGGTCATCATGATCGACGGCCGCCCCTGGGTGGCGAGCAAAGACAATCCGACGAAGCTGCTGCTGCAAACGGCGCGCAAACTGTATGGAACGTCCAATGAAGAGCTGATGGACAATGCCAAGCAATTCGCTTATTACCCCGTCGCGGTGTTCAAAGGACTCGACAACTTCAGCGACGGCACCATCAGCACGAAATTCAAAACAGTGAGCGGCGATTCGGACCGCTGCTCCGGCATCCTCTTCAACGTCAAATCCAACGGCGATTGGCTGGCGGTCCGGTACAACGACACCGAGAACAACGTTGCGCTTTGGGAGTTCCACAACGGCATACGCCGCAATATCCGGTTCAGCGACCGCGCGAAACCGTTCATGCTCGACCGAAGCGCGTGGCACGAACTGAAGCTGTTCGTTGACGGCGCGAGCATCCGGGCCACGCTGGACGGCTCTCCGGCGATCGACTACACGCTTGGCAGCGAGCCGGCAGCCGGGCGTAAGGGCGCCCCCAATCCGGACCTGTTTCCGGCCAACAACCCTGTGCTGAGGCCCCCCGTGGCGGGTCGCATCGGCCTGTGGTCCAAAACGGATAGCACCAGCTACTTCAAGGACTACGTGGTCGCTGCCCGGCAATGAGGAAGGGCGCCTGATGGAATCGGTGAACAGCGGGATCCGCTTACTGGCCGGCGGCAACTGTTTCTGCTCTGACTACCGTGCTTCCATGCGGTACATCGGCATGCCGGAGACGAACAGCCGGAGCGCGCGGCCTTCGACGATCGAGTCGAAGGCAATCTTCTCGGGGTTGAAATCCGGAGCGGCCGGGCGAAAGGTCGCGGGGCCTGCGGGAAGAAGGCGTTCCCCGGAACCCGGCCCACCCGCCAGGTAGAGTTGCCCCTTGCGCACGTAAATTCGTACCGCGCCGCCTTCGGGATTATGGTTTACGTAGCGCCCCGCGTAGGCAGCGTATTCGGGTGGGGTGTCGAACTGCTTGGGCCCAGTGTAGGCGCTGTTGGTGTACCATCCGGGCCCGTACGCGAGTTCGGTTACCTTGCCGGCATCTCGCGTGAAGACGAAGAAGTATTCGGCCAAATCCCCGGACTCGGCACGGAAGATATCGCCCTGGACGCGCACGAGCGGAACCGCGGCGCCGTTGCCCTTCACCGTGAGGCGGCGTCCCTCCGCGGCGAACTCGAACGACTTCGAGCCGCTGGTAAACGCTCCGGCAAAGTCCCCGGCGTTCGTGATGGATGCGGAGTCGTCCGGCACGGGAGGATCGGGGAGCGGTTCGCCGCGCAGGGCCGCCTTGACGCACTTGATCGCAAATTGCACGACCCGCCGGTCCAGACCTCCGTTCCCCATGGCGATGATGCCGAAGCCATCGTTCATGTGCATTTCGAACAGAGTCTGGAACCCGGCAATGCCCCCGCCGTGCTGAATGATGGTGTCACCATCGTCCTGGCGGACGTTCAAGCCGTAAGCGTAATTATTGAGCAGCGGCTTGGTCAATTGGGCGAACGCGCGCTCGGAGAGCAGGCGTCCCGACGGTGCTACGCCGCGATTGAGGATCAGGCGGGCGTAGGAGGTCATATCGCCCGCCGTGGAGGCGATGCTCCCGTCCGCGGCGAGATACTCGAACCAGGGCTGCTCCACGAAGTCTCCGGTATAGGGCCATCGACTGTAACTCTGCGGCAGGCTGGCGCGCAGGGCATCGTCGATGGCGGCGTGCGTGGCGCCCATGCCCAGGCGGTCGAGGATCCGTCGCTGGACGATCGCGGGGTACTTGGCCGACTCGATGTGTTCGAGGACGTATCCGAGGATCTGAAAGCCGAGATTCGAATACCAGTAGTGTTCTCCGGGGGCGTAGGTGGGCTCGAAGTCGCGCACCGAAAGCGCGGCAAAGGGCATCGACGCGAGGTCGGGGCGGTAGTTCTCGAGGCCGGCGGTATGGGTCAGGAGATCGTGTCCGGTGATCGGCCGGTACTTCGATTTGATTGCAAACCAGGGCAGATATCTGGTCACCGGCTCCTGCGGATCGAAGCGGCCCTCATCGAACAACTCCATGAGCGAAATGGCGGTGAACGATTTGCTCACCGAGCCGATCTCGAAGAGCGTCTCGGGAGAGACCCGCGTTTTGGACTTCAGGTTGGCATACCCGTAGGCGCCGATTTTGAGTGTGTGGTTGCGGTCCGTGATGCCGATGACCATGCCGGGGACACTGGACGCGCCCGCCGCGCGATCGATAGCGTCAAAAGCGCGAGCCAGCCGCGCCGGGGTCTCGCTTTGTGCGCAGGCCTGAGCAAGCCAGAGAAGCAGAGCCAGGGATAGTCGCATCGCTTCCAATGTACATCTGCGAGGCACTGTTCAGGTACCCAAAGCGAAATCGCTCCCATGGCGGCGTT
>Ga0335079_10004110_pt1 | contig 16737 bp, 13 predicted proteins | sample Lox_Sample_33_FD_206719 | JGI IMG/M metagenome (GOLD analysis project Ga0335079, IMG submission 206719) | Soil microbial communities from Loxahatchee National Wildlife Refuge, Florida, United States - Lox_Sample_3.3 | ecosystem: Environmental > Terrestrial > Soil > Wetlands | place: USA... | reverse complement strand
CGCAGGATTCGGAGAGTGGGACCTGGGATTATTCGCGGATGGATCCTTACCTTTAGGCAGCAGCCTTCTGTTGCGATCTGAACTTTGCCCAGCGTGCCTTTTGCGCAGCGGCAATTTTCTTGCGCGCGGCCGTCGACAAAGGTTTGCGACTCACAGCAACGGGCCTCGGACCGGCAGATGAGGTCGTCGCCGCTTGCTTCTTTCTTTGCGCCCACCGGGCACGCTGTGCTTCAGAAATGCGCCTGCGAGCGGCGGCAGAAAGTGAACGTCTGCCACGCTTACCTCGTGCAACTCTTGTGCCGTTACGTCCGGATAGTCCCTCAATGACAGCTATTGCCTGATTCAACTTTTCAACTTGTGCTTCTGCTTGCTTGCGCTCTGCTCTGAGTTGATCAAGCGCGGAGTTAAGATTTGACATGGTCCCCCCTCAGGGAATTACAGCCTAGAGATTGTAGAAGCTCGAAAGTATTTTGGCTACTACAAATTCAGGAAATACAACATCATTTTACTCCTCTTAACTTCCAAGAAACTGACTTACTCTTCATCTTCGCCGCCGCCTTGCTCCTGAGGAGGTAGGTCTAACTGCAGCTCTGGTAGCGCGGCTTGTCTTAGCTGGCTGTTCAATGCGGGGAGTTGAATCTTCAATTGTTTCCAGCGGCTTAGCAATGTGGTCAGGGTTGACTGGGCTTTCTCAGAAGCGCCAACTTGCGCCACTGTGGGCGCGGCATCAGCATTTCCTATCGCTCCGTAGAGTGCAGTCAAGTCTGAATTGGTCGTGGTCAGGGCAGGAGTTTTTTCTACGCTTTCTAAAGCATGGTCGCCTTCCAGCAATGCAGAAAGTTTCTTGTCTAAATCAGTAAGAGAGGTCTTGAGTGAACCGTTCGCTGAACTAACACTCTTCCCTATCTGTTCACGAAGAGAGCGCGCTTGCATCACGGCCTCCGAACTTTGCGTTACAGCAGATGCAAGCTCCATTTCTTGCAGAAACTCTTTTTGTAAGTCAGCTGGACTGGCTTTAACTCGAGGATCCATCTTTATTCTGAGCTCGCTACTCTCGGTATGTCCTCCTGCAGTGAGGCGAACAGAATAAGTTCCCGGTAAGACGCGAGGGCCGAGAGGAGTCCGTGGCGTATCGTGAGGAACGGCCGAAATGGGATATTCGTGCTCGGTTGAAGTCGGAGCTGCGTAGCGCAAGTCCCATACCCAGCGATGCATGCCGGGTTCGGCCGGAAGAATTCCTTGCGGGCGTAACCAATAGAGAGGAATCAACTGCCTTTGTAACTCTTCCTGTGTTTGTTCTGGCTTATCGGTGGTGGAGTAACGCCGCACGCTCTTGCCTTGCGCATCCAGAATTTCAAGCGTCACCGGTCCGGAAGTTGAGGATGGCAATGAGTAGTCGATAATTGCGCCATCGGGAGGGTTCTGCCCGGCGGGTTCATCCGGCGGAAGCGGTGTGTCTGTGTTAGTGTCCCGGCGGACGCGATATGCAGGCGCTGGTTTGAATAAATGCGGTTCGCCAGTTTCAGCATTCGGGCTAAGTTGCCGGAATGGCGAAATATCATCAAGTATCCAGAACGAGCGGCCGTGTGTAGCAACAATTAAGTCATCATCGTGGACGGCCAAATCGCGCATCGACGTATGCGGCAGATTCAACTGCAGAGATTGCCAATGGTCGCCGTCGTCGAAGGAAACCCACACAGCCGTTTCTGTCGCCGCAAACAAAAGCCCTTTTCGAACGGAGTCTTCGCGTACGGCATTTACTGGTGAGTCTTCCGGCACGCCGCTGGTAATCTGCCGCCAAGTTTTACCGCCGTCGTGAGTACGGTAGATATAAGGTCGCATGTCGTTAATGCGCATGCGATTGACTGCAACATATGCGGTGTCATTATCAAAGTGCGAAGCGTCGATCTCGGCAACTTTGCTCCATGCCGTTAGTCCCGGCGGAGTAATATCGTTCCAGTTTGTGCCTCCATCCCCGGTGATCCAAACTAAGCCGTCATCTGTTCCAGCCCAGATCGTATTCGCATCTCGGAAAGAAGGGGCGAGGGCATAAATTGCTCCGCGCTGTTTAACGCCTTTGGGATTGAGACTCGCTTGATTTTCTACACTCGGCGGTATTCCGGGCTCCTTGCGACTCAGATCAGGACTGATGGTTTGCCAGCTGTGCCCGCCGTCCTTCGTTTCAAAGAGTACATTTGCTGCATAGTAGAGAATATGCGGATCGACCGGCGAAAACATGATCGGCTCGGTGCGGTCGACGCGATAACCGTCGCGGATCGGAATCGGACTGACATTCTGCACCTGGCCGGTGCTCCAATGGAACAGCGAAACTTCGTTGCGGCCCGCGCCATAAACTAAGTCATGATTGAGCGGATCGGGAGCAACATATCCGTATTCGATTACTCCCACCGGGTGCCAGTCGCGGAAGGTGATCTCGCCGTCGTTGCCACGAGACTCGATACAAACTGAACCGCTCTCCTGCTGCCCGCCGCAAACTTCGTAAGGAAAAGTATTTGTCGTGCTTACGTGATAGAGTTGCGCGGTCGGCTGGTTGTACCACGAGCTCCAGGTTTCGCCGCCATTGACTGTGACGATAGCGCCCTGATCAGCAACCAGAAGAATGATGTTCGGATTCTCAGGATTGATCCAGAGGTTCTGGTAGTCATCTCCGCCGGGCGCGCCGCGAATACTTGTCCAGGTCCTGCCGCCATCGGTTGAACGCACGGTAACGATACTAGCGACGTAAACGATGTCCGCGTTCTTAGGATCAACCGCGGGGATAGATAAATCTCCACCGCCGATCTTCATTGCGGGACGAGGATCGGTTGTAATTTGCACCCAGCTTTCGCCACCATCATCGGAACGATAGAAACCCAGCCCTTTACCGCTTGCGTAGCCGCTCGGCTGAGTAGTTGAAAGCGTCGCGTACAGGCGGTTCGGCAGACTTGGAGCGACGGCGACATTGATCTGCACCACATCGTCAGGCAAACCCTTGGTCAGTTTTCTCCAGGTATTGCCGCCGTCGGTCGACTTGAAAAGCCCGCCCTCGGTACCTGCGAACGCGTTGTTGTCCTCCCAGGGACCAAGGCGTGATTGCCACATGCACGCATACACGATGTCGGGGTTGGCCGGATCGATCACGACGTCCGAGCCGCCGGTGTTTTCGTCTTTGTATAAAACTTTCTGCCAAGTCTGACCGCCATCGGTAGAACGAAAAATCCCACGCTCGGAATTTGGACCATAAGGATGGCCGAGCACGGCAGCAAAGATTCGGTTCGGATCTCGCGGGTCAATCGCTAACGCGGGAATCTGCTGACCATCGCGGAGCCCAAGGTGAGTCCACGTTTTGCCCGCATCGGTGGATTTATAAATCCCGTCGCCTACAGATAAGTCTGGCCGCTGTAAACCTTCGCCGCTCGCCACATAGATAATGTTGGGACTCGAAGGCGGAACGGCAATCGCGCCGACCGATAGCGAAGGCTCCGCATCGAAGATGGGATCCCAGGTGCGCCCGTAATCATTTGATTTCCAAACGCCGCCGTCTACTGCACCCATGTAGAAAACGTTCGGTTGGCTTGGAACGCCGGCCACGGCCCGCGTTCTACCGCCTCGAAATGGCCCGATCATCCGCCAGCGCATTTCCTGATACAGGCTCTCCGGATATTGCTGGCTAAAAATAGCTCGGGTGAAAAGAAAAGAGATGGAAAGAAGCAAAGCAGCGGCGATAAAGCGAAGTAATCGAATCACGAGCCCCCCTCGACAAACGATTCTCGCTAGTAACTCTTCACAGCATTAAGTGAGAATGATAAGGGAAATGGGCCGGACGCGCGCTGCAATTTTATTTGACGAATCTGCGGGCAGACAATCACCGTTATTGACAACCTGCACGTGTCGCCGCGTGAACGGAACCGAGTGACGAATCTAGGCTGCTTTTATTTTCCTCTCGAGCGGCAAACCCGCACTCTCCCAGGCGTCGAATCCGCCCTCAAGCGCCCACACACGTCGGTAGCCGAGATCTATGAGTTGTTGCGCCAGACTGGCGCTTGAGCCTTCTCCCGGTCAAGTGCAATAGGTCACGATCGGCTTGTTTTTGGGAATTCTGGGCAGGTACCGTTCGAAATCCTCGAGCAAAATGCGAATCGCCCCCGCTGCCTTGAGATCGGATTGCTCCCAAGCTTTTGGGTTGCGTGAGTCGAGCAATGTGAAGCTTTCTCCAGCTTGCATTCTGCGTTTGAGTTCATCAGCGGTAATTCTCGGCGCCTCCGGCATGCGCGGTCTCCTTTGCGACACCGGGAATAGATGCGAATCCGGGAATTAAGGCTGCGTGTTGAACGACGCTGTGGTGCAGTTATTCAGGTTGGGCAACCGAGGACAATTCCCCTTTTCCCACAGGAGTTCTGGAGTATACTGCGCACAAGAGTTCAACTTTTCTCTCCAGGAAACGGCAATCATGACCTTAAGAGTGGCGGAAGAGGTATCCACGCAGGTTCCGGCCGATGATTTTCAGGCGCTCGAAGACAAAATTTATCGCACTATTGAGCTATATAAATCCGCTCAGGAAGCGCGTGCCACCGCGGAGCGGGATGTGAAGCGGCTTCGCGAACAGCTGGAAGAACGTGAAGAAGAAGTTGACACGCTGCGCCGCGAAAGCATCAATTTGCGGAAAGAACGCGAAGAGATTCGCGCGCGGATTGAAAAAATGCTCCTGCAGATCGATCACATCACGGCAGAGCAAGCGGCAAGCTAAACAAACTCAATATGGCAACCGCCACCAAACAACCGCTGATTCAGGGCACCAACAATACCAGTGTGCGCGTTGAAATTTTCGATCAGGCCTACAATCTGCGCGGCACCGATCCTGAGTACATCCTGAGATTGGCCGAGTACGTGGATGGCAAGATGCGCGCGGTCGCCGAGCAGACTCATACCGTGGACAGCGCGCGACTGGCTGTCCTGGCGGCGCTAAACATCGCCGACGAATACCATCTGATGAAGTCCAAGAACGACGGCGGAACTACGGATTCTTCGAAACGTGCCCGCCGGTTGCTGGATGCGTTAGATGAAGTCCTCGCCGATCCCCGGCGCGCCGGTTGATTCCTTCCCCAACTTTAGGAAAAACCTTATCGTCGCGTGGAGTCATCTCTGCGTGCTTAGCCTATTCTCCGCCGACTCTGCGGTTAAAATCTGTAGCCGCAGAGATCACGCAGTGACAACGGAGCACGCCGCGAAAATCGCTGAGAACTACTTCCTCCGCAAGAACGATGCTTCGCCGCCACGCTTCGCAATCGAGGTAAGCACCAGCTCGGCTTTCATTCCTCGTTTGTACAAATACTTTGCTACTTGTAATTTTGTTTTTTCAGCCGAAACAGCAGCGTCAAGAAACATCAGCACGGAAGGCCCAGCGCCGCTCAGGACTGCACCCAGAACGCCCTGCCCGGCGGGAAACATTTGCAATTGCGGCAAAAGTGGGCATAACTCTGCACGGTATGGCTGATGAATTTTATCTTCGAGCGCAGAAGCCAGCAATTTTGGATCGTCCTGAAAAAGCGCGGCCAGCAGCAGCATCGAATTTTGGATATTCGTGACCACATCCTCGCGCGAATATTGCTGCGGCAGAACTTCGCGCGCTTCTTCTGTCGACAATGCTTCATCAGGAACAACTAATAGCAATGGCCACTTCGCCTTGGGAGCAAAATGAGCAACTTGGGCCTGACCATTGGCTAACGTCCGCGCCACCGCAACGCCGCCCGTCCAGCAGGCGGCGGCATTATCCGGGTGACGTTCACGACGGGATGCCTCACCGATAATACGACTACTTTCCCAGTGCAAGCGTCCAAAATGAACCGCCAGGGCAATTCCGGCCAGTCGCGCAGCGGCAGAGGAACCGAAACCTTTGCCGATGGGAAATTCGTTTCGAATCTTCAAAGCGAGTGGGATGGCGGGCTTGTGTTCAGCCTCGAGGACCTCTTCGTAGGTGGTCAGAATCAAATGTTTCTCAATCCGGCCACAAATCTCTGTGTCGTGTCCGCTTGCAAGGATGGCGAACTCTTTTGCTTTTTCCGCCCCGACCCGAAGGTATAGATCCAGGGCCAATGCGGCCGCATCGAACGCAGGGCCAAGATTGGCGGAGGTTGCAGGGAGGTTAAGAGTGAATTCAGCCATTCAGTTTTTTACTTCGTGTTCATCAACCACGAAGGACACTAAGTCACACGAAGGAAAGCTCAGTTTTCGGCCGAGCGCAACAGATCAACCACAGCATTCACATTCGGCTCCAACACCAGCGGCGCACGTTGTTGTGCCTTTGACAGTGCACCCTCACCTTCATGCGCTGTCCCGGTGAACAAGTCGCCACGATGAAATTTAAGCGTGAATTCCGAATCCTTCAGAAGATGCCCAGTAAGCACCAACACGACCAATTCGTTCGGCTTCACGAAACCGCGCTTCACCAGTTTCTTTAAACCGGCCAAAGTCACGGCCGATGCCGGTTCGCAACCAATGCCTTCCGCCCCGATCTCTGCTTTTGCGATGGCGATCTCGACTTCGCTCACCTCGTCGACCGTCCCGCTCGTTTCTTGAATCACGCGTACAGCTTTTTTCCATGAAGCCGGGTTGCCGATGCGAATTGCAGTTGCCATCGTGTCCGCATGGACGGGAATCAGTTTTTCTCCGCGGGTTTCGCGAACCGCCCGCACCAGTGGGTTCGCGCCTTCAGCCTGTATCACCGAAATCTTTGGTAGATGCGAGATAAATCCGAGTTGCTTCATCTCGCGGAGCGCTTTACCAATCGCGGATGAATTCGCGAGGTTGCCGCCGGGAACAATAATGTGATCCGGCGGCTCCCAGTTCAATTGCTCCAGCAATTCGAACGCCGCAGTTTTCTGCCCTTCGACCCGATACGGGTTCACCGAATTCAGCAGATAAACCGGCATGCGCTCAACCACTTCGTTCAGCACACGCACGCAACCATCGAAATCGGTCTTCAGTTGACAGGTGATTGCACCATAGTCGAGAGACTGGGAAAGCTTGCTCCAGGAAATTTTGCCGTCAGGAATCAGCACCAGACTGTGCAGGCCGCCACGCGCGGCATAGGCGGCCATGGAAGCCGAAGTATTTCCGGTTGAAGCGCACGCAACCCACTTGTACCCAGCTTGCCGCGCAAACGAGGCCGCGACCGTCATACCCGCATCTTTGAACGAGCCGGTCGGGTTCATTCCCTGATGCTTGGCAAAAACATGCTTCACACCTGCGCTCTTTGCGCAGTGCGGGAGTTCATATATAGGGGTGTTGCCTTCGCGGATGGTGATGATCTGTTCATGCGAAATTTCCGGCAGAATTTCGCGAAAACGCCAAACACCGCTCTGGTCAGCCGGATCGAGTGACTCGCGGCGATCTCGCCAGAGTTGCTTGAGCTTTGACGGCGCGAGCTCGCCCGAATTCCCGTCGTCCCACCCGGCATAAATAATCTCCAGCAAATCGCGGCAATACTCGCAACGAAAGCGGTCTGCGAGCGCAATCCGCCCGCAGCCTATGCAACGCAGTTGCGAGACACTGATGCCCACCTTTGTCGCTTGTTCACTCATTGCAGGAACAATAAGGATAGCAGAGCGATCTGCGGGATACGCTCGCCGGTCAATTCCAATCAACAGCTATTTCCGAAGGTAGTTATCGGTTTTGTTGATCCAATCGGCACGCGGAGGGTGGAAAATGTCGAGATCAACTGTATCCTCCAGCGCCTCGGCTTTATGGGGCATGTTCGGCGGGATGGTGAGCACTTCGCCCGCGCGCACGATGATTTCTTGTCCATCAATGTAGAACTTTAATGCGCCTTCGAGAATGTAGCTGAGTTGCTCGTTGACGTGGCTGTGCAGGGGAACGATGCAGCCTTTCTTCAGCAGCACCCGCGCCAACATCACTTGATGGCCAACGATCAATTGGCGGTCAAAGAGCGGATTCATGTTTTCAAGCGGAACATCGGTCCAGGAGAGATAGCGCAAAGCCGATTCCGTGATAGCAGCGGGAACTGTATTTTTCAGCGCGGCTGGCGATTTTGCAGTCGCCTTCGTTTTTTTCACTCGCCGGGATTTCGTTGATGATTTCTTCTTTGTCGGGCTCATAGTCCTTTGTATGCACCTCCATCTACTAAGATCGTCTCTCCCGTAATATACGAGGCCCGTTCCGAGGCGAGCCAGACGATTGCATCTGCCACTTCCCGTGGTTCGCCAACCCGCTTCAGAGCGGAGTCGTTTGCCCATGAAGCAAAAATTTCATCTTCGCCTTTGGCTTGCGCCGCCGATCTCGCTTTGGCCAACTCTCTCAGACGATCGGTCGCCGTGTACCCCGGGCCAACATTGTTCACCAGAATGCCATCTTTGCCAAATTCATTTGCGAGACTCTTCACGAGCCCGACGACTGCTGCGCGCACAGCATTGGAAAGCACGAGATCCGGTACCGGTTGCTTGGTGGAGATCGAGGTCAGGGTAATGATTCGCCCCCATTCTTTGCGCTGCATATGCGGGATGACTTCGCGCGCAAAATAAACGGTGCTCATGAAATTGGCGTCAATTGCTTTTCGCCATTCGTCAATGCTGGCCGCGAGAAATCCTTTTGCGGGAGGGCCCCCGGCGTTGGTTACACAAATGTCTGCGCTGTCGAAGTTCTGAACAACTTCGCTGACAAAGTCATGTACTGCACCGGCGTCCGTAACATCGAGTGCTCTGGCAAGAACTTCGGCTCCTGATTGTTTGCGGATTTTCTCAGATGCAGCCTCAAGCTTTTGCGCGTTGCGGGCACACATCGCGACGCGGCATCCTTCGGCAGCAAAAGCCTCGGCGGTTGCGAGCCCAATGCCCTGACTCGATGCGGCAACGATCGCCACACGATTTTTGAGGCCAGTTTGCATTAGCTCCGAATTATAAGATCATTGGGTGGTTCGCTTCTGGCATTTCATTAAAACTCGTCTTTATGGGAGTTGCCGACAAATGAAAAAACTTACGACAATTTGGCTTTTTTCGTATCTGGCGTTCTCAACCGTTCTCAGCTCGCAGACTACGCCCGCCGAAGCGCTGCTCGTCCTGGCGAAACAGGACCACACCCTGGCGATCGTCGATCCGACAACTTTGAAAGTAATCACACGTGTCCCCGTCGGAGAGGATCCGCATGAGGTCATCGCCTCCGCCGACGGCAAAACGGCATACGTCTCGAACTACGGTTTCGGAAGATACGACACGCTGGCGGTCGTGGATTTGGCTCAACAGAAACGCTCGCCATCGATCAATCTTGGCCCATTGTATGGGCCGCATGGTCTGGCGTTCGTCGGAGGCAAAGTCTGGTTCACGGCGGAAGGAGCAAAGGCCATCGGGCGCTACGATCCCGACGCGAAGAAAGTTGATTGGATCTTAGGAACGGGACAGAACCGCACGCACATGATTTTCGTAGCCGACGATAGGCAGCAGATCATCACCACGAATGTTGCATCGGGGACGGTGAGCATCATCGACAGAATGACAACTGCGCCACCGCCGCCGATGTCCAGTGGCCCGACTCCCGCGGGCAAGTCATCAGGAGGGCCTCCTCACTTTGGGAGCGCCGCACCCGGCGGCGACTGGAACGAAACGGTTGTGCGCGTCGGAAATGGGTCGGAAGGATTTGATGTTTCACCCGATGGGAAGGAAATCTGGGTCGCCAATGCGCAGGATGGGACGATTTCGATCATCGATCGTGCGCACAAAACCGTGATCGAAACACTTTCAGCAAATGTCCCCAGCGCGAACCGGCTGAAATTTACTTTGGACGGCAAGCTGGTGCTTGTCTCGATGTTGCGCGAACCGGATTTAGCTGTCTTCAACGCAGCGACTCGAAAAGAAATCAAGCGCGTCCCAGTGGGGCATGGTTCGGCCGGTATTCTTATGCAACCGGACGGCGGGCGCGCATTCGTGGCCTGCTCTCCCGATAACTACGTGGCGGTTGTAGACTTAAAGTCGCTGGAAGTAGTCGGCCATATCGACGCAGGCCGCGGCCCGGATGGGCTCGCCTGGGCGAGCTGGCACTAAGAGAAATTTGCAGAGGTATCCATGAAACGCCACCGCTTTCACCCCGAAACCGAATCTGTTCACGGAAGCAAGTCTTTCGAAAAAAAGAACGCGCCGCTGGCGCAGCCGATTTATCAGACTTCAACCTTTCAGGTTACTGACTCCGACCAGCAACTCCGCGCTACGCACACGGACATGTTTTACACGCGTTACGGCAACCCGACGCATACTGCCGTCGAAAATGCCATTGCCGAATTGGAGGGCGCAGATGCGGCATTGCTATTCGCCTCTGGGATGAATGCGATTACGACCAGCATTATGGCGCTGGTGAAAAGCGGCGATCATATCGTCGCGCAGCGCGATATTTACGGCGGAGTCACAAAATTTCTTTCCACGTGGCTGCCGAAGTTCGGAGTTGAAACTACTTTCGTCGATACCACGGATTACGCTCAGCACGAGCGCGCGATCCGTCCGAATACAAAGATCCTGTACCTTGAGTCGCCGACGAATCCAACGTTGCGCGTTGTCGATTTGCGCCGCGCAGTCGCGATCGCGCGTGAGCATCAGCTTATTTCGATGCTTGACAGTACATTCGCCACGCCGATTAATCAGCGCCCGACAGAATTCGGCGTTGATCTGGTGCTTCATTCCGGGACCAAATATTTCGGTGGACACACAGATTTGATTTGCGGCGCCGCTGTAGGAAGGCGCGATCTCATTGACAAGATATGGCAGACGCGGACCACATTAGGCGGCGTGATGGATCCGCACGCGGCTTTTCTCCTGTTGCGCGGAATCAAGACTCTGGCGGTACGGGTCGAACGCCAGAACGAGAGCGCATTGCGCATTGCGGAATTTCTCGCGCAGCACGCCAAAGTGCGGTCAGTGAATTACCCTTTTCTCAAAAGTCACCCACAGCGCGCAATTGCAGTGGACCAACTGAAGGGCGGTGGGGGCATGCTCAGTTTCGAAGTTGAGGGCACCGGCGAAGACGCGAGAAGAGTCAGTGAATCATTGCGCCTGTTTGCGCTCGCGCCCAGCCTGGGTGGAGTGGAATCACTGGTTTGCTTACCTGTACTCACGTCTCACGCCATGATCTCCGCCGAGCATCGCCAGAAGATGGGCGTTACCGATCAGCTTATTCGTTTGTCCGTCGGAATCGAAAATGTCAATGACTTGATCGCCGACCTCGCTCACGCACTCGAAGTTGTTACTTCGACCCGCCAACAGGTCGCAGTCGGATAGCATCATCCACGAACTCAAGAAGCGGCTTCAAAAAGCCGCTTCTCTACTTCTCTCGATCAGAACGTGAACCGTGCGCCAAACTGGAACTGCCGGGGCGTGTTGACCGTGTTCGTGATCTGCCCGAAGGGAGATCCTGGTCCGCCAGCGGAGACTGGCGTGGCGTCGGCAACGCTTGGCACGCTTGGGTATCCGTACTGCGCTGTGTTGGTCACGTTATACGCGGACACATCGAAGCGAAGTTCGCGCGCCTCGCCGATCTTGAACGCCTTATAAATCGAGAGGTCCAAGTCCCGCGCGCCTCTGGTTCGAACGTTGTCAAGGTAGGCTGGGGCGGTTCCTGGTATAAGCGCATTCGGCGTACCGCTTTCGGCTCCCGGCTGCACGAAGCAGTTGTCATTGAACCATGCGTTCACCGTGTGAGGCGCGCCGCTCGCGGGGTTACAGACCATGTCGGCCCTCTGATTGGACAAATATGCTGGGCTTAATCCGGAAAGTGGCGAATTAATTGGAACCCCGGTGCTGAGATACACGATTGCATTGACGGTCCAGCCGCCCGCAATCGCGTCCGAAACACCATTCAGGTTTACCTGCTTTCCTTTGCCGACTGGCAAGTCGTAGGAAACCTGGCTGGTGAACTGATACTTCACATCCTGCGGGCTGATGGAGTGTTCATATTGCAAATCCCTCCAGTCCTGCGGGGCGCCAAGGTGAGTCCCCACGAAACCGAGAGGCGGATTGCCGTCATCGGTCATGATTTTTCCCCAGGTAAAGGTGGAGAGCGTCGTGAAGCCATTGGCAAGCCTTTTTTGCACCTTGGTTTGCAGGGAGTTGTATGAAGAATCTCCGCCTTGGTAACCGTTAACACCGACACCATTGCCAATCCCATAACTTCCGTCGCCATATTGTGGGTACGCCTGGAGCACGGCCCAGAGGGGAACCGTTGCAGCTCCGGCGAAATTGGGATTAAGGCTGACGGGCCCGGTGTTTGGAACCATCTGGCACTGAGGGTTCGAAGGATCTACGCAGAGCGCAGCGCCGTAATGCTGAATCTGTTCCGCACTGAGAACGTTGAAATCGATACCGCCAAAGGGCAGGAAAAGCCCGCGGCTGCCGACGTAACCGGCAGTTACAACTATCGCGTGCGGGAGTTCATATTCGACCGCGAAGTTGTAGTTGTAAGTTGTCGGTGTACGCTGCGAAGGCAATACGGTACTTAGAATTGTGCCAAAGTTATTGGCCAAGCCGGACGGTCCAGTTGTGAATATTGGAACGGTTCCGGTGGGAAAGGGATTACTCAGGGAATATGGAACTGTGAAGTTATCTACTGGGGTCCCGGTGTTCGCATTGCACGCGGTGCCGGTGAAAACTGTATTTCCATCCGCGTTATAGCAGGTACCATTCCATTGCGTCTGTGAAGAGAACCCGTCGGTGTTTTGGAGCGCACTGCTAACCTGGTGGGTGCTGGGCCCGTAATAGATGCCTGCTCCGCCTCGCACAACAAAGCGGTTGATCGGCTGCCAAGCGAAAGCCAGCCGCGGACCGAAGTCGTGCATATTCGTTGTAAACGGCGAGCGATGGCTACCATTGACGTAGATCTCCGCACCGGTGAAGGGTACCCCATTCAAATTACTCATTACGGTGGGATTAAAGTACTCCTGGCGGTTATAGCGCTCGTTGCGGCCGCCAAAAATGTCCCAGCGCAGGCCGGCAGTTATGGTTAGAGTCTTTCTCGCATGATAAGTGTCCTCGACGAACGTCGCGTAATAAGGATTGGATTCGGCGGCGAAGACGTCCCGGGTGAAATTGGGATAGCCGCTATTGTTTATTTCGGTCCCGGGCGGCGTACCCATGCCCACGAGGAGGGAAGCGAAATCACTGCCGCCCACGGGGACGCCAGAAGCGGGCTGCGATTGTTGGTCCGTGGCGCTGAGGTCGAAGCCATATGAGCCAGCCGGCGCCGGCGGTTGGCCGACGTTGAGATAGCGCTTCATCCACTCGAATCCGAACGAAATTTCATGTTTGCCGTGAATCTTTGTGATGGCCGCGTTAGCATCGCTGTTCATACTGGCGTAAAGAAAGTTGTTGTAGTCTGAAGTGCCGCCCACGCCTTCTTGACCACTGGTATTTGCCCCGAGGTCATTGAACTCCACGAAGGGGAGTTGTTTCAGAACCTGCTGCGCGGCGAGCGACGCGGGGAAGCCCACGGTTGCTCCATTGATCGTGCCCAGGTTGGTAATGTCGATGCTCGAGTAGGACGGTGGCCCTCCCTGCTGCTCGTGGTGGCGGGTAAATGAGTAGCGCAACTGGAGAACGGTGGAGGAATTCAGGGTTACGTCGTCGGCCACCAGGATATTGCGACCGTTGGTGACGTTTTGGGCGTAGTTAAGATCCCAGCCGCTGGGGAACACGTTCGCGGTGCTAAAAACCAGCTTATCGTAGGAAAAGCGAGTAAAGATGCGCTGTTTCTCGCTGGCCGCCCAATCCACGCGGACGTCAAATCTGTTTGCCTTGAACGGATCCAAGCCCGGCGCTTCATAGTTGGGCGAAACGTCGGTGGTTGCCGCATCACATGTAACGGGATCGGGGATATTGCAATGTGGCATCTTTGACAGGTAGAGCAAACCGATGGGATTCGGATTAGGAATTATGTTGCCTGGAAAAGCCTGCCGCGTGCCGTCCGAATTATCGGGCTTAGTCGGATCGAAGATCTCGCAAGAAGCGACTGAGCCTGCACAAGACGGATCATTAAGAAGATTAGAGAAGTCCCCGCTCTTTTCAGCGGTGGTGGGAACGGCAAAGGTGTCGAGACCCTCGAATTGAATCTGGTCGGTGTGTTCATAATCTGCGAAAAAGAACAGTTTGTCTTTTTTGATCGGCCCTCCGATGGAGGCGCCCTCCTGATAGCGATGGAAATCCGGTGGTGTATTGGCTAGCCCTTGGGACAGCTGACTCTGCTTGTTGAAGTATTCATTGGCCGATAGCGCATTAGGGCGGAATACGCCGAACACGTCGCCGTGGAATTTATTAGTGCCGGACTTGCTCACCAAACTAATTACGCCTGCGCCTCCGCTCTGGTAAGAGGCTGGCGTATTCTGCGTCTCCACCCGGACCTCATCGATACCATCCTCGGGAATGTTCATCGCCGGAATGATCGCGGCGGCATTGTTTTCGGCAACTCCGATGGGGCTGCCGTCGAGCATGTAATAAACAGAACCGACAATCGCGCCATTAATCGTGGCTGAGGAGATATCGACGCCCGGACGCCCGATGGATATATTCTGAACTGACTGCATTGAATCGCTGGAGTTGGGCGAGCCGTTGGGCGGAGTTACCCCGGCGCTCAGCTGGGCAAGATCGTAGACGTTGCGATACAGCAGCGGAACACGGTCGATTGTTTCGGCCGAAATCAGCGTGCCGACGGTGGAGCTGGTAGGCTCGACCAGGCTTACTCCCGACGTGACCGTAACCGCCTCTGTCGTAGCGCCCACCTTCAAAGTAACGTTGGCCTGCGTAACCTGGTCCACGTTTACGGTTATGTTGTCGACTGCGACGCTAGCGAACCCCGTCTGGCTCGCGGTGACTTCGTAGAGGCCGGGATTCAGCGAGATGAAACTGTATAAACCGCCGGCGCTGGTGACCGTATGCAGATTCACGCCAGTCGCCTTGTCAAGCAGCGTGACCTTTGCTCCGGGAACTAGAGCGCCAGTTGGATCAGTAACCGTACCAGTGATGCTCCCTCTTCCGGCTTGACCCAGTGCACTGATTGAAAGGAAGAACACGGAGATAAACGCGCAGAGACACGAGATTCTGCGACAGGTAATGAAAGATTGTACGTTCATGAGGTCTCTCCGATTAGCTCTGGAAGGTGAATCGCATGGAAATTGCTATCTGCGGCGGCAACGAATCACAGATGAAAGAGTATTGAGAAGTTCAGTTCGAATACCGGAGTCGTTTCAAGCCTCGCAGAAAAATACCCAGTGGACAACCTCGTTCGGTTCAATCCGAAATCGAGTATTAAAACGTATTAATAGTGGGCTTATTCAACATCTACTGTCAAGCCAAAAGCTGTCCGGCGGTGTAATTTTAAGTAATGAAAAAACACTAGTCGGCGCGTCTGAAAACGTGCGGAATTATGAGCGTGCGCAAGTGGAATCCCGGACCACTAGTTCAGGGCTCAGCTTGCGATGTTGCGCAACGATTTTGCTCTTAGCCTGCACGGCAGTGATTCCTTCGGAGACGATGCTGACAGCCATCTTGCCCATTTCTGCGAGCGGTTGACGGACTGTGGTCAGCGAAGGCGTCAAAAGGCTGGAGTGGGCAATATCATCGAACCCAATCACCGAGCACTGCTCCGGAACTTTGATCCCAGCCTTACTCAGAGCGCGGACGGCGCCCAGCGCAGTCATATCGTCGAATGCCATGAGTGCGGTGAAGGGGCACTTCTGGCGAAGAAGATCTTCGGTAAGCTTGTATCCCGCTTCGAAGCTCGAAATGGGATCGCTCGACTCCGGCAGATCGAGTGTCAATGCGGCATCGATTTCCAGGTTGTGCGCCTTCGCGAAATTACGCACTCCCTTCCAGCGCGGCGCCGTATCGGTGATTCGTTTTGGCCCGCGAATAAATGCGATCTGGCGGTGGCCCAGCGAGTGGAGGTGCTCGATGGCGGCATAAGCGCCGAGTTCGTTGTCGACGATGACGGAGCTAATTGAGCCGGCCTCGAGCTCGCGGCCGATCATTGCCGTGGGGATGTTCGCCTTTTCCAAGTCGCCGAGCACATCGATTTCCACGAACAGCCAGTTCGCGACGACCAGCAGGGCTTCGACGCGGCGGTCAAGCAACATTTCCAGGTAGCGTTCAAAGCGGCTGCGCTCGTTGTGAACGTCAGTAAGAATGGGCAAGAACGAGGCTTGGTATAAAGTGCTCTCAATGCCGCGCAGAATCGGCGTGCAATACGGGTCGGTCATGTCAAACACCATGACGCCGACGGTGTGGCTGCGCTGGTTGCGAAGTGAGCGCGCGAACAAATTCGGCCGGTAGCCGAGCTTCTTGGCCGCGCGCTCGATACGCTTCTTGGTTGTGTCGGGAATGTAGCGCGCGAGCGGCGCGTTGTTCAGGACAATGGACACGGTCGTAGACGAAAAGCCGCTCTCCTTCGCCACTTCTCGAATCGTTACCACGGCCGGTCTGTCCAATGTCCCCAAACCTGAAATGCGCCCCCACTGGCGGACACTACAGCAGAGACTCGCATCAGTGTCAAGCATCTCGCAAATTTTCCGCTGTTTGCGCGCTTGCGCCAGCAGAAGCAACCGGCGAGTTCTGCTTAACGTTGACCCCAGAAAGCAACAGGAAGCCGGGGTATTTTGCTAGACTTAACGAGCTTTCAGCCTACTCCAGCAGCGGACATCTCATCCAACGTAAGTCCTCGGAATGGAGGTCCTCATGAAGCGAGCATTGACCGTCGTCG
>Ga0335079_10004109_pt1 | contig 16739 bp, 12 predicted proteins | sample Lox_Sample_33_FD_206719 | JGI IMG/M metagenome (GOLD analysis project Ga0335079, IMG submission 206719) | Soil microbial communities from Loxahatchee National Wildlife Refuge, Florida, United States - Lox_Sample_3.3 | ecosystem: Environmental > Terrestrial > Soil > Wetlands | place: USA... | reverse complement strand
GGCGCAGTATGAGACTGGGAAAACTCCCGGGTCAATCGCCATCGCTGATTTTGACGGAGATGGGAAGTTAGATGTTGCGGTCGCTGACTTCTTCGGCGAAAACGTTAGCGTGTTCCTCGGGAATGGAGACGGCAGTTTCACTCCAGAGGGAAGTTATGCCCTTAAGCCAGCCGCAGGTGCTGTTGAAATGCTTGCCGCTGACCTGAATAGCGACGGCAAGCCGATTTGGTCGTTACCGATCAATTCAACGGAGTAGTCAGTGTGCTGCTGAACACGGGTAAGAAGTGAAGCGGCCCAGAAAAGCCAATTGCAATTGACGCGGGCAGGCTTCTTCAGGACGGGCAGCCCCGGTTTCGCCGAGACTCCACATCCAGCGAGCCGCCGGGCGCCCGTCCTCTCAGCACCCTGATGGTCCTCACATCCCGGGAAGCGAAGTCCCCCGCGTGTGAATGCTTTCCATTGCGGCGCCCGACGCGTCCGCCACCCACTGCCACGCCCGGCGCCCATTCTCCCGCGCCACGGTCCGCGCTTCCCCATACTCCACCAGGCGGTTCAGTACGGTCGTGACCGAGGCAAGTGGATCCTTGTGCCGCATCAGCACCGGAGGCATCCGGCGTTGAAGATGTTCGCACACTTCCCGGGCGCCCAGCGGCCGGTTCGCTTCCATCAGCACCATGCGACAGGCTTTGGTAAATCCCGGTTGCCGGCCACCGCTCTTGCGGTCCACCAATTCCAGCAACTCGTCGTTCAACACATCGTCGCCGAACAGGTTCGCAAGCCCCACAATCGTCTGCTTCACCGTGCCGATGCGCTTCATGATCTCAGCGCGCTGCCGCATGAGTTGTCTGAGCTCTTCATGCGCGGCACGAACGACTTCCTGGACATGCGAATCACTCTTATTCGCAGCGTTTCCGTTGCTGCCATTCAGCCCGCTATTCATAGTCCCCTCCGGTGCTGATCACCCCGACCCAGTCTGGTAACGCCCGTTGCACGTGTCGCGCCTTTGGCACACAAGCCCGATCTAAGTTACGTAAGCTCCCGAGAGCTTGTTCCGTATTGTTTCGGTCTGCGCCGGCAGAACTTTGGAGCGCTTGGCGTGTGGGACGTTACCGGAACCTCTTGTCCCCTTGGACGATAAGATTCACAAATAGTAAGCTGCGAAGTAATTTTTTTGTCTGTTTTTCCTGCGCGACAACAGCCCGCGATGGCGCAAGATCGAATGTGTGTTATATGCATGAATCAGCAAAGCACTAACGCAATTTCATATTTGTGATCGACGTTCTATTCCAGATTTGGAAGGCAAGTGTGCGTTTCTGGGATTCCGGCGCTATTGCGCGCGCAATCACCTCAAGTGCAGCCAAGTCTGGGATGAAAGGACGGACACGGCTTTAACCGTGCCCGTCTATAGGAAGAATCGGTTTTCAGTAGGAAAACCCGTCAGGCTGGGTAACAGCTTCAAGATGCGCGTGTTCATCCACCAGTCTTCGGCCGGATGCCAGCGCTTTGCGGTTGGTTTCCAATAGCTCGACTCGCTTTACTTTCTCCTGGATAACGCCCATCGCAGTACCGGGCGCGAGACACTCAGTTTCTTCGAGCAGCGCACCCAGCATCACCACGTTGGACACCTTCGCAGATCCCAGCTTGTCGGCGATCGCGGAAGCAGGCACGCACAATACTCGCGCCTCCGGCAGCAGAAAGTTCTCCGGCAGCTTTTCCCCGTTGTAAATGATCAGTCCGTCGGCGGCCACCTGTGAGGCAAACTTGCGCAATGAGATCTCGTTCATTGCGACCAGCACGTCAGGATGAGAGATCAACGGCGATCCGATGCGCTCTTTCGACAGACATACATGACAGTGAGCGCTGCCCGACCGCATTTCCGGACCGTAGGACGGCAGCCAGCTGACTTCCAGTCCTTCGCGCATGCCCATTTCCGTAAGCAACTGTCCCAGCAGCAGGACGCCTTGTCCTCCGAAGCCCGCGACCTTAATGCGGAATTCTTTGAAGTGGTGAGCGTGCCGGGCTGTGGTTCCGGCTTCGGGTTTGGTTTCGATCTCGAGGACTTCAGGAATCGAGTGCTGCGGCGGCGCACTGCCGGCCGCGGTTTCCGGCTTGCGATCACGGAATACATTCAGCGGGAATGTGGGCACCATCATCTCGGACACCCACTTACGCGCTTCAACGGGATCCTTCCCCCAGATGGTGGGACACGGCGAGAGAATCTCGACAAAGGAGAAACCCGCGCCATCGCGCTGCAGTTCGAGCGCCTTCCGAATTGCGCGCCGCGCCTTCATGATGTTCTTGTTGTCACAAAGGGCGACGCGTTCGATGTAGACGGGAGCCTCCAGCGTGGAGATCAGCTCCGACATGTGGAGGGGAAAGCCTTCGTTGGTGGGACGTCGTCCCCAGGGAGATGTCGAACTCTTCTGGCCGACCAGGGTGGTGGGCGCCATCTGCCCGCCGGTCATGCCGTAGATTGCATTGTTCACGAAGAATACCGCGATCTTCTCGCCGCGATTGGCGGCGTGAACGATTTCCGCGGTTCCGATGGCCGCCAGGTCGCCATCGCCCTGATAAGAAATCACCACCTTGCCCGGACACGCGCGTCTCACGCCAGTGGCGGCGGCCGGCGCGCGCCCATGCGGCACCTGCACGTTCCCGACATTGAAGTAGTAATACGCGAATACCGAGCAGCCCACCGGACTGACAAAAATCGTCTTCTCGTGGATGCCGAGTTCCTCTACGGCTTCGGCGATCAGCTTGTGGGCTACGCCATGTCCGCATCCCGGACAGTAATGCGTCTGGTGCTTCAGTTCGGACTTGCGCTCGTACACGTCGTAGAAGACCGGCGACTTCGAATGAATGATCTCGTATCCATTCATCTGCGCCTTGGGCGTCTCAATCGTGGTATGGATTTCGTCTGCCATTGTTATCGCCTTCCTTCAGACCAGCGAAGCCATGCGGGTTATTAATTCGTTCTGGATTTCTTCCACCGACGGAACATTGCCGCCGACTCGGCCATAAAATTCAACCGGCACCGCGCCATTGAGCGCCAGGCGGACGTCTTCCACCATCTGCCCGTTACTCAATTCGACTACCACCACTTTGTGCACATTGGCCGTCGCCTCCGCCAGCGCGTCCGAGGGGAACGGCCACAGGCTAATCGGGCGGAATAATCCGGCGCGCAATCCTTGCTTGCGCGCTCCTTCCACCGCGGACCGCAGCACCCGCGAGACGATTCCGTAACCCACCAGCAGGATATCGGCATCGTCGGCTTCGTAGCTCTCCCAGCGCGCCTCCACTCGCCGCGCCCGCTCATACTTGGCTTCCAGTTTGCGCTGATGCGCCTCCAACTCGTCGGGCTCGAGATAAATGGAACTGATCAGGTTCTGGATTGTCTCCGGAGTGCCCTTGACTGCCCAGGGTTTATCGGGCGGGGTCGGCTCGCGATATTCCAAGTCAAGCGGCTCCATCATCTGCCCGATGAAGCCATCAGCCATCACCAGGGCCGGGTTCCGGTACTTGTCGGCGAGATCGAAGGCCAGCATGGTGAGGTCGGCCATCTCCTGCACCGAAGCCGGGGCCAGGACGAAGTTGTGGTAGTTTCCGTGCCCGCCGCCCTTCACCGTGCAGAAATAGTCGCTCTGTTCCGGCGCGATGTTGCCCAATCCCGGTCCACCGCGAACCACGTCGACAATCACACACGGAAGCTCTGAGCCTGCGAGATAACTGATACCTTCCTGCATCAGGCTGAGGCCCGGCCCGGAGGATGCGGTCATCACCCGCTGTCCGGTCGAAGCTGCCCCGTAAACCATGTTGATGGCGGCGACCTCACTCTCGGCCTGCAGGAACGTGCCTCCGACCTGCGGCAGATACAACGCTGCCGACTCGGCGATCTCACTGGCCGGAGTAATGGGATATCCGTAGTACGCCTGGCATCCCGCGAGGATCGCCCCCTTTACCACCGCAACGTTGCCCTTACAAAGCTGCCGCATCTTCGCTTCCTTTCTGCGCTGGCTGCGGCGGGACCGGCGCTTTCGCCGGCGCCTGCCTGTACACTTCAATCGCGCCCGGCTCCGGGCAGCAGTAGAAGCAGATCCCGCAGCCGGTGCAGCGTTCGCCCGTGTAGTGCGCCGGGTGTACGCCGTAGGCGTTCAACTCCGGCAACAGTTCCAGGCACTTGGGTGGGCAGGATTCCACGCACAGCCCGCATCCCTTGCATTCTTCAGTGTTGATCTCGACTTTGCCCCGCGCTTGGCCTGCCATGCTCACCTCGTGGTGGTTGCCGGCGCCGGTTGCGGACGCTGCAGCCACTTGGTTTTTTCGCAATACGCATACAGCTCTTCACGGAACTTGGGATGGGCGATCTCGATCAGCGCTTTCGCCCGCTCGCGAATCGACTTGCCGTGCAGATACGCCACGCCATATTCGGTTACCACGTAGCGAATCAGCCCGCGCGACGTGACTACGCCGGCTCCCGGACTCAGCATGGGCGTGATGCGGGAAATGGCCCCGTTCTTCGCGGTGGAGGAAATCGCGATGATGGCCTTTCCGCCCTTGGACCGGGAGGCTCCCCGCAGGAAATCCACCTGCCCGCCGATGCCGCTGTAGAACTGGTTGCCGATCGAATCGGAGCAGACCTGGCCGGTGAGATCCACCTGCAGCGCGGAATTGATGGCCACCATGTTGTCGTTTCGCGCGATAAAAATCGGATCATTGACCCAGGCGGTGGGATGGAATTCGAAAATGGGATTGTTGTCGACAAAGTCGAACAGGTTCTTGGTGCCCAGCGCAAATCCCACAATGATCTTGCGCGGTTTGAAGTTCTTGCGCGCGCCGGTAATGACGCCGGACTGAATCAGCGGAATCACTCCATCCGACACCAGTTCGCTGTGCACGCCGAGATCCTTGCGATCGTTGAGGAACGGCAGCACCGCGTCCGGGATACCGCCAATTCCGGTTTGCAGCACTGCGCCATCCTCGATCAGTCCAGCTACATTGCGGGCAATCGCGACATTTAGGTCAGTGATCTCGGGTTTCTTAAGCGCGCAGAGCGGCCGGGAAGACTCGACCACGGCATTGATATCGCTGACATGAATGAAACTGTCGCCGTAGGTGCGTGGCATCCGGTCGTTGACTTGGGCGACCACATAGTGGGCGCACTTCGCCGCGGTCAACGTGGTATCAACGCCAATGCCGAAGCTACAAAATCCGTGGGAATCCGGGGGCGAAACTTCGATCAGCGCGACATCGATCGGCATGGCGCCGCTCTCGAACAACTCCTCAATCTCGCTGAGATAGATAGGGGTGTAATCTGCGCGGCCATCGTTGATGGCGTCGCGTACGTTGGCGCCGATGAAGACCGCATTGTGGCGGAAGTGGCCTGCCATTTCCGGCGCCACATAGGGCGCCGGGCCCATGGTCATCATGTGGACGATTTCCACGTCGTACACATCCGGACCGCGCCGCATCAGGGCTTCCACCAGCGTCTCTGGTTCGGCGCATCCCGGCTGAATATAGACGCGCATGCCGGATTGCACGCAGCGCAACGCCTCATCCGGTGTCCGCAGCTTCTTCTTGTAATCAATCTCCCACGACATCAACTTTCTCCTTTACCTTGTCACAATCGATTCCGGCGCTACTTGGGCTCGGCAAGCGCGCTCATAGCCTTGCGCCCCGTAGTAGATGGCACGATCAAAAAACTGTTCCAGCAGTTGCAGCATCTCCATCTCGCCAAACACCTCCACGGGCCGGTCGAGAATGGTCTCGCGCTTGAGGAATTCCCAGAGAGTTTCCTTGGTAAGGGTAATCGCCCAGATGAGTTCGCTCAAGGGAACGCCCTGGCGGTAGCGGAGGCTGCCAATTTCCAGGTATCGCTGCTCGATATCCATCTCGGTCTTGCCCAGGAGCCATGCCCCCAGGTGGCGATAGATGTCATAGACACGGTCGCGCAGCTCGTCGGGCGGAACCTTGCTGCAGTAGTCGCGAGTGAATTCGCTTTTTTTAACCCGCTCGAGGAGGCCGCCCGCCAGCGCGTCAGAATGGGTTTCGATGAGCCGGACCAGCCGGTAGGCGAGCATCATGACCGTCCTCCTCCACCCCCAGTGTCGGCCCCGGCGGACTTTCCAGCCGTGACCTTTAGCACGCGCGGTTGTGACGGAGATCACAAAGTTAAGTGCAAGTTGGGGCATGACTTAACACAACAGGAGACGAGCGCCAGGCACCCGCCAAGAGCGAAGGAACCCGATAGGGTCGACGCAGAAATCCTGGTGAGTCAAAACGCGTATTCCGGTTGTTGCTCGCGGTGGAAAATGATCTCGGGGGAGGCGCCACTCGGCAGTGATGGGCTGACAATAAGAAACCCAGACGCCGGGTCAGCGTCTGGGTTCGAGGTTCGGCGAGGCCGTGCGCCTACGCCTGACTTATGACAGGAAGAATTCTTTGGCTACCGTGGCCCATTCCTGATCGGGCATGTGCGCGGTAAGATCAACCATGGCGACGCCCCCGTCCTGCGCCAGCGCGCCCAGCATCATGGGCATCTTGCGCTGTAGACGGCCGGCAGACTCTTCGGTCCACCAGCGCGCCAGCGCGCCACCCAGCAGGTTGCGGAAGTTAGTCTTGGCGTCGGGAGACTGCACCGTCACCATCCAGCCTTCGCCATAGGGATCCTTGAGCGCCAGCGCGGGATCGCGGACTACCGCTTCGTTGATGTCGGCCACGCTGCCTTCGATCGGGGATACCATGTCCACCGTGCTGCCGTCGCGCTTCACCGTCCAGATCTTCTGTCCCTGACGAATCCACTGGCCGCGCTGCGGCAGGGCAACGTGCTCGATCTTGCCTACCAGCTTGGAAGCAAAGTCATCCATGCCGACTCGGACCAGGCTCGGGCTCTCGCTCAATGCCCAAGTGTGTCCGGGATGATAACGGAAGGTGTCGGGAACCTGGAAGCCGCCCACGAACGCGGGCGCCAAACGTGGCTTCGCTTCTTTGGCGGGTGCGACCTGCAGAACCGGCTGCACAACCCGTTTGCGGCTGTAGAAATGATCGATGGTTAAGAAAGTCACGAAAGTAAAGAGAACCAGAAGAACCGTCATAAGTCACCTCGCCGGAGGGCCTTTTGTATCCGGCCACTCTCGCCTTTACTAAAAGCAATCGCCGTGCCGAACCGAAGGAAGCGTTGCGGCGATTTGCTATTACCGGGCATCTAGTTCTGAAATGAGTGATTTGGCGGCAATGTGATTCTTGGCGTCACATTTCGCTGCTTAAACTTACAACGTGATCTTGATGAAGATTGCAACGGCGATTTCGAGTTGTTTTCAGGATGTTGCGGCAGGCGCAAGACGAAGCTGCTGTAACTCAATGACTTGCAAGCTACGCGATAAATGTTGCAATCAGCCACAGCGAAAGATGAAGAATGCAACGCTCCGGATGCGCGGAATCTCTTTACTGCAACGCTAGAGGCGGCAAACCGTCTCTTTACTGCGGCGCGGTTCCTCTTACCACTAGAGCGATGGTGAGGTCCTGCCCGGATTCCAACTTGGTTCCGGCGGAGAAGATCCAATGCTCCTCGTCGTCGCGGGAAACGGCAGGGGCTGAGCCGGGCGGCGGTTCAACCAAGTTCAGTACCCCGGGATGTTTGGTCTGGGTTGCCTTTTCGCTCAGGGCGACCAGTTCCTGAAATTTGTAAACGGTCTTAGGATCAGCATCCGATCCGGCGGGAATTAGCAACAGAAAATCCCGGGTGGGAGACACGCCCATGTGGTTGCCGTCGGCGGGCTGCAGTTCGTAGCGCAGGGTGTAGGTTCCGGACTTGATTGCTTGCCCGCGATAGTCGGTGGAAGCCTGGGGGAAGGAAATCACACCGACCAGGGTTGACTCGGCGAGTTGCGGATAGACGATCCCGGAAGTATCAGACTTAGCCTGCCCGGGGACGGTTTTACGCAGCCAGAGTTCGCAGGCCACACTACCATCATCGAGCAGGACCCGATAACCCTTAGGATCGAGCACTTGCTGCACTGCTGCGGCGGCGCCGTCCGGAACTTTGTCGAGCAATTCCACTTTGCCAACCGGGACGGCTTGCGTGGCATTGTCTTTCTGGGCGGAGGCGAAGCAGCAGAGTACAAGGATAAAGAAAATTATTGCCGGATGTTTTTGCATGAATTGCCTCTGGATAGTTTCAGCACAGGGACACGGCTCTCAACCCAGCTATCGTACTCCGGGCCGATGAAAGCTCCTTTGCTGGCCCTCGCCCGTGCAGACGACAAGGCTCCGCCTTTACCGGCGGAGCGGAAATACTATCCTCAGCGCGCAAATGTTCCGACGAAGGCGCTGCGCTTGCCGTGGAGGTCCCAAGCGACGCCCAGAGTAGGGCCGCGGTAAGCATCGGTGAGGGCGACCGCAGGCATGGAATGCGCGAGCTGGGTCAGCGGCGGATAGAAGGTGACTTCATTGCCGCACAGGTGATCCTGGTTTCCGATGGGCCGGGTCTCGACTACAGCGAATTGCCCAGCGCGCAGCATGGCGGTTCCGTGGTGCTCGTGATTTACAGCCAACTCCATCGGCAAAGGGATCACTTTCGCGACATTGGCGAGAAGTTCGCCGCCCATCTGCCGGGCGAAGCTCACCAGGGCGGCTTGCTGTTGCGGGTTGGCCTGATCGTCAACCATGAGCACAGATTGCGCGGGATACGGATTCGCGTACGGGTCGCCCAAGGTGGCTTGTGCACGCACCGCGGCAGCTACCGTTAGACCGTCCAGGGCGATCCCGTCCCAGTGGCCGCTGGCCACGTGCCAGGCCAGAATCGCCTGATTGCCTACCAGGTTGACCTCGCCGTTAGCAAAGCACTGGCCGGTATACACGTCCGCTGTACGGGTTTCCAGATAATCGCCGCGAATCTGTTGCGCGGCCAAAGAAGCGGAGAACGCCAGACACACAGCGCACAGAACGGCAAGCCGAAGATCTCGCATGGCAAACACCTCGCCCCACTAGATGCTTCTATTCTCCTCCAGGATGCGCGGCAAGAAAAGAGTCAATTCTCAGTTTTATGTGTGTGCTCTCCAGATTGACACTCTGGTCCCGCCCAGCGGACAATCGCTGCGTGAAGACTGTCCGCACGGCGATATGGGTATGGGTCCTACTTTCGGCCATCGCTGCCTATCCCGTTGAGAGTGCTGCCACGTATCGCGATCCGGGTAACCGGTTTACTCTGCAAACGCCGGCCGGCTGGAAGGCGCGCCCGCTTGGAGACAGTGTGCAGGTAGTGCGAGGCGACGCTTACGTGAGCGTTCTGATTTTCGAACACGTTTCGGATGCGGGAACGCTGGTCGAAGACTTGGGACGGAATATGGTTAAGAAGTGGCGGCGGTTTGAATTGGCCGGGCGAGAGGATTCCATGCTGTCCGGAAACCGGGCTGCGGTGATCACGTTTTCCGGGGTGAATCCGCAGGGTGCGGAGGCGATTCTGAGATTGTCCGGCGTAGTTTCGGATGGAAGCGGTTATGTGCTGGTCACCGGCTCGCCGAAGGCGGACTTACCGAAGGTACAGGACACGCTCACTCAAATTGAGGCCAGCTTCAGCCTGCTTCAGTCTCGATCGAGTACCCGGACGTCCGGTGCACCTACGCTGGGAATCGAGGTTGCCGATCTCGACGGAGACGATGCATCGGCGTACGGTACTAAGGAACCCACGGGCGCGCTGGTGGTCGACATCCGGGCGCAACGACCGGGAGCGAGCGCGGGACTGGCGCTTCACGATCTGATTGTCAGCGCCGACCGCCAGGCCATCGATAGCGCCGCCACACTCGAGCAGCTGATCCGATCTCACAAGCCGGGCGACACGATGGAACTCGAGTTCTTACGACTCTCCGCCGATGGAACTCGGGTAGAGCGGCAGACCTGCAAGGTTACGGTCGGCATAGCCAGGGCTGGATACTAAATACTCACTTCAACTCGTACGCCCACTCTTGCAGCGAGGCTCTCATGGAAGCCGATTCCCACTTCAGGTAAGCCGCAAACCATCCACCGGAACTCTAGCGCGGAATTCATTCGTAGCGCAGGGCGACCATGGGATCGACCTTCGTGGCTTTCCGGGCCGGAATGTAGCTGGCGAGCGCAGCTACAGCTCCGAGCGTCACGGTGACCACAACGAGCGATGCCGGGTCTGTGGCGGTCAGGCCGAACAGCATGGTGGCGAGTAGTTTGCTGCCGGCCAGAGCCGCCGGAACTCCCACCACGATTCCTATACCCACCAGGAGCAGAGCCTCGCCGAGGATCAGCCACAGCACGTCGCCACGTTGCGCGCCCAACGCCATGCGCACACCAATTTCGCGGGTGCGGCCCGCGACCGTGTACGACATCAATCCGTAAAGTCCAACCGAAGCCAGCAGAAGTGCCAAGGCTGCGAAGAAGCCTGAGAGTCTGGCCAGGACGACCTGCTCCGCAATCGAACTATCGAGCAGTTCCTTGATAGTGTGTACGCTGCGAGTTGAGAGGTTGGGATCGATATCTTTGACTTCCTTGCGCAAAGTGGCGATCTCGGTGGAAGGATCGGCCGCAGTACGGACTTCAACGTTCATGATCATCGGCCGGGTTTCCTGGAAATAAGCGGTGTAGAATCTGCGGCCCGCTGGTTCGCGGATGGTGTTTTCCTTGGAGTCAGCCACCACGCCAACAATCTCGATGGGCTGATCGCGCCGGTCTCGGTCGTCGATGAAGAACCTGTGGCCGATAGGGTTGGCGTTCTGGAAATAGAACTTTGCGAAGGACTGGTTGACCACCGCCACGCGTGGTGAGGACGCAGTATCCTGCATGCCGATCTCGCGCCCCAGAAGAATAGGAATCCCAACCGTGCTGAAGTAGCCGGGACCCACGTTATCGCTGGCGGATTCTTTATCCGCATCCTGAGGAGAGGTGAAACCCGGGACGGCGATCAATTCCCCGGATTCCGTGCCACTAAACAGACCGTTCTCGGAGAAGGTGACTGCCCGAACGCCCGGCGTAGTGGAAAATTTGTCAAGAATCTGATGGCCGAGGTTGGTGTTTTTCTGGGCGTCGTACCCGGAACCAATGGGATCAAGGTTAAACAGCAGCAGGTGCTGGTGGCCGTAACCGGTGTCGCTGGTTTGCAGGTTGCGAAGGCTGCGCACCAGCAACCCGGCGGCAAACAAAACTAATAATGAGAGCGCGACCTGAGCCGTGACCAGGCCCCTGCCCCATCCCCAGCGCGAAGAGGACTTGCTGCCCGAGACCGCCACATCCTTAAGCGCGGGAGCGAGACTGGAGTGCACCACCCGCAATGCCGGGACCAGGCCGAAGAGGATTCCGGTCAGCAGGCAGATTGCGGCAGTGAAACCCAGGACGCGAGCGTCGATTCCGGTGGGCAAATCGGCATTCACCAGCTTGGTCAGCAGGGCCACGCCCCAGGATGCCAGCAGGGCGCCCACGCCACCGCCGATGAAAGCGAGCAAGACGCTCTCCGTGAGCAACTGGCGCACGATCCGGTGGGGAGCCGCTCCGATGGCGAGCCGGATCGCGACCTCTTTGCTCCGGCCGGAGGCTCGGGCTAACAGGAGATTCGCCACATTCACGCAAGCGATGAGCAGTACCAGGCCGACCATTGCCATCAAGAGCAGCAGGGGCCGTTCATAATCGGCGCGGATCGCCGACAGGCCGCGTCCTCCGGGGCTTACGTCAATTACGTCCTTTTGAATGGAGCGAAGGTCTTCCGCACTCAGCGCCGCTCCATACTGGCCCTTGAGAGTCTGCTGGAAGACTAGGTTGATATTGGCCTTGGCTTGCGCCACGCTGACGCCAGGTTTGAGGCGTCCGACGGCCTGCAGCCAGGATACGTTGCGGTCCTGATACCAGTCTCGACCCGGCATGAGTTCGGCCTGCATGGCTATGGGCACGAACACATCCATGTTCTCGCCCACTACATCGCCGAAAAAGCCCGGAGCAGTGATCCCGATGATGGTGAATGGATAGTGGTTCAAGCGTACTGTCTTGCCCAGGACCTCTGGGGCTTGGCCAAACCGTGTCTTCCAGAAGTCGTAACTGATGACGGCGACGGGATGGGCATGCTGCGTCTTATCATCGTTTGGAGTGAGAACGCGTCCCTCGATGGCCCTGACGCCGAGCACGGAAAAGTAGTTGCCGGTGACAATACGGGCGGTGGTGTTGGCTTCGGTTTCAGCTACTCTGCCGCCCTCATCGACGGAAACCCGGTGCGCCGACGCGGCGGCGTAGAGACTGGAAAAGACGCTGTTTCCGTCTCGCAACTCGCGGTACAGCGGATAGGAATAGAGGTCCGTCTGCGGCGTTCCCTCGGAACGGCTCCCCACCTGTGTGGGATTGCCGATCGTTGCCAGTCGCGCCGGATCCTGGATCGGCAGCATCTTGAGCAGGACGGCATTGATCAGGGTGAAAATTGCGGTATTGGCCCCGATGCCGAGGGCCAAGGTCAGAACCGCCACAACGGTGAAGCCCGGATTCTTGATGAGCATACGGAACCCGTACCGCACGTCCTGCGTAAAAGTCTCCATGGGGATCTCCGTCCCGGCGAGCGGGCCGAAAAACTGGCGGCGCGCGTGCTCAATGGGACACGGGCAATTCGGTTACCGCATAGGGCAAACTCTAAGTAATTGATTTAATGTCCTCGCGGTCAGCCAGGGACAACATCCCTGGAATGATATGTGCGAATTTGGGATTGTCCCGTCCGTAAGCGAACAGAGGTGAGCCAATGGAGAGCGACATTCCGCATGCGTTGACTGTTTCGTCTTCGCAGCCTACCATCGGGGACAATCGAAAGTCTGGAGCGATCCGTTTGGCGATTGGCGAAAGCATCTCTCACTACCGCATCCTGCAGCAGTTGGGCGGGGGCGGAATGGGAGTGGTGTACGAAGCCGAGGACGTCAACCTTGGTCGTCGCGTGGCGCTAAAATTCCTCCCCGCTGAGCTGGAAAGAGACCCGGTTTCGCTGGAACGCTTCCAGCGCGAGGCCCGTGCAGCATCGGCGCTGAATCATCCCAACATCTGCGTTATCTATGAGATTGGACAATCCGAAGGCCGATACTTTATCGCCATGGAATTGCTCGAGGGTCAGACCCTCAAGCAGCGGATTGGCAGCCAGGCGATGGAAACGGAACTGATGCTTGATCTCGCCATTCAGATTGCGGATGCGCTGGAGGCGGCGCACGCCAAAGGCATCATCCATCGCGACATCAAGCCGGCCAATATCTTTGTGACCAACCGCAGCCAGGCCAAGATTCTGGATTTCGGTCTGGCCAAGCAGACTCCGCGGGCAGCAACCGGCAGCAGTCCCACGATCGGCTCGCAGGTCACGATGGATAATGACTTCCTGACCAGCCCGGGATCGACGGTGGGCACGGTCGCCTACATGTCGCCGGAGCAGGCGCGCGGCAAGGAACTGGATTCGCGCACCGATCTGTTCTCCTTCGGCGCGGTGCTTTACGAGATGGCCACCGGAGCGGTTCCGTTCCGCGGAGACACGTCGGCAGTCATCTTTGAGGCGATTCTGAACCGGGTGCCCGTTGCGCCGGTGCGGCTGAATCCCGACGTACCCGTACAGCTGGAAGAGATCATCAACAAGCTGCTCGAAAAAGACCGTGAACTCCGCTACCAGGGCGCCGCCGAAGTGCGGGCGGACCTGAAACGGCTGAAGCGGGATACGGAATCGGGGCGAGTCGCGGCGGCGTCGTCGGGGTCGATGCGCTATGCGCCGTCGAAACCGAAATCCACCTTCGTCCGGAATGCCGTGATTGCAGCCGCCGCGATGCTGATCGTGGCTGTGCTCGCGGTGACCTTCTTTGTGCGGCGCGGACGGGCCCTTACGGAGAAAGACGCCATCCTGGTGACGGACTTCGTGAACACCACGGCAGACCCGGTTTTCGACGGTACCCTCAAGAAGGCCATGGCGGTGGACCTGGGCCAATCGCCCTATCTGAATGTTTTCCCGGAGCAGAAGATTCGCCAGACACTGCAGTTCATGGGGCGCTCGCCCGATGATCGGATTACCAATGAAGTAGGCCGGGAAATCTGCCAGCGCAACGGCATCAAAGCCATGCTGACCGGCACGATCGCCAGCCTGGGAAACCAGTACGTGCTGACCGTAGAAGCGGTCAACGCGGCCAGCGGAGAGTCGCTGGATCAGGAGCAGGCCCAGGCGCAAAGCAAGGAACAAGTGCTGGATGCGTTGCACAAGGCCAGTTCCCGCCTGCGCGAAAAAATGGGAGAGTCGCTGGCATCGGTGCAGAAGTACGACAAGCCTCTGGCGGAGGCCACCACCTCTTCCATGGATGCGCTCAAAGCATTTACCCTGGGCGACATGAAGCATGCCGCCGGAGACGAACTCGGCGCGTTGCCGGACTACCAGCGAGCTGTAGAACTCGATCCCAACTTTGCCATGGCGTACGCACGGCTCGGGGTGGTCTACGGCAACACGGGCCAGAGCGAATTGTCGGAGCAGAGCCGCAAGAAAGCATTCGAACTTCGGGACCGGGCCAGCGAGCGCGAAAAGCTGTACATCATGGCGCATTATTACGCGGACTCGGGTCAACTCGACAAAGGGATTACCGCTTACGAACTCTACAAGCAGACCTATCCGCGTGATTCAATTCCGCCCAACAATCTGGCAGCGATCTATAGCCAGCTGGGTCAATACGACAATGCGCTGGTGAACGCGCAGCAGTCGGTGGCCGATGACCCCGACAGTATCAGTGGCTGGGAGAATCTGACGCAGTGTTACATAGCTTTGAACCGGTTGGACGAGGCCAAGGCCACGGTGAACAGCGGATTGCAGCGTAAGCTGCACAATTCCACATTGCACTTGGAAATGGCCCTGATCGCATTCGCGCAGGACGATTTGACGACGATGGAACAAGAATTCCAGCTGGCCCAGGCGACTCCCGACGGAGAACTGGCAGTAGCCAATGTTCGAGTGTCGCTGGCTGGCTATCAGGGGCACGTGAAGCAGTCGCGAGAGTTGTTGCGCAAAGTTCAGCAACTCGCACAGCGCCTGCAGTTGAAAGAGGTGTCCGCCAACGTGCTCGCGCAACAGGCCGGGTTGGAAGCGTTGACGGAGAACCGCGCGCAGGCGGTGAGCTTTGCCACCGAAGCACTCAGCATCTCTTCGAATTACAACGTCAAGAGCTCGGTGGCGCTGGCCATCAGTGCCGCCGGAGAAGACGCGAAGGCTTCGACCCTGATCGATGAAGTCGCCGCTGAACGTCCCAATGACACTCTGGTCCAGTTCGTGGATGTGCCACTGGTCCGGGCAGTGGTGGAACTGGATCGCAACGATGCCGCCAAGGCTATCGACCTGTTGGACACCGCCGCGGTGTACGCGCGTACTAACCCCGCGCTGCTCTACATCCGCGGGCTTGCTTACCTCAAGGGCAAGCAAGGCAGCGAGGCTGCCCAGGAATTCCAGAAACTGCTGGATCACCGCGCCCTGTACGGTCCCGACGCAATCATTCCGTTGTCCCATCTCGGCTTGGCGCGCGCCTACGCATTGCAGGGTGACAATGCCCGTAGCCGGGTGGAATATCAGAATTTTCTCGCCATGTGGAAGGCCGCGGACTCCGATATTCCGCTCATGCCGAAGGTCAAGGTGGAGTACGGGAGAGTGCAGTGAAATCAGGTTGGGGCGGCTATTCCGCAGGACGCGCCGCCAACCTGCGTAGCAGGCGGAAGGCTCGTACGACGGGATAGAGAGGGAAGAGTGTGCCGGGCAAAGGCACCGTTCTCCACTCGCTGACCCCTGACGTAAGCGCCAGTCGCTTTAGCAGGCGCAGGCGGTCCCACCGGCGTTCTCTTAACTGCATCATCCAGCGAAAATACGACAGCGATTCCGTGTCGCACTCGGCGTCACATTCCATTCCGGCAAGCACCTGATCACAAAGCTGAAGGGTTTCCGGGCCGGGAAGCGGAAACTCTGCCGCCGAGAGGGGCAGACCGGAAAGCCGTTCTGCCAGGCAGAGGGTTAAGCCGACGATTCGTTCGATGCCCAGCTCTCGAGCTTGCCCCTGCACGAAATCCCAGTCGAGCGACTTGAGCCGGATGAGCGCCGCAATGTCACTTACCCATGAGATCTGCATCCAGGCGTGCTTGGCTGCGTGCACGCACAGGATAAGGAAGAGGTCTTCGGGACAGAGCGAGCGCACCGGCATGCCGTTTAGCCGGATGGTGGATGTCCGCCGGAAGATCGCTTCCATATCGAAGTCGATGGCGTAGAAACGGGGCACAATTCGCCACTGTATCTCGACCAAATGTCGACCGCGGGGGCCGTCGAACACATACTCGTATGCCGAATCGATGTATGCCCGTCGTTCGCGGGGGGACAGATTCAGCGTAGGCGAATAATCCAAAGGCCGCAGAATCTCGGTCACGCGAGCAGCATCTCCGGCGTGGACCAGGATGTCCAAATCCGAGAACCGCCTTAGGGTGACGTTTCCGTACAGAAACTCGGCGAGCGCCGGACCCTTGTAAGGCAGGGCGTCGATATGGTTTGCTGCGAGGAGTTCCAGGATGCGCAGCAACTCTCCGGTGAGCCACAGGGCTTGCCGCGCGCTAGCCTTGAACCTGCGCCTGACGTCTTCCATCACAGCGGGAGGAGCGCCCGCGATGGCCGTCTGAGATAACAACGGCATCAGTCCGTGGCCGTCAGCGAACTCGATGAGCCGCTTCCAGTCTGTGCGCTGACGGTCTGGCCCGCAAACCGACAGCAG
>Ga0335079_10004108_pt1 | contig 16742 bp, 13 predicted proteins | sample Lox_Sample_33_FD_206719 | JGI IMG/M metagenome (GOLD analysis project Ga0335079, IMG submission 206719) | Soil microbial communities from Loxahatchee National Wildlife Refuge, Florida, United States - Lox_Sample_3.3 | ecosystem: Environmental > Terrestrial > Soil > Wetlands | place: USA... | reverse complement strand
TGCCCAAGCGGATGCAGATGTTACGCACGATATCCCTGCGAAGCCCGAAACCGATGTGCAACCGGGCGGAGCAACAAAAGGTGACAGCACCAAACCAGTTTCCAGTTCCGAAAAGAACTCCGAACCAAGTGCTCGCGAACACGAAAGGAAATTGCTCGTCGAAAAACAATGCACCCTGGCCGGCGAAAAATTGTTCTTACTGGACGCTGTCAGCGCCGATCCTGACTTCTCGACGTCGGTCACTGTGCCGGATGGTTTTGTGCAAGCCGCCTTATCGATCCCGCCACCCAAAGGAAAGATGCTGTACATCAAACTGCGCGACGACCCCAACACGGTGGATACGGCCGTCTTACCGATCCTGAGCAAGCAGCCCTAGCCGATCAGTGAAAAATAATCGGCAAATCCGAACTTACTGTTGTGTCAGCGGAGCGGCTAGCGTTCCGACCAGACCGGTTTCGTTGTCCTGAACGGCTAGCCGTAACTGAGTGTTCGCTGGAGCGGGCCCAATGTCCATATGCAACAGCATTCCCTTTTCAACGATTTGCTTGTAAACGTCAACCGGAAACGAGTGATCGATTTTCTGGCTGTACTCCGCAACCATCTTCCCCTGGGGCGAGAACACGGTTGCATAAAAGGCCACGTTAAATCGCTTGCCACCGGACGCATCCTCGGCTGAAAGCGTGCTCGCATCCACCAGAAAATCGACTCCGATTTTGCCGGGAATGGAGTTGGCGGACGGCGGAACCACGCGGGCCGTGAATGCAACCAACGTCGAGGGAGCAACATCGTTCAGCGCCGAGGCGACCTCCGTCTGCGGGTTGTATCCTTTTAGCTGCGTTGGCTGGAATGCGTAATAGCCACGCCGGTATTGCAGATCCAGCCCATCGCGCTTGATTTTGACCTTAATCGTGCGGTATTTGTCATCCCACTTCTTGTTTTCCGGATAGTAGCCAAGGGTATAAGTGGCAGCCTCATCCTCGAAAGCGCGTTGCACGCCGAATTTAATCTCGTTCTGATTTACATAAGCCCGGCCGCCGGTGTCGCGTGCGATTTCCCGCATGACTTCCTGCGCATCGACCGAAGTCGAGAGCGAAAGCCCACGCGTATCCACCGGATATATAGCAACTTGCGCACTCGCAAGCCGCGCCGCAATCTCGCGAATCTCGTCGGCGTGGGCCGTCCTAAACGTCGCTGCGTAATTGCCAGCAGAGTGTTCCCCGACGCGCCTGGTGTTCAAACTGGGAAGATCCTCTTCCAATTCGGCGTTGGTGACGTTTCGATCTTCAGGGATCAGAGTGAATGGAATATTTCCAGTAACCCAGATGACATTCTTGCGCCCGGGCAGGCCACCTAAAATGCGGGCGAGGCTATTGAGTGCATTGACGGTCAAAATGGTTCGCTGATCCTGGTTGTACGCTGCACTCGCCGATTCAAAACTATGAAGTTCAGCTTCTAACGCAGAACCTCCGCCCGCTCCGGTGGTCGCATCACTCACCGGCAGTGCGCTGGCATCGAGGCTGTTCACAGTCGATTGAGCAGTCGCAGGCCCCGCACCGTTATCCGTTTTTCGGGCTGCTACCGGCGTGAGTTCCTGTTCGGAAGGCTTGTAACGCTGGATTGCTGCATAAAGAACTTCCGGATCGCTGGTGAAATCCTGCAACACGTTCAATGATCCCGTCAGCGTGAAGATAGCCATCCGTTGTCCAGGTTTGTACTGCTCCTGCACAAATTGCAACATTTGCCTGCGCGCATAAGCCTGATTGGAATATTCAGTGTTGAGCGCATCCAGCAGCAGCACGTTAATCGGCCCGCCTGGCGAGCGATACTGGGGCCGATTGGAATAGATCCCCGGCGGCAACGGGGGTGCAGCCGCAATGTCTTCCGGCGTAGTAAAGGCCGCAATCTTCTGTGTCTTTCCGTTTTCTTCGAGTATGAAATCGTCCGGCTTCAGGCCAGGCAGTGGATTACCTTGCTTGTCGGTCACGACCACGTCCACAAGCACCATGCGCGTCGATACGCGAATCGTCGGCGCTGGCACTTCTGATGAATTCTGCTGGGCGACTCCGGAGCCCATAAATACTACGAGCAGCGCAGGAACGAATATCCAGCGATTCAAGCATCGCGGCATACGTCAACTCCTTGGGGCAACTCTGGCCGGGAAAACATTAGTATTTCGCGGGCCGCATGGCAAGCGGAATCCCGGAACCGAATCGCGGGTCACATTCCAATCGTTTCAAGCATCTAGCGCTACGGACGCTCACAATTCCCTGCTTACCAATTAACTCCTGCCCCGTCTATCTCTTCGTAGCCGGGGGAGGGTTCGGTGACCCGGCGAAAACAGAGGACAACAGAAATGCCGGCCGATGCGTGGGCAGTACAATTTCCGGTTGGCAAGTGTTCTCACCACCCGATCATGTCGAAAGCCGGCGCGATGGGGGCCCCGGATGGAATTCGCGGCCAGGTGGAACGTAGCAGTGGAATCCCGCACTCCCCGATCCGGGCCCACATGTTGACTCAGAGCCGTATTGACGACACGCTTCTGGTGCGCGAGGCCCAGCGCGGTAATCGTGCTGCCTTCGAAGAACTGGTGCGCCACTACGACCAGGCTGTGCTTCGCTTGGCGCTGCACCTGACCGGATCAGAGCATGAGGCGCAGGATATCTATCAGGACGCGTTCCTGAAGGCATACAAGAACATTGGCCGGTTTCGCTTCGAGTGTTCTTTTTATACGTGGATTTACCGCATCGTTACGAATCTCTGCCTGGACGGCATTCGCAAGAAGCAGGTGCGGAAAGAAGATGCCCCGGTTGCAACCGATGCGGATGGCGAAGTCTATGACGTGCTGGCACAGGTTGCAGACGGTCGCAGCGGGGCCAATCCCGAGCGCGATTTAATGCGGCGCGAGCTCGGCGGGAAAATTTCCCGGGCACTCGAAAAACTCACACCTCGGGAAAGAATGGTTTTTGAGCTGAAGCATTATCAGGGGCTGAAACTCAGGACCGTTGGTGAGATGTTGAACACGACCGAGGAAACGGCAAAGAACACGCTGTTTCGCGCGACACAGAAATTGCGCGCAAGTTTGGCGGAAATGAGATGACAGACACAAAGTTTCAGAGGTTTCAAAGTTTCAGTCAGCATGATGGGAGCCTTGAGACCTTTGAAACATTGAAACCTTGAAGTCGAGAAGATTGCAGATCGAGGGTAGAACTATGAAGTGCGAATGGGTACAACAAAACGTTCTGCTTTACGTTTACGATGAGCTGCCCGATGATGCTCGTCATGAACTGGAGCAGCACGTGGCACGCTGTAAGGATTGCGCGGCGGAGCTCGAAGCAACGCGAAGTTTCCGCGCTGATTTTGCGCAGCTCCCCACCCACGACCCCAACCCCAGCTTTCTCGCGGCCTCGCGGATGCGGCTACAGGAAGCGCTGGAAACGGCGGAGCAAGGGGGCTGGTGGTCGCGGCTGATCTTCGATCCCGTGCACTGGCTGAACCAGATTCGGTTTGCTCCGGCACTTGCGGCGGCAATTTTCATGGTCGGCTTCGCTGGCGGCATTGGCGCCACTTACAAGATGGTGAAAAATCCCGTCGAACCCACTCCGGTGACGGCCAGCGTGCAACAGCCAAATATTTCTTCCATCAGCGGCATCAGTTCCATCGCGCGACAGCCTGGTTCGAACCAGGTCACGATCAAATACGATACGGTTTCGCCGCAAGAAGTCCAGGGATCCCTCAACGATCCGCGGGTTCAGCAGCTTCTTCTTTACGCAGCGCGCAACAATTTCAATCCCGGTTTGCGCATGGATTCGGTCGACCTGCTCACGCAGCAGCCGAATAACGAGCATGTGCGTGAAGCTCTGCTATATGCGCTTCGTTATGACTCGAACACCGGCGTGCGGCTGAAAGCACTCGATTCGCTCGGCCCTTACGTAAAAAGCGATGTAGAAGTTCGCGACGCCGTTCTGGAGTCGCTCATGTCGGACTCAAATCCTGGAATAAGAATTGAAGCATTACGCATGCTGCAACCCTGCGCGGCAGATAGCAGCGTGCGCATTGTTCTGCAGCGCCTGGCGGCGAAAGACGATAACCGGTACATCCGTTCCCAGGCTCGCACTTTGCTGGCGCAGTTGCCGGAAATGAATTGAGGAGCAAACAACAGAAAAAATGCGGAAAACCATAATCCAATTCGGGCTGCTGGCAGCGCTGCTGACGACAGTATGCGCCGCGCAACAGAGCTCGGTTCAAAGAGAAGGCAATGCCTGGACCCAGGTGGTGAACGGGTCGCTCTCGGGCGTGCACAATCTTCACATCAAAGTGGAGACGGGCGCGGTCCGGGTGCAAGGCGGATCCTCACAGGGAATTACATACGTCATTCGCAACAAGTCCTATGAATCTTCGGAAGACCGTGCGCGTCACCAGTTTGAGCAGTATAAGATCAGCTCGTACGTTCGCGGCGATACGGCCTGGATTACGGGCGAATGGGAAGAAGGCCGCCCGCACCGATTTTCATCAGACGTAACCGTCAGCGTGCCCCGCGACATCGGGTCCGTCAATATCGAAACCGAAGGTGGTGAAATTGTGACCACCGGCATTTCGGGAAGCCTGGAAGCACAGAGCGGCGGTGGCTCGATTCATTTGGATGATATTGGCGGCACCATTAGCGCGGAGACAGGCGGCGGGTCAATCGACGTGGGGACCGTCGGCAGCGACTTGAAGGTCCGCACCGGTGGTGGCCCAATCCACATCGGAACAGCAAAGGGTAAAGTTGTCGCCGAGAGTGGCGGCGGAAACGTCGTGCTGGTTTCGGGCCTGCAAGGTGCGTCATTGCAAACCGGCGGGGGCAGCATTCAAGTCAACAAGTGCACTGGCGCAGTAAAGGCACAGACTGGCGGCGGCAGTATCGATCTGGGCGAGGTCGGTGGCGGTGCGACCATGGAAACCGGCGGCGGAAGCCTTAAGCTCACCTCCGCGACAGGACTGGTCAAAGCCGAAACTGGCGGCGGCAGCATTGAGCTCTACGGCGTACCAGCAGCTCATGTTGAAACGGGCGCGGGAACAATTACGGCGAAGTTTATCGCATCCTCAGCGGCAACCGACTCTGAGCTAGAAACCGGCGCCGGCGACATCACGGTTTACCTCGCTCCGGAGATGCACGTCACGCTCCGCGCCAGCATTGAGGCGGCCAGCGGGCATCGCATTACCAGCGACTTCCCGGAGTTCAAGATCACTTCCGAGGGCGGTCAGTGGGAACCGAAGTTCGTCTCTGCTGAAGGCAGTCTGAACGGCGGCGGTCCGGTGTTGAAACTTCGCACCACGATGGGGAACATTTATATTCGTCGCGAGCAATAGCCGAGGGGACCATGAGAACCAAATCACAAATACTACCACTGGTAGCGGCAATGATCGCCTATGGAGTAGCTCTCCCGTTAAAACTGGCAGCCCAGCCAGAGAATTCACCGTACGTCTTCATGAGCGAGGAATCTGGCGGCGGTGGCTCATACTTGGGCGTTGACACGCGAAACATCACCCCGGAGATGGTCGGGCCGCTTCACCTCAAAGAGGAAAGCGGTGTCGAAGTCACCATGGTCGACCAGGATGCGCCCGCGGGGAAAGCGGGGCTGAAAGAACACGATGTCATTCTCAGCATCAATGACGAGAAAATCGAAAGCGAAGAGCAGTTGCGGCGTGTGATCCACGAAATTCCGGCGGGTAGAACAATCACAATCGGCATCAGCCGCAACGGCGAGCCAATGACTCTGAAAGCCCAACTCGCCGAGCGCGATATGGACCACAATTTCAACTTCAACTTCAACACGCCGGTCGTTAATGTTCCCGCTATCCACGTTCCGCCGATCAATATGCCCGAAATCGACATTCCCACGGTGGTCGTCATCCATTCGCCGCGTAACAGCGGAATCATGGTGGAGAACCTTACGCCACAACTCGGCGAGTATTTCGGAGTAAAGAGCGGCAATGGCGTTTTAATCCGTACGGTCGAAAAAGGCAGCCGCGCCGAGCAGGCGGGCTTTCGTGCCGGCGATGTCATCGTGCGTGTGAACGGATCCGCGGTAAACGACTGCAGCGATTTCAGCCGGCTCCTGCGCGACCGCAATGGCGCCAAGGCCTCCGTTGTAATCATTCGCGATCACAGGGAGCAAACTTTGACGCTGAGTTTGCCTGAGCCGCGTCATTCCGGATCGCTCGAGAGTTGCGGCTACATTGAATCCGTCACCTGTGCACAAATTGTCAACGAAGGATCCGAGGTCGCAAAACTGATTCCTGAGATGAAGACTGCCGAACTGAAGCAGCTGCAGCCGCAAATGCAGCAATTGGAAAAGCAATTTCAGCAGGAAATGCAAAGCCACAGCGGCGAAATAAAGAAAGAAATGGAACAGATGCAGCAGGACTTTCGGCGTCAGGAGCAGGAGATGGAAAAACAGATGAAGGAGTGGATGAAGGATTCAGAAATATAAGCGCATCCAGGTTTTCCTTCGATCTGAAGCAGCAGCAAGCTTAGTTCGTATAGATCCGCACGTAATCGACTAACATCTCAGACGGGAACGGTGTGCTTGAGTTTGGCGAGCCAGGCCAGCTTCCACCAATCGCAAGATTCAGAATGATGAAATTACTTTGCCCGGAATCGAACGGCCAGACTGCTCCGTTCAAGCCATTCAAGCTGGCCGGAGTGTAGGTCGCGTACGGCTGCGCCGGGTTATCGATGTAATACTCCACTCTGCCCGGGGACCAGATCATGCCGTAGGTATGCCACTGTGCTGCCGTTTCGCTGCCGGCAAAATTGTACTTGGTGCTGAGATTCTCCCCAGTGAAGCCCGCTCCGTGAACCGAGCCCTCATTCCAATCCGGAGTTGTCGCCGCATTCACGCGCTCCAGCACATCTTGTTCCCCGCACGCGGGCCAATGCATTGTGACGATGTCATTGCCCATGAGCCACGCCGCCGGCCAAAAACCTTGGGCTTCCGGCACTTCCGCTCGCACCTCAAGCCGCCCATATTGAAAGCTAAACAGTCCTTGGGTTTTCAAACGCGCCGAGGTGTACACGCCATCTGAAGGCTGTTGCGCAACAAGGTGCAGATAGCCGTCGGTCCCCACATATTGGCTGGGTTTCGTCGCGCTGCATGGCGCGGTTGTGGATCCCCACGCGCAGTAGGTTTCGAGTTCATTGTTCCCGAAGCCGCTATTGCCGGTGTCATAGGTCCAGACTGTGGGGTCAGGTTGGGCGTTCGCCCCAGTGGAATTAGAAAACTCGTCGCTCCAGACAAGCGTTCCCGAAGGGATATTCGGCGAGAACGTCTGACTCGCTACCGTACTTGATTTCCCTGCGGCGATCGCGATTGCCTTGATCGTCAGGGTCGATGCCACCAGGAACGGGGCCTCATATTGCGGCGACGAGGCGCTGGGCGTGCTTCCATCAACCGTGTAGTACAGCGCGGCCCCCGCCGTGGAAGAGGACAAACTGACAATCAGGGCGCCGTTCTGCGCCGGCGTGGTCGAGACCGCCGGTGCGGCAGTCGAACTTCCTCCTCCCGTACCATCCCCTGCGCTGCTCAATCCGCTGCTACCCCCGCATTGTAACGTCAAGGTGCTCGACATCAGAATCGCTGCCAAGATCGCGCTTGCACGCATGGCGTGACCCCTTTTGTGAATTCAATAATGATCTGGCCGCTGTTATTTGATCGCCATCGAACCGCGCCGTCAAACGATGAGATTGATGGTTTCGTGGAATCGAGTTCCCAAGTCCGGCCTTCAACGCCGTTCCTGCTGATGCGACTTTGTGTCCCGCTTCCAAACCATTTTGACGATGCCGAGGAACACCAGGCAAAACCAAAAATCCACCAGAACCCCGAGATCAAGATGCGGCGGGGTATGGCGTGCTGCCGGCGGCAGATGAGGCATGAGCAGGAAGTACACCAGGTTTCCCGCCACCACGGCGATCAACGATTGTAAAAAATTCACCTTAGCTGGTTTTGACACCGGAAACCCTAAAAAAGCACTCAGCAGTCAGCATTCAGCAATCAGCCAGTTTGGATTCGTCGGAGGTCTTGGTCATTTCGGCGCAAACCGTACACGCGAATGCCTGAATGCTGAGTGCTGATTGCTCCATTTGTTACCATCCCTTGAGATGCTCGAACCCTCCACCCCTGTGCAATTCGTGAAAGGGATTGGTCCGCGCCTTTCGGAAATTCTGGCTGCCAAGGGGATCCACTCCGTCGACGACCTATTTCATTATCTCCCGTTTCGCTACGAGGACCGCCTGAACCCGCGCGGCATTGCCGAACTGAGACCAGGCGAAATGGCTACCGTCATCGCCGAAGTCCGCACCTCAGGCTTGTTCCGCACCCGCCGCATGCCCATTTTTCAGATGACCGCAGGTCAAGGGCGCAGCCGGTTAAAGTGCATCTGGTTCAACGGCGCCTACCTCAAGGATAAATTCCAACCCGGGCAGATGTTAGCACTTTATGGCCGAGTGGAAGAAAATCGCGGCGAACTGCAGTTGGTTCAGCCGCAGGTTGAATTCCTGGGCGAAGCCGATGGAGATGCCGAGCAGAAAGCAGCTGAATCGCTCGAAATCGGCCGCATTGTTCCGATTTACGAATCGGCCGGGAACGGCCGGCTGACCTCGCGCTGGTTCCGGCGGACCATTCACGGCGCTCTGGAGAATCTCATTCCTGAGCTGCCGGAAACCATCCCCTTCGCCGTTCGCAAGCGGCTCAGTCTGATCGCACCTCGCGAAGCGATGTGGAAGGTACATTGGCCGGACGCTGGCGAAAGCCTGCAGGACCTGCAATCCATGCGTACGGCCGCCCACATCCGCTTGATCTTCGAAGAATTGTTTTTTATTGAACTCGGTCTGGAGCTCAAAAGACGCGAGCAGAAGATGCAGATTGGTATTCCGTTTGAGCTGAATGACCGCGTTCGCGAAGCCATCAAAAAAATTTTGCCGTTCCATCCCACCGGCGCGCAGAAACGCGCTTTGAAAGAAATCGCGTCGGATATGGAAAACCCTTGTCCCATGCGGCGTTTGCTGCAAGGCGACGTTGGCTCAGGCAAAACCCTGGTGGCGTTCGAAGCGGCCATCATCGCGATTGAAAACGGATATCAAGTCGCGCTCATGGCGCCGACGGAGATTCTGGCGCAGCAGCACTACTTCTCCGCGCGCCGAATCCTGGAACCGTCCGGCTATCGAATTGTTCTTCTCACCGGCTCGCTTGAAGACGACCGCAAACGCGAAACTCGCCGGCACATTGCGCAAGGAAATGCGCAGCTCGTAATCGGGACTCACGCGCTCATTGAACAGAAAGTTGAATTTGCAAAACTCGGTCTGGTGATCGTCGACGAGCAACATCGCTTCGGCGTGCTGCAGCGCTTCAAACTGATGAAGAAGAGCGAAGAAAGCAAAGAACGGGTGCGACAAGACGCCCGTTCCGACACGAGCGCTGCAGGCGAGCCCGACGTCCTGGTTATGACCGCTACTCCCATCCCCCGCACTCTCGCGCTTACGCTATACGGCGACCTCGATCTCAGCGTCCTCGACGAAATGCCGCCCGGCCGGACTCCTATCGTGACGCGCCGGGTTGGTGATGAACGCGCCGACGAAGTCTGGCAATTCGTTCGCAAGCAGGCTGCGGCTGGGCATCAGGCCTACGTCGTGTATCCGGTTATCGACGAAAACGAGAGCGAACTCAAAGCGGCAATGAAGATGTATGGCGAACTCAGCAAGAAAATCTTTCCTGATCTGCAAGTCGCGGTGCTGCATGGACGCATGGAGCCGGATCTCAAGGAACAAGTCATGCGCCTATTTCAGCAGAGCAAGATTCAAATCCTGGTCTCGACCACCGTGATCGAAGTCGGCGTGGATGTACCTAACGCGGCAGTGATGGTGATTGAGCATGCCGAACGCTTTGGCTTGGCACAACTGCACCAACTGCGTGGACGCATCGGTCGTGGCGCCGCGAAGTCGTATTGCATTCTCATGACGAGCGGCAAGGTTTCCGAGGAAGCCGAGCGCCGTCTGGATGCCATGGTGCGCACAACTGACGGTTTCCAAATTGCCGAACTCGACCTTGAAATGCGCGGCCCGGGCGAGTTTTTTGGAACTCGCCAGGCCGGCCTCCCCAGTTTTCAGGTTGCTAGTCTCATTCGTGATCGCGATCTTCTCGAACTGGCAAAAAAAGAAGCCGCCGCCGTGCTTGCAGGGCCGAACTCCGAAATCTCACAAACGGAAATCGACCGCGCGCTCTGGCAGATGCGAACGCGTTGGCAGAAAACCTACGGCCTGGTTGAAGCAGGGTAGCGGCGCGGACAAAACTCTCCGCCTAAGTTGTGCGGCTTGCGACTCATTCCGGTAAGCGTGGATAATCATTCCGCATGAAGGCACAGAGTGAACTCTACCGCGAGCTGCCGGCGGTTGATGACCTTCTTCGCGAACCGGCGATTGCAGCGCTGGTAGCGGAAGAAGGCCAGCCGGCTACAACCGCAGCTTGCCGGGCGGTGCTTGCACATTTGCGGGGGGAAATCGCGGCTGGGCATCTCGACTCGGACAGATTACGGATCGCAATCTCTGGAATTCATGCAGCAATCGAAGCCGAACTGGCTCGGGCCCTGGGATATTCCTTAAAAGCTGTAATTAACGCGACCGGCGTAATTCTGCACACGAATCTGGGTCGCGCACCGCTTCCGATCATCGCGCTCGAGCATATGAGCGAAACTGCAGGGATGTATTCGAACCTTGAATTCAATCTGGAATCGGGCGAGCGCGGCAAGCGAGATGTGCACGTGGATCGCCTGTTTCGTCGATTGCTTTCCGAAACATTGGAGGCCAGTGGGGGCACGGGCACTCCGGCCCGCGCGATGCCGACGATATCCACGATCGTAGTCAACAACAACGCCGCCGCCGTTCTGCTCGCGCTGAATACTTTGGCTGAAGGCAGCGAAGTCATCGTTTCGCGCGGAGAACTAGTCGAAATCGGCGGATCATTCCGTATTCCAGATGTCATGGCGAAATCCGGCGCCGTGCTCCGCGAGGTCGGCACCACGAATCGCACGCGAATCGCCGACTATGAGCGCGCGATCGACGAACGAACGAAGTTGCTGTTGCGTGTGCATCGTTCGAACTTCGAGATCAGCGGCTTTACCGAACAGCCGGAAATCAGCGAACTGGTGGCACTCGCGGCAAAGCACAAGCTGCCTCTCATGGAAGACCTGGGCAGCGGCGCATTCTTCGATCTGCGGAACATCGGCATAAATAACGAAGCCACGGTGCTCGACAGCCTGCGAGCCGGCGTGCACGTCGTTACCTACAGCGGCGACAAACTGCTGGGTGGTCCGCAGGCGGGCTTGATCAGCGGACGCGAAGACCTGGTGCAGCGAATGCGTAGCAACTCGCTTTTCCGGGCCCTGCGGGTAGACAAGCTGACGTATGCTGCGCTCGAAGCTACGCTTCTCGCGTATGTCAAACACGAGTACAACGCAATACCCGCTCTCAGGATGATGCAACTCTCGAAATCCGAGATCACCGAACGCGCGCAACAATTGATCGTACTTCTGGGCAAGACAAAAGAGCGCCACCGTACGCCACAGTCACGAGATTTATCCGCCGAGTTGATTGACGGCGAATCCCTGATCGGCGGCGGCTCAGCGCCCTCGGCCATTCTGCCTACAACGTTGATTGCACTCACCTCGCAAACTCTGGGCGCGGATGAACTTGCGGCCCGTTTGCGCGCATCTGACCCAGCCGTGATTGTGCGGGTCGAAAATAGCGGGGTTCTCCTCGACCTCCGCACCGTTTTTCCTGCTCAAGACGATTCGCTTCACAAGATACTGGCCCGAATCGGCGAATAAGAGCCTTAGGCATCCGGCAAGGTTGATGGCATTGGAGACAAGCATTTACGATCAGGCCAGAGTATTCCATTAGTAGTATAATATGTAGTATGAAAATGAAGACTTCGATCACACTTTCGCGTGAAGCCCTAGCGGGCATAGATAGGCTGGCAGGGAGGAAATATTCGCGCTCGGCAATAATCGAACGCGCAGTAAGGAGATATTTGGAAGAGCAAAAACGTGCGCAAATCTACGAGCACGACCTTCGGATTCTCAACGAAGCCGCCGACCGCCTGAATGCCGAAATGGAAGACGTGCTCAAGGACCAGGCCTTGGATTTCTGAATCGCAGATGAAACGAGCAGAATTGTATCGTGTTCACAGACCCGCTACAGATCCGAAGCGTTTTCGTGCTTACGTCATCGTAAGCCGCCAAGCGCTCCTGGACTCAAAGTTCTCGACCGCAATTTGCGCACCCGTCTTCACTTTTGGTGAAGGCCTTGCCACTCAAGTACCCGTTGGCCCAGAAGAAGGTTTGAAGCACCTGAGCTGGATCATGTGCGACCATCTAGTCAGTGTTCCAAAGTCTGTTTTGACTCAATACATAGGGTCCCTTTCACCCTCCAAAATAGCGGAGCTTGATCGAGCGCTTGCGGTGGCTTTGAGCCTCGGGCTTTAATGGCCACGCTCTTCACGATCGGCCATTCCACTCGCATTTTGCAGGAATTGATCTCGGCCCTGCAGGCCCATTCGATCCAAACTCTCGTCGATATCCGATCATTCCCAATGTCGCGCCGGTTGCCGTATTTCAATCGCGAATCTTTGGAACGCGCCCTGCCTGACTCGGGCATTCATTACATCTGGATGAAAGATCTGGGCGGCCGGCGAAAGAAAATACTGAAAGACTCTCCCAACCTTGAACTTCGTAACCAAAGCTTTCGCAATTACGCCGATTACATGCTCTCTGCACCATTTGAGTCAGCTATGACAGAGTTGCTCAAAATCGCCGAACAGTCGCGCACAGCTTACATGTGCGCCGAGCGGGTTTATTTCCGCTGCCATCGCATGCTGGTTTCAGACTGGCTGGTCGCGCACGGGCACGAGGTGTTGCACATCGATGACGAAAAGCCGGCAAAGCCACACAATCTGATGGCCGAAGCACGAATGCAAAACGGCAAGCTGGTCTACCGCGGAGATCGGCTACTGTGAGGACAAAATCGTTAGCCCGGAGCTCCGTCGGATTCGTATGCTAACGTAAGCACATGATCGTCGGCACCGGCATCGATATCGCCGAAGTCCCGCGAATTGCTGATTCTATTCAGCGCTTCGGCGAACGGTTCCTTCACCGCGTTTTTACCGAGGCTGAAATTCGCTACTGTGACTCCAAGGCGAACCGCGCCGAACGATATGCCGCGCGTTTCGCCGCGAAAGAAGCTGCCATGAAGGCGCTCGGCACCGGATGGAACCACGGCGTGCGCTGGCGCGATGTCGAAGTTTTCCGCGAACCGGGCCGCCGGCCGACTATCAAATTTCACGGCAAAGCAGCGGAGTTTGCGGCCCGAATGCAGGCAAAAAACATTTCGCTTTCTCTCTCTCACACGACCGAGCAGGCCATCGCCAGCGTGATTCTCGAGAACTAGCCCGCCCCTTTTGGTACACTGCCCTCTTTCATGACCACTGCACAGACCTTGCCTCGGGCAGCGCCGTCATCTTCACCGCCAATCTCAGGTTTGACCCTCGTTGTCGGCGTCGCGCTGAGCAGTTTTGCTGCGCTGCTGCTTGAACTCTCTCTCACTCGGCTGTTTTCGGTAGTCCTCTTCTATCACTTCGCGTTTCTTGCGATTTCAATCGCGCTGCTCGGCCTCGGTGCCGGCGGCGTATTTGCGCACCTGCAAAAGAAACGCTTAGACGCAATCGACCTTCGCGGGATCGCAACCACCTGTGCAGCCCTGGCCGCAATAGTCATCCCATTAGCACTTGAGGTGGTGTTGCATACTCCCGTCTCGCTCGAACTCACGGGCGGGAATTTTCTTCGTTTGACGGAATTGTACACGTGCTCTGCGGTTCCGTTCTTTCTCACCGGGGTGCAATTCGCAGTGATCTTTGCCCGCATGCCCGACCGCATCTCGCGTCTGTATGGCGCGGATCTGACCGGGGGAGCGCTCGCATGTCTCGCAGTGGTGCCGTTACTCAACGGCGTTGGCGGGCCAAACGCAGTTCTATTCTCCTCGCTGATTGCCGGCGTTGCCGCTGTTGTTTGGAGCCCTGGCATCGCGGCACGCAGATCGACGGCGGCCCTCAGTTCCCTGGTCCTGCTTGCGATGGTTGTAAATCATTCTGGCCGCATTGCCGATATCGTCTGGGCCAAAGGCGTTCGCCGCAAGAATGTTGAGTTCGCGCGCTGGAATGCAATCTCTCGCGTTGAAGTGGACCGCCAGGATGACGGTGCGCGCGTGATCGTCATCGACGCCGATGCCAATACCTACATCATGAACGCCGACCCGCGCGGATGGACCGGTTCCGAATGGCAACGCAGGCTCATGGCTTCTCCGCCGGCCGTGGTCAACGTTCTTCGACCCCACGGAGATTACGCCATCATCGGCCCGGGCGGCGGGGTTGATGTCCTCCGCGCCGTTGGAAGTGGAAGTCACAGCGTTACGGGTATCGAAATCAATCCCCTCATTGCGAACACAATCATGCGCGGCCGCTACGCCGATTTCGCATATCACTTGTACGACCGTCCGGATGTTCACATTCATGTAAGTGATGGCCGCTCCTTCATTCGCAACGCACGGCAGCAATTCGATGTCGTGGAAATGACACTGGTCGATACGTGGGCATCGACCGCGGCTGGCGCCTTCGCGCTCAGCGAGAACAATCTCTACACCACCGAAGCCTTTCGCGAGTACTTCGAGCACTTGAAACCGGATGGGATGCTGGCGATCACGCGATGGGAATTCCAGCAGCCGCGCGAAGCTTTGCGCGTCGCTTCTGTGGCAATGGAGGCATTGCGCGAGCTCGGGATCAGCGATGTCACAAATCACTTCATCGTGGTCTCACAGCATAAGCTCGATAAAGACGGCGTTAACGTCGCAGTGCTGGCCAAGAAATCGCCTTTCACCATGCAGGAAGAAGAAACTGTGCAGCAGCAGGTAGCGGCGAATCATCCCATGGAAATTTTGTATTCGCCCTCACAGCGACGCGAAAACGCCTTTTCCAGCCTGATTCAGAGCAATGATCCTTACGCATTCAGCAGAAACTACGCCTACAACGTTGCGCCGGTCACGGACAATGCCCCATTCTTCTTCTTCACAATAAAGCCGGAGCAGCTGTTCCATTTTCACTCCCAGCACTCGATGGACTGGAAAGTCAACTTAGGTGTTGCCGTACTTGCGATGTTGCTTGTGATTTCCATTGCTGCCGTGCTCGCATTCCTGATTGCACCCTTGCTCCTGCAGCCGGGAGCAGGTAAACCTACGATGGCGCTCCTGTATTTCGTCGCGATTGGCATCGGTTACATTCTGGTCGAAATCACTTTCATTCAGCGTTTCGTTCTGTTCTTAGGTCACCCGACGTATGCACTTACAGTCGTGGTTTTCCTCATGCTTCTGTCAAGCGGCGCCGGCAGCGTGATCTCAAAAAGCTGGCTCGCCCGGCCAGGCCAATTGTGGTTGCCTCTGACGATCATTACTTCCGCAATTCTTGCCTATGTGGCTGCACTGCCTGTTCTTCTTGATCACTTGATCGGCGCGCCGTTCACACTCAAACTTCTGGTCAGCGCCGTGGTGCTTGCTCCTTTGGCTTTCATAATGGGGACACCTTTCCCGGTCGGACTTAAGGCAATTTCGGGCCACCAGGACAAGAAGAATTGCATTGAGTGGGCCTGGGCTATGAACGCAGCCGCAAGCGTCCTCGGGTCAGTGCTTGCGATCGTGATTGCGATTCAATTTGGTTTGAATGTGACGCTCCTGTGCGGGGCGGCCGCGTATTTGGCGGCCCTCTTGTTGCGTGGAAAGCTTCTCAGCGCTCCATCTGCACTCTAAAAGCACAGATCCTTCTGCTATCATCAAAAAAATCCGGTTGAAAGCCGGATCTAAGCGGCGTCCCGAACTGCGTCGCCGCAGGCTGCTTGGGAGGAGAGTTGCCGAGCCAGAAGCAGTTGAAGTGGTCTCAGCTGAAGGTTGGGGTTACCGTCGTAGTTGCCGCCATCGTGCTGGTGGTGCTGGTGTTCCTCATGAGCGGCACCGGCGGTCTCTTCACCCAGAAGATCATCCTGAGAAGTTATTTCTTTGACGCCCAGGGTTTGCGCGTCGGTGCCCCAGTCCGCCTGAGTGGCGTGGATATCGGCAACGTCAGCCAGATTCGTGTGGTCCCCAATCGGCCGGAGTCGCCGGTTGAAGTCACGATGAAGATCAACACGAAGTTTCTCTTCGATATTCGTAATGATTCGAAGACGTTGCTCTCCACAGCCGGAGTGCTTGGCGAAACCTATATCAACATCGATAGCTCTAGGGCCACCGGCCCTGAAGTGCACAATGGCAGCGTGCTGCCGACCTCGGAAGAGCCCGGATATCAGGACGTGATGCGTTCCACGCAAAACACGCTGCAAAACATGCAGGCGTTGCTGGCGCGCATGGACCGGATTATCGCTTATGTGGAGAGCGGGCAAGGCTCGATTGGGAAGGTGATTTACGATGCGGCCCTGTACAATCGGTTGAATGCGACGGTAACCGATTTTCAAAAATTAGTGAATGAAGTTTCGCAGGGCCAGGGCAGCATAGGCAAGCTGATTGTTAGCGACGATCTCTACAACAAAGCCAACGCCTCGCTCGATAAAATCAATCTTCTGATTGACGACTTGAATGCGGGAAAAGGGACGGCCGGCAAGCTGCTGAAAGATCCGAG
>Ga0335079_10004107_pt1 | contig 16743 bp, 15 predicted proteins | sample Lox_Sample_33_FD_206719 | JGI IMG/M metagenome (GOLD analysis project Ga0335079, IMG submission 206719) | Soil microbial communities from Loxahatchee National Wildlife Refuge, Florida, United States - Lox_Sample_3.3 | ecosystem: Environmental > Terrestrial > Soil > Wetlands | place: USA... | reverse complement strand
CGCGTGGATGCAAGACGCCATTGGCTTCGTAAAGCCAGCCCGGCTCGTCGTTTACCAAATCTGATAAGCTGCGCCCCGGCTGTGGCGCGAGCTGTTCGCTCAGCGACTCGCGACCGATCGCAAACATCGTCCCAGTGCTGTTTGGGTCGACGAGCGTGGCGGAATCGCTCACTTGTACCTGCGTTGCTACCGGCGCGACGGTGAGGGTCGCGAGGACGTGCACGGGTACCTGTGTGCGAATCTCGACCAATTTGCTCCAAGCCGCGAAACCCTGCGCCCGCAAATTCAGGCGGTACACACCGAAAGACAAATCCTGTGCGGCGAAATGTCCTTGTGCGCTGGCTTCGAAGGACCGGTCATACTGATTGGCTTTGCTGAGCAACTCTGCGCTGGCTGGCACTGGCGCACCTTGCGGGTCGCGTATCTCCACATGCAACTCGCCGCGCTCCCGCTGCGCGTGGGCGGGCGCCGTTCCGAGGGAAAGTAGTGTAAGCAGCAGCGCGAAGAGCATAACTACGCGCGCTCTACCTCGACGGTCCTCATCACGCAGACTTTCGATTCTGGGCACATCCGTCGGCATAAAGACAGACTAGCATGTCCATAGGCGCGCTCCGTTTGGTGGCAGGTGCTTCTTTCCGGGAAGCACCTCCCGGTCGTTCGCGCAACGCGTGGGTTTGATCAGTCCTTGGCCACTAGAATTTCGCCAGCAATCGGTGGAGGCTTCCGAGGACGCCTTGGTTGAGCACGTTTCTGTGTCAGTAGTATTCTGAAGGCGCTGAGAAAGAGTACGCTGAATATTTTCTGTGACTCCCGATCCCGCGTTCACCAACACCGCTAAACTTCCACATCCGGTTGCCATTGTGAGTTCTGGCTCCGCGCTCGGTTCGCGTGTTGTTCCTTCCGAAGAGGTTGATCACGCCTTTGGTATGCCTTCCGGAAAGTTGCGCAAACGCGCGGGAATTGAGTCGTTGGCTTACGTAACAGCGGACCAAGACGAGATCACGCTGGGTGCACGCGCCTCGGAACAAGCCTTGCAGCGAGCCGCCTGTAGGCCGGAAGAAACTGGATTGGATTATTGCGACCGCCGAAACCTTTCGCCGCTATCCCTCGCTCGCCGCTCAGTTGCACTCCCGTCTTCTGGCGCGCGAAAGCTGCGGGGCTTTGGATGTCGGAGGAGCTTGTCTTGGACTGCTTCATGCGCTGGCGGTGGCGCAAGCGCTGATTTCTTCCGGCTCCACTCGCGCAATTCTCGTGGTAACAGCTGACGTTCACAGCCGGGTCCTGACGCCGCAAACCGTGGCTGGGGAGTTCGGCGGACTTTTCGGCGATGGCGCCAGTGCCTTTCTACTTCGCTCACCAGAATCTGTTGCCGCCGACCGTCTTCTGCGATATCGGGTTGGCCGGTTCTTTTTTGGGTGTGCTGGACAGTATGGCGACGCCATTCGTGTCGGAGAGTCGAGCCAAGGCAAACTTGATGTTCATTTTGATGGCGAGGCGCTCTCCCGCGCGGCCATCACGCGTCTGGAGAAAGTGATCGTCGAGCTCGAGCGGCGCAGCAACATTCCACGTGCTTCGCTGTTGGGGCTGGCGACGCATCAGCCTAACCCCCGCCTGATCGCCTTGCTCGCCAAGCAGTGCGGGTTGCCGGAAGGGAAGTTTCCGCCGGTTGCCCGGGAATGCGGCAACCTCGGCTCGTCGACATGCGGCGTGGCGCTCGACCGCATCCTGAACGACTCGGGCTTCGGTACAGGCGGAACGGTCGGACGCGGTCCAATTTTTTTGGCCTCACTTGGTCCCGGGCTCCTGTTCGGTGGTGGCTGGCTTTATGGGACATGAAATCAGGTGTAGACCTGTAACTTTTTGTTACATCGAACGGGATGCCCTCAGTTTGTTTCTTTGCAGCCACTTCCTAACACTCTAGAAATAAATAACTTGCTGGGATGGCCGCCCTGGTCCGGTGCGTGCTACCTATGCCTGCGCCAAGACGCGGTTGGAAGCAAGACAGAGGAGTTTCGGCATGCGCAAGCGAACCAAAAGGGCACAGCAGGGCTTCTCGCTAATCGAGACGGTTGTGGTTCTGGCTTTGGCTTTTGTGGTGATGAGTTTTGCCGTAGTGAACACGATGACGACGGGGCTCAACGCCAAGGCGAATGCGGCCATGGACACGTTGATCTCGCAACTGCGGCAGGCACGCGAAATGGCCATCGCCAAACGCCGCAACGTCGAGGTGACTTTGACCTCGCCGAACAAGATTCAGCTCACGGTGCTGACGCTCCCGGGCGAACCCGTACCAACGCCCATGCCGGCAGTCTACCTGAACGACAACGCCCCTGGCGGCATGCAGTTTATGTTGTTTGGAAGCGTCCCCGATACGCCGATGAATTTTGGCAACGGGCAGGCGATCAATCTTCAGCAACCTGGCGGTGGTGGCGCGTGGAACGTCATGTTCACGACTTCCGGCGCCTTTGTCGGCAGCGCGCAAGCCGCCGCGAATTTGTATCTCACCACAAACAATAGTCCGGTGAATGCCTCGTTGTTTATGGGCCTCACGGGCAAGACCAATACGGCGCGTGCCGTAACAATCTTCGGCGCCACGGGCCGTGTTCGTTCCTACTACTGGACCGGCACGTCCTGGCAGGAATAGGGAGAAAGCGATGAAAGCACTCCGCCCAAGGTCTCACCGAGCTTCCGGGTTCACGCTGTTGGAAGCGATGATTGCCATCGTGGTGCTGTCGTTCGGCGTGCTCTCTCTGGCCGCTGTCTATGCGCAGGGCATCATGTACGCCAGCCTGACGCAATACGACTACATCGCGCAAAAGAAAGCTGAAGAGGCGATCGAAACGATCTTTACCGCGCGCGACACCAAGGTGCTGACGTGGGCGCAAATCCAGAACACTGCGCAAGGCGGGGTATTCATCAGTGGCCCGCGACCGCTGCTGGATCCTGGACCGGATGGCCTGGTCGGTACCGCCGATGACAACGTGAATCTTCCCGATCAGATCATCGTTGGACCAGGCGCAGACAAAAAGCTGGGTACTGCCGACGATCAGGTCGTCAATCTGAACCCGTGGATGAAGCGAACGATTGCCATCACCGCCGTCAACGGAGAAACGAACCTGCGGCAAATCACTGTAACCATGACTTACACGGTTGGCCAGGTCCAGCGAACCTACACGCTGATCAGCTACATTTCGGCGTTCGCCTGAGGAATGGCGGAGAGACTCATCATGAAGAACAAACAAGCTGGCTTCACAATGATTGAATTCATGATCGCCATGGCGATCAGCCTACTCGCTCTGGGCGCGACAATGGTGGCGTTCAAAGACGCCACCACGACCAACCAGAGCGTGACGCTCAAGTCCGATATTTCAGACAACCTGCGCGCGGGAATGAACCTCATCGAGCAGGACCTAATCCTGGCGGCGGAGGGCATTCCTACGGGAGGCATTCCGATTCCGTACACGCCTGGTCCCCCGAACTGTTTGGGCAGCGGCGGTGCGCCCATTAATCGTCCGAATCTCACTGGCGGACTGACGTTTCCGGTCTGCAACGTGGTGCTCAACGCGGTCGAACCCGGTTCGCAACTCGGTCCTCCGATCACCAGTCCGGATGCCACGCCTGGCGTGAACACGGACATGATCACGATTTTGTACGCGGATAATACGCTGGCGTTGAACGCCCGAATGATTAATGAGCCAGCCGTCGGCGCCAACCCTGGCTGCCCGAATGGCAGCATCACGAACAACGGGCAGACCGTCACGTTTGATTCAACCTGCATCCTGTTTTCGCCAATTGGCGTGCAGCTCAACGTCGGCGACCTGATCATGTTCAGCAACGCCAAGGGCAACGCCATTCAGGAAGTGACCGCGGTGAGTGGTCAGGTTCTGACGTTCTCTGGCGGCGACGGATTGAACCTGAACGGCCGCACCGATCCGCAGGGCACTATGAAGCAGCTCGAAAATACCAATGGCAGTGGTAACCCGAACGGTACGTTCCCGCCAACCACGGCCACGCGAATCTGGATGATTACGTATTACCTGGACAACGTCACCGACCCGCTGCATGTGCGGCTGATTCGCCGGGTCAACTGGAATGCGGGCCAACCTGTGGGTGAAACCATCGAGAACCTACAGTTCAAGTACAACTTTATCGACGGCGTAACGAACCCCTCCGGCCAGCAAAGTATTCCTGCCGGTTTGTCCGAGAGCCAGATCCGTGCAGTGGACGTCATTCTCGGCGCGCGTTCGACGAACCCGTGGAGTAAGAACAACACCTATTTGCGCAACAACTTAATGACACAGGTCAGCCTTCGCAGCATGGCCTTTGTCAATCGCTACGACTAATTCAGGAGTGGACTAATGAATGCGATCAAAAAGCTGACGCGACGCGAATCCGGCATCGCCCTGCTCACCACCTTGTTGCTCATGTTGTTGATGTCCAGCTTGGTGGTCGGCTTCGTGCTCCTGATCACCTCGGGACAGAAGCTCAGCGGCACCAACAGCGACCAAAGTCGCGCGTTCTACGGCGCGGAAGCCGGCATGGAAAAGATGACGGCGGACATCGGTACGCTGTTTGATACAAACTATTCGCCTTCGGCCGCGCAGATCAATACGATCGCCGCCGCCCCGCCAGCCATCTCCGGGGTTCAGTACCAGCGATTCGATGGAACGTCCGGCTACCAGATCAACTACGCCACCGACGGGAATGGCAATCCAGCAGCCGACGTTACCACGGTGCAATCGGGCGCTTATCAAGGCATGACCGCGCTGGCGACGCAGTACACGTTGCTGGTCACCGCGCGCACCACCTCTGGCAACGAAGTCAAGTTGCAGCGGACCACGCAGACCGTCGGCATCCCGATGTTCCAGTTCGGGATTTTCTCGCAAACGGATTTGAGCTTCTTCCCCGGCCCAGACTTTAACTTCGGCGGCCGCACGCATACCAATGGCAACTTGTTCCTTGCGGCCGGCGGAACGCTAACTCTGGCCGACCGCGTGACTGCCGTGCAGAACGTCATTCGCACGAATCTTTCGAACGGCTATTCGACCCAAACCGGGCAGTATCCCGGCGCTGTGGACATTACGACTTCGCCGGGCACGAGCTCTTACCGTGCCCTCGCCTACACCGAAGGTAGTTTGACTGGCACCGTTGGGTCGTCTGCCAATCCGAATTGGACGAACATTTCGCTCGGCGCCACCAACTATGCCGGTAACCTGCGCAATGGCGCCACGGGCGCGACGGCCCTTAACCTCGGTATCGTGTTGCTTGGAAATGGCACCACACAGGCCATCGACTTGATCCGTCGGCCTGTCAGTACCAACGAAAGCGCATCGGTCACCAACCTGCGCTACTACGCTCAGGCGAGCTTGAAGATTCTGCTGTCCGACAATCCAACGGACATCATGAGCTTGCCGTGCATTGACACCTCCACGCAGCCATTCAACCTGGCTTCGATTGCTACGCCGGTAGCTAGCTGGCCAACAACGGGCGCGCCGGCCACGTTGAAAACCTTGATGACGACCAACAACACGGCTGGCCGTAACACGCCGCCGGTTCCGTTGGCAGCCTCGGGAGCGGTAAAGGGTGCGACGGCCTACGCTTCGGCGAACGGTTATTGGTTGCCGACCCCGAACGCGGCCGCCTACTCGACGGCAGCAGGCCTTCCCATCATCCAGGGTTACCTCAAGATCGAAGTGCAAACCGCTTATGGGACTCCGTGCGGCACCTGGAGAGACGTCACCACGGAAGTGCTCAGCTATGGCTATGCCGGTCGCAACCTCAATCCGCAGACCGGCTTGACAGCTGCGCAGTATGGCACGGCTGAGCCGCTGCTGGGCCTTCCTGGCGCGATCTTGGGCGGGTCTTCTTGCCAGGACGTTCACCCGAACGCGATCATTCGTCTCGAGCGCGTCCGCGACAATCCAGCCAACTGGGCGAACACCAACGGCAGCACGCGCTGCGGCACGCTTAACAGCGCCACACCAGCCAGCCAGATCTATCCTACGAACCCTGCGGATTACTGGCCCAACGCGCTCTTCGATGTTCGCGAGGGCACGGTGCGCGATGTCAGCCCGACGGGCAGTCTTGCCGGCATCAACTACTCTTCCATGGTTACGCTGGGCGGCGTGATGGATTATATCGAGGTCGATGCCAAAAACCTGGCTGGTTACCTCGCGGGCACCGGCGTCTACGCAGGCAAGTCTGGCCATCTGTCGTATGACAGCGTGAATGCTCCAAACGACTACACGGTCTACATCTCGGATCGCCGCGGTAACTATACCGCGAGCGCCCTCGCCAATGCATGGCCTCCGCTCTCGCCTAGTGCTCATGAAACGGGCGAATATGGTTGGTCGGACTTTGTGAATCCCGGCAGCACAAACGGCTGCCCCAACAACACTCAGGATACTGGCGAAGACCTCGACGGGCTCGGATCGACGGGCTTCTACACGTACGGCCAGAATCCGACGTACATCATGGCCGCGGGCACAGCTTACACGGCACTGACCTTCGGTCAATACGGCTTCTACAGCGCCGGCGCCCCTGGCAACCTCTATGGCACCGCTGCAACCAACGCGTTGGCCGCCCACCCTGGCTGCACCGTGACATCGCCTGCGACGATTTGGCCGATGACGGAAGTGCTGCATGCCAATGAGGCGCGGGAAAATCCGAATCCGTTTTTCCGCCGGGCCGTCAAGATCATGGACGGCAACCTGCTGACCGCTCTGGGTACTTGCCCCGGCACTGTGCCTTGCGGTTTGGCTATCGCCGCCGAAAATCCGGCATACATTCAGGGCGACTTCAACGCCAACTCGGCCGGAGGCGGCTTCAACGATCCTAACGTCGCCGTTTCCGTCAATGCCGATTCTCTAACCTTGCTGTCTAACGCTTACAACGACGTGAACAGCTTTGCGTTCCCGTACAACAACAACCACACGGCGACTACGACTTACTATCGCGCTGCGGTCATGGCTGGCAAGGGCATCTCGTTTCCGCAACCCACCGGCTATGCGGTTAGCCAGGACTTTGGCACCGATGGTGGTGTGCACAACTTCCTGCGCTACATCGAAAACTGGGGCGGCCAGACCCTGAACTATCGCGGCTCCATCATCAGCATGTACTCCAGCCGCCAGTCCATCAGCGCTTTCAAGTGCTGCACGACGGTGTATTCGCCGCCGACCCGCGGCTACAACTTCGATACGGAGTTTCTGACTCCGTCGTTGTTGCCGCCGCGCACGCCGCTGTTCCGCGACGTGAACACGACCGGCTTTACGCAGCTTCTTCTGCCCACCCAGTAAAAACGCAGCCCAACGCTGCACCCCGACCGGCCCCGACTCCTCCGGGGCCGGTTGTTTTTTGAACCGGAGAAGCCTCGGGCCTTCTTCAACTAATCGGTCGGATTCGCGCGGTGAAGCTCGTGTCAGGAGTCGGCACTACACACGCTTGTAGCGGCGGCCATCCCGCATCGGTTGTCGGATTTCGGCAAAGCGATGTGATCGCTGGACTGACCAGTGACGGAAAGACCGTATTGTCGAGCGGCTCCGCGTAGATTTGATAGCTGTGCCCGATCGGGAGGCGCGCCATCAGATAGCTGCCGTCGAATTGCGCCGGCCCAGCGCCGCTGCAGCTCCAGCCGCCGATCGTCGCGCCGATTACAGCGCCACTGGCATTGTCCACAGCGACTACATGCGCGCCGAATACTCCTGTTACCCCCGGCGGAGACAAAGGGAGAGAGAGCGGATTGGCCGGAAGAACTTGTCCCGCGATAGAGCCTACATTCAGTGTGTCGCTTGGGTTCGGATACAAGACGCGCAAGCCGGTTCGGTCATCATCGCCCAGCGGCGCATCGGGCTGTTGGGCAGTCGACCGTATCCCCGCGAATGTCCCGGGCTCCGGGGCGAATGGATACATCATCGCCGCCAACACCGCGGAGTGACTGAAGCCGAGAGTGTGCCCGAGTTCGTGAATCAGCAGCGATTCGAGGTCGTAAGCCGCGGGATGGCTGGCCAGAACGGGCGGCGTTGCGAAGGTCACCAGGGAACTGTTCGGATCGAAATAGATGTCGGCGTCGAGGATTTGTCCCACTTGGGTTGCCGGTGCGCCGCTGCCGACTTCGACGCCGATGACATCTGCGGTGATAACGCGCGTGAACGCCAGAATTCCCGGTGTGAACGCAGCATCGGCTTGATCGAAGCAAATGGAATTGGTCCCGTCGGAGCCGCAGGCATTTTGCGTTCCAGTTCGCGTAAGTGGGGCGAAGATAGCTGGTGTCAGAGTGGTTCCGCTCACGCCGGTCCAGACGGCCAGCGATTGGGAGATGACGGCTTCGATTTCGTTCAATTGCGCGGCACCGCCGGGATTTTGCGTGACGATCGTGACGGGATTGGTGTTGAGAGCGGTGCTCCACTGTTCGGCGATCGAGCCGGTAGCAATCAGTTCGTGCGAAGCGACTGGGCACGCCGACCCGCCGGAAAGATTTGCGGGCTGGCGCACATCCGGCACAATTTCGTTGAACGTGTAGCCCGCAGCGCCGGGGATTCCCAGGGTTGCGTACAAAGCTGCGAGTGTTAGAGCCGTTAGCTCACGCACCACGTTCTTTCGACTATTTTTCATACCGGATACGCTCCTTCGCTTCAGCGATTTTCCTGGCGCAGCGCTTTGTGTAGTTGCTCCCGGAAAATCGCCACCGGCAAACGGCGCATTCCCGCACGGCGGAAGACACGGGCCTGTGGGGCAAAGATCGAACCGCCGGAAGAGTCCTGCGTTACTGTTTCAAGCCCGCTGTGCGCATCGCGCGCTACGCGAAACGTTCCTTGCGACCAGCCCAAAACGCGGTACGGCTCGCCTTCGCGATGCCACAAAAACAGATAGACCTCTTCGCCGACTCGAAACGTCGGCACTTCGTCTACATGCGAATGCAGGTTGCCTACCGTACCGCCGAGCAGACGGACCGTTACGGTGGGCGATAACTCGCCTTTCTCCCGCTGCACGACTTCGAAGCGTGTTTCGGTCCAGATTTCTGCCTGCTCCCAGAAGCTTCTCGATCCGAGGCAGCGCAGCCGCGCTACGGCGGTAGATTCCTGCGCGAGATCGGCTAGCTTGAGCGGCGCGAGCGTCGTCGCGCTGGCGGTCAGCGCAATCAGCACAATGCCGATGAGGAAGAGCACCCATAAGAATCGCCGCCGTTCAACATAGCTCATGCGACACCTCGTTTTTTCACTCGATCACCAGAGCTCCGCTCGAAGCGGCTTCATCCAGATTTGTGCTTTGAATGAAAAGTGTTCGCGCACCTGGGAGTGCGCTCGCGGAAACCTGCAGCGTCAGGTGGATAATTCCCAAGCCTGCGGGCTGCTTGGCGATCACTGTCACGTCGCCCGGGCCGGAAACCGCATAGGTCATGCTGGTGTCCAGTCCGCTCTCGGAAAACACGCAAACGTCGAAGCTCTCGCTGCCGCTCGCCGGTCGCGGGAGCGGGATTGGATTGCCCGATAAATTGCAGGCGTTACTCGCGACGGAGAAAAGCCCCAGCGCCGCGACGTTCAGGTCCACGTCGTTGCCCTCGGCGCTGACGCCCGCGGTGGTTGGGTCCATGACAACGATGTCCTTGCCGGTCGCTGCGGGTACCGAAGCCGTGAGTGAGATGACATCGTTGCTGATATTTATCGGCGCGACTACCAGCGAGACAGCATTCGATTCCGTTCCGTTGGGATTCTGGAGTCGCACGCTGACATTTCCCGGCACGGAAACATCAGCGGCGGTTATAGGAGCGTTGCACGCCGTTGCAGTCGTGCACGTTGTGGTCCGCGGGATTCCACCGATCAGCAGCGTGGAACCCGGTCCGGGACTCGATGAGATGAAGCCGCTGCCTTGTACGAGCAGCGTGAAGCCATCCGCGGCGCCGGCGTAAACACTCGCTGGAAGCAGCGTGAGGATATTCGTACCAGTGGAAATTGTTACGTTCGCTGCGCCCGATTGCGTCGTGTCGTCGGAGCTGGTCGCGACCACGCTTAAAGCATCGGGAGAGGGGGCCGCAGCTGGCGCGGTGTAATTGCCATTCGCATCCACGGCGCCGCAGACACCGGCTGCGCCGCACGCGCTACCCTGCACTTGCCAAATCACGCTTTGATTGCTCGTGCCGAGCACGGTTGCCGCGAAGGCCTGTACCGCCAAAGCTGGTAGCGTGATGCTGGCCGGCTGGACGGAAACGAGGACGTGATTGATGACGGTGATTTGTGCGGAGGCGGTCTTGGTGGAGTCCGCGGCGCTGGTGGCCATCACGCTCACGGGATTGGGTTGCGGAATCGCGCCGGGCACGACGTAGTCCACTTGCAGCGCGCCTCCGCTCGTAACTGGCTGGCACGGATTCGACGCCACCACACAGATTTGCCCGAGCGCGGCATTTCCTCCTGCTACGCCGCTAACGCTCCAGTTCAAACCGGTGTTGGTTGTGCCGAAGACTTGTGCGGTCAGCGTCACGCGATGATTGATGGCCAACGTGTCGGTTTGCGGTATAAGGCTTACGCTGACGCCGGCTTGGACGGCGATGGTGGCCTGCGCTTTTTTTGTGGGATCGGCTTGCGGAGTAACGGTGACCGTGACAGTGTTGGGATTCGGCGCAGTGGTTGGCGCGGTGTAGGTTGCCGTGTCTTGAATCACCGAACCGCCAGCGCCTTGCGTGGTCACGACGGTCAAAGTTCCGCAGGCATTTGCGCTGCATCCGGACCCCGACAATGCCCAAGTTAAATTCGTGCTCGGGTTGGAACCCGGCGCAGGCGTCATCGTCGCCACAATGGTGGCTGCCGTACCAGCCGGAACACTCGACGGTGCACTGAGCAGCAGCGTGAAGCTGCTGGTGATGGTGATGGCCGCGGCCGCTTGTTTCGAGGGATCGGCGACGCTTTGCGCGGTAAGGGTGGCGTTCACTGCAACCGGCAGAATCGCGGGTGCGGTGTAATTTCCAGCGAGGTCCACGCTGCCACAGGCGGCTGGGCACGCTGGACCGCTCAGGCTCCAGCGGACGGTGCTGTCCGGATGCCCGCCGCTGCTGATCGTGGCGTGAAAGGTTTGCAGCTTGCCCAGTTCTATGCTCGCGCTCGGTGGAGCAATCGCGATTGCGATATCGCTGGTGATGGTTATTTCCGCTGTCGCGGATTTGGTCGGATCGGCCACGCTCGTCGCGGTTACTTGCACGGCCGGTGTTGCAGGCAGGTCCGGTGGTGCCGTGTAGACTCCCTGCGTGCTGACGGTTCCTGTCGCTGCGCTTCCGCCGGTTACGCCGTCCACGCTCCAGGTCACAGCAGCGTTCGTAGCGCCGGTGAGGGTAGAGACAAACGTCTGCGAATTGCCCAGTAAAGCGGAACTGGTTTGCGGCGAGATGCTCACGCTGACGGCGGGTGGCGGCGGCGGGGGCGGCGGGAGAGTTGCCGACGGTCCGCTTGCGCCGCATCCCGGCAGGAAAGAGCAGAGAACGACGGCAAGGGCGAGTCCCAGCGAGGCGTTCTTTCGCCCCTCTCGTATATGCTGCCGGAAAACCGGTCCGGTGATTTTGAGCGTGAGAGGCCGCATGGCCCAGCGGATTGCAGGCGAATGGCCAGCGAAACCCTGTTTAAAGCGACCCGTTCAACCTGAGGCGCCTCGCACCTCTAGTTTCTAATTAACTCTTTTATGTACAGCAAGATACGCGATTTCTAAGTCGGGGCCACTCGAATCTTGCCCGCTGCACTACGCGGAGGAACATCCCAAATCCTCGCTCGCCGCATCCCCATTCGGAACCGAGGTCCCGGGCCGTGTTCCAGAACGGAACCGCGGTTCGAGTCGTAAGGGGGAACGCAGGACTTCTTTTTTTTTTAGAAGCTCTTGGCTGTAGGCTGTCAGCTTACTCGACTTTCCATGAACCATTCCTTCAGCCGCGGCGTCTGGCAGGTGTACGGGGAGGGCGAGCGCGGTGAGGCTCGCGAACAGGACCCTATGCAGGAGCTGGTTCTGACCCAGCCGGGCCGCATCGCCGAAACGGAGTTCGCACGCGAAGCCGAGCAGGACGCGCTCCGCCGCGAATTTGAGCAGCGGCTCGCTCAATGCGGACCGCTGGCGTATCGCGTTGCTCGCGGCGTGTTGCGTAACGATGCCGATGCCGAGGATGTGGCGCAGGAAGCGTTGCTGCGGGCGTATCGCCGGTTCGAACGGCTGCGCGACCGGGCGCTGTTTCGCGGCTGGCTGGTACGCATCTCGTTTCGAATCGCGATTGATCGAGTGCGCTCGGCGAAGCGCCGTGAAGTTCGCGAGACGCTGTGGTCGCAGCAAGAGCCGGTCGCTTCAACCGAAGACACCGCGGCCATGAGCGAGTTTCAGGCGCACCTCGGGCGGGCCATGGACGAGCTCCCGGAGAAGCTTCGGCTCGTCTTGTTACTCGCCGGCATGGAGGGCCACTCGCTGGAGGAAGTAGCGGCGATGCTGGACGTGCCTACGGGCACGGTGAAATCACGATTGTTCTTTGCAAGAAAGCAGTTAGCGGAGAAGTTGCGATGCCATGTGAATCTTACAAAGAAGCGTTAACCGACGCGGTAGCGGCGGGCCAAGCGCCCTCGCACGAACTCACGGCGCATCTGGATGCCTGCGCTGGGTGCCGGGCTTTTTTTGCCGAAGAGCAGCGGCTTTTTGCCGTCATCGACGCCGGCGTTCATGGCGCTACGAACAGCAACGTGCCACCGTCGCTGCTTCCGCGAGTGCGTGCGCGCCTGGACGAGCAGAAAGTTTCCCACTTTCCGTGGATCCGAGTCGGCGCGGTTTTGGCTAGTGCTGCACTGATATTGATCGGAGTGGTTCTCTTGCAAAAGATGCGTTCGTCTGCGCGTCAGCAAGCGTCCCCGGCGAACGTAGCTGAGGCGAAACCGGTGGTGAAGGGGCCCGCAATGATCGTGCCTTCTGAAGTGCAGCCGGAAAGGCGGCCGGTAGAACGGCGCTCTACGGCACCTACGAGGGCGAGCCATCAACGGGCGGCTGGCGAGTCGGCGCGAGCTGCGGAGATTGCCGTTTTGGTTCCGGCGGGACAGAAAGAAGAAGTGGATAAGCTTGTCGTTGCGCTCAGCAACGGAACGGTTAAAGCAGGCGATTTGCTGCTTCAAAGGGCTGCCGCGCCGTCAACCACCAGTGAGCTTGCCCCTCTTGGGATTCCCGAAATTCAGATAAAGCCGCTTGCCGCAGTCAGCGAAGACTCAGCGCCAACGCGATAAGAGAAGATTTTTTAAACGAGTGGACCACTAAAAACAGGAGCGTTTCCATGAAGAAGACAGTGTTGGCAGTCCTGCTCGCAGGCTTGGTATTTGGCGCACCGGCCTTGCGCGCGCAAGACAAGAAGCCGGAAGTGCCGGTGCAAGTCACGCCGCTGCGGGTGCAGGTGGTTTTCACCGAGTACGACGGTGAAAAGAAAATCGGCAGCCTGCCCTATACGCTTCTGATCAATGCGGATGACAAAGGCGCCCAGGCCGCCCTTCGCATGGGCCTCCGCGTGCCGATCGATATCGGAGCCGGCAGCGGTACCAAACAGGTCCAGTATATGGATGTCGGCACAAATATGGACGGGCGTGCTGACAAGACCGACGATGGCAAGTTCAATCTGAAATTGAATGTAGAGCGATCGTCGTTATACGCTCCGGGCGCTACGGAAAAGCCGGCGACATTTGCGGGGAATGCGATCATTCAAGGGCAGCCAGTCGTGCAGCAATTTCGCAGCCAGGTGAATCTGCTCATTCGCGATGGCCAAACTGTGCAATCGACGGTCGCGTCTGACCCAGTTAACGGGCATGTCACCAAAGTGGACGTGACGCTCAATGTGATTAAGTAGGTCGAGACCGAGCATCAAGTGCGGCGCAGAATCGCATTCAATGCGGCGTTCAGCTCCGAATAACGAAACTGAAAACCGAGCTGTTCTAATTTTTGCGGCAGGACGCGCTGACTTGATAAGAGCAGCGCGTCAGCCATTTCGCCTAGCGCGAGGCGCAGCGCGAAAGCTGGAGCAGGGAAGAGCGCGGGGCGATGCAAGGCGTGCGCGAGCGCTTTCGTGAACGCAGCGTTTTGTTCCGGATGGGGTGAGACCACGTTGAGTGGGCCACGTGCGTTACCGTTCTCCAAGGCAAACTTAATCGCTTCGACGGCATCTTCAAGCGTGATCCAGGAAAGCCATTGCCTCCCGGAACCGATTTTCCCGCCGGCGAAAAATCGAAACGGCAGCATCATTTGCGGCAAGGCGCCGCCGTGCTTGGCGAGCACGACGCCAAACCGCGCCAGCACCACGCGAATGCCCAGCGCCTCCGCTTTTAGCGCTTCGCCTTCCCAATCCTTCGCCAGTTGCGCCAGAAAATCTGTGCCTGGGGCACTCTCTTCGATGAGTACTTCGTCGCCACGATTGCCGTAGAACCCGGTGCCCGAGATCGAGACCAACACGCGCGGTCGCGCGTTCATTTTTGCCAGCGCGGTGACCAGAGCGCGCGTCGTGTCCACGCGACTCGCGCGCAGCTCTGCCTTGCGCTCGGCAGTCCACCGCTTGGCAGCCACGGAAGCGCCGGCCAAATTCACCACGGCATCGGCGCCGACGCCTGCCCCGCCCAATTCTCCGGTGGCCGGATTCCACGCAATCTGGAATCCATCACCATCTCTCACTACGGTTCCCGGCCTGACCAGCCGACAAACCGTATGGCCCGCTTTCATCAGCAGTGGCACCAGCGCAGTCCCGACCAGGCCGGTGGAACCGGTGACGAGTATCTTCATCCTGTTCTTTCCTCAGTTCTCTGTGCTTCCAGCTTATCAGTGATGTGAGCCTTGCCGGCAGGAAAGGGCGCTCGGAGATCACGAGTACTCTGACGCCCAGGCCCGTAGCCGCCTGCTAGGCCCTCACGATACAATTCCTGTATGGCTTCCTCGGCGGCATTGGCGCGGGTCAAAGTGTTGTTCTTTGGCCGTTTGAAAGAAGTAGTTGGCCGCGCCGAAGACTCGATCGAGTTGCCCGACGGGTCACCGATTGAGGCGATCTTTTTGCGTTATGGTGCGGACCATCCGGAACTGGCGAGGTTCCGCGGATCGTTGGTGGCTTCGCGAAACCAGGAATTTGCAACGTGGAGCACGCCGGTGCATTCCGGCGACGAGGTGGCATTTCTGCCGCCCGTAAGCGGCGGCTGACGAGCAATGAGCGAGCTTGCCCAAAACGATTTGGTCCTGCTGGTCCGTGAGCCTATCCAACACGCGGCTCTTGTGGAGCATGTACACCAGCCGGAAGACGGCGCGGTGGTGACGTTTGACGGTTGCGTGCGGAATCATTCGCATGGGCGGCGCACCCTGTATTTGGACTACGAAGCCTATGAATCGATGGCGCTCGAGAAAATGCGCGAAATCGCGCAGCAGATGCACGAGAAATTTCCAATTCACCTTGTGGCTATCGCGCACCGTTTGGGGCGCCTGGAAATCGGGGAGACCAGCGTATTTATCGCGGTGAGCTCAGCGCATCGGCCGGCCGCGTTCGAGGCCTGCCGATATGCCATCGACACTCTGAAGCGCACCGTGCCGATTTGGAAGAAAGAGTACTTTGAGGATGGCGCGGTTTGGGCGGACGGAGAAATGCCGCCGGCGCCGCTGGAAACACGGGCCGCGAAACCTGCATCTTAGAAGGCAATGAAGCCCACACCCCTTCGCGCCTCGATTCTGGTCTCCGCATGTCTGGCCGGGCTATTTCTGACGGGAATCGCGATCTCGCAATCGCAGGAAGATCCGAATCGCCCACCATGGGCGCAAAAATCGAAACCTCAGCCGCAACCGCCCACTGCCCCGGACACCGTGGCGACCAACGGGCCCCCCGGAAAAATCGTGCCGACGCCGACGCAACCCATCGAAGCGCCGGATGATCCCAACGCGCAGCACGGCAAAATTAAGGTGAAGGTGGATCTGGTGAGTGTGCTCTCCAGTGTGACGGACGAACACAATCGTCCCGCGCCGGATTTGCCGATTGAGGCGTTTCAGCTTTACGAAGAGGGCGTGCAGCAGAAGATCGAAGTGTTTGAATCCGAAACGCAGATGCCGCTGGACTTGGCGCTGATGATCGACGCCAGCTTGAGTGCACACCTGGAAATGAGTTTTGAGCAGGAGGCCGCCGGGCATTTTATCCAACAGGTCCTTCGCCAGGGCGACAAGCTATCCGTATTCTACTTCGATGAGAACGTCACACAGTTGGCGGGGTTTTCCGACAACGTCGGAGCACTGCAAGCTTCGCTCAAAAAAATTCCCGATGGTGCGGGGACTTCGATTTATGACGCGGTCTTGCTGGGAGCGAGATCGCTCGAGCGCCGCGGTGAAGATCGGCGCCGCGTGATTATTCTGGTGACGGACGCCGGCGAGACAACCAGCCGCGTCGATTTTGAAGCGGCGCGTAAGGAAGCCGTGCGTTCTGATGCGTTGCTCTACACGATTTGCATTCGCGCGGTGAAAAACGAAAGTGGGCGCAACACGGCGGGTGAACATGCGCTCGAAACGATCAGCGACACGACCGGCGGAACGATCTTTTTCCCCGACAGCGCACGCGAACTCAGCACGATATTCGACACCATCGATCGCGAACTGCGCACGCAATATCGGCTGGGCTACTATCCGAATCCCCGCGGTCCGGCGAACACGTATCGCAAGATTGAAGTCAAAGTGTTGAACGGCGATTACCACGTACGGTATCGCAAGACCTACCTTACCGGCCCGCAGTGAGCCTGCGGC
>Ga0335079_10004106_pt1 | contig 16746 bp, 16 predicted proteins | sample Lox_Sample_33_FD_206719 | JGI IMG/M metagenome (GOLD analysis project Ga0335079, IMG submission 206719) | Soil microbial communities from Loxahatchee National Wildlife Refuge, Florida, United States - Lox_Sample_3.3 | ecosystem: Environmental > Terrestrial > Soil > Wetlands | place: USA... | reverse complement strand
CGCTCGTAGAACTCCACCGCGGCGCGGACGTCCGCGACGGCGACGCTGAACTCGTGGAAGGTGCCAAGCAGCGGCAGCGGCCGGCCGCTCATCCGGAGGTGCCGCGTGCGGTCTGCGGCAGGCTGCCGTGGCCGCTGGTCATCCACGCCTGGCAATGCTGCGCGATCAGATCGGCGAGCGCCTGCGCGTGCAGCGGCCGCGCATTCAGCGCCGGCACGTATTCGAAGCGCCGGCCGCCGGCCTCGAGGAAGACGGCGCGGTTCTCGATGTTGATCTCCTCCAGCGTCTCCAGGCAATCGACCGCGAAGCCCGGGCACACGACGGTCACCGCGCGCGCCCCGCGCCCCGGGAGCGCGCGCAGCACCGCCTGCGTGTAGGGCTTGAGCCAGCCGGCCGGGCCGAAGCGCGACTGGAAGCTCACGCTCCACTCGCCCTCGCGCAGCAGCAGTTCATCGGCCAGCAGCCGCGCGGTGTGCTGGCACTGCTTGAGGTACGGGTCACCGGCGCGCACGTTGCGCTCCGGAATGCCATGGAAGGACATGAGCAGGTGTGCGCTGCGCCCGTGCGCCTGCCAGTGCTCGGCGACGCTGGCGCGCAGCGCCTCGATGTAACCCGGATGCTCGTGGTAGCCGGCGACGAAATGCACGTCCGGCAGATGCCGCCAGCGGCCGAGCAGTGCGTGCACCGCGTCGAAGGCGGCGCCCGAGGTGGCACCGCAGTACTGCGGGAACAGCGGCAGCGCCAGGACGCGCTCGGCGCCACTGTCGCGCAGCCGGCCGAGCGCCTGCTCGAGCTCCGGCGCGCTGTAGAGCATGCCCACCTCCACCGACAGCGGTGCCAGCACGCGCTGTGCCAGCGCGGCGCGCAGCTCGACGCTGAGGCGTTCGGTCAGCTCACGCAGCGGCGCGCCGCCGCTTGACCAGATGCGGCGGTACTTGCGGGCCACGCGCCGCGGTCGCAGCGGCAACACCAGGCCGTACAGCAGCGGCAGCCACAGCGCACGCGGCAGCTCCACCACGCGCGGGTCGGCGAGGAAGCGCGCCAGGAAGGCGCGCACGGCGTGCGGCTCGGGTGCGGCGGGCGAGCCGGTGTTGATGAGCAATATGCCGATGCGCTCCGGCGTGGGCCGCGGCGGCGCGGGGCGCCTCTCAGCCGATGCCGACACAGACGTACTTGAGCTCGGTGTAGTCGAGGATGCCGTACTTGGAGCCCTCGCGGCCGGTGCCGGACTCCTTCATACCCCCAAAGGGGGCGACCTCGGTGGAGATGAGGCCGGTGTTGAGGCCGACGATGCCATACTCGAGCGCCTCGGAGACGCGCCAGGCGCGCGCCAGGTCGCGCGTGTAGAAGTAGGCAGCCAGTCCGAACTCGGTGTCGTTGGCCATGCGCACCGCCTCAGCCTCGGTCTCGAAGCGGAACAGCGGCGCGATCGGCCCAAAGGTCTCCTCGCGCGCGACCAGCATCTGCGGCGTCACGCCGGTGAGCACGGTGGGCTCGAAGAACGTGCCGCCGAGCGCGTGGCGCCGGCCGCCCTGCACGACGCGCGCGCCCTTGGCGAGGGCGTCCTGCAGGTGCTCCTCCACCTTCGCGAGCGCCTTCTCATCGATGAGCGGTCCCTGGTCGGTCGGGCCCTTCAGGCCATCGCCGACCTTCAGCTGCGCCACCGCCCCTACCAGCCGGCGCGTGAACTCCTCGTACACCGGCGCCTGCACCAGCAGGCGGTTGGCGCACACGCAGGTCTGGCCGGTGTTGCGGTACTTGCTGGCGATGGCGCCGGCCACGGCCGCATCCAGGTCGGCATCGGCGAACACGATGAAGGGGGCGTTGCCACCCAGTTCGAGCGAGAGCTTCTTCATCGTGCCCGAGCACTGCGCCATCAGCTTCTTGCCGATCTCGGTCGAGCCGGTGAAGGTCACCTTGCGCACCGTGGGATTGGTCGTCATCTCCCCGCCGATGGCGGCGGCATCGCCGGTGAGGATGTTCAGGACGCCGGCGGGCAGTCCGGCGCGCTCGGCCAGCGCGGCGGCGGCGAGCGCGGAGTAGGGGGTCTGGCCGGCCGGCTTGCAGATGAAGGTGCAGCCGGCGGCCAGCGCCGGCCCGGCCTTGCGCGTGATCATCGCCAGCGGGAAGTTCCACGGAGTGATGGCGGCCACGACGCCGACCGGCTGACGCAGCACCAGGATGCGCTTGTCGCTCTGATGCGCGGGAATGACGTCGCCGTAGAGCCGCTTGCCCTCTTCGGCGAACCATTCGATGAAGGCGGCGGCGTAGGCGATCTCCCCCTTGGCCTCCGCGAGCGGCTTGCCCTGCTCGGCCGTCATGAGGGTCGCCAGGTCCTCCTGGTTTGCCATCAGCAGCTCGTACCAGCGGCGCAGCAGCTGCGCGCGCTCCTTGGCCGTGCGCGCCGCCCAGGCCGCCAGGGCCGCGTGCGCGGCCGCGATCGCGCGGCGCGTCTCGCTGATGCCGAGCACCGGCACCGTGCCGAGCACCGCGCGCGTGGCCGGATTGGTCACCGGGTGGGTGGCGCCATCGTCCGCGCCCACCCATTGGCCGCCGATGAAGGCGCGGGTGCGCAGCAGCTCCGGGTCGCGCAGTTTCATGCCAGCACCAATCGCCATACCATCTCACTCCTGCCCGGGGCGCGTGCCCACGAGGTAGCGCTCGAGGAAGCCGAGCGTGCGGCCCCGCGCCAGCGCGGCGGCCTGCGGCTCATAGCTGGCGCGCTGGTCGCAGTTGAAGCCGTGACCGGCGCCCTCGTACACGTACACCAGGGCCGGGTCGCGCGCCGCCGCGCGCACCCGCTCGACGTCACCGGGCGGGATGCTGTGGTCGCTGGCCCCGTAGTGGTACATGACCGGACAGCGTGGCTTCTGCTCCAGGTGCGCGCTCAGCTTGCCGTAGTAGACCACCGCGCACGCGAGCGGCAGCTGCGTGGCCGCCAGATACGAGAGCGTCCCGCCCCAACAGTATCCGACCGTCGCGGTGCGCCCGGAATTCTTGACCACGGCGGCCGCGGCCGCCACGTCCTTCATCACCTCTTCGGTCTTCAGTTGCGCACGGTAGCCGGCGCCCTCCTGCATGTCCGCCTGCGTATAGCCCAGCTGGATTCCGCGGCGGATGCGGTCGAACAGACTCGGCGCGATGGCCGTGTAGCCCTCGGCCGCAAAGCCGTCGGTCACCGCGCGGATGTGGCCGTTGACGCCGAAGATCTCCTGCAGCACCACGATGGCGCCGCGCGCGCGCCCGGGCGCGGCGGCGAGCCACGCCTGAAACTCGTGCCCGTCGCGGGCCATGATGGTGGTGTATTCGCCCATGCTGCGCCCCTCCATGGCTTCGCCAGTTAGGGCATGGCATTCTAACGCGCGGCGCACCCGGGAGGAGTCAATGCTGGTCGGACCTGCAGTTAGGCGCGTCGCCATCGTCGGCGGTCTGCGCATTCCGTTCGCACGCGCCTACACCGCCTACGCCAACGCCACGAACCAGGACATGCTCACGGCCGTGCTGCGTGCCCTGGTCGAGCGCTACAAGCTCCAGGGCGAGCGGCTCGGTGACGTGGCCGCCGGGGCGGTGATCAAGCACACGAAGGATTACAACCTGGTGCGCGAGAGCGTGCTGTCGAGCGGACTGGACCCGCAGACACCGGGGCTCGACCTGCAGCGCGCCTGTGGCACCGGGCTCGAGGCGGCGCTCGACATCGGCAACAAGATCGCGCTCGGGCAGATCGAGGCCGGCATCGCCGGCGGCGTCGACTCGATCAGCGACGCGCCGATCGTGTACCCGCGTTCCTACCAGCAGCTGCTGCTGCGCAGCTACCGTGGCCGCGGCGCCTGGCAGCGCCTGGCCCCCTGGCTTGACCTGCGGCCGCGCGACTTCAAGCCCGTCAGCCCCGCGGTGGTCGAGCCGCGCACCGGGCTGTCGATGGGGCAGAGCACCGAGATCATGGCGAAGCGCTGGCAGATCGGGCGCACCGAGCAGGACCTGCTCGCCTACGACAGCCACCTGAAGGCGGCCGCAGCCTGGCGCTCGGGCTTCTACGATGACCTGGTGATCGAGTACCTCGGGCTCAAGAGCGACAACAACGTGCGCCCCGACACCAGTCTCGACAAGCTCGGCAAGCTGCGGCCGAGCTTCGTGGCCGACGGCACGCTTACCGCCGGCAACAGCACGCCGCTCACCGACGGCGCGAGCGCGGTGCTGCTCGCCACGCCCGAGTGGGCCGCGCGGCGCAACCTGCCGGTGCTGGCGTATCTCAGCCACGGCAAGGTGTGGGCGGTGGACTTCGCCAGCGGCAAGGAGGGGCTGCTGATGGCGCCCGCGTACGCCGTCCCGGCGATGCTGCGCGATGCGGGCCTGACGCTGCAGGACTTCGACTACTACGAGATCCACGAGGCCTTCGCCGCGCAGGTGCTGTGCACGCTCAAGGCCTGGGAGTCCGCCGACTACTGCCGCCACGCGCTCGGGCTGCCCGGGCCGCTCGGCAGCATCGAGCGCGCCAAGCTCAACGTGAAGGGCGGCAGCGTCGCGCTCGGACATCCCTTCGCGGCCACCGGCACGCGCATCGTCGCGGGGCTGGCGAAGCTCCTGGCCGCCGACGGCAACGCCCGGCGCGGGCTGGTCTCGGTGTGTACCGCCGGCGGCATGGGCGTCACCGCGATCATCGAGCGCTAGCCGCCCGCGCGGGCTGCCCCCGGTTCCGGCCGTCCCCGCCGGCCGCGCCGCGACAACGAGCCTTGGAGTTAACACCGCGGCGCTGCGCCTCGCGGCAGCGTGTTGTGTTGGTGGCGGGGGCGCAAGCATCCGCTCGCGGCGCGGTCAATCCCGCTGAATATGTGGCTGCGCGGCGAGCGGCGGCGGTACGATGCCGAGCATGCGCACGCGCGCCTCCAGCATCGGGGTATCCTCGAGCCAGACCGGAGCTTCGGCCCCGCCGTTTGCCGGTTTCCGCGAGTTCTATCCCTACTATCTCGCGCAGCACAGCAGCCCCGGGTGCCGCCGGCTGCACGTGCTCGGCACGCTGCTCGCGATACTGCTGGTGGCCGCAGGCCTCGGCGGCGGCCACGCGAGCTGGCTGCTGGCCGCACCCGTGGCCGGCTATGCGCCGGCGTGGCTCGGGCACTGGCTGTTTCAGCACAACCTCCCGGCCACCTTCCGCCATCCGCTCTACAGCCTGCGTGGTGACCTCGCCATGCTGGCCGAGGTGCTCACCGGTCGCATGCGCTGGTAGCGCGCGGCGAGGCACAGCGCCATGAGCAGACCCGGCATCGACCGCCTCTTCGAAAGGCGCCTGGGCTTCCTCGTCAACGCCGGGGCGCCGCGCATCCTGCAGGGCGGCCGCAAGGGCGTCGAGAAGGAGTCGCTGCGGGTGCTGCCGAGCGGCATCCTGGCGCACACGCCCCATCCGCGCGCGCTGGGCTCGACCCTCACCAGCGAGCACATCACCACGGACTACTCCGAGTCGCTCATCGAACTCGTCACGCCGGCGTTCACCCACAGCTGGGAGCTGCTGCAGTACCTGCTCGACCTGCACCAGTTCGTCTACCGCCATCTGGGCGAGGAGTTGCTGTGGGCGACCAGCATGCCCTGCGCCATCAGCGGTGATGCCGACATCCCGCTGGCGCAGTACGGGCGCTCGCACGTCGGGCGCATGAAGACCGTGTACCGCAACGGTCTGGGGCTGCGTTACGGGCGCATGATGCAGGCGATCTCGGGGGTGCATTTCAACTACTCCTTTCCGCTGCCGTTCTGGGAGGCGTGGGCGGCCGCGCGCGAGTCCCACAGCCACGACAGCGCTTTCGTCTCCGCCTGCTACTTCGACCTGCTGCGCAACTACCGGCGCTTCGGCTGGATCGTGCTGTACCTGTTCGGCGTCTCGCCGGTGGTGTGCAAGTCATTCCTGCGCGGGCGTGAGCTGGGGCTTGAGGATTTCGGCGCCGACAGCGCCTTCACCCCCTACGCGACCAGCCTGCGCATGAGCGACGTGGGCTACCGCAACCGCAACCAGGCCGGACTGTCGGTCTCGGTCAACAGCCTGGATGAGTACGTGCGCGACCTGACACGCGCCATCAGCACCGTCCACCCCCCCTACGAGGCACTCGGCGTGGAGGTCAACGGGGAATGGCGCCAGCTCAACGCCAACATCCTGCAGATCGAGAACGAGTACTACAGCTTCATCCGCCCCAAGCGCGTGGCCCGCTCCGGCGAACGACCGACCAAGGCGCTGCGGCGCGCCGGGGTCGAGTACGTGGAGGTGCGCGCACTCGATGTCAGTGCCTTCGACCCGGTGGGGGTCAACCAGAACAAGCTGCGCTTTCTTGAGGCCTTCTGCGCGCTGTGCCTGATGAAGGCCAGCGACCCGATCGCCGCCTCCGAGCAGCAGACGCTGGATGAGAATCACGTCGCCGTCGCCCGCAACGGGCGGGATCCGACACTCACGCTGTGGCGTGACGGTCGCAGCGTCGCCGTGCGGGACTGGGCCAGGGAGCTGCTCGACTCGATGGCCGGCATCTGCGAGCTGCTCGACCACGGCGACAGCGCCAAGCCCTACACCGAGGCGCTGGCAACGCAGGCGGCCAAGGTCGCCGACGTCAGCCTCACCCCGTCCGCACGGCTCATGACGGAACTGGACGCCGGCGAGTCGTTTTTTGACCTGGCGCTGCGCATGTCCGCGGCCCACAAGGCTTATTTCCTCGAGCTCTATCCCCCCAATGAAGAGCGCCTTAAGGAGTTCCGCGAGGAGGCGGAGGAATCGCTGGCGGCGCAGAAGCGCATCGAGGAGAGCGACACGGGAACGTTTGCGCAGTATCTGACGCGTTATTTTGCGGACTGAGTCACAGCAACGCGCCAGCGCTGCATGTTGGTGCGTTCAGCGCGCGCCGACGTGACAGCAACGTGACATAAGTAGGCCTTTGTCCTATTCGCTTTTGCCCCCGGGACGACATAAACTTTCACCCCCGCATCGCACTATGGAAGGACGAGCGGGCAACGGAAGAGCAAGAACAACAACAGTCGGGATCGAGCGAGAACAAGCAGGAGCGCACGGCGATGAAGCGAAAGAGCGTGGAAGGACTTCCCGCTGAGCCCACGCAGCACGTGGCCGCGAACGAGGAGTTCACCGACAACGCCGATGGCTACGCACGGCTCACGGAGCGCTCGGGCTGGGACCCATATGACGTCTGGCGTACGCGCGTGAAGAATGTCGCGCGCGCGCCGGAACGCGAGGGCGAGCCGCGCCGTTAACTGCCTTGACGTCGCGGGGGGCGACGACGCTTGCAGCAGACGCAGTTCGAGGCAGCGCGCGACGGTGAACGCCGCGGTCTGAGTCTGCGCCTGCGCTTCCGCGACGCGCAGCTCGAGCGTCAATTTCTCCACAGCTACCGTGGCAGCGCGCGCGTCTGGGTGCGCCTGAGCCTGCTGGTGGCGCTCTCCAGCGTGTGTGGCTTCGCCATCATCGATCATGTGCTGCTGGTCGGGCCGCGCTTCGCGCGCGCCGACGTGTGGCGCTTCGGCCTGCAGTTCCCGCTGGTGTTCATCATGCTGGTGCTGACGCGGCCGCGCTGGTACGCGCGTTACTACCAGCCGGCGATCCAGGTGGCGGCGCCGCTGTTCGGCGCCGGCACCGTGCTCATGGCGATCGAGGCCACCGCGGCGCAGCTGCCGCTGGTGGCGGCGCGGCTGCTGCTGGCGACGTTCTACTTCTACTTCATGCTGGGCATGACCTTCGGTGCCGCGGTGCGCACCAACGTGCTGCTGGTGAGCGCCTACGCGCTGGCGGCGCTGTCCGGCGAGATCGCCCCGACGGTCGCCATCTACTCACTGTTCGTGCTGTTCTCCGCCAACCTCATCGGCGGCGCCGGCAGCTACGCGCTCGAGCACGCCAACCGCGTCGCCTTCCTCGAGCGGCGCCGCCTGGCGCAGGTGGCCGCGCACGATGGGCTCACCGGGCTGCTCAACCGCAGCGCGCTGGAGGAGCAGGCGCGCGCGCTGTGGCAGCACGCGCAGCAGACGCAGGCGCCGGTGGCGGTGCTGCTCATGGACATCGATCACTTCAAGGCCTACAACGACCTCTACGGCCACCAGGCCGGGGACCGCTGCCTGCAGCAGGTCGCCGCCGCCATCCAGGGCGTGGTGAGCCGCCGCCCGCTCGACCTCGTGGCACGCTACGGCGGCGAGGAGATCATCGCGCTCCTCTGCGGTGGCGATCGCGCCTACGCCAGCACGGTGGCGCAAGAGGTGCTGGCGGCGGTCGGCGCGCTGAACCTGGCGCACGGCGGCTCACCGACGCGTGCGTGCGTGACGGTGAGCATCGGCGTGAGCACGATCGCCCCCGGCGAGGAGTACCTGCACGAGCGTGCCGTGCGCTGCGCGGACCTGGCGCTCTATGGCGTCAAGGCGCGCGGCCGCGCGCACTGGGCGGTGCACGAGAGCGCGGCCGGACCGGCCGAGCCGCCCGAGCTGCTGCAGACGGCCAGCTGAAGCGCCGCCTGCGTCAATCCCCCGCCGGGGGCATGGGCGCACGACTCGCGTGCGCCAACACTAGGGGTTTGCCCGCCCTTGCGCTCGCGCCTGCCAGCCCCGATCCTCTTGCCATGAATGCACTCTCGGTCCGCGGACTCACCAAGACCTATCAGAACGGGGTGCGCGCGCTGCAGGGCGTGGACCTGGACGTCGAGCAGGGCGATTTCTTCGCGCTGCTCGGCCCGAACGGGGCCGGCAAGACCACGCTGATCGGCATCATCACCTCGCTCGTCAACAAGAGCGGCGGCGAGGCGCGCGTCTTCGGCCACGACATCGATCGCGAGCTGGAGGCGGCCAAGGCCTGCATCGGCGTGGTGCCGCAGGAACTCAACTTCAACATGTTCGAGACCCCGCTCACCATCGTGGTGAACCAGGCGGGCTTCTACGGCATCCCGCGGCCCGTGGCGCGCGCGCGCGCGGAGCAGTACCTGCGGCAGCTGCAGCTGTGGGACAAGCGCAATGGCATGTCGCGCGGCCTGTCCGGCGGCATGAAGCGCCGCCTGATGATCGCGCGCGCCCTGATGCACGAGCCGCGCCTGCTGATCCTCGATGAGCCGACCGCCGGCGTCGACATCGAGATCCGCCGCTCCATGTGGGACTTCCTGCGCGAGATCAACGCGCGCGGCACCACGATCATCCTCACCACCCACTACCTGGAGGAGGCCGAGACCCTGTGCCGCAACATCGCCATCATCAACGGCGGGCGGATCGTCGAGCGTGACCGCATGAGCAGCCTGCTGCGGCGGCTGCACGTGGAGACCTTCGTCCTCAACCTGCGCGATGCGCTGCTGCAGGCGCCGCACCTGGAGGCCTACGTGGTGCGCCTGGTGGACGATCACACCCTCGAGGTGGAGGTCTCCAAGGAGGAGAACCTCAACGACATCTTCGCCCGGCTGTCCGCGCTCGGCATCGAGGTGCTGAGCATGCGCAACAAGGTCAACCGCCTCGAGGAGATCTTCATGCGCCTGGTGGAGGGTCGCGGCGAGGCCGCGCGCGCCCCCGCCACGCGCGCGCCGGCGAGCGTTGGCGGCCCGCCATGAGCAGCGTGGTGCTCGGCGCTGCGCCGGTCAACCTGCGTCGGGTACGCTGGATCGGCTTCAAGACCATCGTCATCCGCGAGTACGGCCGCATCATCCGCATCTGGGGCCAGACCATCGTGCCCTCGGTCGTGACCGCGGTGCTGTACTTCACCATCTTCGGCAGCCTGATCGGGCGGCGCGTGGGTGCCATGGGGGGCTTTGACTACCGCCAGTTCATCGCCCCCGGGCTGATCATGATGTCGGTCATCACCAATTCCTACGGCAACGTGGTGGCGTCCTTCTTCGGCGCCAAGTTCGGCAAGCACGTCGAGGAGCTGCTGGTCTCTCCGCTGCCCAACTGGGTGATCGTGGGCGGCTACGCCGTCGGCGGCGTGGTGCGCGGCCTGCTGGTCGGGATCGCCGTCACCGGGGTCGCGCTGGTGTTCACCCACCTGCAGGTGCACCACGTGCTGCTGGTGGTGGGGGCGCTGCTGCTCACCTCGGTCACCTTCGCGCTCGGCGGCTTCCTGAACGCCCTGTTCGCCAAGAACTTCGACCAGGTGAACTGGATCCCGGCCTTCGTGCTGACGCCGCTCACTTACTTCGGCGGCGTGTTCTACTCGGTGAGCCTGCTGCCGCCGTGGGCGCGCACGCTCTCCTTCGGCAATCCGATCCTCTACATGGTCAACGCCTTCCGCTACGGCTTCCTCGGCGTCTCGGACGTGCACGTGGGCGTGGCGTTCGCGCTGATGGCGGCCGCCGCGCTGCTGCTGTACGCGACCGCCGTCACGCTCATGAACCGCGGCACCGGCATCCGCGATTGACCGCCTTCGCGCTGGTCAGCTGCCGCGCGGCGCGCGGCCTGGATGGGGACATGCCAGCGCTGCTCGCCGCCTGCGCCGCCGCCGGCGTGCACGCCGAGATCGCCGACTGGGATGATCCGGCGGTGGCTTGGGGGCGCTTCGATGCCGCGCTGCTGCGCTCGGCCTGGGACTACACCGAGCGCATCACCGAGTTCCTCGCCTGGGTGGAGCGCACCGCTTCGGTGACGCGCCTGCTGAATCCGCCGCCGGTGGTGCGCTGGAACTCCGACAAGCATTACCTGGCCGAGCTCGAGCGCCACGGGCTGCCGATCGTGCCGAGCGGCTTTTGCGAGCCAGGGACCGACGCGGAGGCGTTCCTCAGCGGCTTCCTCACACGACATCCGGAGGCGGAGCTGGTGGTGAAGCCGGCCGTGGGCGCCGGCTCGCGCGATACGCAGCGCCACCGGCGCGAGCTGCGCGGCCCGATCCTGGCGCACATGCAGCGGCTGCTCCGGGCGGGCCGCAGCGTGCTGCTGCAGCCCTACCTCGCGCGCGTGGACGAGGCGGGCGAGACGGCGCTCATCTATATAGACGGCGCCTTCAGCCACGCGATCCGCAAGGGCCCGCTGCTGCCCGCGGGCGCCGCGGCGACCCAGGGGCTCTTTGCCGCGGAACAGATCAGCCCGCGCATCCCGGAGGCCGACGAGCGCCGCGTCGGCGCGCGCATTCTCGAGCGGCTGCCCTTTCCCGGGCTGCTGTACGGGCGCGTTGACCTCATCCGCGGCGTGCAGGGCGAGCCGCGCATCCTCGAGGTGGAGATCACCGAGCCCTCGCTCTACCTGCCCCACGGCACGGGCGCCGCCGCGCGGCTGGTGCGCGCCACGCTGGAGCGCCTCGGCCACTGAGGGTGCCGAGCGACCCGCCGTGTGAGGTGGCGCACGCAATAAGGCGCCTAAACCCCTGTCGCAAAAAAACTTTCATGGTTCCGTCACGCCAATGACGCACTGCGGGAACAGGCTGCGCCTGTCACTGCATGGGCCATGCGTCGGAGGCGCTGCGCCGCATGAAAGCGACCGGTCTGAATGCCTTCATGGCGCGCGTGGATGCGGCCGAGTACGGCTTGTGCCGGCGGCTGAACCGCGGGGCCGCCTTCGCACTGCCGCGGCGCATCTTCCAAGTGGCGAGCCGCCTGGGCGATGGCATCGTCTGGTACGTGCTGCTGCTGGCGCTGCCGGTCCTGTACGGCAGCGCCGCGGTGCGCCCGGCCGCCGTCATGGCGCTCACCGGCGCGCTCGGGGTGCTGATCTATGCGCTCCTCAAGCGGCTGTTCGTGCGCGAGCGGCCCTTCATCACCCACGCCGGCATCGATCGCGCGGCCGCGCCGCTTGACCGCTACAGCTTCCCCTCCGGCCACACGCTGCACGCGGTCTCCTTCACCTGGCAGGCGCTGGTGCACTTCCCCGAGCTTGCCTGGGTGCTCGTGCCGCTGGCCGCGCTCATCGCCGCCTCGCGCGTGGTGCTCGGCCTGCACTACCCCTCGGACCTGCTCGCCGGCGCCGCCATCGGCGCCGCCCTGGCCGAGCTCGGCGTGGCCTGCAGCTAGTGCCGCCTGCGTACCCCCCGCGCACGCCGGCGGCGCGCGGCGAGGCCTAGCGCGTGCGGGTGCTGTTCATCTCCGACGTGTACTTCCCGCGCGTCAACGGCGTCTCCACCTCCATCCGCACCTTCCGCCAGGACCTTTCCGCCCAGGGAACCGAGACCCTGCTGGTCGCGCCGCTCTACCCGGGCGCTGAGCAGGCGCCCGCGGAACCGCAGGTGCTGCGCGTGCCCTCGGCCGGCGTGCCCGCCGACCCCGAGGACCGGCGCATGCGCTGGGGAGCGCTGACGCGCGCCCTGGATGCGCTGCCACGCGGGGGCTTCGACCTGGTGCACATCCACACGCCCTTCATCGCGCACTACGCGGGCGTGCGCTTCGCGCGCCGCGCGCAGCTGCCCCTCATCGCGACCTACCACACCTTCTTCGAGGAGTACCTGCACCACTACCTGCCGGTACTGCCGCGCGCGCTGGGACGCTTCGCGGCGCGCCACTTCACGCGCGCGCAGTGCGCCCAGGTGCATGCGCTCATCGCCCCCTCCGAGCCGATGCGCGCGGTGCTCGCCGACTATGGCGTGCGCACGCCGGTGCACGTGCTGCCGACCGGGCTGCCGGCGGACCGCTTCCAGGCCGGTGACGGCGCCGCCTTCCGCGCATCCGCCGGCATCGCCGCGGAGCGCCTGCTGCTCACCTATATCGGGCGCGTGGCGCACGAGAAGAACATCGGCTTCCTCATCCGCATGTTCACGCGCGTGCGCGCCGCGCTGCCCGCGGCATGCCTGGTGATCGCCGGCGAGGGGCCGGCGCGCAGCGCGCTGCGCGCTCAGGTGGCCGCCGCCGGGCTGGCCCCGCACGTGCACTTCGCCGGCTACCTCGACCGTGCCACGGCGCTGCTCGACTGCTATGCGGCCGCCGACGTGTTCGTGTTCGCCTCGCGCACGGAGACCCAGGGGCTGGTGCTGCTCGAGGCGATGGCGCAGGGGACCCCGGTGGTCTCGACCGCCGAGCTCGGCACGCGCTCGGTCCTGCTGCCGGAGAGCGGCGCGCTGGTGGTGGCGGAGGAGGCCACGGCCTTCGCCGACGCGGTGGTGCGGGTGCTCAGCGAGCGCACGCTGCGCGCGGAGCTCTCCGCGCGCGGCCGCGCCTACGCGCGCCGCTGGTCCTCGGGCGCCATGGCGCGCGGCCTGGCCGAGCTGTACGCGCAGCTGCACGCCACCCACGGCGTGCCGCACGCCAACGTGAACTGCGTCACCTAACCGGCCGTCTCGGCGCGGCGACAGCGTCAGCCCTCGCTCGGTTCTGAGCTACACTTTCCGCACCGCCTGAGCGCGGGCGTTGGGAGCGGAATGATGGGAGCCAAGCGCGCCTTGATCGTGGACGACTCCAAGTCCGCGCGCCTGTTCCTCGCCCGGGTGCTGGAGAAATACGACATCGACGTGGACGCCGCCGACAGCGCCGAGGCGGCCATCGACTACCTGGGAAGCAACCGTCCCGACGTGATCTTCATGGATCACCTCATGCCGGGCATGGACGGGCTGCAGGCCGTGCAGCACATCAAGAACGACCCGCGCACCGCCACCATTCCGATCATGATGTACACCTCGCAGGAGGGTGAGCTGTACCTCGGGCAGGCGCGCGCCCTCGGCGCCGTCGGCGTGCTGCCCAAGCAGATCAAGCCCACGGATGTTTCCAAGGTGCTCTACCAGCTGCACCTGCTGCCCGACCGGCGCAGCGGCGAGCAGTCGACCTTCACCCCGCTCAACATGCGCACCGAGGCGGACCCGGCGGCGGCTGCCGGCATGCTCTCCAAGCCGCTCACCGACAGCGCGCTGCGCGAGCACTTCGCGGAGCTGCGCCGGGCGCTCGTGGCCGGCGTCGACACGCAGACCGAGCGCATCACCGCCGAGGTGCGCGCGCTGCTGCTCGAGTCACTGCCGCCGGCGGTCACGCGTGCCCCGGCCGGCGCCGTGGAGCCCGACCTGCCGCCGCCACCGCCGCCGCCGCAGCCGCGCGGGCCGTGGCTGCTCGGGGGCGTGGCGCTGCTGCTGGCGCTGCTGAGCAGCCTCTTCTGGTGGCGCAGCCTGCAGCTGCTCGAGAGCCTGAACACGCGCGTCGCGCAGCTGCAGGTGCCGCGCATTGCCGGCCTGCTGCCCGCCCCCGCGCCGGTGGCGCCGCCGGCCGCGAGTGCCGCGCCCGCCGACAAGCCGATCGTGGTGCTGGTGCCCTACGGTGGCGAGGCGCTCGGCGGTGCGCGGCTGGATGTCCTCAGCCGCCTGCTCTACCGGCTCGCCGCGGCGAAGGCGCCGGCGCAGGTGGAGGTGCGCACCTACGCGGCGCGCTTCTGCCTCATGGGCAACCCGAGCGACGGCTTCTCGATGGCGCCGGAGGAGCTGCCGTTCGCCCGCTGCGACTTGGTCGGCAATCCTTCCGAGGAGACCCTCTCGCCGCTGCAGCGCACGCCGCTCGCACTCGCCAACCTGATCGGTGACGTGCGCCGCTCGAGTGGCGGGGCGGTCAGCGTGCGGGTGCTGCCCGGAGAGGCGGGCAGCCTCGCGCAGCCCTACCCGCCGGTGTCCCCCGAGCTGACCGCCGGGGAGTGGAACCGCGCGGCGATCGCCAACAACCGCATCGAGATCCGCGAGCATTGAGCCGGGCGCTGCTGAGTGAGGCGGCCGTCACCGACGCGCTGCAACCGCCGCGCTGGCTGCGCAACGCGCACCTGCAGTCGATGCTGGCGAGCACGGCGTGGCGTCGCGGCCGCGTGCTGGCGGCGGCGCGGCCCATGCTCGGCGCCGCGCAGGAGCTGCTGCTCGAGTGCGGCGCGGGCGTGCGCCTGCAATGCTTCCTGTCGCGGCCCGGGGAAGCGCGCGCCGCAGCGCCCGTGGTGCTGCTGCACGGCTGGGAGGGGAGCGCCGACTCCTACTACGTGCTCTCCCTGGCACAGCTGCTGTATGCGCGCGGCTTCACCGTCGTGCGGCTCAACCTGCGCGATCACGGCGAGACGCACCACCTCAACCGCGAGCTGTTTCATTCCTGCCGGCTGCCGGAAGTGGTCGGCGCGGTGCGCGCCCTGCAGGCACGGCTGCCGGGGGAGGCGCTGCAGCTGCTTGGCTTCTCGCTTGGCGGCAACTTCATGCTGCGGGTGGCGGCCGAGGCGCGCGCCGCGGGGCTCAATTTGCGGCAGGTGATCGCCGTCTCGCCGGTCCTGGATCCGGCGCAGACCCTGACGGCGCTGCAGGGTGGCTTCCCGGGCTACGAGCGGTACTTCGTGCGCAAGTGGCTGCGTTCGCTGCGCAAGAAACAGGCGGCCTGGCCGGACCTGTATGACTTCGGCGGCATCGCGCGGCTGCGCGACCTGAAGGTGATGACCGCCGAGCTGGTGCGCGCGCACACCGAGTTCCCGGCACTCGAGGACTACCTGAACGGTTACGCGGTGACCGGCGCGCGCCTCGCCACCCTCGAAGTCCCGGCGCACATCATCACTTCGCTCGATGACCCGATCATCCCGGTGGCGGGCCTGGCGCGCCTGGCGCGCTCGCCCGCGCTCTCACTCACGCTCACGCGCTACGGCGGGCACTGCGGGTTCTTCGCACAGCTCAACGGGCCGACCTGGCTCGAGCAGCGCCTCATCCGGCAGCTCGGCGGCGCCGAGGCCTAGGAAGCGCGGCGCTTCTCCTCGAACTCGAGCACCCGTTCCCCGCTGGTCACCGTGATCGCACCGTCGATGATGGCGCCCTTGGCCACCGCGATGCTGCGCGCGACGATGTCGGCGCGGATCACGGCGCTCGCACCGATCTCGAGCTTGTGCTCGACCACGAGGCGCCCGCTGATGCGACCGGCGATCACCGCATCCGGGGCGTGGATCTCGCCCTCCCACTGTGCGCCGGCGGACATGTGCAGCGTGCCCCCGACGCGCCCGTCGCCGCGGATGGCCCCGCAGACGACCAGCGGCCCCGGGGTCTCGAGGTCGCCGGTCACGCGCACCCCTTCGGCGACGAACGTGGGGGATTCCCCGATGGAATCGATCAGACGGCGCTTCGGAGGGGCGTTCATCGGGCCATAATACGTAACGGCTCCGTCCCAAAAGGCCGACCATGATCACATTCTGCGCAGCACGGGCGTGCCTGCCGGCCCTGCTGCTCGTCCTGCTCGCCGGCTGCAGCAGCCGGGAGCAACAGGACTGGCATTCAGCCGAGGCCGCCAATACCCCGGAGGCCTACACGCGTTTCATCGAGCAGCACGGCGACAGCGAGCTCGCCCGTCAGGCCCAGGCGCGCATCGCGCAGCTGCAGGAAGAGCATGACTGGCAGCGCACCGACGGCATCGGCACGCTGGAAGCCTACCGGCTGTTTCTGGCAGCACACCCCCGCGGCAGCTGGGCCGAGCGCGCACGCATCCGCATCGAGGGTTTCTCACTGGGTTCCGCGCCGCGTACCGCGGAGGCGTCTGCGAACCTGGCCGCGGGCCGCACGGGCGTGAACGCGCTGCTGCTGGCGACCGGGGCTGCCGCGAGCACCGCCACCGGTGCGCCTCCGCCCCCCGCCACGGTGGCCGCGGATGCCGCGGCTGCAGGACTGGCGAACGCGACACCACCCCCGCTGGCCGTCGCCGAGCCGGCGCGCCCGCTGCCGGTGGCCAACCCCGTCCCCGCCTCGGCGTACGGCGTGCAGCTTGGTGCCTTCGCCAGCCAGGCGAGCGCGGATCGCGAATGGCAGCGGCTGCAGGGTCGTTTCGGTGCCCAGCTCGGCGGCCTCGCGCCGCGTATCGTGATCGCGAGCACGCAGTCCGGCCCGCTCTACCGCCTGCAGGCCCCCGC
>Ga0335079_10004104_pt1 | contig 16750 bp, 18 predicted proteins | sample Lox_Sample_33_FD_206719 | JGI IMG/M metagenome (GOLD analysis project Ga0335079, IMG submission 206719) | Soil microbial communities from Loxahatchee National Wildlife Refuge, Florida, United States - Lox_Sample_3.3 | ecosystem: Environmental > Terrestrial > Soil > Wetlands | place: USA... | reverse complement strand
GCCGCACAGCGATTTATTCGTGGGCGACCCGCGGCCCAAGTTCCTGTTCGACCCCGTGCTGCTGGACGCCGCCGGGCAAGTGGTGGCCTACTGGTTCTGGGAAGCCATCGAGAAGGGCACCGACCTGTTTCCTTATCGCGTGGGCGCCTTCCATTGCCATGCGCCCGCACCGCCCACCGGCGCGCTGCTGGAGTGCCGCGTGGTGCGCCGCTTCGAAAGCGATACGGTGATTCATTCCGATATCGAGGTGCTGGACCGCGCCGGCAAGGTGTTTTACCGGTTGGAGAACTGGGAAACGCGCCGCTTCCCGCAGCCGCCACGCTTCCTGCGCCTGCGCATCGATCCGCGCGGGACATATATCGCGACGCCCTGGAAGGAGCCAGTCGCCGGCAAGTCCGGCGTGGCCTGCTGCCGCGTGGAAAATTTGCCGCAGGAGTTTCTGGAATCTTCGCACGGCGTCTGGCTCAAGACCCTGGCCTACTTGGTCATGAACCGCCGCGAGCGCGCGGTGTGGGACAACCTGCAAGGCACCGCCCGCCAGCGCTACGAGTGGCTGCTCGGACGTTGTGCGGCGAAGGATGCGGTGCGCATGCTGATCCACGAGCGCTTCGGCGAGCAGTTATGCGCCGCCGATGTGGAGTTGATCGAGGACGCCTCGGGCCGGGCGACGGTGGAAGGTGCGTGGAAGCACCGGCTGGGAGTGAACCCGGCCGTGGCCATCGCGAATTCCGGAGTTTCTGGCGCGGTGGCGGCGCTGAATGCGGTAGAGTTATCGGGGATCGACGTGGAGCTGCGTGCCGGCGCGGCGTAACGACAAGCGGTGGTCGCCGCCGGCTTAGTTAAGAGCCGCGAGTTTTGCAGGTCTCGACATCCCGATCCCCCAAGGGCTACTTGTCGCTGGTGTAAAAGCCGATGCGCGGCTTGCGCCGACGCGGGGCTTTCAGTTGTTTGATCTCCCTGATGACGCCAACCAAGGCAATGGCGTGTTTGTGCTGGATAGCTGAGAGTTCGTCAATGCGGCGCGCCAGGGCTTCGTTGGTGGCCAGTGCTTCGCGGAGCCGGACAAAGGCGCGCATGATGAGAATGTTCATCTGGACGGCGCGATCACTATTGAGTACCGAGGACAGCATGGCCACGCCCAGTTCGGTGAAAGCATACGGGGGTGTTTGACGGCCGCCACGGCCAGTTTTTGCTCTTGCAAATTGCAAGAGCAAAGCAGCGTGCTCCTGTTTAGTGAGTTGGAACATGAAATCGGAAGGGAACCGGTCGATATTGCGGCGTACGGCGAGATTGAGGTTGCCGCTGGTGAAGTGGTAGAGCTCGGCCAGGTCAGAATCAGTCGATACCCGTCGCAAGAGCGGCGTAGTGATCGATCCAACGCACCTGCTCCGCCGTCTCAGGAACCGTTGTGCCACGCGCGGCACTTACTTTCGCTACCGCCGTTTCGGGGTCCAGGCCCTTCCCGGCTAGCAGGCAAGCTGCGATCAGCCCGCTACGGCCAATCCCCTGCCGGCAATGTACAAGAACATTTTTGCCCGACTGCAGGTCTCGATCGAGTTTGGCCAAAACTTCTGCTGCTTCGGCCTCCGATCGCGGCACGTGGCGATCCGGGATAGGAAACGACGCAAATGCCATACCGTGCTCCTCTGCCTCGTTTGCCTCGTTCTGTAGATCAAGATCCTGTGCTTCGTCCGCTGTCAACAGAGAAAGCAGCATGTCGATTCCGGCTTGGCGCCAGTCCGCCATTTCATCCGCGAGCCAGTCGCCGCCCCGAGGACGCGCGGCTATTGCCAGTTTTCCGGGCCACGGACCGTCTACCCAGTAGATCTGCGTCCACATACGCTACAGCTTCTCCTTCAGAACTATCTCGCGCGGCAGCGAATCCACATCAAGGCCCCGCTTGCGAAGGACATGGATTCGATGATGTCCGTCAAGAACGGTCCCATCAGGCCTCGTTTTCAGGCAGTCTTTTTGGCCCGGCATGAGCGAATGCGTTAGGACTTCTGTTGAAAGTCGTTCCATCTGAGCAAGTTTGACAGCGCTTAGAGAGGCATGCGGATGAAGTTGCTTCAAGGGCGGATAGGCTCGCCGGTCCGTCATGTTTTACTCTTTCCAGACCAAGACCAGGCACAAGGACATTATGCCACCGGCTTTCGTCGCAGAGACGTGCGAAGCTGATGGTACAGCGTAATGCGGTTTCGTGGCGATCTGGAAAAAGAATATCGTAAACGGGCGTCGCGGCGCTGGCCGGATCGGCTGGCTCGGCTAGTGTCACCACCAGCACCACTCGTCATGAACCCAGCCGAGCCAACGGATTTTCCGCTCGGCCGTTGGAGTCTTTACATCGGCGGGGCAGGCCTGGTGGTGGACGGCTACGTTAATGTCGACCTGTTTGCGGTGCCGGGTGTGGACGTTGTCGCGGACGCAGAGCGACTGCCGTTTCCGCGGAATACGTTCCAACGCGTCGAATGCGATGCCGTTCTGGAACATGTCCGCAGTCCAGAGCGAGTGGTGAACGAAATCCAGCGCGTGCTGGCGCCGGGTGGCTATGCTCATCTGGTAACTCCTTTTTGCCACCTCTTCCATGAGTATCCCAGGGACCTTCGCAGGTTCACGATCGACGGGTTGAAGGAGCTAGCGGGATCGCTGGAGGTTGTTGCCGAAGGGTGGCGGATAGGCCCCACCGCGACCCTGATCATCGTCTGGATCGAGTACGTAAAGATTCTGCTCCCATTTCGAGCGTGGCACGCATTGTCGCATTTGTTCTGGGGGTGGCTTCTGTTTCCGCTCCGATACGTAGACCTGGTGCTGCTTCGGTCGCGGCGGGCCGGCCGCATCGGAAATCATTGTTATCTGTGGCTGCGCACGCCAATGGAATTAGCGAGGCGGGGCACTCCCTACGCGTGCCGCCGGGCTCGAATTAATTCTGCTTCAGCCTCAATTTCCGCGCCTGCCTCTTACTCCTATTGGTTGTAAGCGCAAAGGCACCAAGGAGGTTGCATGTGCTCAGTCTCAACATTCGGAGGCGCGGCTGGATCGCCGGTTCAGCGCTGCTGCTATCCATCGCCGGAGTCGTGCCGGCAGGCGATAGGCGCTGCCGGAAGAAATCACCCAGTTCTTCCACTGCCCGGCTTGCGGCTCCACCTGTGCCGTCAAATTCAAGGCCAGCGCCAGGCCCGCCGTCATCCCTGCAATCTTCTTCAAAGTATCCTCCTCAGCGGCGCCGGTAATCCGGCGCCCGTAAGTGGATACTTTCAGGACTGGATCGAAATTCCCGCGCGGGGCTGAAGTTTACAAGACCAAACGCGCCGGCCCCAGGAGCCGTCAGAGAACGTCCAGGTCTTGCAGGCTATACCCGAAAGCCCGAACCCTAGGTTCGTAACGCTCGATCCACTCCTTCACCGAAGCGCTGGTCTCGGGATTCTGCATCATTTCGCGCCATCGCGCGAAGTATTTCTGGTTGTGCTCGGTGGTGGCCTCAAAGGTGGTCTCCTCCTTTGGCGGCACTCCCAGGAACGCATAGATCTTCCGCAGGGTGGGATTTGGTTCGGCGATCAGGGTCTCGTACTTCACCGTCATAGCGTGTTTCAGGTGAGGGGTATCTTTCTCCAGGATCTCGTGCGCCACGATCCAGTGTTCGATCAGAGAGTCCAGTGTGCGCTCGCTCCACTTAGTGGTAGCCAGGGACACCGCCACGGGATGCCGCACAATGGTGACGAACGAAGTGTGCGGGAAAGCGCTCTGCAGAAAGCGGGTCATCAGGATGTTGGGCGGGGATTTCTCGAGCAGGAACCGTTTGGTCAAGTCCCAAAACGGAAACCAGTCAAGCGCCAGTTGGGCATTGTTCTCCGGCGTCAGCAGGTCGGAATCTTCGGTGAGGTGCGCGCCGGGTGAAAAAGCGAAACTGCCCGGACCGCCGTAGACGATACCAGGGGGATACACGGACTGGAGGAACTGCCCTTCATCTTCAAGAGCGAGCCATTCGGTGGCGACCTTGTTATTGGTGAACCCGCTCATCTCGGGATGCTCGCGGAGCATGCGGAAAAGGAGGGTGGTGCCGCTGCGATGCAGCCCGCAACAAAACAGGAAATGGTGAGCTTGGGCGATCTCGCGGGCCTGCTCCAAAGTCATGGAGCTTTGCGGTCCGGTGGTGGAAGTCATAAGGGGTAAAATAACACATGTCGGCGGGGCGTTTGATGCGCCGACAGCGCCGTACAATAGCTATTGTGACTACCGGAAAAGTGATCAAAACCGACGAAGAATGGAAGCGCCAACTGACGCCCGAACAGTTCGCCGTGACGCGGCAGAAAGGCACCGAACGGGCGTTCACGGGCAGGTATTACAAGAACCACGACAAAGGCACTTACCACTGTATTTGCTGCGGCAGCGAGTTGTTCAGCTCCGACACCAAGTTCGAGTCGGGCAGCGGCTGGCCCAGCTTTTGGGCTCCCACCGCGAAGGGCAGTGTCACCGAAGAGGTGGACAACAGCCATGGCATGCGGCGCGTCGAGGTTGTGTGCAGTAAATGCGACGCGCATCTCGGGCACGTATTCCCGGATGGGCCGGCCCCCACGGGCCAGCGCTACTGCATGAATTCGGCCTCGCTGGACTTCAAGCCGGCCAAGTGACTGGTCAGTCTTCTTCGAGCGCCGACAGCGGCACCTCGATCGGAGTATTCGGGATGCGGAACACGCCAGCGGTCAGGGTGGTGCTGCCCTGCGGCGTGTGAACCTCGCTTTCCAGCGTCTCCGGATCGATCACCCACACATATGGCACACCAGACTCCAGCACTTCGCGCACCTTGCGATTGACCCGGATCGTCTTATCGTCCGGAGAGAGAATCTCGATCCAGATGAGCGGCGGAGTCGTCAGTACCCGCGGCTCCACCCGCTTCGGTCCGCTGAGCACAGCCAAATCGGGTACAAGGTACGCTCCTTCGCGGATTCGTACCCGCACCTCAGGAAATATATGAATGTTCCAGGCTTTCCGGCGCCGCATGAAGTAGGTGATCAGCAGCGCCTGGATGTCGCTATGCGAAGGAGTTCCCACGTTCCTTTCCACCAGTTCGCCATCCCGGTATTCGCAGTCCGGTTCAAAGGAGGTCTGGAGATATTCTTCCTCGGATACCAGCGTGCGCGTTGGCATGGTTTCAGGATACTACCCCTGCACACGGGTTGGCTTCCATAACTTGCCCGCCGGTACAAACAGGATGACCCCCGCGCAAAGAGCGGCAGCCATCAGCACCACGAACGTGCGGCACGTCGCGGACAGGCGTTTGACAGCGGTCCCGGCCGGGATCCAATGATCCGCCGCGGCTAAGCCATAAAACAGAGCCTGCGCGCCAGTCGCGGCTGCGGCCCATCCATCCGGCAACCAAAAGCCGGCCGCCGCGGTGATCAGCAGTGCGTAGGGCAACAACAGCCGGCCCAACTTATAGGAGAAGAAGTGGAAGGCAACCGGAGTCAATAATTTCAGCAGACGCGGGTAACTGGCTGCCACCTGGTACAGTCCCGCCAGCGTGCGCACCTTGCGCCGAAATTCCATGTCTAACTGTGCCGGATAATCGTAAGCCACCGCCCGGCGCTCGAAGATGAATCGGCAGCCTTGGAACACCACGGCCAGGGGAAGATAGGCATCATCAATGAGCGCGTCCGCCGGCAACGGGCGCGCCAGCTTGCGGCGTATGGCGTAGATGCAGCCGGTGGCGACCAGCAGCGAATCGACCGCGGTCAGTTGGTCGCGCAGCCATTTCTCGAATCGCCAGTACAGTCCGACATCGGCTTCCCCGCCCCCGACGGTCTTGACGAAAAGGATCTGGCCCGATACGCCGCCCACGGCTGGGTCGCCCAGGCATGCTACGAGGTGACGGAGCGCATCCGGTTCCAGCGCCTGGCGCACGTCGGTGAAGAACAGGATATCGCCCGTAGCGCGCGCCATGCCCGCATTCAACGCAGCAGCTTTGCCTCCTCGCGGCACGCGCAGCAGCTCAATACCTTCGCCTGCGAATTCCGCGGCGATCAAATCGGTGCGGTCGGTCGAGCCGTCCGAGATCACAAGGATCTGCATCAGCCGGCGCGGATAGTGCAGGCTGAGTATCGATTCCAGCTTGGCCTTTAGCCACGCCTCGCCGTTGTGGACGGCCAGCAGCACCGTGACCGTCCGTTCCTCGAAGCGCTTATCAACCGGTCGCGGTCTCCACCGCGCCAGTACCGTGAGCAGCAGCGGATAGCCAACCACCATGTACAGCACGAAGGCTGCCCCGAGGCTGAACAGCAGGATGGCCCAAAGATGCGTCATGCCACGTTCGAACCCGCAGTATAGCGTCGTGCGAAAATGGCTGCGTCACGGCGGCACAGCCACGCATGCGCATCACCATCGACGCCATTCCCCTGCTGGTCCGGAGCGCGGGCGTCAAGAATTACCTCTTTCACTGGATCGTACATCTGCGCCGCTTGCTGGGCGTCGGGCAGGTGCGCCTGTTTCCGTTCCTGGACCGCCTCGGAGAACTCGACCACGAGGGCTCCGTCGCCGGCCGCGCGGGCACGCTCGCGCGGCAGGGTCTCCTGTTCGGCCTCAATCTACGGCCCAACCATGCCTGGGATTTGGTGGGTGGGGAGGCGGACATCTTTCACGCCACCAAGCTGCACAATCCACCGCGGCGCCCGCGCTTGACGGCTACCCTCCACGACATGACTTGCTGGCTCACGCCCGAATTTCACCAGCCCGACAACGTGGCCGCCGAGAAACGCTTTGCCGAACAGGTGTGGAAACGGGCGGCCGGGCTCATCGCGGTCTCGGAAAGCACACGCTGCGATGCGGCTCGTGTGCTGGGTTTGAATCCGGACAAGATCGCGGCGATCCATCCCGGGGTGGCGGAACCGTTTTTCGGGGCCAGCGCCGGATCCGCCGCGGCGCGTGGGAAGTACGCCTTGGCAAAGCCATATGCCCTCTACGTGGGCACCGTCGAGCCGCGCAAAAATCTGGACCGGCTGCTGAGCGCGTGGCAAGCTCTGCCCAAGTCCGTGCGGGAAGAATTCGACCTGGTGCTCGCCGGGCCGGAAGGCTGGCGGGCGCACGAAACCATGGCGCGGCTGCGGACCGCAGTCACGGGCGTGCGTTATCTCGGCTATGTGCCGGAGCCTGACCTGCCCGGCCTCACCGGCGGCGCCGAGTTGTTTGTCTATCCTTCTTTATATGAGGGCTTCGGATTCCCTGTTGCCCAAGCCATGGCTGCCGGAGTGCCTGTGATCACCTCGAACGTCTCTTCCCTGCCCCAAATCACGGGAGGCGCTGCCACCCTGGTTGACCCCCGCAGCGAAGCCGAGATTCGTGCCGCCCTGGAGCGCCTGCTCACTTCGCCTTCCACGCGCGCCCAACTGGCGGAGCGCGGCGCGGTCCAGGCACGGCAATTCCGCTGGGAGACGTCCGCGCTGCGATCTGTGGAGTTCTTCGAAAAAGTCCTGGGTCTTGCCTGAGCCTACTCCGGAACCAGGTACCCCGGCACTCTGTCCAGGAACTTCGCGGACTCCAGGAAACCCTCCAGCTTGGGACCTTTGAACTCGTACGCAGGCACCTTGTCCAGCCATTTTGCCGCACCGATACGAGCACCCGGTCCAGCCAGGAAGCCCTGTAAGTTTTTGCGCGCCAGGTTGACCCGCCACCGCCTCCGTGCCCGCACAGATCCACCGTTTGCAGTTCCCTCCAAGCCTCCGAGCCTGGCAATGCAACGACTTTGGCCGCCAGAGCTTTCGCCTGCCGGGCTAAGGCGGGCCCGAGGATGCCCATCATGGCCAGGACGGCAAAGCAAATCCCCAGGCGAACGAACCGGCGGCGGCGGATTTCGGCGTCCATGTGGAGCCGCGTCTTATCTAGCTGAGCTTGCTGCCGCGCCTCCAAATCGGCCTCAGCCAGCGCCTGCGCGGACGGCTTGGCCAGATCGGGCATGCGAAACAGCGAAAACTCCGGGTTGTCCGCGCCTGGCGGCGCCACGCGGCCAGTCTGCTGGCACCAAGCCACCACCCCAAACAAAACTCCAGCCAAAAGAAGCTTCATGACGGGTCGCCTTGTCTTCGATTTGTGCGCCGGGACCAGCCAATCGCCACCAGCCCTACCCCGATCAGAATTGGCGTCAATGGCTCAGGCGTGATGAAAAACGTTCCGGCGCCGGTCGAAAGCACAGTCCCGCTCGAGTTTGCGAGCGTTGGGATTGCCGTAGGCGGGCAATCCGTTCATCAAGGCATAAATGGCATTCTGCACGTACGTGGGGTAGCTTGGCGACCCGTAACTATTGGGCGCCACCGACGGAAAAACTTCCGTGAACGTGCCAGCAAAGGCTAAGCAGCCCAGTGACAGGAATAGCACCAGTGCTCGTTTCATTAAACTCCAATGGTTGTTTTGGTTTTGGCCTTCCGGAAGGCGGTCGTGTAGCGATCAGCTCAAACTGACTATTACCAACAATTCTAACTGATCCATAGGGTGTTTTACCGGATTCAGGAAAAACAGAGGTCTATATCTTGTGACGATTGCGTGGTACCCGAGTACCATTAGCGATCCCTGTGATCGTTTCGATCCCAGGGATTGATGCCGTTAGCTTTCATGACTTTCATCACTTCAGTCTTGACAGGTAGTCCCTGTTACCTTAACATCGAGCTTTCAGGGCCATCGATGAAGTCGCGAATGGAGCCGTACATGACATCCCAGGAGGTTGCGGACGTGCTCGGAATCACCAAGCGCACCCTTATGAACTGGTTGCGTACGCAGAAGATCCCGGAGCCCGAGCGGAACCAGATGAACCGCTATCGGCGCTGGACCGCGCAAGATGTGGAACGGATCCGGCAGACCATCGCGGAGAGGCACTCGTGATCAGGCTGGTGATATCCAATCAACGCGGCGGGGTCGCAAAGACCACCACCGCCACCACGCTCGCGCGCCTGTGGGCTGACACTGGCCACAAGGTGCTGCTCATCGACACCGACCCGCAAGGCTCGGTCGGCATGTCGCTGGGCCTGAAGGCGGAAAAGTTCCTGCACCATTTCGTGGTCTACAACCACTTGTTCGAAAGCTGCCTGGTTCATGCGGCGCCGAACATCGACGTGTTGTGCAGCAGCCGCGAAACCATCCAGGCGGAGGCCTCGCTCATGGGCGTGCCGGCCCGCGAAATGTCCTTTTCCCTGCTCTTCTCCAAGGTGGACGAGCCCTACGACATCGTGCTTATCGACGTGGCGCCCTCCATCACGCTCATGCAGACTTGCGCCATGGTCTACGCCCAGCGCGTTTTGATTCCCGTGAGCATGGACACGCTGAGCCTGCAAGGCGCCGGCGCCTGCCTGGAAACCGCCCGCATGATGAACGAGCTCTTCCGCGTCAACGTCCAGCCGGCGGCCCTTCTGCCTGTCATGGTCGACCGCCGTTTCCAACACACCGCGGTCATGATGAAATCGCTGGAGGACCTGTCCGCCAAGTTCAGGATCCCGCTGCTGCCGGCCATCCGCACCGACGTCACCATCGCCAAGTGCGGCCGCGCCCGGCAATTCCTGGCGGATTACGATCCGAAATGCAAGGCCATGGAAGATTACGCGCTGGCGGGCGCGCAACTTCTGGAGCTGTTGAATGAGCGAACCGGCCAACCAGAATCCGAAGCAGCCCAAGCGGTCCAGGCGTAGGCCGGCCATGGAGCCGCTCGGCTGGGACGAAATCGTCAGCCAGCCTGGAATGGGCGGATATCTATCCTTTTTAAATGGCCCCGTTCCCCTGCCCCACCTGCAATCGCCAACAGACACTGGGACCGATGCAGAACCTGGGGTTGATTCGACCCCGGCGGCTGTTCCAACTCCTGTAGATGAATTGCTGTCGGCAGCGGGTTCAGGGTCTACTGCGACCCCTGGGCCTATCATGAGCTCAGCAGTCGTTACACCTCCAGTGATCGAGCCGACCCATACGATCCTAGGGTCTGTTTCGACCGCCGAGATTACTTCACCCCCTGTAGATGAAACGATCACAGAGCCTACGGAGCCTGGGCCTGAAACAATCCCTGGGGTTGAATCAGCGACAGCGACCACCTCATTAGCTGGAGCCGTGCCAACCCCTGGGGTCGTTACAACTGCACGCCTCCGGATCCGGCGCTGCCTCGCCGCTCACGATGGCCACTCCCTCGGTGAAGAGGTTCTCTACCAGGCGCTCTGGAAAGCCGCTGCGACCGAATCGGGAGAAACCCGCACCATCGTGATCGGCTGGCGGGGCATGTCACAACTCTGCCGGATGACTCCTAAGAACTGTAAAATCAACACGCAGCGCCTCATCCGGAAGCTCGCCCTGGAGGTCCTGTCACCGTATAACACCCCGGAGTCCATCGGCACCACCTACAGGGTCTATTCAAGTGACGCTATCCTGCGCCGCCGACAGGACGCCGGGCTGGAATGGGTGGTACGGAGCAGGGGAGTAGAGTTTGTAGATCCGGCTACCGGCTTGCCGCATTCTGCACACTCGTGCGATTACGTGCAGGGCTGACCCAAACCGTCCATAATCTCAAAAAATCCTGTATTTGCCGCTGTTCGCGCCACTTCTCCTAGTTAAGCGTGCATATCCACATCGTGGGCGGCATCTTCGACAAGCCGGCGGCTTACCGGTCAACGCATTCGATCTCGCCTGAGACCGTGCTGGCAGGAGGGCTGCGCGCCGACGGCTGGCAGGTCACCGTCAGCGGACATCACGCGCCACTTCCCGATCGATCCGCCGAACTGGTCCACGTCCATCACTTCGACCGCGCGGCACTCCGGGTGGCCACTCAGCCGAAGCGCGTGCCGTTTGTCTTCACCACCCACGATCCGTTTGCCATGAACCGGCTGCCGGTGGGCTGGAAGCGGCGGCTCACCGACGGGCTCGTGCTCAAACGCGCCGACCGTGTGGTGGCGCTGTCGTACCGCGAGAGTGAGTTTCTGTTGCGGCGCTACGGCCTGGCTGTGGACCAGGTGGTGGTGATCCCGAACGGCATCGACGCGACCATCTTCGATCGGACTGCCGGGCCGGAGCGGGGCGGGGAACTGCGCCTCCTGTTCGTGGGACAACTTCAGCCGTTCAAGGGGCTGGATTATCTGCTCGCGGCCATGCCTGCCATCCACGCCGCGGAACCGCGGGTGAAACTGCTGGTGGTTTATCAAACTGACGCGTTGCTCGATGAATACCGGCGGGCGGCCAGCCTGGGCTTGAACGGCTGCGTCGAGTTTGCCGGAGCGAAAACGGCAACCGAACTGGCGCAACTCTACTCCTCGGCGGCGGTGGTGGTGTCGCCCAGCCTGGGCGAGTGCCTGTCGTCGGTCGTGTTGGAGGCCATGTGCTGCGGCGCGGCGGTTGTGGCCACGGATGTGGGCGGCATCCGCGAACAGTTGGATCAAGCAACGGGCGTCATCGTTCCGCCGCGCGATTCCGCGGCTCTTGCGCAGGCCATCATCCGGCTGCTGGCGGACGGCGATCTGCGGAGCGCCATGGGGGCCGCCGCGCGGCGAAAGGCGCGCGCGGAGTTTTCGGTCAGGAAGATGATCGACCGTCACGTGTGGCTCTACGAAGAGCTGCTGGGGGCGGATGAGCGCGCGGCCTAGCCGGGTGTTGACGGACGCGGCCCAGACGGCGGCCCGCAACGTTGGCTTGGTGCTGGCCGGCCAAGCCGCGCTGTCGGCGAGTAAATTCGCGGCACTGCTCTGGCTGTCGCACCACATGGTCCCGGCGCGCTTCGCCGAATGCGCCATTTATACCAGCAGCAGCCTGGTAGTGGGCAATCTGTGCGAGTTGGGCATCAACATCTCGTGCCTGAAATTTACCGCCAACGCGCGGCAAGGCGATTGGCTGCGTACGGTAGCGCGTTTCCTGGCGCTGCGGCTGGCGCTGACCGCGGCCGTGAGCGGCGCGGTTTTGCTGGCAGCTCCAGCGGCCGCGGCGCGGATCTTGCATCATGCCGGCTACACGCACGCCTTGCGTCTGGCGGCGGGCAGCGCCGCAGTGGCCTCGCTTTCGGCATTCAGCTTCGTGCTGCTGCAATCGCGTCTGGAGTTCGCGCGCATGGCCCGGCTCAGCGCGGGGGCTTCGATTCTGCAAATCCTCCCAGTGGCGGCCGCGCTGGCCGGCGGATCGCCCGGGCTGACCAGCTTGTTCGCCGGCGACGTCCTCAGCCGCCTATGGATCGTCCTGGCCAACCTCGGTCTGCTGGCTGCCGCGCTGCGTGCCGGACTTTCGCCCGAAGGCGCCCCCGCCTGGAGAAGCATCGCAGTGTTCGCCAACTGGATCACTCTCTCCACGCTGATCGGATCCATCTACAACTACATCCCTTCGATCGCCCTTTCGCGTTGGGGTACCGCCGTCGGCCTGGGCACTTACAGCCTGGGAATGTCGTTGGCGGGCGGATTCGGATTGCTGCTCAACACCACCAGCACCGTGCTGCTGCCCAACGCCGTGGCCGCCGATACCCCCGAGCGCCGGCGCGGCTACCTGCGCAGCTACCTCCCGGGAGCCGTGGCGCTGAGCGTCACGCTGCTGGCACTGACGTGGCTGAGCGGACCGCTGGCCGCGCGCCTGTTTCCGGCGGCGCTGCCGGACGCAGTGCGAGTCTTCCAGCTTCTAGCCACCGGGCACATCGCACTGCTGGTGGCGAATCCCGTGCAATTCCTCCTTTACGGCGCGGGCCATCCGGAGTGGTGTACCGCATCCGACGGATTGATCACACTGCTATTCGGGGCGCTGGCAGTCTGGCTAGCGCCGGCCTATGGGGCCGTGGGAGTCGCCTGGGCCCTCCTGGCCGCCCAGACCGGCATCAAGGCGGTCATAGTGGCGGGAGTGGTGCGCCGATGGTGAGGCCCGCAATCATCACCACGCTGGCCGCCGCGGCTGTGGCGGCGCACTATGCCAACGGATCGCCCGCCGGCCTGGGGGCCTACGTCTTCCTGGGCGCGCTGGTGACGGTGTTCGGGATTTATTCCCGGGGCATGCGCGGCCAGAACTACTGGCTGAGCCTGACCGGGCTGGTGGAAGCCTGGTTCATCTTCGACTACTGCGTGTACGGCACGGCGCTCTCGGTGCTCGGGCGGAGCAAGGCGCCGCTCGCGGCATCGCTGGGCGACTCTTACGGCAAAGCGTACTTGGTGGGAGCGGTGGCGCTCGCGGCTTTCGCCTTTGGAGCGCATTTCGCAGGCTTTTGGCCACCGCGCCCTCGCACCGAATACACGAGCACCGCGCCAGGCCGGCTGGTTTTTCTCTGGTTCACGCTGGCGGGAATTGCCAGCGCGATCATCCTCCTGCTCGATCCGGAGAGCCGGCGGCAGTTGCTGTATGAGCATGTCGGTCTCTCCCCGCGTGAGGGGATGGGCCGCTACACCGCCCTGCTGTTCATGCTTCCCACGACGGCGGCCGGCTGGTGGTTCCTGTCGTCCAAACCAAAGCCCCGTGCGCCGCTGATCACCCTGGCCTGCCTGTCGCTGGTGGCCGCGATCCACCTGGGCTACGGCCGGCGCCTGATGTGGGCGGGCGCCATGCTGCTGATCTTCCACCTGCTAAGAGTCCGCGGCATCTTCACGCTGCGCGCGCGCCACCTGGCTCTGGCGCTGCCGACCACGGCGCTCATCTTCGTTGGGATGGAGGCAACCAAGAACCTGGGTTGGTACGCGGCCGCGCAAAGCATCGAGATCGGCGCGCTGGCCGACGGCCACAAGCTTCTCGAGATGGTAGACAACTCCGTGGGCCGCTTCGACACCACCGCCGCGCTGATCGCCAACCGCGAGACGCTGCCGTACTACCATGGCGAGACTTTCCTGCTGGCGCCCTTGCAGGCGCTGCCGGTATCGGCGGGTTTTGCGCGCTCGCGCGGCGTGCGCGAGGAACTGGGGGAGTTGATCTACGGGGCTTTTGGCCAGGGGTTGGTTTCGCAAGAAGCCTCGCTGGTTGGCGAACTGTACGCCAATTTCAGTTATGCGGGCGTGGCTGCCGGCTTCCTGCTGGTGGGATTGGCGGCGGCGTGGCTGGATGCGCGCTGTCATCACAGCCGAAATCCTCTGGTGGCGCTGGGCTACGGCTTATGCCTGTTTCGCGCGGTGCATCAACTGGCAACCGCCTCCACCTCCTGGTTTCCGCTGACTGTTCTGGCATTCCTGCCATGGCTGGTCGCCGCGGGGTTCAACGCGCTGCGGCGCGCGGGAGCGACGCCGTGATCGTGCACGTAGGTCCTTCGGCATTGCGGCTGCCCGCGCGGTTCGGCGGCGCGGTCGAGCGGCGCATGTTGGAACTGGCGGAAGCCCAGGCACGCAACGGCGAACAGGTGATGGTGTATTCAACTGCCTCGGAGGATGGCTGGGGGGAACATCGCGGCGTGCGCATCCGGTACTTGAGTGGGTCCGGGGCGGACTTCGCGCTGCGCTTCGTACACGACGCGGGGCGACGCCGCCCGCGCGTGATTCACGTCCACAATCGCGCCGAGATTGCCTGGCTGGCCAAGGCGGCCGGATCAGGTCCCACGCTGCTGAGCTGCGACTATCACTTCGAGCCCTGGCACAGCCGCGCCGCGCTGCGCGGTATGAGTAAGGCGGCTTGGAGGCGCTGCCTCGCCGCATGCGACGCCATCGCGCCGGTTTCGGACTATTGCCTCCGTGCGCACACCGCCTACTGGAATCTGCCCGGCAGCCGGTTCCGGCTCGTGCCCAACGGCGTCGACTGCGCGCGTTTTCGTCCAGACGAACGCCTCCGCGCGGAGTGGCGCGACCGGCTGTCGCTGGATGGCCGCTTCGTCATGTTGTATGTGGGCCGGTTGTGCGAGCAGAAAGGCACCGATCTGCTGATCGCGGCGTATCGCAGGTTAGGGCCGCGCACCGCGCTGGTGGCTGCAGGTCCGTGTGGGCGTTTCGGCCGGACTGGTGTGAGTCCGCTGGCCATGCAGTTGGAAGCCGGAGGCCGATATCTGGCCGCGCTGGACGACGGCGATTTGCCGGGACTCTACAATGCTTGCGATCTCTTCGTCATGCCCACTCGGGAACTCGAGATGTTCGGCATGGCCGCGGTGGAAGCACAGGCTTGCGGCAGGCCCGTGGCCGCCAGCGATCACGGCGGCTTGCGCGAGACTGTCCCCGATTCGGCCGGCGTGCGCTTTCGCGTGGGGGACGCGGCGGATCTGGCGGCGCGCGTGGCCGCGCTTCAGGACGCACCTGGCCGGCTGCGCACACTCGCCGCCGGCGCGCGCGAAAATGCCTTGCGCTTCGACTGGCCGCGCGTGGCGCAGCGCTGCGAGGAGGTTTACGCTGCTTTATGAACCGGCCGCTGGTCAGCATCGCCATGCCGTTCTACAACGCCGCGGCAACCATCCGCGCGGCCGTGCGCTCCATCCTGATGCAGACCTTCACGGATTGGGAACTGCTGCTGTGCGACGACGGCTCCACTGACAACGGCCGCGAACTGGCGGCCTCGTCCGGCGATCCCCGGATTGTGGTGTGGGGCGGCGGACAGCGATTGCAACTGGGGGCGCGGCTGAACGAATGCATCTCTCGCGCACGCGGCGAGTACATCGCGCGCATGGATGCCGACGATATCGCTTATCCGCAGCGCCTCGAGAAGCAGCTTCGCTTTCTGGCGGATCATCCGGCGGTCGACCTGGCCGGCGGTTGGGCGGTGCTGTTCGCGGGCGCGGGCGTCGCGGCCGGTAAGCGCGCCGATCCGGTGGAGCATGCGGATATCACACGCCAGCCTCTGCACACGTTCAGGCTGATTCATCCCACGTTCATGGGCAAGGCCGCCTGGTTCCGGCGCTACTGGTATCGCGCGGATGCCATCCGGTGTGAAGACCACGACCTGCTGTTTCGCGCCCGCCGCGAGAGTCGCTACGCGAACCTGCCCGAGATCGTGCTGGGTTACCGGCAGGGACCGATGGATCTGCGCAAGCGTCTGCGCTCCCGCTGGACGTGGTTCCGCTGCGCGGGCCGTTACCTGGATCGCGGAGAGCGGCTGCGTGTCGGCGCCGTCGAAGCGCTGAAGAGCGCCCGAGATGCCGTGGCGGTGGCGGCGGGGGCAGACGCGGCGTGGCAGCGGGCGCGGTCGGCGTCGTTGACCGAGACCGAGCTGCGCGAATGGAGGCGGGTATGGGCCGCGGTGTGCTGACTCCCGTGGTGTGGCGGGCGCCTGATTACGATACCGCCGCCGAGAGCGTGCGCGAGCTGTTCCGTTTCCTGGGACTCGACCCTGCCAATCCGCTGGGCCGCTGGATCCAGCCCGGCATGACCGTCGCCATCAAGCCGAACTGGGTGAAGCACGAATTCGGCGAGACCGAAGGCCGCGACGTGCTCTTCACGCATTCGTCGCTGGTGCGGGTGATGATCGATGCCACGCTGGCGGCCGTGGGCCGGAACGGACGTGTTTTCGTGGCCGACGCACCGTTGCAAGGCTGCGACTTCGCGCGCTTGCGGCGGCAGAGTGGACTCGCCGAACTGGAGGACTACTACGCGCGCGCGCCGGTGGCATTCCTCGACCTGCGGCAACAGTGGGCGCAGATCGACGATGCGAGCAGCTTCGTGCGTGGCGTGCATGCGCTGGCCGGTGATCCCAACGGCTATTCTCTGGTGGACCTGGGCGCGCGCAGCCGTCTCGTGTGCTTCGGCGTAAATGCGCGCTTCGGCGTGACGGATTATCGCGCCGCGGCGACCAGCGGGTATCACAACGGAGCGCACCGCTACCTGGTGAGCAACAGCGTGTTGAGCGCCGACATGATCGTGAACTTGCCCAAGCTGAA
>Ga0335079_10004102_pt1 | contig 16761 bp, 14 predicted proteins | sample Lox_Sample_33_FD_206719 | JGI IMG/M metagenome (GOLD analysis project Ga0335079, IMG submission 206719) | Soil microbial communities from Loxahatchee National Wildlife Refuge, Florida, United States - Lox_Sample_3.3 | ecosystem: Environmental > Terrestrial > Soil > Wetlands | place: USA... | reverse complement strand
GCCGCCGCGAAGGAACTTATAAACAACACCGCCAATACCCAGAGATGTTTCATCGGTCTCGCTCCATCTCTCTACGATTTAGAAGTGAATCACAATGCCGGTGGACAAACGCAGATTGTTCTGCGCGAGGTTGAACAAATGCGTGTGAATGTAATCGCCCTGAAAACGCCACGCGACGAGGGTGAACAACTTGTAATCAATTCCTCCGCCGACGCCCGAGGCAATCGACGTATCGGATCCAAAGCCATTCGTGTTGATGTGCCCAAAACCGATGAGCGCTTCCGCGAACGGCCGGAACTTGCCCACCGAAACCGACGTCCGCGGACCGATCAGAAAGTTGTCGACATGGGAATTCACGCTGGCAGAACCAGGACAACTGATTCCCACAGCGCACACCGTTGGAAAGTCCAGATTTCCGTAATTCGCGCTGAAATCGGCGACGATCCCGAGAAATGGAATGGGAAAGAACTTCCCTTCCAGCGATCCCTCCCAGCCGTTAATGCTCTGGCGATTTACGCCATTCACGTTCGTGTTGTAGTACGAGTATCCGGCAAAAATGTTCCCGGAAGTCGGGACCTGTGCCAATGCCAAAGAACTGGAAAAAAAGAAGACAGCGACTGATAGAAAGAAGGCCCTGCGCATCGAACTCCTCCTTCTGCACGCGTTAACCCACCCGGATGCAGGAAGTTCTTGGATGCGCAGGTAGCGACTGGGGATCGTGCTGAATTCAGCTGAGTTCCGGGCCGGGGATCAGAAGCGCCAGACGATTCCGGTAGACGCGCGGTAATCGTTTTGTGTGGCGCTGGCGTAGCGCGAGTGCATGTAGTCGCCTTGCACGCGCCAGGAAAAATTCTTGAATCCCAGCTTGTAATCGGCACCGCCGCCGACATCGATGACCATGGGATTGTAGATAAACCCGCCGCTCGTGAGGTGCCGGATCCCCACCATCGCATCGATAAACGGCCGCCATCTTCCAAGGTTCGACGAAAGCCGGGGACCACCAACGAGGTTATATTGCGTGACGCCGGTGGGGCGGTAGAAACCACTCAGGTCGGCTACAAGGCCGAGGTGGGGAAATCGGGTAAAGGGCAGAGCCTCGAAAGAGGCGTTCCATCCACGGTAGCTCTGTTTCACGACGGCGTTAGAGAGCTGGGCGTATGACACTCCGCCGTAGACATTCCCGTTCGGGAGAAGCCCGTTGAATTGCGCTGACATGGGGAGCGAGCAGAGCAGGAATCCCAGACATGCCAGGGCAACGGAAGCAGTTTTCGACACGAAATATTCCTCCCCGGCGAGCACGCCGGCAAAAGAAGCCATTGTAATCAATGAAATCGGTTAGATGCAGTGTACCGGATGCCAAAGATGTCCCGGGGCACAAAATTTGTCCGGGCTGGGGCTTAAGGCTCCCGACACGTTTTGACGAAAATTTAACAGATATTCATGGTGCCAAAACCCCCTTGCTCTCGTCTATCTACTAACATGCAAACTATGAATAGCGACTACCAAACGTGGGAGCAACCGGCAGCAGCGGCTGCCTTTCAACTGGAAAAGGAGTCGAAGTTGAAACTGAGTCTGGAAACGCGAAATCGTGGCGACATCATCGTCGTGCACTGCCAGGGGCGCATCGTCTATCGCGACGAAGCGGCAGCCCTGTCTCGCATCGTCGATGAAGTTTTGCATCCAGGAAGCAAGCTGGTTCTGGAGCTGAGCGGCGTGAGCTCGATCGACAGCGCCGGTATCGGCGAACTCGCTTTGCTGCAAACCTGGGCGCAGAACCGGAACGCCGAGCTGAAGTGCGCAGGCGCGAATGAACTAGTCCGCGCGCTGCTCGACCTCACCAATCTTGATTCGGTGATGGAAGTCTATCCAACGCTCGAAGCCGCGTTGGAGTCATTTCCTGAAATGCGCGTTTGCGCTGACTGTTAGGAAGAGACAGAAGCCTGGGTGACGAGGAGCGAACCCGAGCGGTTCGCTCCTTCGTTTTTCGCGCGATCTTTCGGCGCCGGATTCAATTTTCTCTCTGGAAGCGAAACCGTCCTTTTCGCTCCAGTGCCAGAGACTCGGCGACTTTCAGGAAGGCACGCGCGGCGTGCGACAGGCTGGCATCCTTGCGGTAAATCAGACGCAGCTTGCGCTTCAGTTGCAGCTCGCGCACCGGGATGCTGACCAGCTCTCCGCGGGCAATTTCGGCCTCCACGCTGATCTCGGGAACGAAGGCCACGCCGCTGCCCATCGCTACGTAACGCTTGATCGCCTGCAATGTCGGCAATTCCAGATCCATGTGCAGCGGAGTCTTGTGGTTCTTGAACATCTGTATGACTTTTTCGCGGTAGGGAGACGAAACGATATGCGCGACGAACGATTCCGCGCCCAGTTGCCGGATGCTCACCTGCGGGGCCGACGCCAGCGGATGTCTCGGAGGCACTACAAAAACCAACTGGTCCGAGAAGATGACGATCGAGTGCAGGCTCGGGTCCTGCGGCGCGTAGGAAAGCACTCCGAATTCCACGCTGTAATTCAAGACCTCGTCGGGTATACGGCTGCCCAGGGCCCGCTCGACCGTAATCTTAATCATGGGATGCAGACGGCGGAATTCCGCGAGGACTGGCAGCAGGTAGAGTACGGTCAATTCGTTGGCCGCCACTACAAGCTTGCCTTTCTGAAGCTCTTTGAGCTCCGCGAGGGATTCGCTGGCCTCGCTGCGCAGGTTGATCAGCTTTTCGGCGTATTCGTAGAGAACCTTGCCGGCGTCGGTCAGGACCCCCTCGCGCGAGGAACGGTCGAACAAGGCTTCGCCGAGTTCGTCTTCAAGCTTGCGGATAGTCTGGCTTACGGCCGACTGCGTGCGAAACAGCTTGTCGGCGGCGCGGGAAAAACGGCGCTCCCGCGCAACCGCAAGAAATACTTCGAGTTGGGAAAGCTCCAAGGAGCCTCCTTTAATCGATCCTGCAGTATCTATTAGCAGCTCTTATACTACAAGAAAACCTAATGGTTCCTGTAGAAATATAAGTTTTGCTTCTAGGGAGATTGTTCGTACCATAGGCGCACCGGGGAAACTCGCTTGTTTTCCGGCGACCGCGCCTTTTTGCCGGGGGTGTCGGGCCACACGAGGAATTATGAGCGTAAACGCAGATCACATCGTTATCTTCGACACCACGCTTCGCGACGGAGAACAGTCGCCGGGCTGCAGCATGAACCAGCAGGAAAAGGTGAGGCTTGCCCAACAGTTGGACCGTCTCGGCGTCGATGTGATCGAGGCGGGGTTCCCCGTCGCCTCTGATGGCGATTTCGAATCCGTAAAGGCAATCGCCTCGGTCGTACGCCGTCCAATCATCGCTGGCCTGGCGCGCGCTTGCCGTCAGGACATCGAGCGTGCATGGGAAGCCCTGAAAGACGCCACGCACCCGCGCATTCATGTATTCCTGGCGACTTCTGACATTCATCTGCAATACAAGCTCCGCATCACGCGCGACCAGTGTGTCGCCCAGGCTCGCGAAGCGATCGAGCTCGCGAAGACGTTTTGTGACGACGTCGAATTCTCGCCAGAAGATGCGACCCGCACCGATCCTGATTTTCTCTGCCGTGTGCTCGATGCCGTCGTCGCGGCCGGCGCCACAACGTTGAACATTCCCGATACCGTCGGCTATACCGTGCCGACTGAATTCGCGGAGCTGATCCATACGATCCGGCGGAAGGTCAAGGGCGTCGAGAAAGTGACGATCTCGGCCCACTGCCATAACGACCTTGGCATGGCCGTCGCGAATGCCCTGGCTGCGGTATCGGCAGGAGCACGGCAAGTGGAATGCACGATCAACGGCATCGGCGAGCGCGCGGGCAATGCGTCGCTGGAAGAAATCGTGATGGCGATGCGGGTCCGGCCGGACAAGTATCCGTACGAGACGGCGATAGCCAGCGAGCAGATTTTTGCTGCCAGCCAGATGCTGAGCGAAATCACCGGTGTCCCCGTGCAGCCGAACAAGGCGATCACCGGACGCAACGCCTTTGCGCACGAAGCCGGCATCCATCAGGATGGCGTGCTGAAGAATCCGCTGACCTACGAGATCATGACGCCGAAGTCGGTCGGGGTGCCGGATTCGAAGCTGGTGCTCGGCAAGCACTCCGGACGCCATGCGCTAAGCATGCGATGCGAACAGCTGGGATATCAGTTTGACCGCCGCGTACTCGACGACATTTATCGTCGCTTTGTCCGGCTCGCGGACAAGATCAAGCATGTGGAAGATCATCACCTGCTGGAATTGATACGCGACACGCACAAGCCGACGCGCACGGCGACGCCGCTCATTGAGCCGGTCATCGAAGGCACAAGCGCCGCGGTCGTGAACGCTCCGCCGCCGGAGCCTGAGAAGCGATACGCTGCAGCGGCCCAGATGAATCCATTCGGCGCGCCCGTGCCGGTGCATCCCGAATCGCAACACGAGCAGACCCAGCAGGAAGATTACCTGTGGGGAGTATAGGGAATTGAGCAATTGGGTAATTTTGTAATTTGGTAATTTGAAAACCTTGAAGCCGCCTTGTGGCGGCTTTCTTGTTCGGCGCTTAGAATGACGAATTGCAAAATTACTCAATTACCGAATTACGCAATTACCCAATTACAAAATGATTCTCGATCTCACCGTTCTCCCTGGAGATGGAATTGGTCCTGAAGTTACGAGGCAGGCCGTTCTGATCCTGCAGGCTGTGGCGGACAAATTCGGTCATCAGGTCCAGCTGCAGCAAAAACTAATCGGAGGAGCCGCTCTCAGCGCTGCCAACGATCCCCTGCCCCCCGAGACGATTCAGGCCTGTTTGTCGTCGAAGGCAGTTCTGCTTGGCGCGGTTGGAAGCCCTGCATTCGATCACAATCCCGGACATCTTCGGCCGGAGGCCGGACTGCTGCGCATCCGGCGGGAGCTCGGTGCATACGCAAATCTGCGCCCTGCGGTGTTCTTTCCCGCGCTGGAGGATTGTTCTCCGCTGCGTGCGGAACTCGTCCGCGGTACCGACATCATGATAGTGCGCGAACTGCTGGGCGGAGCGTACTTCGGCCAGCCGCGCTCCATCGAAGGCGAGCCCGGGGCGCGCGTCGCCATCAACACGATGCGCTATGGAGAGAACGAAATCGAGCGCATCGCCCACGTGGCATTCGATCTGGCGATGAAGCGGAAGAAGAAAGTTTTATCCGTCGACAAGGCGAACGTTCTCGAGTGTTCGCGGCTGTGGCGCGACGTGGTCACGCGCATTGGGAAGGACTATCCCGAAGTGAAGCTGGGACACCAGTACGTCGATTCTGCCGCGATGCTGCTGGTGCAGCGTCCAGCAGAATTCGATGTGGTCCTGACCGAGAATATGTTCGGCGACATTCTTTCCGATCAAGCCGGCGGGGTGGTTGGATCACTCGGACTGCTCGCCTCGGCCAGCATCGGCGGCCCAGTCGGGCTATATGAACCGGTGCACGGATCGGCGCCTGGCATCGCAGGAAAAGGCATCGCGAATCCTCTGGGAGCAATTCTCACCATCGCGATGCTGCTGCGGCATTCCTTCCATCTGGAGCAGGAAGCGGCGTGCGTGGAGCAAGCGGTGTCGGCGGCACTCGCGAAAGGCGCGCGTACGGCGGACCTCGCGGGCAAAACTCATCCGGCAATCTCGACGTCAGAAATGGGCTGCAGGGTGGAGGAAGAAATTCGCTAGAAATTTCTCGTTGTTGGCCGTTAGCCGTTGGTTGTTAGCCGAGTACTCGGAGCGAGTTCTCCGAACTTCCTTCGTGATACTTCGTGGCCTTTGTGGTTAGTTTTTTGTTTTGAAGGGCTAGGAGTTCCTCGACCCGGTGCGCTTCAATCCCGAGGTTGGCCCGGGTAGCGCTTCGGCGATCGCGGCGATGGGCGGCGGATCGCTCTTGTACTTCCCCGTCAGATCATTCCATCGGATGCGCAGCATCTCCTGAAACATACGCGATCCATCGATCAGCGGATTGATGCGCGTGCCCCCGCTGTGCCCCCACAGGACGGGCACTTCTTTCACTTTGAATCCAAATTTCCGTGCCAGGAAGAGAACTTCCGGGTCGAATCCCCAACGCTCGATTTTCTGCAGCGGAAAAATCTTTTCGACCGCGGGACGCTTGAACGCCTTGAATCCGCATTGCGTGTCCGCGAAATGAAGCCCCAGCGTGACGCGCAGCAGCAGATTGAAAATGCGTCCGAAGAGCTGGCGATGAAGCGGCTGGCGCTGCGTCTGTGTCTCGGAGCGCAGCCAGCGCGAACCGATGGCGATGTCGGCCCCCTGCCCAAGCGCCTCGAAAAGCTTCGGAGCCTCTTCGATTGGAGACGACAAGTCGGCGTCGCTGAACAACACGATGCGCCCGCGCGAATGCAGCATGCCGTTGCGGACGCTGTATCCCTTGCCGCGGTTGCCGGGATTCTCCAGGAGACGCAGCATCGGATCTCGAGCGGCGAAGGTGCGAACGATCTCCGCGGTGCTATCGCGCGAGCCGTCGTTGATCACGATCACTTCGGCGTCCCACGCCTGGCCGTGCACGTAGGCAAGCACTTTCTCGAGAGTCGCGCCGAGGCGCGCGCTTTCGTTATAAGCCGGAATGACGATGCTGTACGTAGGATCCAATAGCAAGTTCCCGGTTCTCAGTTCTCAGCTCTGGTTCGGCTGGAAAGAGAACTGATGCGGCCTCCGGCGGTTTGGCTGCCGCGAAATCGGCTGAGTCATTGTACTTTGCACATTAGGCAAACGAGAAACAAGATCCGATCGCCCTCAGGGCTGAAGCCCCGACACTTCTCTGGACATTGGCGGCACGGCTAAAGCCGTGCCCTTCCCAAAACCTTGACAAGCCCTCCCCGGTTGGCTCCCTGAAGGGCATGGTGCACCACGACAAATTAAGGGGCCTTGGAGAACTGGGAACTGACGGCTGGCAACTGACGGCTGGCAACTGGTAGCTGGTTTTAAGCCACTCGCCGCTTCAGTTCCAGCATGGAGAAATACTCGGCAACCAATTCTGCGTCCCACAATCCGCGGGCGGCTTCGGAGCGCATGGTTTCGGCGGCTTGTTCGTGAGAAAGGGCGGGCTTATACGGACGCGCTGTCCGGAGAGCGTCATAGACGTCGACGACTTGCAGCACGCGCGGCAGCACGGGAATTTCAGGGGCCATTAAGGCATCGGGATATCCCGAACCATCCGAATGCTCATGATGATGGCGGATGATAGGTAGCACCAGCCGCAGCGAGTGCAGCGGCTTGCAGATGTTTTCGCCCGTGATCGGATGCAGCTTCATCACTTCCATTCCGCCGGCGCCAGATCGCTGCCCTTCTTTAAGATCTCATCGGGCACGGCGATCTTTCCCAGATCGTGCAGATATCCGCCGCGCTTGAGCGCGAGGATGGAATCTTCGTCCATCCCGAGGTGACGCCCCATATCTGCCGCGTGCACGGAAAGCCGTTCGCAATGGCCCTCGGTGTACGGATCGCGGCCTTCGACGATCAGGCCCAGGGTGCATAGCACCGAATCGGCAGTTTCGAGCTCGTCGGTAAATTCCTTCAGGCGCAGGAGCGATTTCACGCGCGCGATCAGTTCTTCGGCGAGCACCGGCTTGTTGAGGAAGTCGTCGGCGCCAGCTTCGATGCCTCGTACTTTGTCGCTGCTATCGCTGAGGCCGGTGATCAGGACGAAAGGAATCAGGCGCGTGGTCGGATCTTCTTTGAGCGTGCGGCAGAAATCGTAGCCGGACTTCCCCGGCATCATGACATCGGAAAGAATCAGGTCAGGAGGCTGTCGTCGAACCTCGGCTTCCGCCTGCTCGGCATTGGAAGCCGTCACAACGTCGTATCCGCGGATCGTCAGCAACTGGCTCATCAGGCCAGCGATGCTGGGCTGATCGTCAACGACGAGAATCCGCGAGCCGCGCCGTCTTGGTAGAAGCTCCCCCATATCCCGGTAAGAAGCCTGGCTTCCGGGCGAAGTTGTCCGCGCTATGCGCGCACTACGTGGGGGAGAAGAAAGACTCATGGCAAAATCGTTTTTCTAGTCTTCGATTCTACCTCGATTCGCCCCCGTTTCGCTCGGTTTTGAACCGGCTTTTCAGACACAGTACCACCTGTTGAAAAATTTTACTATTCCCACTTTGGCACCCCTTTTCTCGAGATTGTGACCGCTTTCCTTGCGCTGCGGACTTAGGTCTGCCTACCCTCCGAGCATGCAAACGAGGCAGCCCATACGTCACGCGAGTTTCTTATGTTTGATTCTCTTGAGTTCGGCCGCTATGGCCGCTCCCAAGGTCCATGTCATCAGCTTCGGGAAGTGGATTTCCGCGCAGTGGAATCCCGGATTTGAGGCGACCGAGAAGCCTTTGACATTGAAGGTCCGCGCCCTCGTGGTGGATGGCCGGGTCAAAGAATATGTCACCGGGTCGCCGCACGAAGTCACCGATCGCCTGTTTGTTGTGCGACGGGCATTCCGGGTAAACGACAGCCTTCCTGAGGATTCCTCCGCGCGCTGGCAATGGCAGCGCGGCGGATGGCTGCTGGTCGACCGTCTCACTGGCCATGTTGCACCCATCAATCTGCCGGAGTTCGACGCATACTACTCCTCCGCCAGTTGGTATCGCGATTATGTCGCGTATTGCGGAGTGGGCGAGGATGGGGAGAAAACCTATGCCGTAGTGGCGCAGTTGAGTCGCCGCAAGCCGGTTCTACGGAAACAGCTATCCGGTACTCTACCTGACGAGTCCGTACCGGATTCGGCCTGCGTAGCGCCGGTGTGGCAACGAGATCCGGCCCGCGTCAGCTTCGAAGCGGCAGGAGTGGCGAAACAGACGTACGCGATCCGCGGACACGTCGTTGACGTGGTGAACGATGCGGAAGACGACGACTGACGTGGGACTTCAGGCACCAGCCTCATACCGCTGACGCTAGCCCGTGACCCCTAACCTCTAACTCCTGATTCAGTCGCCCGCTGCTTCCACCGCCGGTAATTCTTCCGAGACCGTCTTTCCTTTGACCTTTGCGCTCGTTACCAGAATCACCGACAGCACTACGATCGCGCTTCCGGCGAGAATAAAGCGGTCGACGCGCTCATGCAGAATGAGCCATCCGAGAAACACGGCGACCACGGGATTGACGTATGCGTACGTGGAAACCTTCGACGTGGGCGCATGATCGAGCAGCCAGATGTAGGCGGTGTAGCCGATCCAGGAGCCGCACACGACGAGGTATCCGACCGCGCCCAGGCTGCGGGCGGACCAGTGCACATGCCGAACGTCTTCGGCGAGAAATGCGAACAGAAAATTTCCCACGCCTGCAGCGCTGATCTGCCAGCCCGTAGCTCCGAAAACATCCATGCCAGACTGCCACTTTTTTGAGAGCACCGATCCTAGCGCCCAGCTGAACGATCCGCCAATGAGGCTGAGCGAGGCGAACAGTTCGCGACGCCCCAAGCTCCCGGCTCGCAACTCAGGCCATACCAAAACGAATAATCCCACGATGCCGAGAAAGAGTCCTGTTTTGCCGCGGCGCGAAATGTGATGGTCGCCGAGCAACAAGGAATCGAGCACCAAAAACCACAACGGAGTGATGGCAATGATCAGCGCGGCGAGTCCCGAAGAGACCGACAGCTCCGCATAGGAGAGCGTGAGATTGCCGCCCATCAAGAGGAGCAATCCGACGATCGCGCACAGAACGATCTGTTTGGGTGAATAGAGAATTTTGCGGCCTGTAAGCGCGCATACCAGCAGGATAATGAGTCCGGCTATGGAGAAGCGGATGCCGCACATCAGCCCCGGAGGAATCGTCTGCACTGCGATGTCGATGGCGAGATACGTCGAGCCCCAGAACAGATACACCAAGCCGAAGGCGAGAAACACCATCCACCGTGGCGAGTGCTGTGGGGCATGCATTGGCGTGGGAAAGCTTGCGAAAGTACAAGATAACAGAGCAGGGGCTAGGGGTTAGAGACTTGGGTTTAGTCAAGGACTGAAGTTGACCGCAATGGCCTATCGGCCGCTATCGTCCTAATAAGCAATATCATCCTGGGCCGCAGGTGTTGGCGGAGAAGGATCTCTGCATTCGCACGCGGTCGTGGCACTGCCCGCGAAATACACAGGTCCTTCGCGCATAAAACGCGCTCAGGATGACAAAACTGGGAACCTACTTCAGCTTTGCGTACTCTGCCTTCGCGGTTACGAGAATCGGCACGTCCGGATCCGCATCTTTCCAGGCTGCGAAGAAATCCTGATATGCCGTCCTCGCCTTGGCGTTATCGCCCTGGAGCGCATAGGCTCGCCCGAGGCCAAGGTGAGCCAGCGGATATTCCGTGGAAAAGCCGGCTGTGCCCTGATGATCGAGGATGCGTTGAAATTCAGCGGCGGCCTTCGCGCCATCGCGCATCTTGAGGTACGTCATCGCGCGCCAGTAGACAGGGTCGACTCCGATCGAGCGCGGACCGACCCCGAATTCGTATGAGCGCAGCGGCTCAAGTGTGGCAATCGAGTCCGGAAACTGATTCTTCCTGATCTGCGCGATGGCTCGAACTTCTGGAATCACCATTCCCTGGACATAGCGGTTATCCGGAACGTCGCGCTGCAGGCTGCTAATGAGCGAGTCGGCCTTTTGTACGTCGCCGGAGCTCGCATAGGCTAAAGCCGCGGTCGAAAGCGTGTCGGGGTCATCAGCCGCTTGCAAGCCCTTTGCCGCTTCTTGCCTGGCCAGATCGTCATTGCCGACCAACGTGTCGTCGTACGCTTCAATCGCCCACAATTGCGCGGCGAACTCTTTCGCAAAAGTATTGATTGCGGACTGACGGGCTTCTTCCCAGGTTTGGCGCGACAACTTGACCTTGCCTTCCGCCATCTGCCACGAAGCAACAAAGAATTCGCCGAACGGCTCGCTGCCCGTTCCTTTCAGCAACTGGACTTGGGGCTGAGCTGCGGCTGGGTCGCCGCGTAGATACGCCAAATCGATCAGCACTAATTGGGTCCCGACACTCGATGTCTTGTGAGCAGCCGCATCGTCCCCGAGCGCTTTGGCTTCATCGAAGCGGTTCAGCGATTCGTAGGCGCTCGCCATATTGGCGATTGCAAAAGTATCCTGCGGATCCATGCGGTGCGCCTGGCTGGCAAGGTCGAGGGCTTTCGTGGGATCTCCTATACCCGAGTACAACAGCGCTGCGTTGTCGTAAGGAGCGGTATCCCGCGGATACGTCTGGCGCCACTCGGCATAAGCAGCTAGACCCTTTTCCGGGTCCAAGAGGACTTCGTCGTAGTAGTGAGCTTCTATATAAAACTTCTCGCGTTCGCTGGCGCGGTCGCGTAAGTCATATGCCCTTTTCATGGCCTGTGCACCTTCTGTCGTTCGTGCCAGGTTGAAGTACGCGACTCCCAGGGTGGCATAAGCCATGGCGAAATTCGGATCGCGTTCCACCGCCTTCGTCAGGTTGGGCACAGCCAGTTCGTCATGCTGTTTCTGGTGCTCGGCATTGCCCAGAGTGAAATCCTGCAGAGCTTCGAGGGACGAGGTTGTCGCCTGCTCCAGCGGCTTCGCGAACTGCTGCACCGACGCCAGCGATTCCCCCATCTTTTGGCGCAGATCGGATGCGGCTTTATCCAGCGACGTCAGCACTTGTTCTTTGCTGTCGACTTCCACCTGCTGGCTGGCCAGCGAATCGCCCGTTGATCCATTCAGCGCGGAGAGGGTAATGACATAATGATTGCCGAGGCTGGCGATTGTCCCCGTGAGCATTGCCTTGATGCCTTGACGCTGGCAGATCTCTCGCGCGACGTCGTTCGTGATGCGCTCGTCGGGAGATTTCCCCATGAACCGCAGCGCCTCGCGGATTTTCGACTCCGGCACGAGATTCAGATAGGGAGACTGTTCCAGCTGAACAGCCAGCGCTTGCTTCAATGTGCCGTCGAAGACGGGATCGCCGGTGGTGTTGATGAAGTCCGCCAGCAGGACGCTGTCTTTTTCAGTGAGCTTGGCCGATTGTCGCGAACGCAAATACCACCCCAGGCCAATCAGCACGACGAGCACTCCCGCGGCAATGGGCAACAGAGTCTGCCAACGGCTCTTTGCTGGAGTTATTGTGCTGACTGCCGAGGATGAGGCGGCCACAGCCGCCGGCTGAGACGCCGATGATGCCGGAGCATGCCGCGCGCTCGACGCTGAAGGGGTGCTTATCACGGCCCCCGGAATAACTTCCGGAGCCGCTGCGACCGATCCTGAACTGTGCACGACGGCACGTCCGCTTTCCGTGTCGCGCTTCAGCCGCTGCAGATCGGCGCGAATATCGGCTGCGCTCTGATAGCGCAGGTTGCGGTCTTTCTCGAGTGCCTTGTTGATGATGTCTTCCAGCTTCGGCGGCAGATCGGCATTGAGCCGGACTGGCGACACCGGAGCACGGTTCAGAATCGAATCGAAAATCAGCGCCGACGTATCTCCTCGAAATGGCAGCTGTCCTGTTGCCATCTCGTAGAGCACGACTCCGAACGAGAACAGGTCGCTGCGTGCGTCAAGTTCCTTGCCCTTGGCCTGCTCGGGGGACATGTAGGCAACCGTCCCCAGCGTCGATCCGGGACTTGTCAGATGTTCTTCGACAGCAACTGCGGTTGGGGCGGTCATGTCGCCCGGCTGCGCCGATTCCCGCGGATCGGTCTTCACCTTCGCCAGCCCGAAATCGAGAATCTTGGCGTGTTCGCGCTTGGTGACGAAAACATTGGCGGGCTTGATGTCACGGTGGACAATGCCTCCGGCGTGCGCCGCATCGAGCGCGTCGGCAATCTCGATCCCGAGCGAGAGGATCGTTTCCAGGTCGATCGGACGCCCGGCGATCATGCGCTTCAGGGTGGCGCCGTCGAGGAACTCCATCACGAGGAAGGTCTTGCCGCCCTCCTCGCCAATGTCATAAATCGTGCAGATATTCGGATGATTCAGGGCTGAAGCCGCTTTCGCCTCGCGCCGGAATCGCTCGAGAGAGCCGCGATCCTGCGCCAGGTCTTCCGGGAGAAACTTCAAAGCAACGAATCGTCCAAGGCGCGTGTCTTCCGCCTTATAGACGACGCCCATGCCGCCGCCGCCGAGCTTCTCGATGATGCGGTAATGCGAGATTGTTTGGTCGAGCAAGAACCGTCCCCAGTGGTTCCAGCCATGCTAAGACGGGGCGGGTGGGAAGTCAAAAAGCAAGGGCGCGGGGTGGGCTGGCGGTTAGTGGTCAGCGTTCTTATCCGACGTGTCCTCAACTCCGTCTGTCATCCTGAGCGCGCCTTTTGCGCGAAGGACCTATGCATTTTGCCGGCGGCATGGGCACTGCACGCGAACTCATAGATCCTTCGCCGCCAAAACCTGCGGCTCAGGATGACAGAGCGGGTTAGGATCGCAAGCCCGCACTCCTCCGCCTCCGAAGATTGTCGCGCCTTCGCTCGACGACAGCCGAGCCGGCTATCGCCATACGGGCTTTGGACGTAGCGTTACTCCCGTCATTTTGGGGGTTACGCTGGTTGCATTTCCCCGGCTATAATCAGAGATGATGTTGGCCGACAGCGATGCTGCAGAAGAATCCCAAGTCGAATTTGCCCGAGTGCTGGCTGCACTGCCTGGTGTGTCCGCGGCGGTATCGCGCCAACCTGCCTTCGCGTCTGCGTCCGTCTCTCTTCGGTAGCGACTAATTCCATCCTCCGCCTGATTCGCCTCGGCCGAACTCCGTCTGAACCAGGACGTTTTTTCCGAGGCTGCATTCACTGGCAACGGGCTAGTAACCACTGGCCACTGTTTTACGGAGGAACTCCAATGACTACCAAGACCATGACCGCCACGATCGGTCCCAAGATCAAGACCGCCCTGCCCGGGCCCAACGCCAAGCGCGTGCTCGAGGGCGATGAGAAATATATCTCGCCGTCTTATACGCGCTCTTATCCGATGGTCGCCAAGAGCGGACGCGGCATCGTCGTTACCGACGTCGATGGCAACGAGTTTTTCGATTTTTCCGCCGGCATCGCCGTCACTTCGACGGGCCATTGCCATCCTGATGTCGTCGCCGCCATCCGCAAGCAAGCGGGTGAACTCATCCACATGTCGGGAACCGATTTCTATTACGAGAACATGGTAGATCTTGGAGCGCGCCTGTCGAAGATCGCTCCCATGCCCGGACCACATCGCGTTTACTACGGCAACTCCGGCGCCGAAGCGATTGAATGCGCGTTGAAGCTTGCCCGCTATCACACGAAGCGGCAGAACGTGATCGCATTCTTCGGCGCGTTCCACGGACGCACCATGGGCGCGCTTTCGCTGACGGCATCGAAGCCACAGCAGCGGCGCCGCTTCGCCCCGCTGGTACCGGGAGTTACGCACGTCCGGTACCCCGATGTTTATCGCGGGTGTGTTGGTGGAACGCAGGATGCCGATAACTTCGCTATGGGCTGCGCGCGATTCATCGAAGAAAAGCTGTTCAAGACGACGCTGCCACCGGAGGAAGTCGCCGCCATCTTCGTTGAGCCTGTGCAGGGCGAAGGCGGATACGTTGTTGCGCCTACGATCTTCATGCAGGAACTGCGCCGCATCTGCGACCGTCACGGAATTATGCTCGTGATCGACGAAGTGCAAAGTGGCATCGGCCGCACTGGAAAGTGGTGGGCCGTCCAGCACACGGGCGTCGAGCCCGATATGGTCTGCATGGCGAAAGGCATTGCGTCCGGCATGCCGCTCGGGATCACGATGACCAGGGCTGAGATCATGGATTGGGTTCCCGGCTCGCACGCTTCGACCTTTGGCGGCAATCCGGTCGCGATTGCAGCGGCCCTGGCCACACTCGACGTGATCGAGAAAGAACATCTTCTGGAGAACTCAGCTGAGGTTGGCAATCACATGCTGAAGCGGATGGCCGACTGGCCCAAGAAACTGAAGCTCGTCGGCGATGTACGCGGACGCGGATTGATGATCGGGGTCGACATTGTGAAAGACAAGGTCACCAAAGAATATGCCAATGTCGAGCGAGACCGCATCGTCGAGATGGCGTTCCAGCGCGGCATTTTGTTCCTCGGCTGCGGGCCAAGCACGGTTCGCATCTGCCCGCCGCTGGTCGTCACCAAAGACGAAGCGGACGTTGCCATCGACGTCCTCGAAGAGTGCATCAATGCCGTCGGTGCGTAAAAACACATTCAGCCACGGATTCGCACGGATCAACACGGATTGGACAAATTTCTAGATCCGTGAAGATCCGTGCAGTCCGCGGCTGCCTTTCCGATTTGGGAATTGAATAGTGGTAAATCTCCCTTCTGTGCTTCGCGTCACATTCCAGTGCAATGAGATCTTCTAGGCTGACCTTTCGTCGTCATGCTTCCAGCCGTTTTCACCCGAACTGTCATTCGCACGCTCGACTCGCTCGCATCGCGCATGCTTCCGCCGGATGGGCGCACGGCGAGGCAGCGCATCGGCGCGCGCGGTGAAGAGGACGCCTACTTCTATCTGCGCAGACTTGGCTATGCCATGGTCGCGCGCAACTACCGCACGGCCCGGCACCATGGAGAAATCGACCTGATCGGCTGGGACCACGATGTACTTTGTTTTATTGAAGTTAAGACCAGAACATCGCGCGACGTGAAGCCTGCGGAGGCGGCTGTGGATCGTCACAAACGCCGCGAGATCGCGCAAGTCATCCGCGATTACTTGCGGAACGCGCCACCAATGTGCCAGTGGAGGTTCGATATCGTCAGCGTATATTATGAGAGTAGTAGTTCCCGCCCGCAGTTTGAACTGTTTCGGAACGCCTCCCTCGCGGCGTAGAATATAAAGTTTGCGCAATCCATTGAAAGGATTCAATAGTGCCGGAGCTTAGAAAAGATCCGATCGTTGGCCGTTGGGTGATTATTTCTACAGACCGCGCGAAGCGCCCAACCGATTTTGTACGCGAAAACATGAAGATCAAGGGCGGATTCTGCCCGTTCTGCTACGGGAACGAATCGAAGACGCCGCCCGAGATACAGGCGTACCGTCCGAATCCCAACGGAGGCCCTCCGCCACAGCGCGATACGCCGGGCTGGACCGTCCGGGTCGTGCCCAATAAGTTCCCTGCACTCGGAATTGAAGGCAATCTGAACCGGCAGGCCGAAGGCATGTTCGACCGCATGAATGGCATCGGCGCGCACGAGGTCATCATCGAAACTCCCGATCACAACGCCAACCTAGCATCTCTGCCCTCGAAGCGAATTGAAGACGTTCTCTGGACCTTCCGCGACCGCATCCTTGACCTGAAAAAAGACCGGCGCTTCAAGTACATCCTGATTTTCAAGAATCATGGCGAAGCGGCGGGTGCATCGCTCGAGCATTCGCACTCGCAACTGATCGCGTTGCCGATTCTTCCGATTAACGTCGTGCAGGAACTTGAGGGCGCGAAGCAGTACTTCCTCTACAAGGAACGGTGCGTCTTCTGCGACATCATCCGGCAGGAGATGGATAGCGGCATTCGCGTCGTCTCGGAAAATGAAAATTTTGTAACGGTTGCCCCTTACGCTCCGCGCTTTCCATTCGAGACCTGGATTCTGCCGAAACAGCATGAGTCGGCTTTTGAGAACTCGTCATCGCATATGTTCGAGAATCTCGCCCGCGCCATGAAGGAGTTGCTCGGCCGCGCCGATCGCGTGCTCGACAATCCGCCGTACAACTTAGTGATTCATACGTCGCCGGTGCAGGACCCGACCAACGATCACTACCACTGGCACATCGAGTTCATGCCGAAGCTCACCAAGACGGCAGGATTCGAATGGGGCACGGGGTTTT
>Ga0335079_10004101_pt1 | contig 16761 bp, 13 predicted proteins | sample Lox_Sample_33_FD_206719 | JGI IMG/M metagenome (GOLD analysis project Ga0335079, IMG submission 206719) | Soil microbial communities from Loxahatchee National Wildlife Refuge, Florida, United States - Lox_Sample_3.3 | ecosystem: Environmental > Terrestrial > Soil > Wetlands | place: USA... | reverse complement strand
CTCAGCTACGTCGAGATCATCCCGGAGCCGCTCTTCGATCGTGGACAGTGACAAGGGAAGGGTATCGCCTTCCTGGAGATCCAGAGCAGCCCTGGCTTGCTGCTCGGAGACCTTCCTGAGGCCAAAAAAATCGATAATGCCGATCTGTTGGTCCTGCGCCCGGCCAACATCTGCGCCGAGAAGAAAGCAGAGAAGCAAGATTCCTTTCATAGTGAATGATCCTCGCGCAATCTCGGGAATGGCCTCGTGAGCAAGGGAAGGGGGGCTGCAATCATGATACGACATTCATTGCACTTTTTCAAAGACGGCTGTTATGGATTCAACAATGACATCGTCGAAATAATTCGTCTTGCTCCTGAAGCACGCGGGGTACGTTCTTATAAGGTCCAGGTGTGCAAGGTTCAGGGTCTCGGAGTACCGGACGGATTTCAATGAAGATGCATACTTCTTCCAAAGGTTCCTGTACTGTATGATCGACCAGCCGTTCACGTGACCGAACTCGATCGGTTCCAGACCCTTCGCGCTGGCATATTCGTTCAGCACAGATCGGGGAAACAGGTGTTGACAGTACGGCACAGTGATGGTACGATATGCGTGCTGACCAAAGGGCGACCAGTACAACGGACCAAACGAAAGAAAGAGGTGCCCTTGTTTTTTCAACACCTTCAATGCATTCTGTATGACCGCCTCGGGATCACAGAAGTGCTCGAATGCGTCGTATGAAAAAACGCAGTCAAAGCTTCCTTCTGGTAACTGCAGGTGTCCTGCATCCATTCGAAGCAATCTGACGCCCTCACGCTCTGCTTGCTCACTGAAACCATTGTCGTTGATATCAATGGCGGTCGCTTGCTTGCCCTCGCGCTGAAGACAACAGCTGACCATGGCGTCCCAACATCCCAACTCCAAAAACGTCGTTGCTGTGGAGGCCATCGTAAGCCGCAAGACTTCTTTTGCTCTCAACATTCCCCGTGTTTCCAGGCTTCTGAAGTCATATCCATACTCCGGAAGAAACGAGTACTTCTTTTGAAGGGTTTCCAGTTCACTCAGGCCGAGATAGGCGGGTGTCGTTCCTGCGCCGCTGAAAACAGTCCTCGTATCAGGCAGTCTCGTTCTGCGAAGGGTCGTTTGGGCGTTTCGTACTCCGCGGACGATAAAACGCGGTACGAGTTCTTTCACGAACGTTCGAATCCGCGCGCTGAAGGCTCTTCCGCGTTTTTTCATTTCCGGACTCTGCCCATCAGAAGGAAGAGTGGAAAGACGAAGCGTTTCCTCCCGTCGTTGCCCCACGTTTCCCGGATCTCATTGACGATCTCCTGAAAAGCTGTGTCACCAACCTGGCGTCTCATGTTCTGGAGTGCAGAATAGGTGCTCAGGTTTCCAATGAGATCCTCGCTGCCCCAATCGACCACAATCTCGAACTCCGGTGCGTAGAGGCGTTCAAAATCGAAAGGGAGATCCCGGAAGTGCGTGTAGACGTGCTGTCGTTCCGGTTCCCAATAGGGACCGAGGATATCGAAATTCCAACGCTGAACGATCGAGTCGACGGGCGACCCGCTGTGCGGAAGATCGTATCCCCAGATGCCGATGATTCCTCCCGGGCGGGCCACTCTCGTCGCCTCGTGGCAAAAACTTGTGCCATCGAACCAGTGATATGCCTGCGCGACCGTGATGAGATCGAAGGAGTTGTCACTGAAGGCCGTCTGCTCGGCACGACAAACGGAATACTCGACATTCCTCAGGCGTTCGGCGTGGTTCAACTGGTTGGCGCTGATGTCAATGGCGCAAACCCTGTGAAAATGTGGAGCAAGCTCGTGAGCGACCTGTCCGTTGCCTGTCGCGCAATCGAGCGCCGAATCCCTTCGTTCTACGGAGCTGAGGATGAAATCGTACAGTTGCGGCGGGTACACAGGCCTGTAATGTGCATAGAGCCCGGCCTGCGTCGAAAAGAGATCTTTCAAAAAGGCTTATCCTTCATTCGAATCCTGAACCTCGTGCATATAGAGGCCTTCGTCTCCGCCGGGGCATTGCACGAGGCTCGTGTGCATCAATCGCTATTTCAGAGACTTGCGTATCTTCCGCTTGAGATCGTGGATCTGTCGTCGTATGACCCTGAGGCGCTTGTAATCGTGCTTTTCCACTGTGGCGGACCGCTCGACCTTCAGCTTCCGAATCTCGACCTTGACCGCGGCCTTGTCAATACCGATAACGTGGTGGTGGGCGTGCGCCTCAATGCCGAGCGCTTTGCACAAAGCCGGGAGCAGCTGTTCCTTGTGCATCACCAAATGCCCCTTTGTTGCCTCGTTGTCAATGCCATCGGCGATCTTCCGAAGTTCGACGACTGTCATCTTGCTGAGTTCTTCGTACGTGTAAGCCATGTGATTGTTCCTTGCGTTGCGTCTGTTGGATGTCCTGTCCCGGCGGTCATCCTATTGATCCGCCGACGGTTCTTTTCCCCGGAGCAGTATTTTTTGCCAGAGCTCTCCCAGCCACGATCCCAGCAAGGAAAGCAGGAAAAAGAACACAAGCGTTGTCACATTATCCCTCACCTGTAAATGGAACATGCCGCCCCGGAGGACGTGAGCAAGCTCATTCATCAGGATGACCAGGACAATAAAGCCGACGCTTCCAACGACGGGTTCCCAGATCGTGACTCCTTTGGACATGAATCCTGCCAGGCCGGCAGTGATGATGATGCCGGCAAAGACCCACGTGCCGCTGAACATTCGTTGGGCGTGTTCGGGGAAACCGGTCGAGAATGCTCCTCCGAACAAATAGAGTGGAAAGAGATACAGGACGATGTACATCATCAGGGTGATGACGACCCACAGCCACTGGAACTTGCCCACGGGCAGGCTGCCCTCGACCGAGGTCTCGCGCCTTTCCACGTTCTGTTGCATGAGCTCTCCGCACACGGCTCCGACAAGCGAGAATGCGAAAAAGACTCCAAGGACAAGAGTAAAATTGTAGAACCGGAAGGAGAAGTCCTTGCCGGCTATCAGCCGTTCGGCATATCGTGCGAGGAACAACAGGATGACGGCGCCCATCGATGAAAGGACCGGTTCCCAAACCGTCACACCCTTCGATTTGAAACTGGCATACGCTGAGACGAGAAAAATTCCTCCGAGGAACCAGATCGCCAGGAGTGAGTTGTCGAGTCGCGGAGAAATAACAGGTCTCAGGATCGAGCCAATGATGTACATGGGCAGGAAGTAGAAGACAACGTACAGACCCAGTGTGATCCATACCCATTTCCACTGCAGCTTTTTGAAGCTCAGCAATGAATCGGCCATGAAATCTCCTCCTCAGGTTTTTTGTGAGAATGATGTATTGACGAGTACTGCGAGGACGGTCCTGCAGGATTATCCGAGTTTTGTGACGGGCAGACTCCTCACTCGCTTGCCTGTTAAGGCGAATACGGCGTTGCAGACTGCGGGCGCTGCTGACGGTACTGCGGGTTCGCCTATGCCGCCGAGTGGTTCATAGCTGTTGACGATATGCACTTCCACCTTCGGCATTTCACCGATCGTCATGATAGGGTATGCATCGAAGTTGCTCTGTTGGGTGCGGCCATCCTTGATAGTGATCTCACCTTTGAGTGCAGCAGTAAGGGCAAGGACCACCGCCCCCTCGATTTGCGCCTCCAGCGTGTTCGGCGCGACAGCGATTCCGCAATCGACTGCGACGACCATCCGGCGCACGTTGATTTTATCTTTTTCGACCGAAACCTCGGCAACTTCCGCCACGTGCGAGCCGAAGCAGCTTGCACAAGCGATACCGCGGCCGATGCCCCGCGGCAGGGGATTGTTCCATCCCGCTTTTTCCGCAACAGTTTCAACCACGTTCTTCAACCGTGGAGACTTGTTGAGCATCTGAAGCCGGAATTCCAGCGGATCCCTCTTGGCCGCGTACGCAAGTTCATCGATGAACGACTCAATTGCGAAAACGTTCTGTGACGCGTACACGGATCTCCACGCTCCGATCGGGACAGCAGTGTTAGCCATAACATAGCTCACAAGCAGATTCGGAATGGCATACGGCATTCCAATGGCAGCGCTGAGGGCACTCCTGTCAAGCCCGTCCTTGTAACGTTCGGGTGACCGTTGTCCTCCGATCGAAGGTCCAATCATTTTGTAATTCCACCCCGTCAGGTTCCCGTTGCCGTCCAGAGCTCCACTGATAACGTGGCGGCTCGCAGGACGATACAGATCGTGCGTCATGTCGTCCTCGCGCGTCCAAAGAAGCTGCACGGGCACAGCAGCCGCTTTGGAGATCTTCACGGCCTCTTCCACATAATCGTTGTCAAGGCGTCGTCCGAACCCGCCACCGAGCAGTGTTACGTGCACTGTGACTTTTTCTATTGGGAGGCCCGTGATTTTGGAAGCAAGAGACTGTGCAGACTGTGGGTTCTGAGAGGGGACCCAGATTTCGCAGCTGCCGGATTTTACGTCTGCCAGACAGTTCATCGGCTCCATGGGGGAGTGCGATACGTACGGGAGTTCATACACCGCTTCGACCGTTTTCGCCGCACCCGAGAACGCCGTTGCGATGTCGCCCATTTTTTCTCCTTCGGCACCTTCTTTCTTCGAGTACTCTTCGAACATAAGCCGGATTTTCTCGCTGCTGAGCGCGGCATCGGAGCCGTTGTTCCATCGAATGTCAAGAACTTCGCGTCCCTGCATCGCGGCCCAAGTTGAAGTAGCGAGGACTGCGACGCCGTTATCGATCTGAACGACCTGACGCACGCCCGGGACGGCCTTTGCTTTCGTTGCATCAAGGCTTGCGACGTTGCCACCAAAGACCGGACACCGGGCGAGCGACGCATACAACATTCCCGGAATCTTGATGTCGATGCCGAACATTGCTTTTCCTGTCGACCGATCGGCTGTCAGGACCTGCGGCACCCAGGTACCGACAATTTTGAAATCCTTCGGATCTTTGAGCGGAGGGTTCTCCGGAACGGGTTGTTTGGCCGCATTGTCAGCCAGCTCGCCATACGTCAACGATCGTTTGGTCGGTCGGTGGATCACCGTGCTTTTTTCCGCATAGCACGTCGACCGATCGACATTCCACTTTGAGGCGGCAGCGGAAATCAACATCTCTCTTCCCGTGGCGCCGGCTTTGCGCAGTTTATCCCACGATGTGCGCACTCCCGTGCTTCCACCCGTTGCCTGGCTTCCGTATTTGGTGGGATCTGCATCGGCCTGTATAACTTTTATGGATTTCCAGTCGGCTTCCAATTCTTCAGCGACCATGATCGGAAAATACGTGCGGGCGCCCTGACCCATTTCCGTTTTCGCAGAAGTGATCGTCACGGTTCCCTTAGGATCGATTGACAGCCAGACGTTCGGTGCAAATGATTCGGCCTCGGGTTCCCCGAAAAGCTTGCTGTCCGATGGGAGATAGAAGCTCAGCACAAGACCTGCGCCTGCAGTCCCAGCCGCTTTCATGAAATCACGTCGGTTGACGGAAGTCATCATGACGCACCTCCCTTCCTGGCGGCAGTGTGTATTGCCTTCCGCACCCGGTTGTAGGTGCCGCACCTGCAAAGGTTGGCCGATAATGCGTCATCGATGTCCGCGTCGGTCGGATTCCTCTTCTGCTTCAAGAGTCCCACCACCGACATGATCATGCCCGATTGACAGTATCCGCACTGTGGCACATCTTCCTCAATCCACGCTTCCTGGACGGGGTGCAGATGTCCATTCTGCTCAAGGCCCTCGATCGTAAGGATGGACTTGCCTTCACACGAGAGGATAGGAGTGGCACACGACCGCGTCGGTTCGCCATCAATATGGACCGTGCACGATCCGCAGGCACCAATCCCGCAGCCGTATTTTGTCCCCGTGAGACCCAGCGTATCCCGGAGCACCCAAAGAAGCGGCATGTCCGGCTGGACATTCACGGTCTGCTTGGTGCCATTGATTGTAAGACTTATCGATGCCATCGTTTCCCTCCCTCCATAATTTCCTTGGCCTTTCGAAAATTCACAGGAAGATAACTTATTGTTTTGAAGTTGACAAGTGGGAGCTCGAATCCGCGTCCCAACGTCAATTCGCCATTTCTGTCAGCGGCTGCCCATCGACACCGGCCGGAGAGCGCAATCCCAGGAGTGCGGCCAGCGTCGGGGCAAGATCCACAGTGTACACGGAACGATCCACGGTCGCCGGTCGTACCCCGGTACCCCAGAAAACGAGCGGGACGTGCGTGTCATAGGAATACGGCGTGCCGTGTGATGTTCCTGTCGTGGAGCCAGTCACCAGGCAATTCTCGCAGAAGCGGAGGAGAAAGTCCTCGCCACGGGGAGGATAGTACCCGTGCCGGAGCGCATCGAGATACGGCCGTTCCGGCGTCGCCACATCGAGCAACTCGCGCCGGAAATAAACGTCAGCCACACCGTCAATCTTCATAAGTCCCTCTTTCACTTGACGCTCGAGCTCAACGGAATCGATCCCTCCCTGCGCAGCGGCGCGATAGTTCAGGAACGCCTTCGACTGAATAATATGTTCGGAAGTCCCGAATTTCTTTTCGAGCGAACGATCGAGAGCTACGATATTCGGATTGATTGCTTCCTGCAGCACAATGCGTCGGGCGGTACGATGGTCGATGTTGACCGTGTACTCGGGCAGCGGCAAGACGCCGTGATCAGCACTCAGCGCCACCAGGATCTTGCCATGGCCGACGAGCCGTTCCGCGTCTGAAAGAAATGACCCAATCGACAGGTCGAGCCGGAACATCTGGTCGGCCATTTCCTGGCTGTTCGGTCCATACGCGTGACCAATGTAATCGGTACATGAAAGACTGATGCACAACAGGTCCACGGACTCTCCCTGTCCGAGCCTTTCGTTGCGCAGCACCGTTCGAGCGAAATCAAGAGTCATCAAATCGCCGTATGGACTTGTGAGGATCTGCTCCTTCCTTCTGTCTGACGAAAAGACGTGAGGGAATGTTGAGGAGCCGTTCCACAAGCGTTCCCCAACCACGCTATCAGGCCCATAGTTCTCGTAAACATCGTCCGGGCGAAGCCTTGTCCACGCCGCGGGCAAGTTCCGATCGACCCAATCCAGCGCATTGAATGACTTCACCCACGATGGGATAGACTTCGTGTAGTAATCGGAAGTCACCATGTCCCCGGACTTGCGGTTGTACCAAAATACGAGATCGGGATGTTGACCTCCCAAAAGAACGGCAGCCCTGTCTTTCAGCGACACAGCGACCACCCTGGAATGCGGGGATTCTTGCTTGAGCCAGTCGCCAAGCGCTGAGACTTCAAGATTCCGTGGCGACGCGCCTCCACCTTCGTCCTGGACTTTCTCAGCCGACGTGTCCCCGACGCAGTAGACGTCTTTTCGCGTCGACGGGTCATACCAGTCATTGGCGAGAATACCTGTCTTCCAGGGATAGCAACCGGTTGATATTGTCGCATGACCCGGTCCGGTTTCACTGGGTGCGTAGTTAAGGCTGGCGTTTCGGTAGACAGTACCTTGTTCCGTGATGAGCTTGAATCCTCCGGAGAATTCCTTTTTGAAACGCTGCAAATAGTCGGCTCTCATCTGGTCGACGGAAATGATGATGACGAGCTTCGGTCTGTTCGCAGCATTGACCGTGAAGAACACCAGCACTGCAAGGAAGATAATCCGCAACAGTCTCTTGTTCATGTACTTGATTCAGTTGTCCAGATTCTTGTCAGACTTGATTTCACCAAATCTCCTAAAGATTTATTCCAAAATACGATTTTTCTGGTTATCTTAGTGTAAAATCGTGCATCATTCATTTACTCAATCCAAAGGGTCGTTCATGTCGCATAAGTATTTCACCCGCCTACAGCAGATCGCGCTTTTGACTGCAGCTTGCTTCCTGTACGTGCTTCCTGTTGCGTCGCAACCGAGAGAGATTACAATTCTTCACACCAATGACATACACGCGAGTTTTCTCCCCCACGAAGCCTATTGGGTGCGAAGCAACCCGAAGCCGCTCATCGGAGGGTTCAACGAGCTTGCGTTTGCTGTCGACAGTCTCAGGCACGCCCGGAGCACGACGCTCCTTGTCGATGCTGGCGATCTCATGACCGGCAACCCGATTTCAGACTGCGTGTACAAAGGAGCCCAGGGAGGTGCGCTCTTCGAGATGATGAATCTGGTGGGCTATGAATGTCAGACTCCCGGGAATCACGACTTCGACATCTCCTATGCGAACTACCTCAAGTTGGTGTCGATCGCAAAATTCCCGATCGTTTCGGCCAACCTCATCGATGAGAAATCCGGTCTTCCTGTCACGGGAAAGGAATACGTGATCGTTGAGAAGAATGGATTGAGAATCGGTATGTTCGGATTGATGTCAAAGGAATTTTACGATCTGGTGAGCGCCAAGAGTACGAAGGGGATCAAGCTGCTTCCACCGGTCGAAACCGCAAAAAAGCTGATCGCCTTGCTCGAACCCAGGACGGACCTCCTTATCGCAGTGACGCACGAAGGTGTCGAAGACGACTCCGTGCTAGCCGTAGACACAAAGGGCATCGATGTCATTGTCGGGGGCCACTCGCACACAAGACTCCGAACACCAAAGTACATCAACGGCGTGATCATCGTGCAGGCCGGATCGAATGCAGAAAATCTTGGCATACTGGACCTCACCGCCGACAAGAACCACCATATCGTAAAGTGGAACGGCGTCCTTCACCAGCTGTGGTATAATCCCAACAGGCAGCCCACGGTTGTTACGGCACTTGTGGACTCGTTCAAAACCGAGATTACCAACGAGTACAGCGAAATCATTGGGACGCTCAGCAGTCCGTGGAATGGCCCGGACGGGGAAACTGCCGAAGGTTATTTTCTTGCCGACGCGCAGCGTGAGGCTGCCGACGCCGACATCGGGTTCATGAACAACGGGGGCATTCGAAAAAGACTGATCCCCGGCCCGATCAGCAAACAGGATTTGTTCGAGGTTCTTCCGTTCCGCAATATTCTGACGACGTTCAAAGTCACAGGAAAGCAGGTGCGCGAGATCGTGATGAACGACATCGAAAAGAGGCCGGGGATTCTCGTTTCCGGGATCGATTGTGAATGGAAAAGAGGCGCGGGCGGCAACGTGGATATCGTGAAATTGCTCGTGAGAGGTAAAGCGGTCGTCGACACGGCGACCTACACGGGCGCCGCGAGCGATTACATGATGGGCGAGGCACCACGCTATCTGGGTATCCCGATTCCGCAACTCACGCTGCTCGACCAGACGGTGTTTGCGGCGGTCGAACAAAGAATCAGAGCGGAGAAAATTATCTCCTCGACGTCGGCAGCACGTATCAGAGAACTGAAGTAATCCCTGCATGGAGCAACCATGGACAACAATTTTCCTGTCCTGATCATTACCGGCCGGCCTGCGGCAGGGAAATCGGAGGTCATCGATTTCCTGAAGAAGGCGGACCCGAAGCAGCGATTGCAGAAATACCACATCGCCGACTTCGAAGAGCTTGACGATTTTGTGTACGTCTGGGAAACGTTCGAGATCGACGATATGCTGACCAAGCACGGCAAGCCGCGCATCTGGACGGACGAGAAGTACTGGTTCAAGGATGAATTCATCTGGAATCTGTACATCGAACGCATCAACCTGGAGTACCGCAAGAAACTTGCCCGCAATCCGAACTATCACGACGCAAAGACCACGCTCATCGAGTTTGCCCGCGGGGGCGAGAACGGGATGTTCGAAGCGCTCAGTTACCTTCACGAGGATATTTTGAAGCGGGCATCGTTGCTCTATATCAAGGTGTCGTACGAGGAGTCGGTCCGCAAGAACCACAGGAGGGCGCGGAAAGGACAGGAAGATTCGATCCTGTACCATTCTTTGCCGGATGAAAAGATGGACTTCTATTACAAAATCAACGATTGGGAGAAGCTCGCGGCCAAGAATCCGGACTACATTGACGTGAAAGGATTTAGAATTCCGTACGGAGTATTCGAAAACGAGCCCGAGAAGACCCTGGACCCCGTGATGATCGGGAAGGAGTTGGAGAGGGTGACGCAAAAGATCTGGAAAGCGCGATTGTAGCCTTGGTCCTTGGTGAGTCAGTCACGCCCGCGTGTCTCATGCGGGCGTCTGCAGAAGGAGGCAGACTCCCGACAAGATCAATCGGGAGTGAACGGTTCTCAATGCGCTGATTTTCCCTTCGGCACGACATTCCACAGCCGCGACATGATGTAAGCCCCGAACAGCGCAAACGGGATCGGCGCATAATGCCACGCCCCCCATCCCCAGTACGTTGTAATCGCACCCACGCCTATCCCGACAAACGCGCCTGCGAAGTATTGCACGCCGTCGAACAGACCTGCAGCGCTCGCCGCCGCCTTCTTCCCCCCGAAATCCATCGATGCCGCGCCTCCGATCAACCCGTGGGCACCGTTCACACAGAAGGAAAGGAGTATGAGACAACAGGCAGCAATGATCGGACCGAAATTCAGGAAGTCGGAAAGTCCAAAGAGAGCAAGAATAATCGCCATCCCGAGGAACCCAAACGTGATCATCGGGGCTCTTCGTCCGCCGAAACTCCGGTCCGATGCAATGCCGAACACAAATCCTCCGGCAATTCCGGCAAGCGCGATCCCCCACGTGGCAAGAATATACGGAGCGTACGTCGCAAACGTGGAACTGCTCGCGCCGTAGAAATCGACGAAGTATTTCGGCCACCAGGCATCGACGACACTCCTTCGCACGAAGCCGATCATCATGGAGCCGAGCGCGATCATCCACATCGTCTTCGATGCAAATACCTTGCGGATGACAAACGCCAGCGAAGCAGGCTTGGTGTCGTTGTCTTCGGGGTTGTCGCCGGTCTCAAAATCTCCGAGTCCCGCCTCTTTCGGAGTGTCGTGCATAAAAAAGAAGTTGATGGCGAACAATACGAGCACGAACGCAGCGGGTATCCAGAACGCGTATTGCCACGGGAAGGCCAGCAAAATCAGAGGAACACCCTGGAACGCAAGCAACAGGCCAAGGCGAATGAGGACGCCGAAGATTCCCGAGAATGTACCCCGTTCGAGGACGTGAAACCACTGTGCATTCACCTTGACGATGGAAAGGGCGCCGAACGACTGGAAGAATCCGTTGCAACCCCAGACGATCGCCATCATCGTAAGGATCGACCCGCCCGAGAGCCCGAATTTGAGCGCTGCCGGCGTTACAACTTCACGGGCCATCCCCGCGCCCTGCCAAACGGCCGGACTGACGACGGCCAGACTCGCCAACCCGAACAACACATTCATCACAACGACGCCGACCGCTCCGAACAGGAATGCTTTCTTGCCGCCGATACGATCCGCCAGGGGCCCATTGAAGACGACAGAAAGACCGTAGACCAGCGGCATCACGGTTTCAAACACGCCGAGGTCGGTGTTCTTCCATCCGAGGATATTCGCCAGAGCCGGAGCGGCCGCAGTATAATTGTACCGCGTCGTATAGAAGAATGCGTAGAGAATTCCCAGCGACATCCAGTTGACGACGCGTCGACGTCTGAATTCAGGCGTCAAAACGGGACGTTCCGATGCGGACTGTTCCATCGATCAATGCTTGGAATGGTGGACGATAGGGGTCTTAGTCGATCAATTCTTTCGCCTTCTTCAGCACGTTCTCTACCGTGAACCCGAATTCCTTGTAGATGATTTCCCACGGTGCCGATGCACCGAACCGGGAAATGCCGAGAACGGAGCCTTCATCGCCGACGTACTTGTGCCAGCCCATCGGCGATCCTGCTTCGACGGCGAGGCGCTTCTTGACGGAAGGAGAGAGGACCGAATCGCGATATTCTTTCGACTGCCGTTCGAAGAGTTCCCACGAAGGCATACTCACGACGCGACAAGGAATATTTTCTTTGACCAGCTGTTCGTATGCGCCGAGCACGAATTGCACCTCGGAACCCGATCCGATGAGGATCAGCTGCGGGCTTTTGGAATTCTCCGCGAGCGTGTAAGCCCCCCTGGTGAGATTCTCTGCCGGAGCGAATTTCGTGCGATCGATGATCGGGATTTTCTGTCGGGTAAGAGCGAGAGCGACGGGCCCTCCTTTATGTTCAATCGCAACACGCCACGCGATGGAAGTCTCGCTGGCATCGGAAGGGCGAATGAACGTCATATTGTGAATTGCGCGGAGCGCGGCGAACTGCTCGACCGGCTGGTGGGTCGGACCGTCTTCCCCGAGGCCGATGCTGTCGTGCGTGAACACATAAATGGGTCGTACGCCCATAATTGCCGCGAGGCGAATGGGAGGACGCATGTAATCCGAGAAGACGAGAAATGTTCCGCTATACGGGATGATGCCGTCGGTCAGTGCCAACCCGTTCAAGATCGAGCCCATCGCGTGCTCGCGGATCCCATAACGGACGTAGTGGCCGCCATAGTTTGCACCCTGGAAATTCTCCATCCCTTTCACAAATGTATTGTTGGAGGGAGTGAGGTCGCCCGACCCTCCCAGAATCGTCGGGAGGTGCGGAAGAATAGCCTGAAGAACTTTTCCCGAGGCTTCGCGCGTTGCCATCATACCGGCTTCGGGTCCGAATGTCGGTATCGCTTTCTTCCACTCTTCACCGAAATCACTCCGGGTCACCCGCTCCCATTCCGCAGCCAGATCCGGGTTTTCTTTCTTGTGTCTCTCACACAGTGTGTGCCAGAGCCGCTCCCGTTTCTTCCCGATATCGACGGCTTCGCGAAAGTGCTTCAGGACTTCATCCGGCACGAAGAATTTCTTTTCAGGATCCCATCCGAGTTTCTGTTTGGTGAGCTTGATCTCATCTTCACCGAGCGGCGAGCCGTGTGCTTCGGCCGTGTCCTGCTTGTTCGGACTCCCAAATCCGATATGCGTGCGAACCTTGATGAGCGAGGGCCGCCCTGTTTCTTCCTGGGCGGCCTTGATGGCGTGATCGATGGCTTCGAGGTCGTTGCCATCTGCAACTGTCTGCACGTGCCAGTGATAGGCTTCGAACCGCTTGGCGACATCCTCGGTGAATGCCAGGTCGGTGCTCCCATCGATGCTGATGTGGTTGTCGTCGTACAGATAGATCAGGTTTCCGAGCTTCAGATGGCCGGCAAGCGATGCCGCCTCCGACGTGACGCCTTCCATCAGATCCCCGTCGCTGACGATCGCATAGATGTGGTAATCGACCACTTCTGCGCCCGGTTTGTTGTAGCGCGACGCGAGAAATCTCTGGCCCATCGCCATGCCGACACCGTTCGCAAACCCCTGTCCCAGCGGTCCCGTGGTTGTCTCCACACCGGATGTCAAATACGATTCCGGGTGTCCAGGAGTCTTGCTTTCCCACTGACGGAAATTCTTGATGTCCTCCAGCGTCAGCTCATAGCCCGTGAGATAGAGGAGACTGTACAACAACATGCAGCCGTGCCCGGCCGAAAGGACGAAACGGTCCCTGTTGCGCCAGTGAGGATTCGCAGGATTATGCTTGAGGTGTTTTGTCCAGAGTACGTACGCCATGGAAGCCGCGCCCATCGGCAAACCGGGATGTCCCGATTTTGCTTTCTGGACTGCATCCATGGAGAGGGTTCGAATCGTGTTGATACACAGTTGATCAAGAGAAGAAGAGGACGTCATGGTTCTGCAAGTATGATTGTGAACGTGAGTAACTCAAGATAGTGAAGCCTTCGACAAAATCCAAAAGAGCACACGATGACGCAACCGCTCTCGATCCGATGCTCAGGTTGATGGTTCGCTGTAGTCTTCGACAAAGCGAATCGGGAATACCGTCTTGTGGATGGGATGGGTGATCGTTAGTACGGGCGAGGCGGTGCGCCGGACTACTTCCTCGACGACATTTCCGATCTGGACCCGCCGCATGCCACGCGCGCCGTGCGTTCCCATCACGATAAGGTCGACGTTGTATTCATCGGCGATGCGCACAATCGTGTTCTCCGGCTCCACGTCCCGTCCGACGAGCTTTTCGATCTGGATTTCATCCGCCTGATGGTGGTAATGTTTCAGTTCGGGAAATTTCTGCGTCAACAGCTCCGGGTTTTGCGTGGCCAGGTCTGCCACGTGCAGGAGAATAAGCTTCGCACGGTGCCGACGGGCAATCGACACGGCATACGGAATGGCGTAGTTTGAGTATTCCGAGAAGTCGGTCGGAGTCAGAATGGTTCTGATATTCCAACCGCCGACGTGATGGTTTGGTCTCACGGTGACGACAGGAGCCCGGCACAACCGCACGACGCGTTCCACAGTCCTTCCGATCAGGTGCGGTGACGAATGACCCAATCCTTCGGTTGCTATGACCACGGCGGAATATCGTTTCGCCTCCGCCTCGTCGATGATTTCGCGGTAGGCTGTCCCAAACCGAACGATGAACTCGAATCGGTCGAACTTTAGCTCGGTCGTAGCGATGAATTCCGAAAATTTCTTCTGGGCGACCGCCGCAGCAATGGATTGGTATTCGGCAACATCCTGATCGGCGTGGTCCAGGAATCCCAACGGGTCTTTCTCGTGCTCGTCCACGTACATCACGGTGATCGTCCCGGACTCTTTTGCCGCCAGGTATGCGGCAAACTGAGTTGCGTACAAAGCGGCGTTCGAAAAATCGATCGGACAAAGTAGCCGTTCAAAACGATACATGGGGTCTCTTTCAGATCAAATGTCCAGCGCAGGAACAAGCCGAAGAGCCTTGGGCCACGCTCCCGATCATGACGCTCAAGTCAATATGAAGACTATTTCGTTTGATTTCAAAGCAATTTGCCAATTCACACAATCGTAACATTGAAATCAAGATGAAGCTCGTAGATTGCAGGCAATCTGCATTGAAGCCATACTCTTCTTCCTTAGTTCGTGTGTGCAATCTCGTGAGGTGCCGCGCGAGTGCCCGGACCCGACCAATTCAAAAATAGGAAAAGTCTTCTCAAGAGCGCCACATGCAGCCGTCGACGCGTCACCGGCCCTTTGAAATCTGACGGAATCAGACGAGGTTAGCTGGCACGCCCTTTGACACCCGTCTTTGCAAGTTCTTTGTCTCCTCCCACCGACAGACGTGTCAAGACCTTCGGTTACCCTCGGAATCCCTTGATACCCTGCCAAGGATGTGGAACGAACGGATGTGTAATCTCAACGAAAGGAGGTTACAGCCATGATCCACCTCAAGCACGAAGACTGCCTCAACTTCTTCTCGGATATCCTCAAAGTCCTCACTTCGACGAATCAACACGAAGAAGTGTTCCATCTGGTCGTCGACAAAATGGTCCGCATCTTCAGGTGCCAGACGTGTGCGGTCGTCATCGTCGACCCTGCGACAGAATACCTGCACATAGAAACCGGGTACGGGCTCTCGAACGCGTTCGCCAAGGAATTCCGTCGAAAACTTGCCACGGGAACCATCGGCAAGCTGCTGTGGACGGCGACGTCCATTGCGATCGAGAACAGCGACACAGACCCGGTGCTTGCGCACGAAATGCGACTGGAACACGATTTCGGATCCTGCCTCTGTGCTCCCATTGTCGTCGACCATCGCACCCTCGGATATCTCTACGCCGACCACGCGCAAAAGAACGCGTTGAACCAGCAGGACCTGCGGATCTTCACCTGTTTTGCGGCTCTTGCAGCGCTGGCGCTGAACAAATCACGGTTGTTCGAGGAGAACCTGCGGTTGGACACCGTCGACCACGAGACGGAGATCGAAAAATACGGGCCGTTCCTCGATCGGTTGAACGCCAATATCGAACGGGCGCAAAAATTCGGAGAGCGGTTTGCGCTGATGCTGCTGGACGTCGACAACTACAAACATCTTGCTCATACGTACGGCTACGACACTTCCAGGATGTTGCTCAAAGAACTTGCCGGCGTCCTCAAGAAGCAGCTGAGAGGAATCGACGGCGCCGGACGATTCGGCTTCGATGAAATCATCCTGCTGAAAGCGAACTCGTCACTTCAGGAAGCCGTCGCACGGGCTGAAGAGTTGCGTGCCCTCGTCGAGCACGCAACGTTTACCCCGAAGGAAATCAAAACGACGGTCAGCGTGGGAGTCTCGGCTTTTCCGGAAAATGCGGGCTCGATCGACGAATTGTTGACCACGGTGAAAAACGCCTTGTTCGAGGCACAACGGTCGGGAAGAAATCGAGTCTTCTGTTTCCACTCAGAAAAGTCTCACCACGACGTTCTGCTCGATTGACGAAACGATCCGTCAAGGAACGAGCTGTGTCAAACATTGAGAGTTCTCTCTTGGAAAAGTGCGCTCGGGAGGAACGAACCGCCAACATCTGACAAAAAATCATCGTCGTTGTTCTCTCAATTCTGGGAAATTTCCATTCTCGCCCGAAGAAAAACTTCTCACGTATTGGAATACCGACCCTTCCTCTGACCCGGAATCCGCGAATTCATCGAACTAATTAAGTCTCAAATTCTGAAGCCTGTGGAACACTTCTTGCGCAAGGGACTCCCAAAAACCCTTACTATGGAGAATGCATGAAACGCACGCGGGTTATCATTATGGGGGCGGCGGGAAGAGACTTTCACAATTTCAACACCGTGTTCCGCGACGACGACCGCTACCAGGTGGTTGCATTTACGGCAACGCAAATTCCAAACATCGAAGGGAGAAAATATCCGAAGGAGCTCTCCGGCTCGTTGTATCCGAACGGGATTCCCATCTATCCCGAATCCGATCTTGTCAAACTCATCAAGGACCACAACGTCGATGATGTCGTCTTTTCGTACTCCGATGTCCCGCACAATTATGTGATGACGAAGGCCTCTGTTGTCATGGCGGCCGGCGCGGATTTCAAAGTC
>Ga0335079_10004098_pt1 | contig 16773 bp, 19 predicted proteins | sample Lox_Sample_33_FD_206719 | JGI IMG/M metagenome (GOLD analysis project Ga0335079, IMG submission 206719) | Soil microbial communities from Loxahatchee National Wildlife Refuge, Florida, United States - Lox_Sample_3.3 | ecosystem: Environmental > Terrestrial > Soil > Wetlands | place: USA... | reverse complement strand
GTTGATCAGTTGCGTCCGCTCCCACTTGAAAGAAGGGTCGAGGCGAACCGGGATTTTTACTTTTTCGTCGAGGCTGTAGAGCTGAGGAGAAACTGGCCGAGTTGCCGCCAACTTCATCTCAGAACGGTATTTGTGAACCCGATCGGGGTCCACTCCATACATGCTGAGAATCTCATAGAACGACAGCCCATAAATGGCAGACAAGGTGAAAATCTTGAAGTGACTTGGTGTCTCGTCTTCGTTTTCAATTTGCGCTAGTCTCGCGGCGGAAAGATAGAATCGCGTCTCCCGTTCTTTGGCGGCGATCCTTGAACTCAATTCTTCAACATCGCGAAAGCCGAGTTGCAGCCGCATCCGAACTTGTTTTAGAAAATTGCCGGTCGATTTGTCCACGGCTTCGAAGGAGACCTCACTCCATTTACGGGGGCATTATACGGTTCTTCTAAGGCCTCAGCAATTTGCGTCGTCTCTGCGCGTCTGTTTAGTTTTCTGAACAACCTAAGTGAACGAAAAATCCGGCGACAGCGCTCGGCTCATTCTTTCGCTCCTTGATTACAATCACCATCTGGAATGCCCTTACAGGAAAACGCGAACGCCAATTGGCTGGTTACTCGGCCGAAGCGCCCGGAAGCTCACAGGACCATGAAGCGATGTTAAGAACGGACCCTCGAAGGTTCTTCAGCACTATTGAACCTTACATTGTGCAGACGCTCGCCTTCAGCCCCGACGGTAGCCGTTTGGCTTCGGTTGACGGCAACGGCGACATCAAGGTGTGGAATTTCCAAGACAGTAATCTCATATATGCGGTCAGCTCTCACGGTGGCCCGGAGTTTCAGTACAGCGCAGACGGAAGAGTTTGGGTGCACGCCGTGGTACCTCCTGGAGAGAACTCCAAGGTGACATTTGAGATCCATGACGCCACAACCGGCCAGCTTGTCCGAGCGATCTCCACGCAGTGGCCTGGTGTCGTGGCCTTGAGGATCACTTCAAATGATCTTCTCGCCTCTGGCTGCGATGATTGGGAGGAGCAATGCGTCAAGGAATCTGTGCACGTTTGGAGCCTTGCCTCGGGGGAGCTCAAGAAAAGCTATCCGATCATGGATGACCTGAACCCCTGAGACGGTTTTAGTTCGGACGGGCGCTCGCTGCTAAGGATAGACGGGAACGGTCAGTCTGGAGAGATCAAGGTATTGGACGTTTCGAATGGCGAAGTAAAGTGGAGTTTCCCTGGGCAGAACCTGGGGGTTGCCGCCTTCAGTCCGGACGGGCGGCAAATCGCTGTTACGCGTAACCCCTGGTTGAGCGGGTCTAGTTTTCACAAGGAAATAATCGAGTTGCGATCCACAGCCACTGGTACCGTGATTAGGACGCTTCAGACAGAGGGGAATTCGGAATCGTCCGCTGGACTTACTTTGGTGGCTTTCAGTGCAGAAGGGAAGCGTCTTGCTGCTGCACCTTACGCAATTGAGAGGATAGATAAAGCCGGGAATATAAGCCACGAACACTTCGTCAAGATTTGGGACGTGACCACGGGAAGCGATTTACTAACTCTCGAAAACCAGAATCACAATTAGCCGAGAGCATCGCCGTCCTCTTTGTATACGCGGAGGGTTGACTACAGGGTGTGGCTGTCAAGTTGAGTTGCCCCGTTGCTGTGATCAAGCATTACTTGGTGCGGGATTCGGTAAAGAGGACACCGCCGTTCTGGTGCCAGTAAGTTCGCAAAAACTATTCATAGCTTCGCCGCATAACCGCAGTTAGAGAATTGTTGCGGAACCCCAGCCGTAGATATGGTCGCAGCACTTATTTTATTTTTACTGCCTTCTTAACAACCGAAGTGGTTAAAATCCTAAACGCTTTATCGTGTGTCGCTTACCGGGAAACACGACCGATTTTCAGTCCCTCAGTTGGGCTACTTGGGCTGCCAGCAATTGACTCAGTAACTCCAGCGACCAACCTAGAGGCGGAAATTCAGAGCACTCAACCGCTCAGTGTCACACGCGCGGAAGAAGTGCAGGGGATTCGCGCATGAGCCAAAACCCGCGCCGTCCCCCCGCGGATTAGGCTTTCACAGACTGGGTGTTTGCAAGAAGCGCGTTGGCCTGCTCGAATCGGCGGAGCATTTTGTCCCCGTCGCAGGGTTGTTCCAGGAGGGTCTCCGCGTCCCACTCACTCCGAGGCACACCGAAAAAGTTGCCGCCGTAGATGTGAATCGCGCGAGTCAAACGAGGGATTGGGTTCGTCACAGAATGGATGATGTCGTGTCCCAACTGTACCGTGTCTTTAGTTAGGGTTCGGTGGGATGACGGCGGCCTAGACCTGCCGTTGACACCTGCCAAGGAATTTACGCTGATTTCCAGGAAAGCGTGAAAGCACCACAAGGGGCTGATTGTTCCGTGCTTTCAATTGACAGGACATTCAGGCGATGAACGTTCTCGATCAGCGGATTGACACGCGACGCCGGATGGAGACGGCTCACCAGAAAGCGCTTATCTAAGTTATATGGAAGTTAGTTCCCCCGCTTGCAGAGAACTTCCAGCTGGCCATGCAATTGGCCGATGGCCTGATACAGATCCTGCAGGCCCTCCGTTTGACAGTGAGATCCATATTCTCCAGGTCGAGTGACAAATCCTTGGCCAGTTGAGTGGCACGGTGAACGCGCTGGATCTCGAGGACAGGCAACACCGCGTACGGGTCGCCGGATTTAGCCTTCGCTTCAAACCACTGCTGAACGGCCGATGCGGTTTGTCGAATGTGGTCGAGCGCGTGACGAAACTCGACCTGGACGCGAGCGTCCAAATCGCCCGAGCTAGCCAGATGCTGCGTGTCCGATAGAGCGGTGATCATGGCGTCCAGCCGTGTGCTAACGTTTGCGCCGCGTGTCTCTTGGGGAGCGCCGCGCTTTTCCTGGGTGGTCAGGGGATGGCCTCCCGAGTACGCTTGCACTGAAGAGCGGCTCAACATGCCTGCGCTCCACAAAGCTCAGCAAGCCAGGTTTCGACGATTGCTCGTTGTGTTGCATTGAGCACACCGAACATCAGCCCCATTCCCATGCCGACCGACGAGTGAACGACCCTGGCCTGCGTTTCCAGCGTCTGCCGCCATTTCGTCAGCCGGAGCTTTACAACCGAGTCCTGCGGCAGCGGCCACAACATGTCTACGTAGCAACCGCCGCGGCTAAAGTCGGATATTTGTGCAGTCATTTTCGTCCCCGATTTCAAGTCGACGATTTCGACGTCGGCCACGAAGACGTAACGCGGATGGCGGCGCTCATTCCGTCTCGGTCCTGTGGAATTGCCGATCGTGATCTCGTTTGCGCTCAACATGGGCATCTCCGCACTCCAGACACCTAGAATGCAAGGCTGTGGCCCTTTAACTCGATACGCTAAGCCTCTTATTTACAGTAGATTACGTACTCGGCTGGTCTCGGCGACTGTCCATTACGTTAACAGGTGTACGCGGAGACTACAGCCGGAATCGTAGCGTAGGGGTCAAGCGGTCTCGTTAGCGACGGTGGCATCGGGCTGTTCGGCGGATTCGCTCGCGTCTTTCAGCAGCTCGTAGAGATGGGTGCGGCTGATGCCGAGGATTTCGGCGGCCCTAACTTTGTTTCCGCCGACGCGGTCCAAAACGTGGCGGGCGTGGAGGCGACACAAGTCGCGTAAGGATAGCAGCGCATCGGGATCCGTTTTGTCATTCGTTTTGAGAGCGATAACTGTGTCCGGGAGGTCGCGACTATCGATGAATTCCGATTCGGTCATCATGCAAGCGTGACCGATCACGTTCTGGAGTTCGCGAACGTTGCCCGGCCAACTGTACTGGGCGAGAGCCGCCTGGGCGCGGCGAGTCAGGCCGGAGATCGGCTTCTTGTACTCAGCGGCGAAGTGTTGCAGAAAATGGCGCTGCAGAAGGGGCAAATCCTCCAGCCGCTCGGTCAGCGAAGGGACGCGTAGTTCGACCATTGACAGACGAAAATAGAGGTCCTCGCGAAATTTTCCCTGTTTGACCAAGGCGACGAGGTCGCGGTTAGTGAGACCCACGATGCGAGCGTCGATCTTTACTGCCACCGGCGAGCCGACGCGTTGGAGCTCCTGGTTCTGAAGGACGCGCAGCAACTTTGCCTGCATGGGCAGCGGCATTTCGCCAATTTCGTCTAAAACGGCGGTGCCGCCATTGGCGTATTCGAAAAGGCCGACCTTGTTATGGTCGGCGCCAGTGAAGGCCCCTTTCACATAACCGAACAGTTCGCTTTCGGCCAATGTTTCGGAGATCGAGGAGCAGTTGAACGGCACGAACGGACCCTCTCTTGCGGTGGACAACTTGTGAAGGGCTTTGGCCACCAGTTCTTTGCCAACGCCGGTGGCCCCCGTTACGAGCACGGTGCGAAAGTGCGGAGCGATGCGGCGAATTTTCGAAAATAGGTCGAGCATCAGGGGGCTGCGGCCGACCATGCCTTCAAATGCGAAATTTTCGAGAAGGTCGTTGTCGAGCCGGAGGCTCCGCTGGCGACGCTTCGCTTCGTCGGCGATCTGATGAATTCTTTGGCGAAGTTTTTCGGTTGGCAGGGGCTTCGGCAAGTAATCGGACGCACCCTTTTGAATCGCTTCAACCGCAGATTCGGTCGAGTAATACCCGGTCATCAGGATCACGTCGATGCCCGGATCGAAATCGAGAATCTTCTCAAGAAATTCCATTCCCTGAACCCCGGGCATGACGAGGTCGAGAAGTACAACCTGCGGATGCGTGCGGCGGATCAGATCTAGGCCGCCCCGCGCGTCCGTTGAGGTATGGATTTCGAGTTGCTCGTCCGCCAAGACGAACTCCAGCATCTTGAGATTCTGCGGATCGTCGTCGATGGCGACGAGTTTCATGCGTTGCTCTTGCGCGGCGAAAGTCATGTGGTTACGCTCGTGAGCGCTTCTTCCACTCTGCGAATCAATTCTTCGCGCGTGAATGGTTTGTGAAGAATGGCCATGCCGGCATCGGGGACGCCCTGCTTTACCATCTCGGCATCCATATAGCCGGACATGAAGAGGATTCGCGTGTCAGGATGCGAGATGGCGAGTGCATTGGAAAGGGCGCGTCCGCTCATTCCGGGCATGACGACGTCAGTCAGGAGAAGATCGATCGCTCGGGATTTTTTTGCGATTTCGAGGGCTTGGGTCGCATCGGCAGCCTCGTGCACGGTGTAACCCGCTTCCTGCAACACGTCACGCGTCAATTTCCGAAGTGCGCGTTCGTCTTCGACCAATAAGACGGTCGCCTCATTTTTCCTCGGCCGCTTTATCGGAGGTCGCGACTCCTGTGCGATCTCCGCAGGAGCTTCGATCAGCGGCAGATAGATCTCGAACGCGGTGCCTTTTCCTTGTTCGCTGTTAACGAGGATGTAGCCGCCGCTTTGTGTCACGACGCCGTACACAGTGGCCAAGCCGAGGCCGGTGCCCTTCCCTTTTTCCTTGGTAGTGAAGAACGGTTCGAACATGCGTGCTTGCACTTCGCGCGTCATGCCGCAGCCAGTGTCCGTGACTTTTAGAAGCAAATAGCTGCCGGGCCGGATGTGCGCGGGGCGCGCGGGGTTAGCTTCATCCATATCGACTTGCGAGGTCTCGATGATGAGTTTGCCGCCTTCCGGCATGGCGTCGCGCGCGTTCACGCTCAGGTTCAGAATAACTTGCTCAAGCTGGGTGCGATCAGCTTTCACCAGTCCGAACGAATCGGGCAGCGCAAGAACAAGCTCGATGTGCTCGCCCATCAAGCTGCCTAACATCTTTTCCATGTCGCGGACAACCGCGTTCAGGTCGAGAATTTTTGGTTCGAGGACCTGCTTCCTGCTGAACGCCAGGAGTTGCTGGGTGAGCGAGGCGGCACGTTTGGCAGCGCATTGGATTTCGTCGATGGCGGCGCGAAACGTATTCTCGGGCTGCATGCGCTTCTGCAGGGCTTCAGTGTAGCCGATGATCACTCCCAAAATGTTGTTGAAATCGTGAGCGATTCCCCCGGAAAGCCTGCCGATGGCTTCGACTTTCTGCGCCATCTGCAGCTGCTGCTCTAACTGTTTGCGTTCGGTGATATCCCGGTTGACGATGACGAGCTTCTGCACTTGGCCGTTGATATCCCGGACCACGCTGGCGGTGGATTCCAGTGAAACCCAGCTTCCGTCCTTATGGCGCATTCGGTATTCCACGCGCTTGCCTTGCCCTGAGCGCTTGGCCTCCTCCGCCGCTTCGATGACTTTCGCACGATCGTCGGGATGGATTTGCTCGAACGCAACCGTGCCGCGCAATTCTTCGGGGGAGTAGCCCAGGAGTCGCTCATAGGACGGGCTGTTGTAGACTCGCGTACCGTCGGCATTTACGACGGCAATCATGTCCGCAGCGTTCTCGCTGATCAGCTCAAACAGTTCCTCGCGGGCGGCAGTCTGGCGTCGAACGCGATAGATCTGCAGCTGCTGAAAGCCCACGTACGTGTCAAACAACAACACCAGGCCAAGCAGAGCGTCCACAAGGACGTGCTTATCTAGAACCTCGTAAGCTTTGGACTCCAGCGTGAAGAGTGGCAGCGCGAGGGATACGATTCCGACCGTCAGAACTAACGATAGGACAATACTCGACGCCGAGAGCCACCACTGACGACGCTCGGTCTGCTCCCAGGTATTGTCGGCTCGTTTGATGCTTGCAGAATTCATCGCAGATTCCCAATTTCATGCGGGAACCAAACTCTGAAACCAGTGTTGCACCTGATTCGGGATCAGTGATGGGGATGAACTTAAGAGGTGCCCTCACAATTACTAACGATCACTTCCCGGTTTGCGGGAAGGTCCGCCTCACTTATGCGTTCTAAAATTGTCAGAGGGATACCATGCTCCTTGCAAAGCTGAACGGCAGCATCGCTGAAATAGAAGAACAACATTTCACCTTGCTCTTTGTGCTTTGGTCGAGCAACCAAGGCTTGAGTGGCGGTTGCCTTCACGGCGTAGACCGTGATCTCCTCTCCGGCTTGGTAGTGGGAGCCGGCCGATTTCATGCGAGACTCCAGCACCTCCGCCAGACGTACCTGTGGCAGAGAAGCTAAAGAGATGTCGTCTAGCGTTATTCCGACAACTGAAAACATACGGTTTACATCGGATGATGAGCCCGCATTCGGTGCGATATGACCTTGTTTGGAAAGAAACTGCCACCCCGGAATTCCTTCCGAGCGACTACAACAATTACGAAAGCTCTAGCGTGCGGCCTTCAGGCTCGGAGCAAAATTAAAGACACCGGGATTGTCTGAATTAGAATTGTAAAAGTATCGATCTGGTGGAATCTTATACAACATTAGATTTCCTTCATCATCCTCGTCGAACGAATACACCCAATCGCCATTCGCGTTATCGATTCTAATAGCCGTATGTCCGAAGGGCTGAAAGCCATTACCCATGCCAGAGTCTTGCCCGCCAGATCGGCCTCCCAGCGTGTAGACCGTGGTGGTGGTTCCGAGCGGGTCGCTGTTCGTGGCGACGTTGTTCCCCCCATATTCATAGAAATTGATACCTCCGCCGTAGCGGACTGGATCCTCTGAGAGGAAGCGGCCCGAGGTTCGGTCGTAGTATCTGGCGCGGTAGTAGTATAGGGATGTTTCCGTGTCGAATTCTCGCGCGGTGTACTGAAACGGGTTCGTCAGGGAACCCGTTGAAGCGGTGAGGTTGCCGAAGGAATCGTAGGTATATGTGGCTGCGTTCGAGCCGCTGGTGTTGCTCAGCGAAGTGATGGAACCGAGGCCATCAGCTGCATAGTAGCTCGTCGTCGAGCTGCGCAGCATCGCCAGCGGTTCATCGATGTTCAGGCCATCCGAGTAGCGGGCAACAGCCGTACCACTCGCGTTCGTCTCTTCGACCAAATTGTCGCCGTCATAGGCAAACACGGATGTCCCGCTCGAAGAGGACTTGTAGATTCGCCTTCCGAACGGGTCGTACTTAAATTGCACGGTTCCGCCTGAGCCGGGCAGAGTGACGCTACTCATGCGGTTCTCGTAATCCCAGAAATATTGCGTTGTGTTCGACCCCACAACCTTCGTCAGCGTGTTGCCATTGTTGTCGTACAGCGAAGTGAACGAACCGAGGCCGTCCGCCTGATAGTAGCTGGTTGTGCTGCTCCTCAGCATGGCCAAGGGTTCGTCAATGTTCAGCCCCTGCGAATAGCGGGCCACAGCTGTGCCCGAGGCATTTGTTTCCTCGATAAGGTTGTCAGCAGGGTCGTAAGGGACGGAACTCTTTTGCCCCGCTCGATCAAACTGACCGCTGTTCGGTGCAGGCCGCAATGATCGGCGAAAGCCTCTTGGCTGAATCCTTGTTTGCCCCGCAGCTCCAAGCAAACGGGCGAAATACAACAGAACACGCTCTTTGTTGCGTCGCGTGGCCGTGAGTTTTGGAAGCCTGCAAACCTCGGCGAATCAGTCGGCGGCCGGATTGCGACAGAAATCAAACACGCGGGCCGCCGACAGAAGCGGTCGGCTCGGAAAAAGTTATTGATTGCAGGGTGGCAAGAACGATTTTTCTGCTCTTAACCCCGCGCTATTTCGGTACAATTGCGGACCGATGCTCAGCCATCCCATTCCTGTGAATGTAGAGGCCGCCAAAGAGGACCTGAGGGTGCGCACCCTAGGTCCCATTGGGTACGATTTTGGCCGGCTTTTGTACTTGGCTTCGACCAGGGATTACACCTCCGGCGAGTATCATCATTACGGACTCGGGCGTTCATTTTCTGAGCAAGTCGCACGAGAGGCGCTCGCCGCGTGCCACCAGGAAGTCTTTTACGACCTCGCGATCTGTCCACTGAAATCGCTCGTTCCACAGGTCGAACGTTTTATGGTCTCAGGCGGCCGAGACCTTCAGAATAGTTTGAATTCCTGGGAGGTTTTCGAGACGTATCGTCTGACCGTCCCCAACGACTGCGACCGGCTGACCGCGGGATTGCTCCTATCCAACATCAAGGTCGCGATGGCCCTTTTAAAGTCTCGTCAGTCGGCTCCGCCACTGTTAACACAATCCGCATGGCCACGCCTGTCACCTGGCCGATAATCTCGGCTTCTTTCTGGAACACAAAGATACGCGTCCTGATGGGAGAAAGAGGATGAGGAGTCAGAATCAGCTTGTCCTCCACTAGCTCGCACCATGAACAAGCGTAATCGTTTCGAAGGTCGACGAAGTAGATCGGGCGTTCGAATTCGGATCGTGCGACACCGTGCCGGGGCTTCCTGACGTCGGGATCAATCTCGACAAATGACCCCGGCCGAATCATGGGATAAAGCGTGTAGTCTTTCAGGCCTATAAAAGCGTACAGCCGGTTTCGCAAATCAAGGTGCTGAACAAATTCCAGGGGAACCCTTCCCCAAGATTCAATCATACGGGACAGCAAATTTGTTTGATTGAGATTCAAGCCTGCGTCGAAACGCACCGGAATCTCAAGCGATGCTAGCGGTTCTGCTGAGTCATATCGGGCGAGATGGGTCTTCGCAATCGGCAGTTCGGCATGATATTTCTTCACTTTTTGTGTGTTCACGCCGTAGAGGGCCACGATTTCAGTGTAGCTCAGACCATAGATACTCGCCAGAGTAAACAATTTGTAGATGCTGGGGAGTGCTGCATTCTCATTTTCGATTTGGGTCAACCACGGATTGGAGATTAGGAATTCCTGACTGCCTTCGCAATCAGCGATCGTTTTGCTGAAATCCGCGACTTCGCGCGTACTAATCCCAAGTTTTGTGCGAACCTCTTTGAGGCGCGTCCCAGGATCCATGAGGGTTCTGTTAGCTGATCGCCCGTTGCCAGCTAGGGGCCGCAACTACAGGTCGTGCGTCCTTGTGCGAAATTGTTTCATCGGAGCCGCAGGTACGATTTACGGTTCTTTCTGCGCGTGTCGGGCTCGAAAGCGCCCGAGAAGTTTCGTCACCACGCGGCCAGACCTCTGTCATTGGTCTGCCTAATTGTAATTGTTTTCCGAGGTACTGTCGACAAGACGTAGAGGCTATCCCAAAAACGGAGAAAAGACGATTCCCCGCGACACAACCGTTGCGGCAAATGGGGTGGAATCCGTGCAAAAGGACCTGAGTCGCTTCGGTCCGGCCAAGCGGTTGAGCCATCAAGATCCATTAGGACCGAAGTCCAATCGGAGCGCGGTTAGCGCGCGGCACCGAGTTTCACGGGATCGATCTTTTCGAGTCGAACGCTGAAGACCGAGCAGAAACGCTCAGCCGTGCGCAAGGTGTAAGCGACTGTCCTGCCCGCCTCGAAAGGTCCGCGCCACCACAGCAAAATTAGCAGACCACTTGAAGCGAGGAAGAAACACGCGTAGTCGACTGTGAGCTTGAATTCGTATCTGGGACTTGGCTCACGAGTGTAGCCGGCCAATTTGAGGTGAAGATTCATCAGTTTGCTGACTTGCTTCTGAGCCATACGCAACCACTGAATCGCAAGCACTTTCCGTTCACTCAGGAAAAAACGCTTAATGTTGGGGCCCGCGGCTTGCGAAACGAATTCGACGTCATCTGGTGCAAAAATTCGCTTGATCACAGACGTTTCGAGGAACAACGAATCAAGCACGGCGCGAGCTGCAGAATAGTCGTCGACGGTGACAACGGCGGTGTGCCGCGTCCTCACCCGCTGCACAACAAGACGGCCGCCCAGAATCAGGACCAAAGTTCCGAGAGCTAGTATGGGAATGAGTCCGCTCACGGCCGCAATGTCCTCCCTGCGCGGGCTGAGAACTGTGCGAAGCTGCCCCTCGTCTTCGAAGCGAGAACACTGTAATCACGTTCAATGCTGCTTTCTGAGGGCTCCGGAGGATCGGGCCGTGATGCCCAAAGACCTACGCACCAGATCGTCAGAACGACGAGGTAGGCTGCGGGCGCAAATTTCCTTAATCCAAGCGAGGCTCCGTTCCCGGGAAGGAACAGCAAAACCAAAATAATCACATCGATTCCGACCCACAAGGAGTAGCCGATTAATAAGCCCAATAGATTCCGGCCAAATGAAATTCGGTACCGCCCGAACAACCAAAGCATCACAAGAAGAACCGATGCCTCGACGTAGGACAGATAAGAGCCCAAGGTTGCGGCGGCACGAGCGGCTGAACCATGCCAGCCGTGGAGAAAGTCGGAAGCTGCATAGCTGAGGGCAAGAACGAACACAACCATCAACAATCTCTGTGCAAAACGAGCCAAACCAGGAGTGTGCCGGAGACCGTTCTTAAAAACCTCGACACAGACCGCGTAGCTTGCCGCAACCGTGACAAACTGAGTATCCCAATACAGGGTTTGGTACAGCTCCGGAGCGCGCCTGTAGCACCAGAAACGCAATCCTTCGGTGAGCAACACCCACGCGATGTAAGAATGAAAGAAAGGATATTTCCTGAGAAGCCCCGTCTTCCAGGATCGGAACAGGAGAGTCGCTTCCAGAACGGTCGTACCCGCCCAAATCAGGTTCGCATACATGGCTCGGAAGTAGTTAATGTAGGCGAATGCTAACATGGGAGCAAGAGGAAAGTGCGAACACTTTCCTCTTGCTTGCTATAGCGTTCTCTTTGGAGGACGGCGAAGCCGGGCCTTAGAAGCCTGGGAAGAATGCTTGCAGGTGTCCCTCCCCTTGGCCGCTTCGTTAGATCGTATTGCGTGAATGTGGTGGGATTGGCGGTGGTGGAAGAGGCGGCATGGGTGCGCCACCCCTCACACTGGTTCGACGGCACGCGAGCGCAACTGAGCGCAGGCTGCCGGCGGCTGGTGGAATGGGGCGCGGTGGAAGAGGCGGCATCGGTGCTCCACCTCTTGCATTGGCGGTTAGAACTGACTTGCTAGATTGATACAAATGCATGTTGCCTCCTAAGGCGTGGAATCTGGGCCTCTAGGCCCAGTCCGGCGTATGGAAGCACACAGATGTAAAAGCGACGCTTGAAGCAGGACAGGTGCTTGCTATAGCAAGCGAAGGAGGGTTTCGAGCGGATGCACCTTTATCGTAGTGCCGCTCCTGTAGCGTGTCTGCGCGTTGAAATCTAACGCTAGTCTGCGGATCAATCGATTTGCCGTGTGCTTGTCAAGGCAAGCAGAAAATGGGCAGTCGACAAAATCTTATCTTCCTATTGCTCTGTGCCGGGTTGCTTTTTCGCAGTTTCGGAGCTGGTAAGAGCGGACCGGGTTGAAGCGCTCTTGGCCGGTCCTTTTCGAGGCACGCCGAGCGTACGTTGTGGCTTATCCCCAATTGCGGGCCAAATCGGAGGCTTGCGGCTGCTGGGAACCGGAAGCCGTCATGATCGTTAAACGCCGAAGCCTCGTCACCAAGCTATGGGCAACGTAAAATGACGCCAAGGTCCCAGTGCCCAAATGCCTTCCAAAACCTGCCGCAAGAAGAGTCGGTTTGGAGCTTTGTCCAAGACACTACGGAACTTACATCCTTTAGGACAAGGCGCCGGCCATAAGCGGCCGACATTCTGCTTGCTATACCAAGCGGATTCAACAAAAAGTCCCCACAGGTACCGACGACGGAAGATCATGTTCATTTATTGCATCGGTCAACGCGGTTTGGGCGCCCAGCCCGGGGAGCATGAGTTTGCAACTTTGTACAACGAAAAAACAGGAATTCGTCTGTAAAAATCTTTTCTGCTGCCTCCAAAACCAAATTGTCCGCCAAATTTCTGACAATGGACTCCCGCGTTGTACGTGCGGGTCCAAGATGAAGAGGGTGTACTCAAAGCCAGAGCTTGTCGAGGCGCGGATCAATTACTCGAACAGGGATTGCTTCCGATGAGAATCGTATTTGCGCTGCCCGAGACGGTCGTCTGCGCAGGCCTCACCATCGCAGGACTTTACATGCTAAACGAAGGAATGGCAGACAAATCCGCGAACGCACCGGTACTCGTTATAGGCGGCGCCGCCTTCTTTGCGTTCGGGGTCGTAGCCTTACTGGCTGTACTTCGATCTATTCTTTGGCACCGGTCTATGCTACGCCGCGCCGCGAATCGTCAAGCCGAGCCAGCGCGACCCCTAGCTGCCGGCCACGACTGATCCGAGCACTAAAATTCGGCGCAATCATAGGTGCTTGTGTTCCAAGTCATAGCGGTTTGTTCTCGTCCGTTTTTGTCGTCGCGGGTTGATTGGATGGAGGCAATTCTCAAAGGCGCCACCAATCGGGATGGAAAATCACGACGTCCACTGCAAGTGATCCGTCACTTTGCTCTTTACATTCGAAGGGCAAGGACTCCGAGAACTCGTCCTTCCTTTTCGACGAAGCCTCTGTCCAATCTTCACGGACACCGCGTCGCTACGTCGCTTGGGCGCTGACAACTCTGTTTTTGCGGTCATCCGGACACTTCAACACAGACCTCGCCTGTCGAATAGGTGTGTTGGTCAGATGCTTACTGAGGAAACTCACGCTCCGGAAGACGAAAGGACTATTGCATTTTTATGACGGTATTTGTTGAGAGCGGACGGGCGACCGGAAAGAGCTTTTGCTTCAGCAACTTGGATACCTCTAATTCCACTTTCCCATGCGCAAGCATTCGGTCGAAAGCCGAATGCTCTACCCAAACTCCGTAATTGTTTGATCCAAAAGGATTTTGGCTCCCCGGGGAGGATTCGAACCTCCAACATTTCGGTTAACAGCCAAAGTGGTTGAAATCCTAAATGCTTTATCGTGTGTCGCTTACCGGGAAACACGATCGATTTTCAGTCCCTCAGTTGGGCTACTTGGGCTACCGCCATTGGCTCAGCACCGATCTAATCGCACTCCGGTAGCAGCTGCCCCGATTGTTAGTCGCGGCACCGAAGTTCGCATCCCTTAGCGGATTATGGAAGGGTAGCGTAATCCAGGACGACGGATGCGCATCGGACATTGGGCCTTTGCAAGCGATATAATCGCCGGTACTCGCTACTTTGAAGTGGCTGCGTGAGATCATTGAGGCAAAGGATGATCATTGTCGCTCTGCTCGGGATCTTGTGGACACCTGCGCAACCGAGGGCGCAGCAGGCACCGTCGGCTGTCATAGCAGATGGACCAACCGACAAGAAATTCCCGCCGGGGCTTGCCCTACTTATTGTGCCGAGTCACGGTGTGGAATTGGACGCGTGGCTCTACGTCGCGAGCGGCCCAGGTCCACACGGCACGGTGATTCTCCCGCACGGTCTGTCGGAAATGGTGATTTGATCGGTGCAAATCTGTTGCGAGGCCCTGAAGACAATGACTCTGTATGAACCAGCCCCGAGGCGGAAGAAGGTGGCGATCCCAAGGCCGTCCGTAGACGAGCAGGTGTCCAACTCACTTTCTCCGCGCAGACAGACTGTGCTGGACACTGGCTTTCCGTCTTCGTCCAAGACTTGGACGCTCAGTTGCGCGCCACGCTCAGCTCGTTCATTTGGGGCGGTGGGTTCCTGAGGTTGTGACAGAGACGTAGTGGCAAAAAGCAGGAGCGTAAGCGCTGCTGGCGCGCTCACTGCTGCCTGAGCACCAGATTGACTACGATGCAACATCGCGGCCCACAAAGACTCTTACAGGGGGGGAGCGAGCCAGCCGTGACGCCCGTCACGGGAGAAAGTGATCCAGGGAAGCCGGTGATTCGCGTCACAGGCGGGGCCGACACGGGTCACTCTAGGCGGTAGCCGCCATCACCGCGCATGCCAGCCAATACACGTCAGCATTTCTTCTAATGCAAGGAAGCGCTGCCATGCTAAGAACCACATCGTGGCTCGCCCTGTTGTTGCTTCTCCACATAGTTGCGCACCCGTTCGTGCACATCGCAGTGGCACGCGGAACGCCCGTAAGCCCTCCGGGGATATCCGCAGGGGGCGGCAACAAACATCTGCAGACAGAGGACTGCCAGTTCTGTCGTTCCACGAGAACCCCTGTTCCGGCAACGGGGTTCGCAGCACTCGAAGTCTGTAAGTTGTCGTCTGCAGTTGCTTCCTATCCAGTTCTGGCCGTATACGAAGCTCTCCGCGTTCAACCACCATCCCGAGCTCCCCCAGCCATCTAGACCTCCGTCTTTCATAAACAACTTTCGCAGTCTGCCACGCGGACCCCGATGGCGAAACCAGGGCCGCAGGCAATTCATTTCGCCAAGCAACCCACAAACGGCTAGCGACTAAGGTCAATTGGCCAGATCTGAACAACGAGGAGACAATTCCAATGCGTTATTTTCTGATGTTGCTGTTATTGATTTCGAGTTCTGCAAATCTGCTTGCACAGTCGGTCGGGGTGGCGGGGACAGTCGGCGGGTCAGTCGTAGATCCGACGGGGGCGATCATTGTCACGGCAACGGTAACGCTCGAAAATGACTTCACCCACTACAAGGAAGTCAAATCGACCGACGACGCTGGCAAGTTCCTGTTTACCAACGTACCGCCCGCCTCGTATCACCTGTTGATATCGGCTGCCGGGTTTGACCTTTCGCACACCGACATCGTGGTGCGCTCCAAGGTTCCGTTGGACCTGAAGGTCACGCTTCAATTGGCCAAACGCACGGAATCCGTCGAGGTGCACGAGGCCGATACGCTGGACGTCACTGCGGTTTCGCATTCCAGCGTGGGTGAGGGCGTTTTTGCAACGCTGCCTACAACCACTGTGGCGTCGGGTCTGAGTGACATCATTACACTGGCAACCCCCGGAGTGGTGGCGGATTCCAATGGATTCTTTCATCCTCTCGGCGACCATGCACAGATGTCCTTTTCTGTGGACAACCAGCCAATCACCGACCAACAGGGATATATTTTCTCGACGCAGTTGCCGCCGAACGCCATCCAGTCTCTTGATGCAATCTTCGGCGCTCCACCGGCCGAGTATGGCGATAAAACGAGTCTCGTCGTCACCGCGATCACCCGTTCGGGGTTGGGCCAGACCACACCACATGGAGAGTTCCTGACGCAGTACGGCACGTTCGGGACTGTTGGACAAAACGCCAACTTCGGCATCGGTAACAATCGCGTGGGCAACTTCACCGCCGCAAATTGGATCCGTTCGGGCCGTTTCCTCGACCCCCCGGAATTCGAAACAATGCACGCCGTCGGCAACAACGAAAACATCTTTGACCGATTCGACTTTCAAGCATCACAGAGAGACGCGGTGCACCTGAACGTTTTCTTTGCGCGTTCCTGGTTTCAGATCCCCAATACCTACGTTCAGCAGGAATCCGGTCAGGACCAACGCCAGCAGGTTCGCTCCATAAACATCGCACCCGGATGGGTGCACACGCTGAGTCCCTCGGCACTCCTGACCATCAATCCTTACTATCGGAAGGATTGGGTCGACTACTATCCAAGTGCGTCGTATCTGTCAGACCTGCCAGTCACAATCGGACAAAGTCGCACCTTGGCCAACTTCGGACTCAAGGCGGATCTTTCCTATTCCAAGGGCAGGCACAATGCCAAAGCCGGAATTCAAATCAGCCGCGTCGATCTGCATGAGAACTTCCAACTGGGAATTACGGACCCTACGTACAATCCTGTCTGCTTAACAGCCGACGGCAGCCCGGTCACGGACCCGTCCATCATTGACCCCAACGCATGTGGGCCAGCGGGTTACCAAACCAATCCGAACCTAGCCCCGGGGCTGATCCCCTACGACTTGACTCGCGGCGGAAGCCTTTTCCGCTTCGAGCAGGGAGCACCGATCAACGAGCAAGCATTTTTCGTACAGGACTCGATCTCTTTGGGCCATTTCACCGTAAATGGGGGCCTTCGCTTCGACCGATACGATGGCATCAGCTACGCAACGGCATGGGAGCCGCGCGTGGGAATTGCCTACCAGGTTCGTAA
>Ga0335079_10004096_pt1 | contig 16775 bp, 18 predicted proteins | sample Lox_Sample_33_FD_206719 | JGI IMG/M metagenome (GOLD analysis project Ga0335079, IMG submission 206719) | Soil microbial communities from Loxahatchee National Wildlife Refuge, Florida, United States - Lox_Sample_3.3 | ecosystem: Environmental > Terrestrial > Soil > Wetlands | place: USA... | reverse complement strand
GCCGTTGCAGCCAAATCTCATCGATCGAATGCTGGGCGATCACAAGCTGGCCTGGTCGCCGGTTTTTTCCCTCTTGGGCTTGGCGACGCGCGTGCTGTCGCCATATGTGTTCAATCCCACGAACTACAACCCGCTGCGCGATGTGCTCGAGCAATCGATCGATGTTGACGTATTGAAGCGCCCGGACTGTCCCGTGAAGCTTTTTCTCTCCGCGACGAATGTCCGCTCCGGCAAAGTGAAGATCTTCACCGGGACGGAAATTTCAGTCTCCGCCGTGATGGCGTCGGCGTGCGTGCCGACGATGTTTCAGGCAGTCGAGATCGAGGGCGAGGCCTATTGGGACGGCGGCTACATGGGAAACCCTGCACTATTCCCGCTGATCTACGCCTGCGAAAGTGTCGACATCGTCATCGTTCATATCAATCCGCTGTTCCGCAAGGAGGTACCGCAAAGCGCGGATGATATCTTGAACCGCGTGAACGAGATCAGCTTCAATTCGTCGCTGATGCGCGAGATGCGAGCTGTCAGCTTCGTCACCAGGCTTATCACGCAAAACCGTGTCATCGACGGCAGCGTGAAGCGCATGCTGATCCACAGCATCGGCGACGACGCGTTCATGAGTGGCCTTAGCTCGAGCAGCAAGTACAATGCCGACTGGGACTTTCTCGTTTATCTTCGCGACCAGGGGCGAAAATGCGCGGACGACTGGCTCGCGAAAAACTTTGTCAAACTGGGTGTCGCATCGTCGGTAGAGATCGACAATATATACCTCTGAATCCGCGGGCGAGTGGCAAGGCCGTGGCCATGCCCCGCCTACCGGCCCTGCAAAGTCAGCGCTGCGCCAAACGCCTTGAACAACGCGCGATTGATCGGATTTCGCTGCGGATCGTACTCGGCGTGCCATTGCACCCCGAGCGCAAAGCCGGGCGCGTCCGCAATGCGGATCGCCTCGATCGTTCCGTCCTCGGCGACGCCCTCGATGACGACGCGCTTTCCCGGCTGCAGGATACCCTGCCCGTGCAGCGAATTGACGCGGATTTTCTCGCGGCCGAGGATGGTTGCGAACGCACCACCCGGCACCAGCGTCACCTCATGACGATCGGCAAACACGACCCCGGGGTCTGGATGGATTTCGCCGTTCTCGAGACGCGGCATACGGTGGTTCATCCGTCCCGGCAATTCGCGGATTTCCGGATGCAGCGAGCCGCCGAAGGCGACGTTCATCTCCTGCAGGCCGCGGCAAATGCCGAACAGCGGTATGCCGCGCTCGACGCAGGCTTTCGACAGCGCCAATGCGACCTCGTCGCGCGACACATCATAAGGCTCATGCTTTTCGCAGGGTTCGACGTTGAAGCGCGTCGGATGGACATTGGCGCGCGCGCCAGTCAGCACGATGCCGTCGACCACCTCAAGCAACGCACCGACATCGGTGATGTCGGGGGAACTCGCAAACATCAGCGGCAGCGCTCCGGCGACGTCGGCAATCGCACGAAGATTGCGTTCACCGACCAATTGGGTCGCAAATCGGTCTTCCACACGATGGGCATTCCCGATCACACCGACGACCGGCTTCCTCTTCATACCTCTTTCCAATTTCCCGCCTGTGAAACCCGGATCATGCCCGCCGCGCCATGCCAGATCAACATTTTGTGGTGCGCTTCCAACAGCCTGCAGCTCTGCACCTCACTCAACCCACGCCCGCCAGCCGGGCATCGAGGTGGGCAGAAAGCACGGTTTTAAGCTCTTCCAGCAGTTTTGCCCGCTCTGCCGGCTTGCCGCGATCGAGATTTGCAATCATCGCGCCCGTGATATCGGACCACGCGGCCAGCATGCGGCCGCGCTCATCCCTGCCGAGGCGCGGATAGGCGGTGGCAAAGGTCTGGTCGAGATGGCCGGTCAGCGTACGGCGCAGCTCGCGCGCAAGCTCGTCGAATCGCCCGTGCGCCTGGTTTGCCGAGAATACACAGACAAAGGCGGACGCCTCGGCCTGGATGCCGGCAATGCCGTCGACAAGTCGCGCGATGAACGCCCTGCGGTCCTTGCGCGCGCTGCTCGCATCGAGGTCGCCGGCGAGCGCGAGGATCCTTGCGCGAAACTGCTCGACCACGGCTGCGACGATATCGTCCTTGCCCTCGAAGAACTGATAGATCGAGCCGACCGGAATTCTTGCGCGCTCGGCAATCAGGTTGGTCGAGAGATCGGCGTAGCCGACCTCGCCCAGCAGCGAGGACGCGGCTTTCAGAATATTTGCGACGCGCGCCTGGCTGCGAGCCTGGGTCGGCGCCTTGCGCGGGCCGGCGCGCTTGCTTGTCTTTGCCATCTCGCCTTCGTGTTCCGCCGATTTGTCTAGCAGCTCCTTGACAACATGAATAGACGCTCATATTAGTTAATGTGAATATATGCTCATATTCATATTAACGGGGTGCGCTTATGGCAATGCTCGGCAGGCTCGGACTCCGACGACCGAGAGCCCCCGTCTGCGCGGCCGAGGGCCGCTATGACATTGCTGGCGTCACCGTGATCAATCCGCTTCGCGACCGGCGGCAGGGCGCAACGATTCAAATCAGCGGCGGCTCGATTGGCGCTCTTTCGCAATCGCCGGCCGCACCGACGCCAGGGTTCGCCGGGCTCTTCGCCCTGCCCGGCCTGATCGACATGCACGTCCATCTGCCGCCGGACAATGCCTTGAAGCTGACCGGTGGCGCCTCCCTCCTCTACCTCGCCCATGGCGTCACGACCGTGCGCGAAGCTGGCGACCTCGACGGCACGGCGGTCGAGGCTGCAAGGCGGCTTTCCCTCGAGTCGACACACCCGGTGCCTCGTGTCTATTGCTGCGGACCCTTTGTCGGGGCAGGCAAGGCCACGTTCAAGAACACGATCCTCCTGGCGGACGCGAGCACCACGGCCGCTGAAGACGCAGCGCGGCGCGTCAAGACGGCCGGGGCAACGTTCATGAAATTCTACGAAGGCCTGACGGAGCCGATGATCCGCGCGCTGGAGCGGGCTTGCGTCCGGCACGGCCTCAAGGTCATGGGCCACGTTCCTGCGGGACTCACTTTCGAAGAAGCGCGCATCGCCGAGGTGCAGCATTTTTTCGGCGTGCCGCATCCCTCGACGCTGGAACGCAACGCGCTGATCAACCGCTCGTCAGATTGGCATGCCGTCGACGAACGGCGGATGGACGACATCGTAAGTTTCAGCCTGAAGTTCGATATCGCCAATACGCCGACCATCGTCACCAACGAAAAGATGCTTTGCTACCGCGACTACGCCACGGTCTGCCTTGAAGACGCGCCGCTCGGCGTGCCCCCCTTCTATCTCGACGTGGTCTGGCACCCCGAGCGCGGCCGCTTCAACAACCGCTTCGCGCCAGACTATCTGGAGCGGCAGGTCGTTCCCGCGCTCGCCAAGAAGCAACGCTTGGCGAAGAAGCTGTTCGACGCAGGAGCGAAGCTGTTCCTGGGCACCGATGTCGCCCAGCCCTTCGTCATTCCGGGCAAGAGCCTGCAAGAGGAAATGGCGCTGTTTGTCGGGGCCGGGATCGCCCTCGAGCAGGTCTGGAAGCTCGCAACCGCCGATGCCGCCGACCGGCTCGGCGCCGATGGCCTCGGGCGCCTGCAAGTCGGCGCGCCGGCAGACATTCTCTTGTTCCGGCGCGATCCGACCGAGCGAATTGAGAATCTTGCCAGCCTCGAAGCCGTCGTCACCGCCGGAAAACTCTACCGCGTCCCAGACCTTGAGCAAGCGATCGCGGCAAACCAGGCCTATTTCGCCTCGCCGCTGATCAAACCGCTGGCCAAGCGCGGCGCCGAACGTGCATTGGCTCGCGCCATTGGCCGCGGATGAGGACGATTGCCGTCCCCGCTTGATCCCGGACGCGTTTTGGCGAAAGAGTGATTTCCCAATGCGACGCAGGGGACAATCATGCCGTCGAGTGACGAGCGCCTGTTGGCGCGTAACGATTTGGCCTGGGCGATCGCGGTCGGCGGCATTGGCGCAGTGCTGTTCGCAGCCCTCTTGTGGTTCGCGTGGCAGTTCGCGACCACCCTGTTCCTGATCTTTGCCGGCATGCTGCTCGGCGTCGCCCTCAACGCCATGACACAACTGCTCGGCCGCATCATCCGGCTGCCCCAGCCGCTGCGGCTCGCGATCGTCTGCCTTGCGCTGGTCGCGATGCTGTCCGGCGTATTATTCCTCGGCGGCGCCACCATCGCGCAACAGGCAAACGTCCTGAGCAACACCATCAAATCGCAGCTTGTCACCGTCAAAGGCTTTCTGGAAAAGCACGGCATCGACACGAGCTATTTCGAGCTTTCAGGATTGACCGCCGACCAGTCGGGGGAGCCCGCCTCGCAACCCGCCGCTTCGGCGACACACTTTCCGAGCCCCTCTCAACTGGCCTCCAGCGGCGGCGCGATCGTAAGCCAGACCTTGAAGGTCCTGCTCGGCACGGTCAGTGCCGTTGGAAATTTCTTTATTGTCATGTTCCTCGGCCTCGCCTTCGCCGCACAGCCCGCCGTCTATCGCAACGGCCTGATCTTCATCGCGCCGGTAAAATATCGCAATCACGCAATCGCCGTCATCGACCGGATCGACGAGACACTCGAACGCTGGCTGCTTGCGCAAATGCTCACCATGTTCGCCGTCTTTGCCGTAACCTGGATCGGGCTTGCGATCATCGGTATCCCGAACTCGTTCATCCTGGGCATCCAGGCGGGACTGCTTGCCTTCATTCCGACGCTTGGTGCGTTGATTGCCGGATTGATCGTCGTGCTGGCGAGCCTTGCTTCCGGCTGGATCGCGGCGGCCAGCGCCCTTGCCCTGTTCCTTGGCGTCCACGCCCTTGAAAGCTACGTGCTGACACCGATCATCCAACGACAGGCCCTCGACATCCCGCCGGCGACGCTGTTCGCGTTCCAGATTCTGCTTGGCGTCGTGTTCGGCATCTGGGGACTGGCTCTTGCGCTGCCCCTGATCGCGATTGCCAAGGTCGCCATCGACTATTGCAAGGAGCACGACGAGGCGGCAGTGGCTGCCTAAGCAGCCGAGGTGACAACCTTCCTGGTGTGCTCGACCTCGGGCGGGGCTGCGAAATACTGCCCGACCAGGGCGCGCCACGCCGTAAAATTCTCCGAACCGCGAAAATCGACGGTGTGGTTTTCCAGCGTCTCCCACTTGACCATCAGCCGGTAGCGTTGCGGCTTCTCGATCGAGCGATGCAGCTCAAAACCGTGAAAGCCTTTTGAACGGCCGAACACGGCGCGAGCTTTCGCAACGGCTGCTTCAAAGTCCTTCTCGCTGCCAGGCTTGATTTCGATCTGCGCGATTTCGATGACCATGGCGACCTCCCGTGTCGTAACCAGTGCTTTTACCGGTGCGATGGGAGCTTGAGAAGCGCGGAAGCTTGAGAGCAGCAATTCCCTGCCTGCATCGGCGGACATCCGACCGAGCCGTAAGAGCAGAACACGCAGCAATCGCCGGGCTTGGGCTTCAATCTTTCGCCGCATCCCTTGCAGTCGTAGAAGAACTGGCAGGCATCGACCGGCATCGTCTCGACGGCGCGGTAGTCGCAATGCGGACAGGTCAGGGTCGATTGAAATTGCATGAGCCATAAATGGCCATGACACGGACCCGAAGCCAAGTCACATGTGAGGGCTCAGTGCCAGAGCCCGATTGCCAGGCTTGCCAGGAGCGCGCAGCCGCACAACGTCACCATCGGCCAAACGCCGCCGTGGGGGCGGCCGTAACGGCCCTGCGCACGGCGCTGGCTGATCAGGGCTGTCTCGTACTCGTCCGCGGTCGAGAACAGGCACGCAAAGCCACCGCGGGCGGACACCTCATCCGCTTCTAGCGCTATCAGGGCGGCCTGCGCACCGCGACTGCGGGATCTGTTCATAGATCGAATCTTAGGGTCGGAATGGTAAATGGCAGGTTAGCCCGGAGAGCTTATGCGGCAGCCGACTGCGTCCGCGTGGACGGCGAGAGAGCTGCGCTCTTGCGCCGAACGGTTTCCAACGACAGCGGCAATTCCTCCGCCGCCTCGACGCGGTTACGTCCGGAGCGCTTGGCCTGGTAGAGCGCGGTATCGGCGGCCGCCAGCAGGACCTCGAGCTCGGTGCCGGCGGGCCCGCCGGCCACGCCGATCGAGACCGTCGTGTCGACCGGACCATCCTCAACCACGATGCCGGAAGCCTGGAAGGCCTCGCGTACCCTTTCGGCGGCGACCACGCCCTCATCCAGCGGACACGGCAGCAAAGCCGCGAACTCCTCGCCGCCGATCCGGCCTGAAAGATCGCTGATCCGCAAATTGCTGACCACGACGGTCGAGAACAGCTTCAGCACCTCGTCGCCCGCGGGATGGCCGAAGCGATCGTTGATCGATTTGAAATGGTCGATGTCGCAGATCATCACCGAGACCGGGCGACCTGCCTTGGCCTCGCGCTCGATGACGCGGGCGGATGCCTCGGCAAAACCGCGGCGGTTGAACAGGCCGGTCAAGGGATCCGTCGACGCGGCGTTGCGGTGCGCCATGACGGTGCGCTCCGACACCAGCATGAAGATCACAAAGACGGTGCCGACCGCATAAAGCACGAGTTCGATCGAGAATACGGTGACCCAGACGCTGGCGCCCCATTTGACATCGGCCGGGCGCAGCCAGTCGCCAAGCAGAATAGGCAGCATCAGCACAAAGCCGTGCAGCGCCGGCACCGTGAGCGCGGGCCAGCGCTGCTGCAGCGTCCGCCGGCGCTCCGACCACAATTCCGATGCAGTCAGGGCCGCGTAGGTCGCAACGATGCCCGCGCCGATGGTCATGCGCAGCGCCTGGGCATGTGGATCAATCGTCATGACGGTCGCAATCCAGGCGAGCGCGCCCAGCACCAGTCCCGACAGGTTCGCCTTGCGGCCGTGGAACACGCGCGACGCATTCCAGACCATGCCGCAGGCGACGAAGCCGACGCAGTTGAGCGCGAGCGACAAGATCTCGCCAAGCCTGTTGAACTCGCCGAGTTTGTCGGCCGCGAGCGTCCACAGCGCCACCGACGCAGCACCCAGCAGATAGGCCGTGCCCCACCAGTTCAGGGCGGAGTTCTTTTCCTGGTTGCCGAAAAACAGCAACATGGCCCCGAGCATGGCTGCAACCATGGTGGCCAGGAAATAGAGCGTGATGCTGTCGAGCGACATGATGTCACCAACATCCGTTAAATGCAGCGAATTCGACCTTCCCACGCACAAATTCGCCAAGGACCAGGTTGCACCTTAGGATACCCCCGTTCGAAATCCGTTTGTGCTCACGCGCAAGTTTTCGCGAAAAACTGCGTCAACTTCTCCTTAATGCGCGTCAACAAAAAAGGGCGCCACCGGCGCCCTTTCGATCATCGTTGAATGCCGGCTTGCGGCAAATTTGAACGAAGCCATTAACGCTTCGAGAACTGGAACGACTTGCGCGCTTTCGCACGACCGTATTTCTTGCGCTCCACGGTTCGGGAGTCGCGGGTGAGGAAGCCGCCCTTCTTGAGGACGCCGCGCAGTTCGGGCTCGAAATTGGTCAAAGCCTTCGAAATGCCGTGACGGACGGCACCGGCCTGGCCCGATAGGCCGCCGCCCGCAACCGTGCAGATCACGTCGTATTGACCGGCGCGGGCCGCAGCCACCAGCGGTTGCTGAATCATCATGCGCAGCACCGGGCGGGCGAAGTAAGTCTCGACCTCGCGGGTGTTGACCACGATCTTGCCGGCACCCGGTTTGATCCAGACACGGGCGACGGCGTCCTTGCGTTTGCCGGTGGCATAAGCGCGGCCGAGCTTGTCGACCTTCTTGACGTATTTCGGCGCCTCGGGGACGGCCGGCTTCAGCTGCGAGAGCTGATCGAGAGACTGCATGCTTTCGGCCATGTTATGCGGCCCTCATGTTCTTGCGGTTCATCTTGGCGATATCGATCTTTTCCGGATTCTGCGCCTCATGCGGATGCTCGGCGCCGGGATAGACCCGCAGATTTCCCATCTGCATGCGGCCGAGCGGACCGCGCGGGATCATGCGCTCGATCGCCTTCTCGACCACGCGCTCCGGGAAACGTCCCTCGAGGATCTGGCGCGCCGTGCGCTCCTTGACGTGGCCGACATAGCCGGTGTGCTTGTAATAGACCTTCTGCTCGCGCTTGCGGCCGGTGAGGACCGCATGCGCCGCGTTGATGATGATGACGTTGTCGCCGCAATCGACATGCGGCGTGTAGGTCGGGAGGTGCTTGCCGCGCAGCCGCATGGCGACAAGCGAAGCAAGCCGACCGACCACCAGGCCCTTGGCGTCGATCAAGACCCACTTCTTGTTCACCTCGGCAGGCTTCGCCGAAAAGGTTTTCATGTGAGTGATCCCAGGAAAAGGAAACGGCGCGCGAAAGGCGCGCCGGACTGCGCGGGTTTCTAGAGACAGAGGCGCCACGCGTCAACGCCTCGTGCAAAATTATAATTCAATAAAAACAATAGCTTAAAAATATGGTGCAATGATACCGTAGGAAACCTCACGTGTTTGGAATGGAATAGGTTACGGTGGCATGGGCAATCGGATCCGGCGACCTTCCCGACAGCAGATCGATTTCGCCGACCGCAAGGCGCTTGCCGAGCTTCATCAGCCGTGCCGACGCCAGCACATCGTGTCCGGGCTCGCCCTTGCGCAGGAAATTGATATTGAGGCTGGTCGTAACCGCAAGGGCAACAGGGCCGATCGCCGACAGCAGCACCACATACATGGCGCAATCGGCGAGCCCCATCAGCGTCGGCCCCGACACGGTACCGCCCGGACGCAGCATCTTGTCGCTGTAGCACTGCCGCAGCAGGCAGGTCTCGCCATCGGCGCTTTCAATGGTGATTTCACCCGAGCCGAATGTCTGCGGAAACTCGTGGCGCAGGAACCCGGTCAGCTCCGCCACGCTCATTTTCGCCGGTGCCATGCTGTCCCAGCCCTCGCTTCGCGCTTCCAGTTACATTAAATTACGCCCGTCACCCTACGGAGTCTGCGCCATGCCTAGCCAAGCAGCCCGCATCGCGCAACATGCGGTCTCGATTCTGCAGCGCGAAATGCAAGGCAGCGTCGCCGTGCTCACGCTTAACCGGCCCGAAGCGCGCAACTGCCTTTCCGAGGAAATGATCGCGCTCCTGCATGGCTCGCTCAAGGAGATCGAGGTGGACAAGAGCGTGCGCGCCGTAGTGATCGCGGCGAACGGCAGTGCCTTTTGCTCAGGTCATGACCTGAGGCAGATGACGGCGCATCGCAACGATCCTGATCGCGGCCGCGCCTATTTCCAGCAGATTCTCAATTCGTGCAGCGCCATGATGCAGGCGATTGTACATTTGCCGCAGCCGGTGATCGCGGCGGTGCAAGGCATCGCCACAGCCGCCGGCTGCCAGCTGGTCGCAAGCTGCGACCTTGCCGTCGCCTCCGAAGCCGCGAGCTTTGCCACGCCCGGGGTTCACATCGGCCTGTTTTGTTCAACGCCGATGGTGGCGCTGTCGCGCAATCTGTCGCGCAAGCATGCAATGGACATGCTTTTGACCGGTGATCCGATCCCAGCTCGCCGCGCGCAGGAGATCGGGCTCGTCAACCGTGTCGTTGCAGCCGGCTCCGAACGCGACGCCGCGATTGCATTGGCGCGGCAGATAGCCTCGAAATCCGCGCATACGCTGAAAGTCGGCAAAACCGCGTTCTATCGTCAGGCCGAAATGAATCTCGCCAACGCCTATGACTATGCGGCAGGCGTGATGACCGAGAATATGCTGGCCCGCGACGCCGAGGAAGGCATAAGTGCCTTTTTCGAAAAGCGCGAACCGAAATGGCGAGATGAATAGTCGCGTCGAGGACAATGCAAGAGAAATGAATCACGACGCCTATTCCGACGACTACATCCGCGGCATCCTCAACGGTGTGAAATCGATTGCGATGGTCGGCGCGTCTCCCGTCGACGTCCGCCCGAGCTATTTCGCGTTCAAATATCTGGCGCAGCGCGGCTACGACATGATTCCCGTCAATCCCGGCCACGTCGGAAAGAGCCTGCTTGGCCGCCCCTTCGTCGGCTCGCTCGCGGAGATCGGCCGTCCTGTCGACATGGTCGAGATCTTCAGACGTACCGAGCAGCTGATGCCGGTGGTCGAGGAGGCGCTGAAGATCGATCCGCCGCCGAAGGTGATCTGGATGCAACTCGGCGGACGCGATGATGCGGCTGCGGAAAAGGCGGAAGCGGCCGGAATCAAGGTGGTGATGAACCGCTGCCCCAAGATCGAATATGCGCGACTGTCCTCCGAGATTTCCTGGATGGGGGTCAATTCGCGCACCATCTCGTCCAAGCGCGCGCCGATCCCAACGCAAGGCATGCGGCTGTCGCTCAATCGCATGAGCGTCAGCGGTGGCGCGACCGCGGCCTCCGACCGCGCCGCGAAAAACAAGAACGAAGCTTCCTGACGCAATTGCAAAACGATTGTTTCGAGGCCGCAGCCTCGCCAAGCACGATCGTTGCAAAGACGCTGCCGCGCGGCGACCCGCCTTGACGGCAGGCGCGGCACCGATCAGCATGCCGCGCTTTTTCAAGTGATAGCAAAAAGAACAGGACGCAAGGTAATGACCGATCGTGTTCCCGGATTTTCGACGCTCGCCGTGCATGCCGGCGCGCAGCCAGATCCCACCACCGGCGCGCGCGTGACACCGATCTACCAGACCACGTCATTCGTGTTCAACGATGCCGACCATGCAGCATCGCTGTTCGGGCTGCAGGCGTTCGGCAACATCTATACCCGCATCGGCAATCCGACCAACGCGGTGCTGGAGGAGCGCGTCGCGGCGCTCGAGGGCGGCACCGCGGCCCTTGCGGTCGCCTCCGGCCACGCCGCGCAGGTCATCGTGCTGCAGCAACTGTTGAAGCCGGGCGACGAGTTCGTCGCGGCGCGAAAACTTTATGGCGGATCGATCAACCAGTTCACCCACGCCTTCAAGAGCTTTGGCTGGAACGTGGCCTGGGCCGACACCGACGACATCGCAAGCTTCGAGGCCGCGGTGACCCCGCGCACGAAGGCGGTGTTCATCGAATCGATCGCCAATCCCGGCGGCACCATTACCGATATCGAGGCGGTCGCGGCGGTCGCGCGCAAGGCCGGCGTGCCGCTGATCGTCGACAACACGCTGGCGACGCCCTATCTGATCAAGCCGATCGACCACGGCGCCGACATCGTCGTGCACTCGCTGACGAAGTTTCTTGGCGGGCACGGCAATTCGCTCGGCGGCATCATCGTCGATGCCGGCACCTTCGATTGGGCCAAGGACAACAAATATCCGATGCTGAGCGAGCCGCGGCCGGAATATCACGGCATCAGGATCCAGGAGACGTTTGGCAATTTCGCCTTCGCAATCGCCTGCCGCGTGCTGGGCTTGCGCGATCTCGGCCCGGCGCTGTCGCCGTTCAATGCATTCCTGATCCTGACCGGCATCGAGACGTTGCCCTTGCGGATGCAAAAGCACTGCGACAACGCCAGGGCGATTGCAGAGTATCTTGCAGGCCATTCAGCCGTCGCGTCCGTGAGCTACGCAGGACTTCCCGGCGACAAGTACAACAACCTCGCTCGCAAATATGCGCCGCGCGGCGCGGGCGCGGTGTTCACCTTCTCGCTGAAGGGCGGTTACCAGGCCGGCGTGAACCTGGTGTCGAACCTGAACCTGTTCTCGCATCTGGCCAATGTCGGCGACACGCGATCGCTGGTGATCCACCCCGCCTCCACCACGCACAGCCAGCTCGACGACGCTGCCAAGGTGAAGGCCGGCGCGGGTCCGGACATCGTGCGGCTGTCGATCGGGATCGAGGACAGGGACGATCTGATCGCCGACCTGGAACAGGCGCTGGCTGCATAAGCTTCTTGTTAACCATTCGTGCGGCAAAGCGTGGTATCGATGGGCTCCCACGAACTGGAGCGCGCCGATGCTGCGCAGAGCCACGCTGATCCTGCTCTCAATCGCCCTGACCGGCCCCGCCTTCGGCGCCGATCAGGTGGTCCCCTCTTCCAAGCGCGTCGCGCGTCCGAACCTGCCGGCGGGCCTGCCGCGGCCGCACTACAATTACAAGACCACCGTCGTTTACGGCAAAGCACCTCCGCCACCGGTCTATGTCGAGCCCGAGCCGGAACCCCTGATCTCGTCGTTCGTCTGGACCACGCCGCTGCTGCCGGGTTCATACACCCTGCCCGGCTACTACGGGCGGCCGTTCGACTACTACTACCAGGGCGCCTATTACGGCGGCGAATATGGCAACGGCTATCAGACCTATTTCGTTCGCATGCCCTATGTCTGCGGCGTGATCGGCTATTGCTAGCCAACCTGGCCGACGGACGTCGCGAGATCCCGTGACACCAGTCCCGCTTGTCTCCCAGAGATACGCTCGACCTGCAACACCGCCAGCGTCAAGACGGCGATCGCAACAGCCTGATGCGAGAGCGCGAGCGCGATCGGCACCTGGTTGAGCAGCGTCAGAATGCCGAGCACGCTTTGCAGCGTCACGGCGACAAGCAGCCAGAGCGCGCCACGCGCTGCATCGCCGGCACGCGAAGCTGCAGCATCGAATGCGTGAAAGGCAGCCAGCCCAAACAGCAGGTAGGCCGTCATCCGGTGCTCGAACTGCACCGTGAGGGTGTTTTCGAAGAGATTGCGCCACCAGGGCTGCTCGAACCACAATCGCGCGCCCGCGGGAATGAAGCCGCCATCGATGTCGGGCCAGGTGTTGTAGATGAGGCCGGCGCGCAGGCCGGCAACCAGCGCACCCAGATAGAGCTGGACGAAAGTCAGAACCAGGAACGCAAGGCTCGTCAGCCTTAGCCGCGCAGAAACGGCAAGTGGCGGCCGTTCATCGAGCCGCCGCAAGGTCCAGACGATCGCGGCAAAGATCAGCAGCGCCAGCACGAGATGCGTGGCGAGCCTGTATTGCGAGACCTCCACCCGTTCGGAGAGGCCTGAGGCCACCATCCACCAGCCGACCGCGCCTTGCAGCGCGCCGAGGCCGAAGATCAGCCACAGCCTCCGCTTCAGCTCGCCGCTAATCGTTCCTCGCCAGAGAAAAAAGAGAAACGGCAGCAGATAGACAGCGCCAATGGCGCGGCCGAGAAGCCTGTGGCTCCACTCCCACCAGAAGATCGTCTTGAACTCCGACAGTGTCATGCCGGCATTGAGCTTCTCATATTGCGGGATCTGCTTGTAGGCCGCGAAGGCCTGCTCCCATTGCACCTGATCGAACGGCGGCAGCGCACCGGTAACCGGCTTCCATTCGACGATCGACAGGCCGGATTCGGTCAGTCGCGTCGCTCCTCCGACCAGCACCATGACTGCAATCAGCGCCGCGACGGCAAACAGCCAGACGCGGACAGCGCGCTGCGAAGGGGCTTGCCTGGTCGGAACAGCGCTCATCCTAACTATCGCTTGAACCAATTTTGGCGCCCCTTATAGTCCGCCTCGCCCGGCGCGCAAGCCGCCCATTTCACGAATTTCCAGCATGACCATCCGCACTCGCAAATTCTTCGGAGCCATCGCTTTGCTTGTGCTGGCTGCGGTGTGGTCGCTGATGGGCATGGCGGCGGCGCAAATGCCTGCGATCGCGAGCTCCGGCCTGTTGCAGGCGGTATTCTATGTGGTGGTTGGACTCGGCTGGGTGTTGCCGGCGATGCCGATCGTGAGCTGGATGTCGCGCCCGGACGCCAGCAAGATCCGCTAGATCGGCGGCTTGCTCGGCGTCGGCTTCACCGGGGCAAACATCGCGCCCGACAGCAGCACGCGCATGGCGCGCAGCGAGCGCAAGCGGCCGTCCCAGGACACGCGCGGCAGCGCGCGCAGATTGGTGCGTCCCTCGATGTGGACGATGCCGGGGATTGCGGATACCGCGCTGTGAAATCCCAATTCCTCCGCCATCACCACATGGGCGCGCCGGAACGAGGCCCGGTCGCCGAACGGATAGGCGAAATGCAGGAGCTCGCGCTGCAGCGCCGTTTCCGCCACCGCGCGGCCCATGGTCATCTCGCGCTGGGCATCCGTATCCTTCAGGCTCGACAGCGCGGGATAGTTCACCGTTGCGCAGCCTATTGTGACCAGCGGATCGGCAGCGAGTTTCGCCAGATCGCTCCAGTCCATCGACGCCTCGCGCGAAAGTTTTGCGAGGTCGACGGAATAGCGCCTGCAGAGGTCAGTGATCACCGCCGTCAGGTCGGAGGGCGCAAGTTGGCGTAACCAGCGCGAGAGGAACTCGAACACGTCCAACTTCTCGGTCACTGTCCTGACCGAAAAGTGACGCTCGTTGCCGTCGATCATGAGACCGACGCGGCCTTCTTTCTCAATGATCTGCTCCAGCGCCAGCCACCACGCCTGTCCGACGCCGTCGGGAAAGGCGGTCGGCACATAGACCGTAGAGGGCACGTGGTGCCGCACGAGGATCGGATAGGCGAAGGCGACAAAATCCTTATAGCAGCCGTCGAAGGTCAGGCAGACGAAGCGCCGCCGCTGCGGCAAGACCACCGCCCGACGGCAAACCTCATCCATCGAGACGATGTCGTAGCGCCAGCGCTTGAGGGCACGGATGGTGCGGTCGAGGAATTTTGGCGCGATCTCGCTTGCTTTTAGCGGCTGAAACGCGTCCGCACGCCGCGGCCGTACACGCTCGAACCTGAGGATCACGCCGGCACCGCCGACCTCGCGGCTCTGCCAAAACCCCTTGCCACGGAAATAGGCGAGTTCGAGCTTGAGGCCCGTGAGGAAGCTACTGTCAGATGGCACTCGAACGTCCCCTTCCCGCGCCGCCCACGCGGTATAGTCATTACCCTTTGTTGACACTTCTTTGCAAAGGTCGCCGAGGTCGGAACAATCTAAATTTTTCCTTTCAAAACAGGTTTTTGCGATGACCATGGCGGCCGCGATCGAAAGCCGGAGGGCTGAAGCGCCAGCTTGGTCGAAAGCAAGCCGTATCGCGCATATCGACGTCGTCACCGATCTCGCCGCAGCCGAGCCGATCTGGCGCGCCCTCGAAGGTGGAACCGGCACCTTTACGCCCTACCAGCGCTTCGATTTCCTCGCCGCCTGGCAACGTCAGGTTGGCGAGCGGCGCGACATCTCGCCCTTCATCGTGATCGGATTCGACGCCGAGCGGCGACCACTGTTCCTGCTGCCGCTCGCGATCTGGCACCGGCGAGGTGTTCGCGTCGCCGCCTTCATGGGCGACAAGCATACGACGTTCAACATGGGGCTCTGGGACAAGGCGTTCGCGAGCGAGGCCAACGCCGCCGATCTCGCAACGCTGCTCTCGAGCTTGAGCCAGCGCGCCGATATCGACATGCTGGATTTGAGGCAGCAACCCGCACGCTGGCACGATCTGAAAAACCCCTTTGCGTTGATCAGGCATCAGCCGTCGGTCAACAGCTGCCCGGCCCTGACAATCGTCCCGGGCGCCGGGCCTGCGCAGATCAGCGACTCGTTGCGTCGGCGGTTGAAGGGCAAGGAGCGCAAGCTCGAAAAGCTTCCGGGCTATCGCTATCGACTTGCCAGAACGGATGAAGAGATCGTGCGGTTGCTCGACTGGTTCTTCCATACCAAGCCGCTGCGGATGGCGGAACAGAGGCTGCCCAACGTGTTCGGCGAGCCTGGGGTAGAGGATTTTCTACGCGAAGCCTGCAGCGCAAGGCTGCCGGGCGGCAGCCGCGCCATCGACATTCACGCCCTCGAATGCGACGACGAAGTGATCGCGCTGTTTGCCGGCGTCGCCGACGGCGAACGGTTTTCGATGATGTTCAACACCTACACCATGTCCGCCCATTCGCGCTACAGCCCGGGCCTGATCCTGATCCGCAACATCATCGATTATTATGTCGCACAGGGCTTTCGCGCGCTCGACCTCGGCATCGGATCCGACGACTACAAACGTTTCTTCTGCAAGGGCGATGAGCCGATCTTCGACTGTTTCGTCCCGCTCTCCGGGCGAGGCAAGCTTGTCTGTGTCGCAATGTCCATGCTCAATCGCATCAAGCGCCTCGTGAAGCAGAACCAGGCGCTATTGGGCCTCGCGCAGCGGCTCCGCGGCGCCCTTCATTGAGGCACTTGCTCAAGAATCCGCCAGCATCGATCATGCACGTTAACGCCGATCGCGCTCCGGCATAGGCAAGACACCGTATTTCTCCTTCGCGTGAGCCGTCCGACAGTCGACGCCACAATAGCGCGCAGGTTTGCCGGCAACATTCCGAACAGGCCGGGCGATGAGTGCGCTCTACATGCACGTTCCACAGGAGAGAGACAAATGTGCGCGGGTGACGACAAGAACTGTCCGGACTTCGAACTGCACCATAGCAAGTTCAGGGAAACGCTCGATCGGGAACGCCGCTCGTTCCTGCGATCGAGCTTCGCGGCAGCCGGCGGCGCGGCGGCGATGACTGCCGGCGGCATCTCACTCGTCACGCCACAGATGGCGGCCGCTGCCGAGAAGAACCAGCCAGCCAAGCGATCCTACCATCATCTCCCCGCCAATGCCGACACCGTGCATTGGGGCTATTTCAGCAAGAAGCTGAAGCCGCAGGTCGAGATCGATTCCGGTGATTTCATTACCATCGAAGCATTGACCCATCATGCCAATGACGATGCCGAGCGCATGGTAAAGGGCGATCCCGGCGCCGAAAGCGTGTTCCTGTGGACCAAGGAGAAGAAGGGCGTCAACCGGCGCGGCGCCGGACCGATGGATGCCTCGCTGTTTGGGCGTGGCGCGGGCGAAGGCCTCGGCGTTC
>Ga0335079_10004095_pt1 | contig 16777 bp, 13 predicted proteins | sample Lox_Sample_33_FD_206719 | JGI IMG/M metagenome (GOLD analysis project Ga0335079, IMG submission 206719) | Soil microbial communities from Loxahatchee National Wildlife Refuge, Florida, United States - Lox_Sample_3.3 | ecosystem: Environmental > Terrestrial > Soil > Wetlands | place: USA... | reverse complement strand
ACGCGGTGACGATCAGCGGCTTTACGATTCCCGCGCTGGCGACCCGTCGCGTCAATACCGAAGTGGAGCTCGAATCCGGCCAGACCTTCATCATCGGCGGCCTGCTCGATAATCGCACCACCGAAAACTTGAACAAGATTCCGGGGCTGGGAGACATTCCGCTATTTGGAAAGCTCTTTCAGTCAAAGACCACGCTGAAGAGCAACAGCGAACTGCTGGTCATGATCACGCCCGAGATCGTGCGGCCCATCCCGGCCGGCCAGACGGTTCCCGCATTGAATTATCCGACCAAGTTCCTCGCACCCAACAGCAAGGTCGAACTGCGGCAGCCCGGGATCTCGACCACCGGCCCGGTGCCCATCCAGCCGCCTTCCGATTCCATCCCGATCGAACAGTTGGTCGACCAGCAGAAGCAAGGACAGGCCCCGGCGGCGCCCAATATGCCGATTCAGTTCGTGCCGGTGCCGGTCCCGACGGCGCCGCCCCAGGTCAACCCGGGGCTGAACCCGCCGGCGGCCCCCAGCTCGGGAGGTAAGTAACCTCGAACTGCCATGTACCCGCTCACGATCGGATTGGCCATTGAACACCGCGAGCTTTTGGAGCAGGCGCAAGCCTGCCTCGCGGGTCTGCCATTCCGCGTCATCGTCGAGCATCAGGACATCGCTGACCTAAGCTCGTTCATCGACCGCCTCGAGCGGATGCGCCCTGACGTGGTGCTGGTCGACATCAGCACCTGGAAGGACCCGCTCGAAGGCTTGGTCGCCCAAATCCGCAACGCCGTCGGCGATCCCATGATCATCGCGTTGCACGTGACCGCTGACGCCGACACCATCCTTGCCTCGCTCCGCGCGGGCATCAACGAGTTTCTTTACCCGCCGCTACAGGATCCGCTTCGGAAAGCCCTCGAAAAACGGTCCCTCGATCGCACCCGCCGCCCCGGTGCCACCAAGGGCGCTGGCAAAAGCTACGGTTTCCTTTCGGCAAAAGGCGGCTGCGGCGCCACCACCCTGGTCTGCCATGTCGCGGCCGAGCTCGGCCGCCAGAACCAAAAAGTCCTGCTGATGGATCTCGATCTCGACGCCGGCCTGATCGGGTTCATCACCAAAACCAAGTCTGTCTATTCGATTGTCGACGCCGTCAACAACCTCCACCGCCTCGACATTCATTACTGGAAAGCTCTGGTCTCGAACGGAATCCCGGGCGTGGAGATCGTCGCGTCGCCTCTGGCGATGGGTACCAAGCAGCAATTGAAGGACGAGCAGATCCGGCACGTGCTCGGCTTCGCCCGCCCGCACTACGACTGGACCTTGGTCGATCTCGGGCGCAGTTTGAGCCGCACTGCCATGGCCGCTCTCGAGGAAATCGACGAAGCCTGCCTCGTGACGACGCTCGAAGTGCCGGCGCTTCACCAGTCCAAACAGATCATTCAGACGTTGCTCGACGGCGGATTCGGCAAGCATCGCCTCAAGCTCATCCTCAACCGTTCGCCCAAACGGCTCGACATCACGCCCGGCGAGCTGGAAAAGATGCTCGGCGTGCCCATTTACAGCATGGTTCCGAACGACTATCCGGAACTTTACGAGGCTTATGCCGAGGGGCGCATGCTCACGCGCAACTCCGAGCTCGGAAAAAATATCGCCAGGCTGGCCGTGAAGCTCGGCGGCCTGGAAGAAGAAACAACTAAATCGAAACGTTTTGGATTATTCGGGTGATCAAACTATGGCTGCAGGATTAGACAATATCACGCGCAGCGGCGAAGGCCGCGAAACCGGCTGGGTCAACCGCCTCTTCAATCGCGAGGGCTACACTCCGGAATACCAGGAGTTGAAGTTCACGCTCCACCGCAAGCTCCTTGACCGGATCAACCTCGAAGCTCTCTCCTCGATGGCCGGCGAGCGCGTCCGCGCGGAAATTCGCGCCGCCGTCGCCAAGCTGGTGGAAGAAGAGAAGACTCCGCTCAGCCTGGTTGAAAAGGACCGGGTCATCGAGGAAATTCTGGATGAAGTGTTCGGCCTCGGTCCCCTGGAGCCTCTGCTGCAGGACCCGACCGTGTCCGATATCCTCGTGACCACGCCCCATCTCGTGTACGTCGAGCGCGGCGGCAAACTCTACCGCACTCCGGTGGAGTTCAAGGATGATGCGCACCTGCTCCGCATCATTGAAAAAGTAGTCTCCCGGGTCGGGCGCCGCGTCGATGAATCGTCGCCGCTGGTGGACGCCCGCCTCCCCGATGGCTCGCGCGTCAATGCCGCCATCCCGCCGGTTGCCGTCGACGGGCCGCTGCTCTCCATCCGCCGCTTCGGCCGCCATGCCCTCAAGGGCGAAGATCTGGTCGCCAAGCTGGCCATGACCGACGGCATGCTCGAGCTCCTGAAAGCCTGCGTCAAATGCCGCCTCAACGTCCTGATCTGCGGCGGAACCGGCGCCGGTAAAACCACGCTGCTCAACGCCCTCTCTTCCTACATCCCGGAAGATGAGCGCATCGTCACCATAGAAGATGCCGCCGAACTTCGCCTGCAGCAGACCCACGTCGCCCGAATGGAAACCCGGCCGGCCAACGTCGAAGGGACCGGCGCCATTCACATCCGCAATCTCGTCATCAACGCCCTCCGTATGCGCCCCGACCGCATCATCGTCGGTGAGGTCCGTTCCGAAGAGGCCTTGGATATGTTGCAGGCCATGAATACGGGTCATGATGGATCGCTCACCACGATTCACGCCAACAACCCGCGCGACGGCCTGGGCCGTCTCGAAGTGATGGTCGGCATGGCCAACTCCAATATGGGCGTCCGCTCCATCCGCCAACAGATCGCTTCCGCCGTGAACCTGTTCATCCAGGTCTCTCGTTTCAGCGATGGTACGCGCCGCGTCACCCACATCACCGAAGTGGTCGGCATGGAGCAGGACATCATCACCCTCCAGGACATCTTCCTGTTCGAAAAAACGGGCATCACTGAAAACGGAATAGTTCTCGGCCGGTTCCGCGCTACCGGGATCCGGCCCAAGTTTTACGAACGCCTGCGGGCCTCCGGCGTTACCCTCGCCCCGCAGATGTTCCAGACCGTCGTGGAGATCAACTAAATGCCGGTCGGTGTAATCGTCAGTTTTGTCATCGTCTTCGCGCTTGTGCTGCTGGCGGTCAGCGTTGGCACCAAGTTCGTCGACGCGCGCCGCAAAAGGCAGATGGCCGATCTGCTGGAGACCGCTTCCGGAGAATCCGCCGTCAGCGTCGCCACGCTGCTCAAGGAGCTCGATCCGGAGCGGCCGACTGGCTTCAAGGCGCTGCTGCACTCATTCCAGTTCTCCCGGCACGCGCAGACGCAGCTCCAGCAGGCCGGCCTGAATTGGTCTGCCGCGCGCTTGCTGATCGCGATGGGGCTTGCGGCCATACCGGGCCTGGGCCTGGGCTCGCTGCTTCCCATCCTGTTGAATGGCCCGACTACTGCCATCGTGCTCGGTGTGGTTGGCGCGGCTGCCCCTTACATGTTCGTCCGGCATAAGCGCAAGAAGCGGCTCGACCGTTTCGAGGAGCAGTTTCCCGATGCCCTCGACTTCCTCTCGCGCTCCATGCGTGCCGGTCACGCCTTCACCATCAGTCTCGAAATGTTGGGCGAAGAGCTCCCCGACCCCCTGGGTCAGGAGTTCCGCGCGCTCTTCAATGAGCAGAACCTCGGTGCGCCGCTCGACCTGGCCCTCCGCAACTTCACCGAACGCGTGCCGTTGCTCGACGCTCGCTTCTTTACTTCCTCGGTCCTGCTGCAGCGCCAAACCGGCGGCAACTTGAGCGAAATTCTGACCCGGCTCTCTTACGTGATTCGCGAGCGCTTCCGTCTCAAAGGGCAAGTCAAAGCTGCCAGCGCTCACGGCCGCCTGACCGCTACCATTCTGACCGTGCTGCCCGTCGCCACCATGATGGGACTGCTGGTGGTTGCGCCGGGATACCTGCAGGGGATGGCCGAAGATTCCGACGGCAAGTGGTTGATCGGCGGCGCCATCTTCGCCCAAATCCTCGGCAATTTCTTCATCAAGAAGATCATCAACATCAAGGTGTGATATGGATCATCCGATATTACTTGCGCTGTGCGCCTTCTCGATGATGATGGTCGGCCTGACCTGGGTCTGCTATCGCGTCGTTTATAAGCCCGGCAAGTTCCTCAAACAGCTCGGCTCCCCCAACGTCGGCGTGGCGCAAGACCAGGTCGTCGACACCAGCGTCGAACCCGAAGCCAGCACCATCGTCACCGTCCTGCGCCAGATTGGTTCGCGCGTTCCTTCATCGGAAACCGACATCACCACGTTACGCGGCGAGCTGATTCGAGGAGGCTTCCGCTCCGAAAACGCCGTCGCCGTCTTCTTTGGCCTGCGCATCCTGTCCACCCTATTCATGCTGATCCTCAGCTTGGCTATGGAAACTCGTATGCCGGGTGACAATCCCGTCCTCAAGGTCGCCGTGATCGTGTCAGGTTGCGCGGCCGGCTGGATCCTACCCAAGTTCTTTCTTGAAAAGAAAATCGCCAAACGCCAGGAGATCATCCGCCTCTCGCTTCCCGACGCGCTCGACCTGATGGTCGTCTCCGTCGAAGCGGGCTTGGGCCTCGACCAGGCCATTCAGCACGTCGCCCGTGAGCTCCAGCTCAGCCATCCCGAGCTCAGCGAAGAAATGTCGCTCGTCACTCTCGAAATGCGCGCCGGCAAGCGCCGCTCCGAAGCGCTGCGCAATTTCGCCGAACGCACCGGCGAGCCCGAAGTCCGCAAGCTCATGGCCATCCTGATTCAGAACGATCGCTTCGGCACCAGCATGGGCGAGTCGCTCCGCAACCATTCCGATTTCATGCGCACCCAGCGCCGCCAGCAGGCCGAGGAGCGCGCCGGCAAGGTCGGCGTCAAGCTGGTCTTCCCGATCTTCTTTTTCATTCTGCCCTCCATGCTGATCGTCGCAGCGGGTCCGGGCCTTCTGCAGATCTTCAAGTTCTTGTTCCCGATGATGAGGCAAATCCATTAATCCACTGGGAGTCTGACAAATGAATAACACCATCGTCCAGAGTTTGATTTGGTTGTCTGCCGGCGGGCTGCTGTTCCTGTTCATGCGCCGTCGCCGCGGCCGCCGCACGTCGCAGCATCGGTAGAAATCGGGAAGGCGAATTATGGAACTCGCTCTTCAGGGAGCGATCTGGCTTGGCGCCGGAGTGACGCTCGTCGTGTTGCTCTCGCGCCGCCGGAAACGCCGTGTTACCCGCTAGCGATCTGACCGCTCGCCAGAATCCGGATGGCGGCTGGCCGTATACCCGGGGTGTGTCCTGGACCGAGCCGACCGCCTACGCCGTGCTCGCGTTGCTGGATGCCGGTGCGAGCGAGCCCGTCCGCCGCGGCCTTGCGTGGCTCCGCGCCGCTCAGCGCCCCGACGGCGGCTGGCCTCCCCAACTCGCCGTCGACCAAAGCACCTGGGTCACCGCTCTGGTCGCGCTCATCCCGCCCGGTCACTTGGGAGACTCCGCTCATTCGCGCGCTCTCGAATGGACCATCGGCTCAACCGGCGAAGAGTCGCGCTTCGTCTTTCGCCTCCGCCAATGGATGCTCGGCGCGCTCCCGCTCGCTCCCCAAGAACCTCCGGGATGGCCATGGCTGCCGGGAAACTCTGCCTGGGTCGGCCCCACCTCTATCGCTCTACTCGCGCTTGAGAAAGAATTCCGCCGTTCGGCTCGTACCGACCTCCAACCGCGTCTCGACCAGGGACGCAGATTTCTGTTGCAGCGCATGTGCGCCGGCGGCGGATGGAATCACGGCTCGAGCAAAGCCTTAGGCTATCCCACCAGTCCGTATCCCGAGACCACTGGGCTCGCGCTGGCGGCTCTCCGGGGCGTGCGCAGCCCGCAGGTCGATCTCTCCGTCGCTTTCGCCCAGCGCGAATTAACCGGCTGCCGCTCCGCCGATGCCTGGAACTGGTTGCGTCTCGGCCTGCTGGCCCATAACCGCCTCCCCGGGCCCGTTCCGTCATTGAATTTGCCATGCCGCACCGTGCCGGACTTGGCGCTCGACCAGATCGTCCAAGCCACCATCGAGGGCCGAGATGCCATCCTCTCCTAAGGTGGGGCAGGCCTTCAGCCTGCCGGCCCGCGTTCAGCGCGTCCAGCCGCGCAATTTTACCAGGCGCGATTTCCTCACCGGCTCCGCCGCCATCTTCGCGCTCTCCGGCTGCGCCCATCCACCCGCCGCCACGCCGGCCCCCGTTTCTATCGTGCGCGCCTCCGCCTACGACCAGTCCCTCTACGACACCGTGCGCCGCCTTCTCGCCGAACACCGGCTGAACGTCCGCGGCCGCACCGTGCTGCTCAAACCCAACCTCGTGGAATTCGAGCCCGAAAGCTTCATCAACACGCACCCGCTGCTCGTGCATGCCGTCTACGAAGGCTTTCGCGCCCTCGGCGCCGCCGCCATCCGGATCGGCGAAGGACCCGGCCACCGCCGCAATACTCTCGATCTCGCCGACGCCGCCGGTTATTTCCGAATCGTGCCCCGTTTCGAAGACGTCTTTGTCGATCTCAACCTTGATGCCGTCACGCGCGTCCGCCCGGCCCGCCCGGTTTCCCGCATCGAGAAGCTCTATCTTCCCAATACCGCGCTCGGCGCGGACCTGCTCGTCTCCCTTCCCAAGATGAAGACCCATCATTGGGTCGGCGCTACGCTGTCGATGAAGAATCTATTTGGCGTCGTGCCGGGCGGTGTCTACGGCTGGCCGAAGAACGCCTTGCATTGGGCCGGCATCACGGAATCCATCATCGATTTGCACGCTGCGTTTCCCCGCCAGTTTGCTTTGGTCGACGGCATCGTCGGCATGCAAGGCAACGGTCCCATCCAAGGCACTCCCAAGCACGCCGGCCTGCTGGTAGCCGGCCGCGACGTGCGCGCCGTCGACGCCACCTGCTGCCGCCTCATGGGAATCGATCCGCTGAAGGTCGCCTATCTGCAGCCAACCGGCCCGGCCGACGCCAGCCTGCTCGCCGCCGACATCCCGCAAATCGCGGAGAAGGTCTCTTCCACCGCTACGCCATTTGCATTGATCCCCGAATTCCAATGGATTCGCCTGTCCTAGCAAGTGGCGCCGGTGATCTTGTCGCCGGCGAGCTTTTCCTCCCACGTCCTGCCCAGAACCGCCGCGGCCGGATCTGGTATGCCCTCGCCTCCCTCGCCCTCTTGCTCCCATGCTTTTGGCAGCCGCGCGTCCAGGCTGGAGATCTTTCCAGCCACCTCTATAACGCCTGGTTGGCCGGCCTAATCGAACACGGCCGCCTTCCAGGCTTGGCCATCGCCCGCCAGACCACCAACGTCTTGTTCGATCTCATCCTCAGCGCCTCGTTGCGCTGGTTCGGCCCCGAGTGGGCGCAGCGCGTGTCCGTCTCGCTCGCCGTCCTGGTCTTCGTGTGGGGAGCCTTCGCCTTCGTCTCTGCGATTTCCCGCCGCCCCGCTTGGCCGTGGTTCCCGTGCCTCGCCATGTTGGCCTACGGCTGGGTCTTCCACATGGGATTTTTCAACTTCTATCTCTCGTTTGGTTTCTGCTTTTGGGCCTTGGCCGCTCTCTCGCGGAAGAGTTGGCTGCGCCTCTTCGCCGCGCTGGCTCTCTTCACGCTCGCTTACCTCGCGCACGCCTTGCCGGTTGCCTGGAGCTTCGGTCTGATCGCCTATTCCGCCGTCGGCCGCACTCGCCTCGGCCGGAGGCGTGCCGTGCTGCTCTCAATCGGGCTCGCCGCACTCGTCATTGCACGCCTCGCCATCACGCGACTCTTACTCTATCGTTGGTCCGTGACTCAGTTATTTTCCGTCATCGGAGCCGACCAGATCTTCGTCTTCGATACCAAATACGCACTGCTTGCCGTCGCGCTGCTCTTCGTCTGGTTCGTCGCATTGAATGACCTGTTGCGAACCAGGGGTGGACGCCGCGTGGCGCGATCCATCCCGTTTCACTGGTCCGCTCTGACGGCAACCGGAATCCTCGTCATCCCGGGCAGCGTTGTGCTTCCGGATTATCATCATGCCCTGGCCTACATCGCCGAACGCATGTCGTTGGCCCTGGCCGTCTGCGTCTGTGCCGTCCTCGGCCGTATTTTTCTGCGCCCCTTCTCCCGGTATGGCTTGGCTGCCGTGACGCTCGTCTTTTTCCTCTTCCTGTTCCGCGACGAGCGCCGCTTCAATCATTTCGAAGACCGCATCGATCGCGCCGTCGCCGATCTTCCCGCCGGCCAACGCGTCGTCGCCCCCATTCTCGATCCCGATCTCCGCGCGAACCCGCTCGCCCACATGATCGACCGCGCCTGCCTCGGCCGATGCTACAGCTACGCGAACTATGAGCCGTCCACCGCGGAGTTCCGCGTCCGCACTCTTCGTCCCAATCCCTTCGCCACCGCCGAGTACGGCGACTCCTGGAAGCTACAGAACGGCGACTACACCTTCCGCGACCGCGACCTGCCCCTCTACGTTCTCCGGGTCTCCCCCTCCGGCGATATCACCGTTCGGCCCGCGACCGCCGGAACCGCTAGTGGCCCCTCACCGTGGCCTGTCCTAAGCGCCGTCCCGGCCCTCGGCCCCTGACCCCCGGCCCCTGACCCCCGGCCCCTTCAGTTTTTATAGGAAACCGTCGATAAGCCCCATTGATGGGCAGGCTCGTCGGTTTGCTCTGCTGCGCAGTCTTTTGTCACGCGGCGACGTTTGGCACCGTCGTTCCGGTGCGCGGCACCGTCTCTGATATCGCGCTCGATGAACGCCGCGGCGTCCTCTATCTCGCCGATTTCAGCGCCGGCCGTATCCAGGTGCTCCGCACCGCCGACCTGTCGTTTGCCAATCCGCTGCCGCCGCTCGCCGAGCCGGCCAGCGCGCTCGCGCTCTCGCCCGACGGCCGCTATCTCGTCGTCGGCTACTATCAGAGTTTTCCCGACAGCCCCGGTCAGCCTGGCTTCACCGTCTTCGATCTCAATAACGGAACCCAGCAGAATGTCGTGCTTCCAAGCCCGGTGCTCGCATTGGCGTTTGGCGGCGGCACGCAGGCCCTCGTGGTCACCTCGGGCCAGTTTCTCCTGCTCGACCCCGCCACCGCGCGCACCCAGGCCCTCGGCGCCAACCTGCTGGCCTGCCGATCCACGCCTGTGCCGCTCGGAAGATTTTCTCCTTCTATCACCTGGGCCTCCACCGGCGTTTCCGGCGACGGCCAAACCATCATCGTCCTGGCCAAAACCACTACCGCGCCTCCGCTCTGTACTCCGCAAACCGAGGAGCCCCCTCCCACCGACGCGTCCTCGGAGGCGCTCATCCGCTACCACGTCGGAACCACCCAGGTCGATGTTCTCAACTGGATCTTCTCTCCGCCGCTCGGCCCTCGCGCCGTCAGCGTCAACACCGATGGCACCGCTTTTCTTGCCGGCTGGGCGTTGTTCGATTCCCAGGGATACCTGCGGTCTCAATTTCCCCATACCCTCGGCGATCTCCGGCTCGGCGGCGTCGCCTTCGATTCGGCGCGCAACCTGATCTATGCGGATATCCCCGCTGTCGCCAAGGAATCGCCCGTCCTGCACGTCGTCGATACCGACAGTCTCGCCGTCCGCGAGCGCATCAACCTTCCGCAGGCAATGGCCGGCCGCTCGCTGTTCTCAAGCGATGGCCAAACCCTCTACGCGGTTTCCGATGGCGGCATCCTGGTGCTGCCGGTCGGTTCGCTGGCCGCCGCGCCGCGCGTTCTCGCCTCCCGGGAAGATCTCCTGTTCCAAGGCGGCTCCTGCAGCCCGAATTCGATGTCGCAGACACTCGACCTCGTCGATCCATCCGGCGGCAATCTCGACTTCACCCTGTCGCTCGACCATCCCGCCGGCATCCATCTTTCCGCCGCCTCGGGAACCACTCCCGCCACCGTCCAGATTGATGTCGATCCCGCCGCCTTCCACGCCGCCGGCGGCACCACCATCGTCAATCTGAACATCGCCAGCACGCGCGGTGTGAATCTTTCGCCTCCGGTGCGGTTGCTCATCAACACCGGCCAGGTCGATCAGCGCGGGCGCCTCGTGCAAGTGCCCGGCAAGATCGTAGACCTGCTGGTCGATGGCACGCGCAACCGCGTCTACCTCATCCGTCAGGATAAGAACCTGGTGCTGGTCTACGACGCCGCCAGCTTCCAGCTCATCGCATCACTGCGGACCGGGAACACCCCCGTCGGCATGGCCATGACCCTCGACCAGCGCTATCTGCTGGTCGGCAACGACAACTCGCAATTCGCCAGTGTCTTTGACCTGGAGACGCTCCAACCCTCGGCACCCATCCTGTTCCCGAACGCGTACCCGCGCACAATCGCCGCCGCCTACGGCGCGATTTGGGCCACCGTCCGCGCTACCGATCCGCAGGCGCAAGGCTTGTACCGCGTCGACTTCACGCACCGGATTGCCAGCGCGCCCGCCAGCCTCGGCGTCTACTGCAACATTCCCACCCCGAGCTATTGCACCAGCCCCGTGCCGCCGGACGCCGTGGTCGCGGCTTCGCCATACGCCCTCTCGCTTCTGTTGGCCATCCCCGATGGCACAGTGGCGTTGTGGGACAGCACCGTCAGCCGTTGGGCGGTCGCGCGCCAGGATTTCACCGCGTTCAGCGGCGCTTATGGCACGCTCGGCGAAAACTGGTTTGTGGTCGATCAGCACCTTCTGGACGCCTCGCTCTACCCGGCGCTCGATTTCCAAACCCAAACCGGCGCGTCTTCCGGAATCGCATTCGCCGGCACATTCGGGCTCCGCACCACGGCCGCCTCAACCGGTGCCGGAATTGTCGAGCGCATCGATCTGGCCAATTTCGAAACCTATCACGCCACCCCAACCTTCGAGGCGCCCATTACCGCTGCCACGCTCTCGACACCTTCCATCGGCCAAATCGGCCAGACCATTCTGCCGTTCACCCGCAGCCTCGCGCTCTTACCGGATCAAAGTTCGGTGCTGATTCTTGGCCCCTCCGGCCTCACCGTCGTTCCGTTGAATTTCGATGCCGCCGTTTCCATCCCCATGATCGCCGGGGTGACAAATGCCGCCGATGGAGGACCCGCCGCCGCGGGTGGCTTGATTTCCATCTCGGGAATGAATCTCGCGCCCGCCGCCGCGGTCGCCGGCGCACCGCCCTGGCCCTTCGTCCTCGGTGAAGTCTGCGCTACCGTCAACAGCGAACCGCTGCCGCTATTTCGCGTTTCTCCCACCGAGGTGGGAGCCCAGCTCCCGACCACCGTGTCCGGTACGGTCCCGCTGATATTGCAAACGCCCGGCGGCCCCAGTGCCTCATTTCTGTTTAATGTCCAGGGCACCGCCCCGGCCATCTTCCATTCCGGCGCCTCCGGCGATCAAACCGGCCTCGCCACCGTGGTCCGCCTCATGAACAACGACCTGGTCACCTTCACTAACCCGATCCACCCCGATGAGATGATCACCATCTATCTCACCGGCATGGGCCAGACCGCGCCGGACGTCCGCTCGGGAGACCCCGCGCCGTTCGATCCGTTGGCTTTGGTGCTTACTCCGCCCGCCGTGGCCATCGGAATGACGCCGCTTGTCGTGACGTATGCCGGCCTCACTCCGGGCGAGGCCGGAGTCTATCAGATCAATGCCTACGTGCCGCACGACATCGCCGATGCCGTCCAGACACCCCTGACGATTACCCAGGGATCCGCTTCCACTGTCGCTTTGGTGCGTGTGGTGAATCCGTAAACAAGGAATCCAGAACGTGAAACGAACCATCCCTGCAATCCTGTGGAGCTGCTCGCTCCTCGCCGGCGCCGCTTGCGCCCAAAGCCGTGAGTTCGGCCTGATCGGAGGCTATGGGTACGCCGCCCCCACTCTCACTCTGACCGGTCTGGCCGGAACCGCCCAAACCGGCTTTCGCAACGGCGCCGCGTTCGGCGTCTATTTGGCCGAGAACCCATACAAATACCTCGGCGGCGAGATCCGCTATCTGTACCGAATGAGCGACATGAAACTCTCCTCCGGCGGGACGAGCACCCAGTTCGGCGCGCACAGCCATGTCGTCCACATGGATCTGCTGGCGCATTTTCAACATCCCGACTCCCGTGTGCGCTCGTTCATCGCCTTCGGCGCCGGCGTGAAGGTCATCCAAGGCACCGGAGCGGAATCGTCGTTCCAGCCTCTCCATCAATTCGCCGCGCTCACCAAAACGATGCAGGTGCTGCCCACCGGCGATGTCGGAGCCGGCGTGAAACTCAGCCTCCGCCCCCATCTCCGAATCCGCTTCGAAGTGCGCGACTACATCAGCCCGCAGCCCGGCAAAGTAATCACCGCCGCCCCCGGTGTCAATCTCGCCGGCATGCTCCACGACATCCTCGGCCTCGCCGCCCTCAGCTATACCTGGTAGGTTGGGTGGGTCTCTGCCACCCGGGCGTCTTTTCGCCGCTCATCGCCTTACCGCTGGATATCGTAGTAGAAGGCGTCGGCCGCGGCCCGATCGTTTCCCCGAAACAGATGCAAGAATCGCCTCGGATTCTTCACCACACACCAATCGCCAAAAGCATCGAACTTGCGGCACGAAGTAGTGATGTGGGCCCCACGCAGTGTCGAGAACGGTCTGCCTGTGTTCTTCCCGTGGGCCTTGAGACGCCGCGCAAAATCAACGTCCTCACCGCTGATCAGTCGTTCATTGAACCCCCCGATCGCCTCGAAATCCGCACGATGGCACCAAAACAGCCCGCCCGAAAAGCCGGACACCAGAAGCCATGCTTCGAATAAACACAGGGTTACGCGGATCCCCAGAGACCATCGGTCCGGAACGATTCGCGTTCCGCCTCCGATTGTTTTGCCTGTAGCCAATGCGCGATCGAGGGCGGCTAGCGTGTTCGGGCTCATCGCGCTGTCGGCGTCGATCGTGACGACAACGGAGCCCGTCGCTGCTCGCACGCCGGTGTTCCGGATTTTCGCCAGATTCCTCGCGTCTTCGTGGATCGTTCGCGCCCCATACTGGCGTGCGATCTCTTCAGTCGCGTCCGTGCACCGGTTCAGCACAACCAGCACTTCCACCTGCCCCCGATAGGAGGCGGCCGCATGGTCGATCGAGTCCAGGCACCGTGCAATCAATGCCTCCTCGTTTCGAGCCGGAATGATCACCGAGACTTGGGGAGCTGAGGACGTCATTAAATTCTGACGTCCCTTGCCCCTGAAACGTTCAGACAAGGGTGTGGCAGGCTTTCTTCAGCCTGCCAGCCTTGCCACCTGTAAACTGGCGGCTTCCCATGCCCGCGTGATACCTTTCCCATACGTGCTCGACACCGTCCTCGGGGACCTCCACTACTCCGTCCGCATTTTGCGGCGCAGTCCCGGCTTCACGCTCACCGCGATTTCCGTTCTGGCCCTCGGCATCGCCGCCAACAGCGCGATGTTCTCGGTTGTCAACGCCGTCCTGCTGAAGCCGTTCGCCTATCCCCATCCCGATCGCATCGTGATGTTCCAGAGCACCTTCCCGGCGGGCCGCACGGGAAGCGCCTCTCCGACGTTGTTCAACTGGTGGCGGCAGCAGACCGCCTCGTTCGAGAACGTCTCCGCCTACGAATTCAACGTCGCCAACTGGACCGGCGCCTCCTTTCCCGAGCAGATCCCCATCATGCATGTCAGCTCGGCGTTCCTCGCACTGTGCCGCGCGAATCCCCTATACGGCCGCACGTTCACCGCTGCCGACGACCAACCTCACGCGCCCAAAACCGTCGTCCTCACCTGGTCGTTCTGGCAGCACCGCTTCGACGCCGACCCCCGCGTCGTCGGACGGCGCATGACCCTCAACGGCGAACCCCACGAAATCATTGGCGTGCTTGGCCCCGCCGTCTCGAATGCGCAGCTCGCCGAACAGTCCTTAATCTCGGGCGGCATTGAAATCGACGAGCCGCCCGACGTCTACATTCCTTTCCAACTCGACCCCGCGAGTTCCGTGCAGGGCCGCTACTTCAATGTCGCCGCGCGTCTCAGGCCTGGCGTCACGCTGGCGGTGGCGAATGGACAACTCCAAGCCAGTTATTCCGCCTACGCGCGCAAGTGGCCGAACGATTTTACCCCCGGCGGTTCCTTTGCCGTCGAGCCTTTGCAACGCGCGATTGTCGGCGGCGTCCGGAATTCGCTGATGATCCTTTTGGGCGCGGTCGGCCTCGTCCTGCTCATCGCCTGTGCTAATGTCGCCAACCTGTTGCTGGCGCGCGCCACCGGCCGCCGACGAGAAATGGCCATTCGCGCCGCGGTCGGAGCCGGCCGTGCGCGGATTCTGCGCCAGCTCCTGACCGAAAGCCTCATCCTCTCGCTCACCGGCGGCGCGCTGGGGATTGCCGCTGGCTCCCTCGGTATTCGCGCCATCCTCAACCTGATCCCCGCCAACATCCCGCGCCTCGGTCCGGCCGGGGCCAACGTGGATCTCGATTGGCGCGTCTTCGCATTCACCGCCGCGTTATCGATCCTCACCGGAATCGTGTTCGGACTCGTTCCTGCGTTGCAATCCTCGCGTACCGGTCTGAGCCACGCGCTCAAAGACAGCGGCCGCGTCACCGGCCTGGAGCAGAATCGCACGCGCGCCGTGCTGGTCGCCGCCGAAATGGCGCTCGCCGTCGTCGTGTTGGTCGGCGCGGCGCTGCTTGTCCGAACCTTCATCGCCATCCGCCAGGTCCATCCTGGCTTTGACGCCCGCCATATCCTGGCCATGAACACTTCGCTGGTCGGCCCTCAATTCGTCAAGCCGGATGCCGTCGCCCAAGTGATTCGTCAGGGACTCCGCCGTGTCCGCGACCTTCCAGGCGTCGAAGCCGCGGCCGTCGCCTGCTGCGTCCCCCTGGAGACCCGCCTCAACACCGGTATTCGCATCGTCGGCCGCCCCGAAAGCCCAACTTCCCAAGGTGCCGTCGGATGGAATCTGGTGTCCGCCGGCTACTTCGATGCGTTCAAAATTCCTCTGCTGCGCGGCCGCGATTTCACCGAGCGTGACAACGCCGGCCCGCTCGTCGCGATTATCAATCAGAGCCTCGCGAAACAGTTCTGGCCCAACCGCGACCCGCTGCACGACCGCATCGCCACCGGCCGCAACCAGGCCCCGCGCGAAATCATCGCGGTCGTGGGCGATGTGCGCGATAGCGCCCTCAACCTGCAACCGCGCCCCATGCTGTACGTGCCGATCGCACAAATGACGGAGCAGGAAACCGCCATGCTGACACAGACCATCTCCTGGGCGTGGGTGATCCGGACGCGCGCCGCGCCGCTCTCGTTGAGCTCCCAGCTTCAGGACACGCTGCGCCAGGCAAGCGGCATCCCGGTCGCGCATGTGCGCACCATGGAAGAGACCCTCTCGCGCTCCACCGCGGCCGGCGATTTCGAAACTCTGGTGCTCACCATCTTCGGTGCCTCCGCGCTGCTCCTCGCCGCCGTCGGCATTTACGGATTGATGGCCTATTCGGTAGCGCGCCGCACGCAGGAAATCGGCATCCGGCTCGCTTTAGGCGCGGCCTCCACCCACATCCGGACCATGATCGTTTCTCAAGGCCTTCGTCCCGCCCTGGCCGGCATCGCGTGCGGTCTCGCCGCCGCCTTCGGCCTGAACCGCCTTCTCGCCGGCCTTCTCTTCGCTGTCAATCCTTGGGACCCTCTGGCCTTCATCATCGTGCCCGCCATCCTGCTCGCTGTTGCGTTGCTATCGGTCTGGCTTCCCGCCATCCGCGCCGCCCGCGTCGACCCCAGCCTCGCCCTGCGCTGTGAGTAACTCCCGTGGGGCAGCCGGAACGGCCCGTTTGGTCCTTACCGCTCCCGGCCCTCCGCCGGCACTTCCACGCCCGCCGGCCCCTTCGGCCCGCCGAAATCCGCAAATAGCCACCGTCCGTCCGGTACCTTCACTCGATGCGTCTTCGCGAGCGTCGCCGCATCTTTGGCGGCCCACGCTTCCACCGTGACCACATCTCCCGCCTTCATCGTCCCCGGCAGCCACCCTTGCCGCCGCATTCCGTTCGGACTCGCCATTTCCAGATACCAATCCGTCGCGACGCCATGCGCGTCTTTCACTTCCAGGTGGAAATACACATGCGGGTTCATCCATTCCACCTTGGTGACCTTCCCCGTGAGCACCAGCAATTTCGACGCGTCGTACTCCGCCGCCGCCGAATGATGGCCCCAACCCGGCGCAGCCGCCAGCGCCACAACCGCGAAAGCAGCAATCAGTTTAGCCATATGGGCTGCTTTCATTCTAGGCGGTGACGCCGCGACGTTTGCCTCCGCCCCGGCTCCTGCCGCCGCCGTCGCAGCGGTCGCTAGCGCCCTGCGGAGATCCCTTTGAACGTCAATTTCTGCATCCCGGAGCCGGTCTGCGCGATATACAGATTCCCCTTCGAATCGGTCGCGATCTCATGGCCGGGTCCAATAATGCCGGAAGGCTGAATGTGCCCTAGAATCTCCAGCGTTTTGCGATCGAGAATGTAAATGCCGTTGCCCCCGCCGACATACAGGAACTGCTGATTCGCATCTGGAGACAAGGCGAGGTCGCGGGCAAACGGCTCCTCGGTTCGGACCAGTTGCTTCAGGAATTTCCCATCCTTGGTGAACATCTGCACGCGCCTGTATTCTCGGTCGGCGATGTACACCGTGCCGTCTCTAGCCACCCGGATGGCGTGCACGATACTCAGTTGCTGTGGACCCGGATCTGAGAAACTCTTCGGCGTGACAATCTGGCAATGGTCGTCGTCCATCGGCTTTTCCCCGAAGGCGCCCCACATCCGCTTGAACTTCCCGCTGTCTGCATCGAA
>Ga0335079_10004094_pt1 | contig 16777 bp, 10 predicted proteins | sample Lox_Sample_33_FD_206719 | JGI IMG/M metagenome (GOLD analysis project Ga0335079, IMG submission 206719) | Soil microbial communities from Loxahatchee National Wildlife Refuge, Florida, United States - Lox_Sample_3.3 | ecosystem: Environmental > Terrestrial > Soil > Wetlands | place: USA... | reverse complement strand
TTTATACGATCAGCGGTCATCTCGTCCAGACGATTACGCATAGCGGAACGATTGACGACGGCCAGGAACCGTGGAATCTCATCTCGAAAGATGGTATGGACATTGCATTCGGGGTCTATGTCTTCCAGATCGATGCTCCAGGTGTGGGAACCTATGTCGATAAATTTGCTATCCTCAAGTGAGCACGGCGCTATGAACATTCTCACCAGACTTGCCTGTTCACTTCTTCTCCTGGCATGGGGCGTAACCGGTAGTTCGAGCCAGACTGTTGCAAGCGACGTTTCGAAATCGGGCACCACCGCCGCCACGTTTTTGGAAATTCCGGTAGGTGCCACGGCAATCGGTATGGGAAGTGCGTATGTCAGCGTTGCGGATGATGCCACTTCGCTGTACTGGAATCCCTCGGGAATCGCTTCCATTCCTCAGTATAATTTTATGGCGGTGCACACAAACTGGATCGCCGACACGAAATTTGATTTCGGGGGACTGGTTCTCCCGATCGGCGATATTGGAACACTCGGGTTTGGCGTGACGATTCTCTCGATGGGGGACATGAAAGTCCGAACCGTGGACCAGCCCGAAGGGACGGGAGAATATTTCAGCGCGGGTGATCTCGCGGTAGGACTGACGTACGCAAGAAAGCTCTCCGACCGTTTTGCGGTGGGGTTTACGGGAAAATATATCCAGGAAACCATCTGGCATGAGCAGGCGTCTGCTTTTGCTCTCGATATTGGTACTTCATTCAGAACCGACCTGTTCGGGGGTATGATGATCGGTGCGACGCTCTCAAATTTTGGCACCCCCATGCAGATGTCCGGACGCGACACACGCCAGTTCATCAGTGTGGATCCTGCCAACAGCGGTTCGAATTTCCAGGTACCAAGCGATATCGAGATGGATTCCTGGAACCTTCCCCTTCTTTTCCAGATCGGCGTATCTACGAATGTCGTGAAGCAGGAGAACTACCGGTGGACAGTGGCCGTTGACGCCCTTCATCCCAACGACAATTACGAAAGCATGAACATGGGTGCGGAATTTGCCTATCAGGAAGAACTCTTCATCCGTGGAGGGTACGAGTCATTGTTTCTGCCTGATGCTGAAGGAGGTTTTTCGTTTGGGTTCGGTGTCAACACGAATAACGTCTCGGGCAATCTCGGGCTTTCATTCGAATACGCATACCGGAACATGGGTCGGCTCGATAATACACACACGTTTTCCATGGGCATCGCTTTTTGATGTGGCAAGATGATGATCTGCGGTCGGTTGCACAAACGAAGATTGTTCCTTCGGTGGAGTGTTCTGCTTTCTCTCGCCTTTCCGGTTTCCGGACGTTCCGTTGCGGGTGATACTCACCCGGGCTCTTTCTCCATTGAGAATCCCCGCTACCAGTCAATGGTCGTTGCCCGCGTTGGATCTCATCAGATAACTGCGCAGGAGTTCCTGCTGAATTACGCTTTCGGCCCCGCATTCCCGAAGCGCGAGAAACAGTCAAAGACGGAATATCTCAAGTACATGATCTATGAGAAGCTCCTCGCACTTGACGGTTACCGTCATCAAATCGACAAGACCGAAGATGCACGCCTCTCGTTGGCGGAAATGCAGGGCGATCTTGCAACCGAGGAGCTCTACAAACATGATATCCTGTCGAAGATTCACGTGACCGAAAAGGCGATTCAGCTCGGCATCTCCCAGGATCATGTGAGCTGCAGCGTGCGATGGATCTATACGAGAACACCGGAGGAGATGGAAGGCGCCCTCGTCGGGCTTGCACACGGTATCTCCTTCGACTCCCTGTATCGTTTGCAGTTTCGGGACACCTCCGTGAAAGCCGATGATCGGTCGATGGTGATGAGCAGGTTTCGTATCGGCATGCATAATCCGCAGCTTGCGCGGGTTCTGGATACGCTCCACATTCATCATCTCTCTGCACCGATCCAGACTCCCGATGGTTACTACCTCGTCTATCTTGCAGATGCGGAACGCGACGTCATGGTGAATCAATCCGAAGAGATTAAACAGCATGAAGATGTGAAGAGAGCGTTGATTCAGCACCTCGCGGATTCACTCTCAGACCGGTATGTCCAGAAACTCGTGACAGACCACCATCCATCCATCGAGCGAAGAACCATCGACATCCTGCACGCGCACTTTGCAAAGGTGATGTTGTCGGCATCCGACTTTGATTCCTGGAGGCTCGTTCCACGCCTGCTTGACCGATGGGGGCCTGTGGAGTACGAAAGAGTGGACCCGTCACTTGTCCTTGTAACATCACGCGGAATAAAATTCACTTCAGGGGATTTCTTGAACTGGTATCGGGCAAGAGAAGTGAATCTGAAATTTACACTGACCACACCGGAGGCAATGTTCGCTTCTCTTGAAGGTTATGTCTGGCAAATGGTGCGCGACAGACTCCTGACCGTACGAGCGTATCAGCGCGGGTACCAACACCTCCCCCGGGTGAAGGAACAGCTTGCCTGGTGGAAAGACAAAATTGTCTACAATATCATCAAGGCAGGTCTTGAAGATTCGATTCATCCGACGAATACGGGGCTCCAGGAATACTATCGGGAGCACGAGAGGGATTTCCGTGACACAAGCGGTGTGGTGATCCCGTTCAACAACGCGAAAGAGGATGTCCTTCGGGCGTGGTTCTCCTTTGAATTGACAAAAGCCACTGTCCACCGTGTTCTGAAATTGAAGGAGGAATATCACATAAGCATAAACGACCAGATTCTGGATCAGCTTACGGTCGATTCTGAAAATGATCCACGTGCCATAGATGTGTATGTTGCCAAACCGGGGGGGATTTTCCCGCGGCCCGCATTTCCGACCATTGATTACAGCTGGCAAACGTGGAATTAAGACACGCACAGAAGTTTTTTCAGGTATTCCTGGTTGCCGTTCTCGCCGGCTGCGGCAGCAGGCAGGAGACCGCGAACCCATCCTCGGGCACGATCGAACTCACGTACTGGCCCGCCCCCAATATTCAGGAAATTCAGTTGGCGGACAGTCTTGTCCACGTTTGGAACCGGACACATCCCGCGATTCATATCCGCATGCAGCCAATTCCCGTGAGCCAGTCGACGGAGGAGGTTCTTCTTGCCGCGATCGCGGGGAAGACCACTCCCGATATCTGCTCGAACATCTGGCCGGGAGCGCTCCATGATTATACGCAGTCGGGAGGTCTCATCCCGCTCGATACATTTCCGGATTTTGATTCGGTGGCTTCCGCACGTGTTCCGGCAGAACTGTTGAAGACCTTTCGCTCCGCCGACGGCCATTGCTTTCAGTTTCCCTGGAAGTCGAATCCTGTGATGATGTTTTATAATAAGCGACTCTTCCGTGAAGCGGGGGTGGATTCGGCACCGAGAACATATTCTGAATTTCTCCGCGATGCACAGAAAGTTACGCGTGATACCAACGGCGACGGCCAGACCGATATCTGGATGGGAGAACGGGATATTCGTCCGATCTGGTGGCAGCGGTTATTCGATTTTTATCCGTTCTATATCGCGGCATCGGGCGGAAAGACTCTCTTCACCGCAAATGCCGTCACCTATGGTGATGAGTCTGCTGTGAAGGTATTCGATTTCTTTCAGAAATGTTATTCGTATGGGTATTTTCCGAGGACATTTTTTCAGGGGGGTGATCCCTTTCTTCTGGAGAAAAAAGCAACACATTTCGCCGGCCCATGGGAAGTTGCGACGATTGAAAAATACGCTCCAGGTCTTGAATTTGGAGTTGCTCCGCTACCTGTCCCGGACGATCACCAGGGGCCCGTCTATACAACCGGCGACTTCAAAAATATTTCCATTTTCAGCACGACCACACATCCTCGCGAAGCATGGGAGTTCGTAAAGTTTCTGGTGACCGCAGAACACGATTTGCTCCTCCTGGAAATCTGTAATCAGATACCAGTCCGCGGTGATCTTGAGACAAACCCCCTGTTTGCTTCGTATTTCCATCGCAATCCGCTGATGACGAAATTCGCGCAGCAGGCGCCCTACACGCGCGGCATGGATGCAGTTCCGGATCTGAAAGAGATATTTGACGCGATTTCACAGGAATACGAGATTTGTGCGGTGTACGACAGAAAAAGCCCGGCGGAAGCCATTCGTGATGCCGTAGATCGCACGAGATCTATCGTGGAGTGGAATCAATGAGAGGCCGCTATTTATCCGTGAAGCGGAAGAATGACAGACAGGCGTATTTGTTTGTGATGCCCTACGTTCTGTATTTCCTCGCATTCGTTGCATATCCGCTGATCTTCTCCATCGTGCTCATGTTCAACCGCTGGAATATCGTCACGCCGATGGAATGGATCGGTATCAGGAATTTTGTCCGCATGATCCATGATCCTCTTTTTTTTAAATCGTTGGGAAATACCATCATCTTTCTCCTGATCCACATTCCTCTTCAGGTCGTCGTGGCGTTGGGGCTTGCCATTCTTCTCAACGCAAAACTGAAATTCCGGTTTTTCTTTCGCGCGGTGTATTTCATGCCCGTTGTTGTGTCCGGGGTTGTCGTCACAATTCTCTGGCAGCAGCTCTACTCGTTTGATTACGGCATCTTGAACAATATTCTCTCCTCGATCGGTCTGCCGAGAATTCCCTGGCTTGTCGATGCGGCGTATGCGATGCCTTCCATTGCCATCATGGCGACGTGGAAGAATGTCGGTATTTACATCGTACTCTTCCTTGTGGGTCTTCAAAATATCCCCGCGGAACTGTACGAAGCTGCATCTCTCGACGGGGCATCCAAAGCAAAGAAATTTTTCCACGTGACGCTTCCGATGCTTAACCCCACCATCATCGCCATTGTGATTCTTTCGACGATCGGCGGATTCTCGCTCTTCATCGAGCCATATGTCCTGACCGGCGGGGGCCCGATGCAGAGCACACTCTCGACGATGCTCTATATCTACAATCAGGCATTCTATTTCGATCACATGGGATATGCCGCGACCCTTGGCATCGTTTTCGCGATCATTATCCTGACTGTGGTGGGAATTCAGCGCAGGGTTATTGAGGCCGAGACATGACCGGCAAAATGATCCGATACATGTTCCTTCTTGCCGGCCTCCTGGTGTTCGGTTATCCCTTCGTCTGGATGATCGTCGGGTCATTCAAACCCGAACTGGAAATTCCAAACCTCAAGCTTTGGTCATCGTTGATGACCTTCAACAGTTACCGCCAGGTCTTTACGAAAATTCCGATTGCACGGGCGTTCCTGAACAGCGTCCTTGTTTCGTTCACCGTGACATCGTGCGTTGTTGTCCTTGGATCGATGGTCGGGTATGCCCTTGCCAAACTACGGTTTGCTGGTAAGGGAATTCTCTACATCCTTATTCTTTTCACAATGATGATTCCTTTTCAGATTACGCTCATCCCGCAGTATGTGTTGATGGTGAAGCTCGGCTGGACAGACACGTACCTTTCGCTGATCGTTCCATCCATGATGAGCGGACTCAGCATCATCCTTTTCCGTCAGTTCTTCATGGGCATTCCGCAGGCACTTATCGATGCGGCACGCATCGACGGTTGTTCGGAATTCCAGATTCTCATCAGATTAATCTGGCCGCTTTCGGTTCCCGTCATCATTACGGTTGCGATTCTGACATTCATGGCAAGCTGGAACGATGTTTTGTGGCCTCTCATCGTCGTGCGCGACCGCTCGTTGATGACCATGCCGCAGCTTGTGACAATCTTTGTGATCGGGGGCGAATCAGAGTCGCAGCTCGGCTCTCTGCTTGCCGCAGCAACCCTGCTTGCCCTTCCGGTCATCCTGGCGTACGCGTTCTTCCAGCGGTACTTTATTGAAAGCATGTCGTCGTCCGGAATAAAGGGATAAACCCGGTGAAATATCCTTCGTATACATATCCGATCGACAAGCTTACGACAGGATCCAGTCTGGGAAATTACCATCTCTTCGCCAGATTTGACGCCGAAACAAACCTGAAAGGACTTTGGTCTGCTGATGACAATCAGTTTTACGTCGGCGAGTGGGAATGCAGTTTTGATGTCGACGGCATACCTGCGCAGGGACGATTCACAGAATTCTTCCCGGAGTCACAATCGACCACCTACTCACATGAAGGCGTTACAGTAACCAAGCTGGCATTTTTGCCATTTTTTCTGGAGCAGGAAGCAAATCGCCATGTCGATGAAATGCATTCCCTGGTCTATCTGATCCGGCTCCTCAACGAATCCGAGGCAAGAAGGCATGTACGCTTCCGGCAGATGATTTATTTTCCTGCCGACCGGTCTCCGCTCTTCACAAAACAGCCGCCATTGGAGCAGATGGATAAGCAGGTAAAGATCACCAGTTCCGCCTCGTCGTGTGAAATCATCACCGAGAACGCGGAAGCGGAAGCGCGCGTGCTTGTGTCCGGCATGCCCTGGAAGCTTTGCGAAGGGAATGACCGCTCCCTGATGATCGAATTCGAGATCGATCTCGAACAGGGGGAAAGAAAAGAAGTTCCGTTTGTCTTGTCCATCTCGGATAAGGGGATCGACCAGGCGCACAGGAATGCCGGTAAATCGGACTCTCCGGGATTGCTTCTTGAAAAGAGCCGGGGGAGCTATACTTCTTTACTCAGACGGTCCATGGTCCTTACGCCGGATGACGTCATAAACAGGGGAGTCGCGTGGGCGAAAGTGAACACCGTCCGTGTTCAGCACCGGTATCCGATCGGCGAAGCGTTCACGAACGATCCGCCTCAGGATATTGTCGTGGTCCGCGACGTTGCCTGGTATGTCTTTGGCTCGGATTATCTGACGCCGGAGTTCTCCCGGAATATGCTCGATGTGGTGAACAGCTTCGGTGTTCATGAAGGTGGCAAGCTGACGGAATATATTCATGCGAATGAGATACGTCCGGAGAAGCACGACTACAAGCTGAACATCAATGATGATACGCCTCTTCTCGTCGCAGCGCTCTTCCATCATGGCATGACTGTTGGAAAAGATGAATTCTGGGAGAAATATTATCCACGAATGCGGACGGCTTCTGAATGGATCATCTCCCAGATGAAGGACGGGCTTGTCGTCTGTAGTGCCGAGGGGACGAATGTATGGGGGATATGCGGCTGGAGAAATATCATCGATAACTATACTCTTTCCGGGGCAGTGACCGAAGTGAACGCGGAATGTTACTTCGCTCTCAAATGCACATCAGAAATCGCAAAGCTTCTTGGCCGAACATCGGAGAAGGAATATTTCGAATCGCATGCGGAGATTCTCAAGTCGTCGGTGAACAAGCATCTTCTGTCCGATGTGACCGGTTTGTATCTCCTCAATCGCGATATTGCCGGAGCGCCGCATCACGATATCACCGGAGACCAGATCTTCCCGGTCTTCTTCGGAATAGCCGATGATGGAACGAAAAAGAACATTTTGAAGCGGCTGACGCACGATGACCTCTGGACGAGTTTCGGTAGTCGCACGGTGAGTCCCGGGGAGAAGAATTATGATCCCGATTTCGGTTACCAGCTCATGGGCGGGGTTTGGCATAATCTGACTGCGTGGGTGTCGTACTGCATTCGTCACGACGAACCGGAGCGGCTGGTTGAAGGAATGCACAATATCTACCGTTTACCGGAGATCAACAATCTGAAAGAGTATCAAAATGTCGTCCCCGGTGAATTCCCAGAACGGCTTCACGGGGAGACATTTGCGAGCAGGGGGATGTCGCTGAGCCCCTGGATGCCGCCAACCTATCTCTGGCTCGCCATCGAAGGTCTTGTTGGTGTAAAGCCCTCAACAGGTGCCATCGAAATATCACCAGCTATTCCCGTTTCGTGGAATTGGATAGCCGTGAAGGACCTTCCCTGGCGGGGATCACACATCACGGCATTGCTCTTCGAGGGTGTCCTTTATTGCAGCGAGCACGTGACAAGCCGTTATCCGCTGCGCGTCGGTGAACTCTTGGATGTGCGGTCTGACAACCAAATAATTGCTGCCATGAGCTTCAGGTTATCGGACGGGATAGTCCTTTTTGCCGTTTCAGCGGAGAAGACTCAGGGCAACGTGGAAATCCGGGATCACGGCCGTATCTTCAGACGTCAGGTTTCCCTGAACCGAAATGAAGGCATACTCATCCGAGTCTCAGATACTGAGTCGGTGATGGAGAAGGTATGAAACTGGGAACATTTTTTCTTGCACTTGCCATACTGGTCCTGGGTTCTCAGGTTTCGATTGCGCAGGACCAAACAGGATATCTGAAACCCCTCAAGTATTTCTTCGACGGACACTACGGTCAGGTGGAGGTTGGCGGACCGTTTGTGGGTGTGGAGTTTCATTCGAGCCGCCCGTTACCTTCACGCATCAGTTTTTATTATCCTATCGCTAACAGCATCGACTTGAGTACGGATTACTGGAAACGCGGCGAATCGTTGCCTATGGCTCTCGGTCTGCAGGTCGACGGCGGTCCGAAGAGATGGGTCGGGAGAGATCCATGGTCGTATGTCGTGAGTCCACACCGGGTTGAATTTACACGAACTGAAGAGGGATTGAAATTCTCGATTCTTTATGAATTCTGTATGAACGAGCCCGCTTTTGTGCGGACCATGACGATTACAAACCTCTCCCGTTCCGCGCATACGATTGTTCTCTACTCTCACCTGAAATCGACGCTCCGGACGTGTCAGACATACGCGAGAGTGGACTCCGGTTGGAGCTCTTATGATCAGAAGTCTGGCACGACTGAGATCGATTATCAGTCGGAGGCGGCTCAGAATGCTTCAGTCTTTGTGGAGGATGCCGGACAAAGACCAATTCATGTTCTGCTTGACGCAAACGAACTTGCAGTGACGGATTCCGGAACATCAGCCTGGGCTGCGCAATCCGTATCAATCCCGGATGGAGATCATTCCAGACGATGGCGTCAGGCGCTGATTGTATCGGAGTATCGTGCCGATCTCGGTGCAAAGAAGGCGATGAAGGTGGTACAGATAATCGGCAGCTGCCGCAAAGATGAAGTCTCGGAGAAGACCGTTTACCTGGAAAAGTCGTGGGACGATGAAGTTGCCAGATATAATAAGTTCATAGAGAAAATCTCCGGACACGAATCGACATTTTCCACTGGAGATCGGTCACTCGATGAATCGGCACTCTGGTCGAAAGCCATTCTTTCCGCCAACATACACTATCTTGATGGGCAAGTCGTGCCGATGCCGTGTCCCGCGGAATACAATTTCTTTTTCTCGCACGACGTCCTTATGACCGATCTTGCGGCGGTGAACTTCGACCTCTCGCGTGTAAAGAAAGACCTTTTTTATATCGCTTCCCACGCACAAGACGGTATCATTCCTCATGCATATTATTGGAGAGATGACGGATTCAAGACGGAATATTGCACACCGGATAACTGGAACCATTTGTGGTTTATTCTTGCGACAGCGGCGTACCTGCGTCATTCTCTGGATACCGCCTCCGGTGATTCTCTGTATCCCCTCGTCTCAAAGAGTCTGGAGGAGGTCCTCACACAGGTGAAATCTGATCACCTGATGCATGCATTCCGGCCTGACTGGTGGGACATTGGTCATCTTGAGGGTGCGAGGTCTTACACCACAATTCTGACCATCCGTGCTCTCAGGGAATACCTCTTCATATCCTCTCTCCTGAATCGGGACATTGATAATCTGGTCCAGTACGAAACGCTGGCAGATTCAATGCAATCAGCTCTCACGGTGCGACTCTGGGATCAACAGACGAACTATCTGATGAATTATAACGGGGAAACGGAGGACAAACATTATTACATGGGCTCGTTGCTCGCCGTGGTTTTTAATTTGCTCGATCAGGAGAAATCAATGGAGCTGATTTCGACTGCCGCACGTGAGCTCGTTGATTCGAGTCTTGGTGTGCGGACCGCGACGCCTCCGGATTTTAATTCAGCGGCCACCATCAGTTTTTACAAATTTGCCGGCGAAGAAGCAGGTAAGCCATATTTCTATATCAATGGCGGCGTCTGGCCTCACTCAAGCGCCTGGTATGCCCTGGCGTTGAATGCGATGGGAAAATCCGATCAGGCAATCGAGTTTGTCAAGAGAACGATGACCCTCGATGGCATCGTGCACAGCCCGAATGGTCAGCCGGCAATGTACGAATACCGATATGCCGACCCGCAATCGCAGCAATACGGGATGATTGATAAGCCGTCGTTCATGTGGGCGGGCGGATTCTTTTTGAAGACGCTGTACAACCTCTACGGTCTGCGGGAAAATGTCTGGAATCTCTCTCTCTCGGGAATGCTGCCGATGGTTACGCCGAGGGCATCGTACACTCTGGAGTTCGGTAAGAAGATGAATGTGAGAATCACGTCGGGCGGAAAATACCTGCGAAATCTCGGCTGGGGCAAATCGCATTTACCGACAACAGTGTTGCCTGTGGGAGAGCAATGTCCGGCGGCAGTGTACGGATCATTTGGTTCGGTACAATTTCCGAGCCTTGTATCGATCGATGCAATTCTCAGCAGTGTGAGATGGGGTAAATCGGGGACACTCGACTGCAGGATTTCATCATTTGCGGGGCACAGGGTTCGCGCTGTTGTCGTTTCATCGACTTCACCGAAGGAAGTCCTTGTCGATGGAGCGCAGGTGACCGAAATTCATCCCTGCAAGACTCCCGAAGGGATTGATGGATATGAGATCTACTTCACCGCATCAGAGCGTGATCAGCAATTGCAGATTTCCTTTAAGTGAAATGAATGAAGGCAGCGCTCTACACCAAGCCGAATTCGTTGAATGTCGTGTCGAAAGATCTCCGGAGACTGAAACCCACGGAAGTGCTGGTGAAGGTTGAGGCCTGTGGGATCTGCGGCACGGATATTCACATTGTTGCCGGACAGTCGCGTTCGACTCCTCCCGTGGTGCTCGGGCACGAATATGCGGGAGTTATCCAGGAAGTAGGGAAGAATGTTCGGGATCTCATTGTGGGAGATCGCGTTGCGGTTGACCCCAATATCTCCTGCGGTAGGTGTTTCCATTGCACGAGAGGTGAAGTGCACCTCTGCACGAATCTGCTTGCCCTCGGCGTAGACATCGATGGTGGGATGGCAGAATACTCGATCGTTCCTGAGACCCAGATTTACAAAGTTCCCTCCACGCTCTCGATGCAGAATTCGGCATTTATCGAACCGGTTTCGTGTGTTATTCACGGGGTCGACAAAACGCGTCTTCAGGCGGGAGCATCGGTGGTGATTATGGGAGCAGGGACTATTGGATTGCTTATGCTCCAGCTTGTAAAATCAACGGGAGCATCGCAAATAGGAATAATTGAACCAAATGCCCAAAAGAGAGCACTCGCGCTAAAGATGGGAGCAGATTTTGCATTTTCACCTTCCGAAGCGCCGGATGGAGTTCGAAATATGTCGGAACCCGGTGCAGATGTCGTCATCGAATGTGTGGGAAAACCGCAGACGATGAAAGAGGCGATCGCTCTCGCCCGCCGGGGCGGAACTGTGGAGTTCTTTGGGGTCTGCCCGGTCGGTGAAACCATATCCATGGAACCGAACGAAATATATTTCAGAGAGCTAACGATTGTAGGATCGTACATCAATCCCCATACTTTCACGAGGGCAGTTGATGCCCTTTCTTCGGGGGCAGTTGGAACAAACGAACTTGAGGTGTCGAACTTCCCGCTCGAGGGGGTCCATGAAGCTCTTGCCGCTCTCCGTGAAGGGAAAACGACAAAAAGCATCATTCAACCCTGGTTGTGAGCAGGAACAGCACGATAACGTGTGTGGGGGAAGCGATTATAGACTTTTTCGCAGTGCATCCTGCGGCTTCACTTGTTGATGCCCCAGAATTCCTGCGTCGACCTGGCGGAGCCGCGGCAAATGTCTGTGCAGGGATCGCGAAGCTTGGCGGGTCTGCGGCATTTATTGGATCAGTCGGAAATGATCCATTCGGCCTCTTTCTCAGTCAGAAATTAGCGAGCTATGGAATTGATGTCTCGGGTTTACAGCTCCTCAAAGACCTGAAGACGAGACTGGCATTTGTTTCGGTCGGGAAGGACGGAAGCCGTTCGTTCGAATTCTGGGAAAAAGATCCCGCCGATACTCATTTGCAGTACCGGGGGACCATACTGAAAAAATTGAAACGATCAGCGATCGTTCACTTCAGTTCATTTCTACTCCTCAAGGAGCCGTCAAGGTCTCGCACCCTCCAAGCCGCGCACGGCGTTATCAATGCCGGGGGAATTACTTGTCTTGATCCGAATATTCGATTCTCTCTCTGGGATTCGAAGAATTCCGCGAAAACCGTTCTCCGGAAAATGATCCGAAGTTGTCATATCCTTCGATTGAACGACGAAGAAGCGTATTTCCTGAGCGGTGCCCGCTCTCTCAGGCCGGCAGCTGACGCCCTGCACAGACTTGGACCTGATGTCGTCGTTGTCACGCTCGGAGCGGATGGTTGTTTTTTCTCTACGCCGCGCGGGAGTGGTCTCGTTCCGCCTTTTAAGGTGAAATCCGTTGATACGACAGGATGCGGTGATGCGTTCCTCGCCGGATTGCTTACCGGCATCGCTGCCGCGGGAAGAGATCTCTGGGAAATAGACCTGCCGCAATGGTACGAGATTTGTCGAATCTCGAATGCCGTCGGCGCACTGACGGCAGGGAGGCAAGGAGCAATCGATGCGATTCCGACGAAGAAGGAGCTCGAACAATTCCTGAAAATTCGCGCATGCTGAGATCAGCCAAAAGAGTCGTTATGTCGCTTCTGTTCCTCGTGAGCGTTGGCTATGGCAGGCCGAACGCGGTACCAATAAATTTTCAACATCTGCAGAACCTTACGGAAAGGATCTTGCTGGCCGGGGATTCAGTGGACATCGTACACATTTATTCAAATTATCCCTCGTATCAATGGACCGCCGCGGCGGAATCGGGAGAAGAGGGAATTGCATGCGTGGACGATGCGGCTCGGGCAGCCCTCCTCTATATCCGCTATTTCGATTTGACCGGTGATACCTCAGCTCTGAACCATGTGCGGGGACTGATCGCGTTCGTTCAGCACATGGAGACAACTGATGGGATGTTTTATAACTTCATCCATGCCGATCACTCTATTAATGCCGACGGCCGCACCAGTTACAAATCATTTGGCTGGTGGGGGGTAAGAGGGATGTGGTGCCTGTCGGCTGCGTACCGTGTTTTCAGGAACCGTGATAGCGTACTGGCTGCCTCACTGCGGATTGGTATTGTCCGAACGTTTCCACATATCGATTCACTCCTGAAATCTTATAATACATTCAAGGCCGTCAAGGGCTACCGTGTGCCGCAATGGCTGCTCTACGGTTCGGGTTCAGACGTTACCTCCGCGCTCATACTCGGGCTTTCCGAATACTATCAGGCGACGCATGATCGGAACGTGGGGACCTATATTCGCAAGTTCGCACAGGGCCTGATAACAATGCAGGACGGCAATCTGAAAACGGCCCCCTATGGGCTCCACCGCTCATGGGAAACAATGTGGCATATGTGGGGAAATGACCAGACCGCAGCTCTTGCCGTGGCAGGAAAACTTCTTCGTGATCGGAGGATGATTTCTTCCGGAGAACTGGAAGCCCAGGGATTTTTCAGCCGGCTTCTCATCGAGGGTTTCCGGAAGGAAATCGATATTTCGTCCGATACCTCGGTCAAAGAGTTCGATCAGATTGCATACGGGATACGCCCGATGGTTTCCGGTCTGCTGCGGCTATACGATGCGACGCGAAACTCCAACTATCGCGTCATGGCAGGGCTGGCGGCATCCTGGCTGTTCGGAGACAATGCCGCGCATGCGGCGATGTATGATTCCGCGACGGGAATCTGTTTCGACGGGATCAGAGATTCTGCCACGATCAACAAGAACTCGGGGGCTGAATCAACGATTGAAGCGCTTTGGACACTCGTCGATCTGGGATTTTATCCTCAGACCCGTCCGTATCTCCATTTCTCAAAGCTGCACGTCCGAAAAACACCGGAACACGAATTTGCGACATTCGGAGATTCTGCCGGGGATGAAGTGTCGGTAATTCTTGATCTCCGCAGGGGAACGTTCTCCGTTCTCGAAGGGGAGGAGAGCAAGCTGTTTCGCATGAGGAATCGATAATCATGAGAATCTACTTCTGCTTTCCCATGGCCGTTGTTTTCATAGTGGTGTTCATGTGCAGTGTCACGTATTCACAACAGATTTCCATCCCCCGAATCGATCAAATGCCGAATATGCCTGCCCCCTATCTCATGCGGGATTGGAAACAGGTTGCACGCGGATATGATTCGCTCGTTTTTGATTTCAACCGAACCGGAACATATCTCCCGCTGGTCTGGCTGAATACTTCCACGGTAAACTATCCGACACAGAACAGTTTCGGACTGAACACGGTTGTGGGAACGACAGCCCCAGCATCTGCAGAGGCGATAAATTGTCTGCCGGCGGTCATCAGTGCGACGCTGGCGGGAGTTGATAAATCCAACCAGAACGGTTACAATTGGCCTCTCATGTGCGAGGAATGGTTCAACAAACGCCCTGAACAAAATGTTTACAAAAACCATCCGGTGGATGATACCGGCGATGACTGGTGGTATGAGACAATGCCGAATGTCTTCTTCTACCAGCTCAACTGGCTCTATCCCGGCACGGGCGTCTTCGGCTCACAATTCACGACGGTTGCTGACCGTTGGCTCCTCGCATCACAAACAATGGGAGGAAGCGTAACTCCCTGGCAGGTTCCGAATATGGACCACCGCGGCTGGTACCTGCAGACAATGACGCCGGAAAATACCGGCGTGCACGAACCCGAGGCAGCCGGTGCGATCGGGTGGATCCTCTATCAGGCATGGACCTCGACACACAATCCCGCATATCGTGCGGGGGCGGAATGGGCGATGGAATTTCTCAACGGACTCTCGAGTAATCCCGCATACGAACTCCAGCTTTCGTACGGAACGTACCTTGCCGCTCGCATGAACGCGGAGTTGGGGACGACGTATGACATACAAAAAATGGTTAACTGGTGTTTCAATGTCGGACCCCTGCGCTCCTGGGGTGCGATGGTCGGGAACTGGGGCGGATACGATTGCAGCGGCTTGATCGGTGAAGTGAACGGGGTGAATAATTACGCATTTGCCATGAATACGTTCGAGCAGATCGGTGCACTTGTCCCGATGGTTCGATATGATTCCCGCTTCGCAAACTCGATCGGGAAATGGGTGTTGAACGCCGCAAACGCCTCGCGGCTTTTCTACCCGAAATCCCTTCCGGCGGTCAATCAGGACAGTTACTCCTGGGCACAGCAATATGATTCCGGCTCTGTCATTGCGCACGAAGCACTGCGGCAATTTAACGGCGGGACAAGCCCGTACGGCACCGGAGATGCAATCAGCGGCGACTGGGGTGCGACAACTTTGACGCTCTACGGATCTTCGCACATCGGGATCCTTGCGGGAATCATCGACACGACCGATGTGTCCGGAATCCTGAAACTGGATCTTCTGAAGACCGATTACTACCACGCCTCGGCGTATCCCAGCTTCCTGTATTTTAACCCGTTCGATTCGACGCGCCTGATAACCGTCGATGCGGGTTCGGGATCTCATGATCTCTATGATGCCGCTTCACACCAGTTCGTACAATCAGGAGTGACCGGATCTACAAGTCTCTCCTTGCCGGCGACAAGCTCGATGGTTATTGTGATTGTCCCGTCCGGCGGACAGATCACCTATCAACTCGAAAAGATGCTGGTGAATGGTGTTGTCATCGATTATCATTCCGGTAATTCTGTAACGAATCACCCACCAAGGATAAAGGCACTTGCAGCATCCCGCTCGACAGTGTTGAGGGGTGACACGATTACCGTCTATTCGACCGCTGTTGATGTTGATCTGGACACACTGTCATATCTCTATCAGGTGTCGGGTGGTACCGTGATAGGATCGGGAGCCATTATGCGGTGGGTTGCTCCGAATACGATTGGAACAGATTCAATCTCCTGCATCGTCGGCGACGGGAAGGGAGGATTCGATACTGCCGGGATTTCCATTTCTGTCGTCGCCGTCCTGAATCAACCTCCGCAAATCCAAAAACTCACCGCCACACCGCGGAAGGTCGATCTCGATTCCGCGAGTACTGTTTCCTGCTTGGCAACCGATCCTGAGGGAGACACATTGACCTATCTTTGGAGCTCAACCCGTGGAACGATCACCGGAAGCGGACCGAATATCACCTGGATTGCTCCAGGATCAGCCGGGGATGATGTTATCTATTGCTCTGTCAACGACGGTCACGGGAACACTGTTGTCGACAGCATCGGCCTTGAAGTGAGAGATTTCACGCAGGTTCAGCATGGTCAGCTCGTCCTCTATTTGCCGTTTTCCGGAAATGTGAATGATGCCAGCGGATACAATCAAACCGTCTCAAATTATGGTGCAGCGCTTGCTGCCGATCATGCCGGCACGCCGTCCAGTGCATACGCATTTAACGGCACTTCCAGTTTCATGGATGTGAAGTCGGATTCCCTCCTGAATTTTCAGCAATCGATCAGTGTGGGATTCTGGATGAAGGTAGGTGCATTGTTCACTCGTGAACAGTATCCCATATCCCACGGCAACTGGACAAACAGGTGGAAAATTTCCATCACGAACAATCATCTCCGCTGGACGGTCAGAAACCTGAGCACCGTGAAAGACCTTGATTCCGACACGCAGCTGCAGCTGAATACCTGGTACTATGTGACAACCGTCTATGATGGATCGGATATGGAAGTCTGGCTCAACGGCAATCTCGACGCCTTCGCCT
>Ga0335079_10004092_pt1 | contig 16779 bp, 18 predicted proteins | sample Lox_Sample_33_FD_206719 | JGI IMG/M metagenome (GOLD analysis project Ga0335079, IMG submission 206719) | Soil microbial communities from Loxahatchee National Wildlife Refuge, Florida, United States - Lox_Sample_3.3 | ecosystem: Environmental > Terrestrial > Soil > Wetlands | place: USA... | reverse complement strand
AGCTGTTCTACCTGATGTCGCGCGGCCTGTCCGAGGCCGAGGCCTCGGCGATGGTCGTGTCCGGGTTCGTCGAGCCGATCACGAAGGAGCTCCCGCTCGAGTACGCCGTCGAGATGAACCGGCTGATTCAGCTGCAGATGGAGGGCAGTGTCGGCTAGCCCTCGCCGGACAAGCCGGCTTCGGGGTGTCGGTTGATCGTCGAGCGCACGGACTTCGTGTCCGTGCCGGTGACGGACATGGAGCGCTCGATCCGGTTCTACGGCGAGACGCTCGGGCTCGAGCAGATCGGCCAAGGCGGCTACCCGGAGTTTCAGCTCGGCGAGAACGTCAGCCTGTACCTGATCGACCTCACGACCGTCGGTCGTGAATTCAGTGGACCGCACACTGCATACATCGCGTTGCGCGTTCCGGACGTGGCCGAGTCGCGTGCCGAGCTGGAGGGCAAGGGAGTCGCGTTCGCCGGGGACACGTACGACTCGGGCGTCTGCCACATGGCGTTCTTCCACGATCCGGACGGCAACTCGCTGATGCTGCACCGCCGGTACGCGCCGAGGTCATGACGACCGTCACACGCGACGAGGCCGCCAAGCTGGTGGCGGAGCTGCCGCTGCCCTCGACCTCTGACGAGCACTGGCGGTTCACCGACCTGCGCGGCTTCGACCCCGGCCAGGTGCCCGGCCCGTTGGTGCCCGGCACCGGGGGTGCGCCCATGCTCGACCTGGACGTCGCCGGTCGCGCGGCCGCTGACGAGAGCGGCATCGAGATCCTCTCGGCTCCCGCCGGCATCACCTTCGAGCCGCTGCCCGTCGACCACGAGGCGCGGCTGATCCCCGACGACGACCGCTTCGCGCTCGAGAACCTGGCCAGCTGGCGCCACGGTCTGCTGGTGCGCGTCCCGAAGGGCGTCGAGCTCGAGAAGCCGCTCTACGTGAAGGTGACATCGAATGGCGGCTCGCTCTACTGGCGCATGGTCGTGGAGGCGGAGGAGGGATCCCGCTTCACGCTGATCGAGGACCTCTCCTCGTCGGCGCCTGACCTGGTCGCCTACACGAACGCTGTGGTCGAGCTCTTCGTGCGTCCGGGAGCGAAGGTCGAGTACGTCTCGCTGCAGAACCTCTCGCAGGAGACGTGGCACTTCGGCCGCCACCGTGCGCTGCTCGAACGCGACTCCGAGCTCGACTGGGTGATCGGCGGCTTCGGCTCGAAGCGCGGCAAGGTCTGGGTGGAGAACGACCTCGCCGGTCCGGGCGCGACCTCGCGCGTCACCGGCGCCTACTTCGCCGACGGCGACCAGCACCTCGACTACGACACCTTCCAGGAGCACATCGCGCCGAACACCGAGAGCGATTTCGCGTTCAAGGGCGCGCTCCGCGAGCGCGCGAGTGCGGTCTGGCGTGGGATGATCCGGGTCGAGGAAGGCGCGCAGAAGACGAACGCCTACCAGGAGAACCGCAACCTGCTGCTCTCCGACACCGCGCACGCAGACTCGATCCCCGGGCTCGAGATCATGGCCAACGACGTGCGCTGCACCCACGGGGCGACGCTGGGCCGTGTCGACCGGGAGGCGCTCTTCTACCTGATGGCGCGCGGCCTTTCGCGAGCCGAGGCCGAGCGGCTGATCGTCCGCGGGTTCTTCCAGGACGTCCTCGACCGGATCGAGCTCGAGCCGGTCCGCGAGGCGCTGGGCGCCGCCCTCGAGGCGCGCATCCCGCAGGCGTAGCGAACTCTTAGGTCCCGGTGCGAGGATCGCTTCGACCCGAGCGAAAGGAGACCTGATGCTCGGTCGCAGAGCCGCAGTCTTCGCGGGCACCGCCGTCCTCGCCGTCACCGGCGGGGGCGCAGCGTTGGCTGCGAACCACGGCGGCTCGCACAGCTCGAAGCCGGCCCGCACGATGCCGAGTCACACGTTCTCGTACTCGGCGGGGACCGTGCCGAGGCACATGGGGAAGGGGAACTGCCCGAACATGGGCGGCCCGTCCTCCTCCTCGAACACCTCGTACGACCTCTAGGGCCGGCGCGAGCTGGCGGCGCCCGGCTTCGCGCCGGGCGCCGCCGTCCCTAGAGCTCGTGGTTCGAGCGGATCACGTTCTGCGGGTCGACCGCGTTCTTGATGCGCCGGAGGCGGTGGTAGCTCGTCTCGCTCCAGAGCGTCCTCGCATCGCGCTTGGTCTCGGCGAAGTTGAGGTAGGTGTGCGGTGACTCGAGCCGCTCGAGCGACGCCCGCAGCTCCGCGACCGTGCTCTCGACCGCACGCCCCATCTCCGGCGTCGCCGCGATCCCGATCGCGAAGAGCAGGAACGGCGCATCGAAGGCGGCGAGGGCTCCGTGCTCGGCGCGGCTGCGTCCGATCGCACCTTCGAGGTGCCTGATCTCGACCGACAGGAGCGGCGAGCCGACGACCCCGGAGACGATGGCGTCGATCGCGTCCGCGTCGAGATCGTCGAGCGCCATCCCGTCGCCGCTTCCGGGAACCGGGTGGTCCGGGTCCATGTGGAGGTGCGAGAGCGCGTGCACGGAGGTCTGCTCGACCGTGTCCATGACCGGGCCGAGCCCGCGGAGCGGCGCCACGATCTCGCGCCCCTCCCCCTCTGTTCCGGCGTGGATCACCTCGACGACGACGAACGACTTGCCGCGCACCGGCTCTGGGATCTCCTCGAGCGGCGGAAGCTGCAGGATGCGGCCCACCGAGGTCGTCTCGTCGGAGAGACCGTCCGTCCAGGCGCGCCACTCGGCGAGGATCTCCGCCGCGCGGTCGACCGGGAACCAGAGGATGCCGGCGTACACCTCGCGGATCGGGAAGAGGTTGAACTCGATCGCCGTCACGACGCCGAAGTTGCCCCCGCCGCCGCGCAGCGCCCAGAACAGGTCGGGGTGGTTGTCGCGGTCGACGCGCCGTAGCCGGCCGTCGGCCGTCACGAGCTCGATCGCGGTGACCTGGTTCGCGCCGATGCCGTGCTTGCGGCCGAGCCATGACAGCCCGCCGCCGAGCGTGTAGCCGACGACGCCGACGTCGGGAGAGGAACCGGCCAGGGCTGCGAGCCCGTGGCGCGCTGCCTCTTCGACGACCTCGATCCAGATCGTGCCGGCGGCGGCGCGGGCGGTCATCGACTCCGGATCGACCGCGACGCCGCGCAGGCGGTGCAGCTTCACGAGGATCGTGTCTGCGAGGTCGCCCAGCGCGGCTCCGCCGTGGCCCGTGCCCTGTGGAGCGACGCGGAGCCCGTTCTCGCTTGCGAACGCGACGATCTCGACGACGTCGCCCGCGCTCTCCGGGACGGCCACCGCGGCCGGCCGCTGGTCGACGGCGAGATTCCATGCCTGGCGTGCCTCGTCCCAGGCCTCGTCGCCGGGGACGACGACTGCTCCGTCGATCCGCCCTGCGAGCTCGTCCGCATCGATCGCGCCCGACTGTTCTCTGCTCCGAACCTGCGTCATCTCGATCCAGCCTCCTGCGAGTGGTGTCACTCGCGATCGTGCTGGAGCCGGGGCTCGGACGCGTCGGCACACATGGCGATCTTGCGGTCGCCCACATGGAGGAGGGACCGGGGGCGCGGGTCGTCCGCGCGGACGAGTCAGCCGGGCGGGCCGGCCGCCGCGAGCAGGCGTTCGAGCTCTGCGACGCGGTCTTCGAGCCGGGCAAGCCGAAGCTCGAGCGGCGCCGGCTCACCGGGCGGCTCCGCGGGCGCCGGCTCGGCGTGCACGTCCTCGAGCAGGTGCGCCCACCGCTCCTCGCGCCGGCCGGCCTGCCGCGGCAGCTGCCGGACGAGCTCCTTGCCGGCGAGCCCGGCGAGCACCGGTGCGGCGTCGTCGATCTCGAACAGCCTCGCCGTGCGCGTCTTCAGCTCGGCGGCCGTCTGGGGGCCGCGGAGCATCAGCACCGCGAGGATCGAGACCTCCGCCGGCATCAGGTCGAGCGCCTCCTGGAACAGCTGCCGGTACTTCGGCGTCCGGGAGCCTGGGCCGGTCGCGAGCCGCGCGTAACCGCGCGTGCCGAGGCTCTGGGCAGCTGTGCGGACGGTCTCCTCGTCGTAGTCCGTCACCGGATCGCGGCTGGTCGACTGATTGCAGGCGAGCCGCAGGGCGTTGAGGGTGAGCGGGTACTGCTCGGGGGTCGTGCGCTGCTTCTCGATCAGGCAGCCGAGCACGCGCAGCTCGGGCGCACCGAGACGCTGGACGTGCGCGCTCACGTCCGGACCAGCGGCTTGTACTTGATCCGGTGCGGCTCGAGCGCCGCCGGCCCGCGCGTCTCGCGCACCCACTCGGCGTACTCGGCCCAGTCGCCCTCGAACCACGTCACCTGAGAGTCGCCCTCGAAGGCGAGGATGTGCGTCGCAACGCGGTCGAGGAACCAGCGGTCGTGCGTGATGACGACCGCGCAGCCCGCGAAGTCGAGCAGCGCCTCCTCGAGCGCCCGCAGCGTGTCGACGTCGAGATCGTTCGTCGGCTCGTCGAGCAGCAGCACGTTTCCCCCGCTACGCAGGAGCTTTGCGAGATGGACGCGGTTGCGCTCGCCGCCCGAGAGCATCCCGACCGGCTTCTGCTGGTCGCTGCCCTTGAAGTTGAACCACGACGTGTACTGCCGCGAGTTGACCTCGCGCTTGCCGAGCAGGACGACGTCCTGGCCGCCGGAGATCTCCTTCCACACGGTGCTCTTGGGGTCGAGGTCGGCGCGCGACTGATCGACGTAGGCGAGCTGGACGGTGTCGCCGATCCGGAGCTCCCCGGAGTCGGGCGACTCCTCGGCGGCGATCATCCGGAAGAGCGTGGTCTTGCCTGCACCATTCGGCCCGATCACGCCGACGATGCCCGCCGGCGGGAGCGAGAAGGTCAAGTTCTCGAAGAGCAGACGCTCGCCGAACCCCTTCGAGACGTCGCTCGCGTCGATCACCACGTCGCCGAGGCGCGGGCCGGCCGGGATGTGAATCTCGACCCGGTCGAGCTTCACGCTCTGCTCCCCCGCGAGCAGCTTCTCGTAGGCGCCGAGGCGTGCCTTCGACTTGGCGTGCCGCGCGCGCGGCGCCATGCGCACCCACTCGAGCTCGCGCTGCAGGGTCCGCCGCCGCGCCGACTCGGTCTTCTCCTCGTGCGCCAGGCGCTCCTGCTTCTGCTCGAGCCACCCGGAGTAGTTCCCCTGGTATGGGATCCCGCGGCCCCGGTCGAGCTCGAGGATCCAGCCCGCGACGTTGTCGAGGAAGTAGCGGTCGTGCGTGACGGCGACGACGGTGCCCTTGTAGTCCGCGAGGAACCGCTCCAGCCAGAGGACGGACTCGGCGTCGAGGTGGTTGGTCGGCTCGTCTAGGAGCAGCAGGTCGGGCGCCTGGAGGAGCAGGCGGCAGAGCGCGACACGGCGGCGCTCGCCGCCCGAGAGGGTCGTCACGTCGCGGTCGCCGTCCGGGAGCCGCAGGGCGTCCATCGCGTGGTCGAGCTGCGCCTCGAGCTGCCAGGCGTCGCGCCGGTCGATCTGGTCCTGGACGGTCGCCTGCTCGGCGAGCAGCGCGTCGAAGTCGGCGTCCGGCTCGGCGAAGCTCGCCGAGATCGCGTTGAAGCGGTCGAGCAGGTCGCGGACCTCGCGGACGCCGTCCTCGACGTTCTCGCGCACCGTCTTCGCGGGGTCGAGCTCGGGCTCCTGCTCGAGCAGGCCGACGGTCGCGTTCGGCGCCAGCTCGGCGACCCCCGACGACGTCTCCTCCCTGCCGGCCATGATCCGGAGCAGCGTCGACTTGCCGGCGCCGTTCGGCCCCAGCACGCCGATCTTCGCCCCGGGCAGGAACGAGAGCGAGATGTTCGCCAGCACCTGCCGGTCCGCGCCGTAGAACTTGTCCGCCCGGTACATCGTGAAGACGTAGTCGCTGCTCACCGGTGGGCCACGATACCGCCGGGCGGCGAGTCTTCAAGGAGAGACGCGACGGTACAGTTGGCTCATGGCCGTGGAGGCTTCCCGCGCGCTCGACGTGCACAGGCTGCGCGCCGATTTCGCCGTCTTCGACGAGCTCGTGAACGGGCGCCCGTTCGCGTACCTCGATTCGGCCTCGTCGACGCAGAAGCCGCGGCAAGTGCTCGACGCGATGCGCGAGTTCTACGAGCACTCCTACGCCAACGTCCATCGCGGCGTCTACACGCTGGCCGAGCGGGCCACGGCCGGCTACGAGAGCGCGCGCGAGAAGGTGCGGGCGTTCGTCAACGCGCCCTCGAACCGCGAGGTCATCTTCACGCGCAGCGCCACCGAGGCGCTCAACCTGGTCGCGTACGCGTGGGGCCTCGACAACCTCGGGCCGGGCGACGTCGTGGTCGTGACGGAGCTCGAGCACCACGCCAACTTCGTGCCGTGGCAGTTCATCGCCAAGCGGACGGGGGCGGAGTTCGCGCACATCCCGATCGACGACCTCGGCGAGCTGCAGCTGGACGCGCTCGACGGGATCGTTGCGCGCGGCAACGTCAAAGTCGTCGCCAACAACCTCGTGTCGAACACGCTCGGCACGATCAACCCGGTCGAGCGGCTCGCGGAGTGGGCGCATGCGCAGGGCGCGATCATGGTCGTCGACGCGGCCCAGGCGGCGCCGCACCGCGCGATCGACGTCCAGGCGCTCGGCTGCGACTTCCTCGCCTTCTCGTCGCACAAGCTTTGCGGGCCGAGCGGCGTCGGCGCGCTGTGGGGCCGTCGCGAGCTGCTCGAGGAGATGCAGCCGTTCAACCTCGGCGGCGAGATGATCCGGTCGGTCGCGCTCGACAGGACGAGCTGGAACGAGCTGCCGTACAAGTTCGAGGCCGGGACGCCGGCGATCGCCGAGGCCTACGGCTTCGGTGTCGCGATCGACTACGTCTCCGCGATCGGGCTCGAGGCGATCGAGCGGCACGAGCACGAGCTGCTCGTACAGGCCATGGACCTGCTCGCCGAGATCCCGGGGGTGCACGTGTTCGGGCCGCCCGCCGACCGGCGCACCGGCATCGTGAGCTTCGAGCTCGACGGCGTGCATCCTCACGACGTCGCGCAGATCCTCGACTGGGAGGGCGTCGCCGTGCGCGCCGGCCATCACTGCACGCAGCCGCTGATGACGCGCCTCGGTGTGGCTGCGACCTCGCGCGCGAGCTTCTACCTCTACACGCTGCCCGACGACGTCGACCGGCTCGCGGCCGGTCTCCTGAAGGTGAAGGAGACCTTCGGTGTCTGAGTTCGACCAGCTTTACCGCGAGGTGATCCTCGACCACTACAAGAACCCGCGCGGGCATGGGATCCTCGACGACGCCGACGCGCAGGCCGAGGGCGCGAACCCGCTGTGCGGCGACGAGGTGACGATTTCGGTCCGCTTCGCCGGCGACGGCGAGACGATCGACGAGATCGGGTTCGAGGGCCGCGGCTGCGCAATCTCGCAGGCGGCCACGTCGATGCTCACGGAGATGGTGAAAGGGCGGAAGGCCTCCGAGGTCGCCGAGCTGCCCAAGGAGGAGCTGCTCGACGAGATCGGCATTCCGCTGACCCCGATCCGGCTCAAGTGCGCGATCCTCGGCCTCGGCGTGCTCAAGGTCGCGCTCCATCGCGCGAAGGGGACGCCGCTCCCGGAGGAGTGGCGCGGGCTGTCCGAAGGCCTCCAGTTCGACTAGTGCCCGAGGTTCACGTCGCGCCTCTGGCCGAGTTCGGCCCGGGCTCCGTGAAGATCGTGACCGTCGGCTGGACGTCGATCGGCGTCTACAACTGCGGCGGGGAGCTCTTCGCGCTCGAAGACCGCTGCTCGCACGACGACGGGCCGCTGTGCGAGGGGGAGTGGGAGGAGGACGCCTGCCGCGTGATCTGTCCACGCCACGGCTCGGCCTTCGATCTGCGGACCGGGCGGCCGCTCTCGCTCCCGGCGTTCGAGCCGGTCGACACGTACGAGGTGGTCGTGCGGGACGGCGTCGTGATGGTCGTCCTGGTGGACGTGCACCCGTGATCCGCTGCTGGGAGGCGACCGACCCCCTCTACCTCGCTTACCACGACGTGGAGTGGGGCCGCCCGGTGCGCGACGAGCGCGGCCTCTACGAGCGGCTGACGCTCGAGGGCTTCCAGTCCGGGTTGTCGTGGCACACGATCCTGCGCAAGCGTGAGGGATTCCGCGCGGCGTTCAGGGACTTCGACCCGGAGCGGGTCGCCCGCTTCGGCGAGCGGGACATCGACCGGCTGCTCGCGGACGCTTCGATCGTGCGGCACCGCGGCAAGATCGAGGCTGCGATCGCCAACGCGCGCGCGACACTCGCGCTCCGCGACGCGGGGACGCTGCTGCAGGACGTCGTCTGGGCGGCCGCGCCGCGCCGGCACAAGGCGCCGCGCTCGCATGCCGACTGGCTTGCGTCGTCACCGGAGTCGACGGCGCTCGCGAAGCAGTTGCGCGCGGCCGGCTTCCGGTTCGTCGGCCCGACGACGGTGCACGCCACGCTTCAGGCCTGCGGCGTGATCAACGACCACCTCGCGACCTGCTGGGTGCGCAAGGACGTCGAGGCGCAGCGGGCATCCGTCCTGGCCGATCCGCTAAGGTGAGCGCAACCGCGGAAAGGAGGTGGTCCGGCGTTGGAGACTTCGAGTACGGGCAGTGGAGGTACCGGCTCGTAGAGGCGTGTCCCCGGGACCTGACGGGGAATCGCCTAGCCAGCGTGGGGGACTCGCGTGAACGCGCCGCCTGATCGGCCGGAAGCGCCTCTACGAAATTCAAGCTGGTAACCGGATCGAGGGTCGCCGTATGGCGGCCCTCGCTCTTTCTGGAGCAGGTAGAACCGTCCCGTGGCCGGCGTGAGCCTGATCGCCGATCCCTCGCTCGCCGTCGCGGGCGCTGAGCGCGCTGCCTGGACACGCGCGAACATGCCGCTGCTGGCGGAGCTGCGCGACGCATTTGCAGCAGAGCGGCCGCTCGACGGCCGGCGGCTCGGCATGTGCCTCCACGTGGAGCCGAAGACGGCTGTGCTCGTCGAGGTGCTGCTCGCGGGCGGTTGTGAGCTCGCGCTCACGGGGAGCCCCGCGACCACCGACGACGGGATCGCCGCCCTGCTCGCCTCGTGGCCCCGAGTCACCGTCTGGGCGTGCAACGCGGACGACGTGACCGCCCACCGCGAGCATCTCGCGCGGGTGCTGGACTGGGGGCCCGACCTGCTGCTCGACAACGGCGCCGAGCTGATCGGGGGCGCCGCCGGACGTGGTCTCCCCGTGACCGCTGCGACCGAGGAGACGACGTCGGGCGCCAACCGGCTGAAGGCGGAGCTCCGCGGCGGCGTTCCGTTCCCGGTGGTCGTGATCGACGACTCGCCGCTGAAGCGCCTGATCGAGAACACCTACGGCGTCGGGCCGACGGTGGTCGAGGGATTCATGCGCGCGACCAACCTGCTCGTCGCGGCGACGGTGTTCTGCGTCGTCGGTTACGGAGCGTGCGGCCGCGGTGTCGCGCGCGCGCTTCGGGCGGACGGCGCCTCGGTGCTGGTGGTCGAGCGCGATCCCGTGCGCGCGCTCGAGGCGGCATTCGACGGCATGGCGGTGCGCGAGCTCCACGATGCCGTCGCGGATGCCGATGTCGTCATCTCTGTCGCGGGCACGACGGGCGTGATCGGGGCGCGTGAGCTCGAGCTTCTGCGTGACGGCGCGCTGCTCGCGAACGCGGGTCACTTCTCGGAGCTCGACCTTGCGGCGCTCGGCCCCGGGACGCGTCTGACCGACCAGGTCACGGAGCACGAGGTCGGCGGGAAGTGCGTGCGCCTGCTCGGGCGCGGCGAGATGCTCAACCTGACCGCGGCCACCGGCAACCAGATCCAGGTGATGGACCTCGGCTTCGCCCTTCAGGCCCATTCGCTCCGTGCTCTGGCCGGCGATCCGACGCGCTTCGCCGCCGGCCCGCAGCCGGTCCCGCCCGAGATCGACGACGTCGTCGCGCGGGCGATGCTCGCGGCGCTCTCGCCGGCGCGCTGAGCGCGCCCGGCGGCTCAGGAGGTCGCCCGCCGGAGCTGGTCTTCGAGCGGGACGAGCTTGAGCCCGAAGGTATCCACGGCGTCGGAGTCGGTGCAGACGTTGTCGCCCGCTTCGATCATCGCGACCTGGTCTGCCGTGAGCGGCGCGCCCGGAAGCCGCTCGGTCAGGCGCGCGCCGGTGCGTGCGAGCGCGAAGGGAACGTGAAGGAGCCGCCGCTTCTTGCCGAGCGCCGCGGCGATCTCGAGATAGAGCTCGTCCCAGGTCACGACGTCCGGGCCGCCGAGCTCCCACGTGCGGCCGGGTGCGCGGTCGTCGTCGACGATGGTCGCGAAGAACTGCGCGACGTCCTCGAGCCAGACGGGCTGGATGCGCTGGGTCCCCGGTCCGATCACTGTCACGACGGGCGAGAACCGCACCTGCCGGACGAACGTCGACAGCGCGCCGCCGCGGCCGAAGACGAAGCTGGGGCGAACGAGGACGTATTCGAGCCCGGAGCCTTCGACCGCCCGCTCGATCGCCCACTTCGCACCGTAGTAGGGGACGAGTGTGCTCGACTTCTCGGTCGTGCCGAGAGCGCTCATCTGCACGAAGCGCTCGATGCCCGCGTGGCGTGCGGCTTCGAGCAGCGATTCGGTGCCGCGGGTCATCACACGCTCGAAGTCGGCCGGCGCGCCCTTGATGATCGCGACGAGGTTGACGACGTGCGTGCAGCCCTCGATCGCGGGGGCGAGGCTGTCGGCGTCGGTCAGGTCGCCGCGGACGAGCTCGACGCCGAGCGTCTCCAACGACGCGGCGCGGACGGGGTTGCGGGCGAGCGCGCGCACTTCGAGGCCGCGGACGCGCAGCGCGTGGATGACCGCCGTCCCGACGAAGCCCGTCCCGCCTGCGACCAGGATCCTCATTGCTCGAAGTTCTGCCAGTAGCGGCTCGGGGTCGGCCCGCGCTGGCCCTGGTACTTCGATCCCAGCGTCGAGCTGCCGTACGGCGCCGACGCGGGCTCGGACAGCTGCATGAAGGAGACCTGGCCGATCTTCATCCCGTGGTAGATCGTGATCGGGAGGTTGGCGACGTTGGACAGCTCGAGGGTCACGTGCCCGTCCCAGCCCGGGTCGATGAAGCCGGCGGTCGAGTGGATGAGCAGGCCGAGGCGGCCGAGCGAGCTCTTGCCCTCGAGCCGCGCGACCAGGTCGTCGGGCAGCGTCACCCGCTCGAGCGTCGATCCGAGCACGAATTCGCCGGGGTGGAGGATGAACGGCTGGTCGTCGCCGATCTCGACCTCTTCGGTCAGCTCCTCCTGCGGCTGCTTGACGTCGATGAAGGGGTAGCGCGCGTTGTGGAACACGCGAAAGTAGCGGTCGACGCGCACGTCCACGCTCGACGGCTGAAGGAGCGACGCGTCATACGGGTCGATCGCGATGCGGCCCTCGCCGATGAGGCGCTCGATGGTGCGATCGGAAAGGACCATCGGCGGATTCTTCCATCAGGGCGTCCGCCAGGGTGTGCAGGCCCTTGAGGAACGCCTCGCGTTCGTCGGGCGTCAGCGCCGAGAGCGTCCGGACGAACGGCCGGTCGCGCTGCTCGAGCCAGGCGCGCACCCGGTCGGACGTGAGCGCGTTCAGGTCGACGACCGTGCGGCGCCGGTCGTCCGCGTGCTCGCGCCGGTGGACGAGGCTCAGCTTCTCGAGCTCCGTCGTCAGCTTGCTGGCCGCCGGGAGCGAGAGGTCGAGCTCCTGGGCGAGCTCGCCGACCGTGCGCTCGCCCTCCGTTCCGATCTGGGCGAGGACGGCGATGTGGCGCCGCGAGAGGCGGTGCAGGCGGGGGAGGCCCTCGAGGAACTCGTCGCTCGGCCGCCGGCGGTGCCAGAGGCCGCGCACCACCCGGCGCAGGTCGCGCCGCAACTGGTCGAGCTGTCCGCCGTTTGTTACCATCCGAGATCAGTTATCATCTGATAACTATTATCGAGTGACACGCGAAAGGAGGTGAGCGTATCCATGTGTGAAGGACATCATCACCGCCACCATCGCCGCTTCGGCCGCCGCGGGCGCGGCTTTCCGAACCGCGAGCAGCTGGTCGAGCGGCTGACCGGGTACCGGGAGCACCTCGAGAGCGAGCTTCAGAACGTCCAGGAGCTGCTCGAGCGGCTCGGCGACGCGGCCGGCCCTGCCGACCCGCAGCCCGAGATCTAGCGGCTCGAGGCGTCGGCCGGCACGTAGTACCGGTCGGTGTACTCGATCACCGCGCGGAGCATCGAGAACCGTGGAGCAAGTTCGGCGATCGAGGCCCGCATCATCGCGGCCCAGTCGTCCCGCGCGGCGAAGCGCGGGACGACGTCCGTCGCGAGCAGGTCGTAGAGCTCGGCTGCGTCGGCCTCGTCGGAGACCCCCTCGATCGCCCAGCCGTAGGCCGGGTCGTAGGCCTCGGCCCACCAGCCGTCGAGCACCGAGAGGTTCAGGACGCCGTTGACGGCCGCCTTCATGCCGCTCGTGCCCGACGCCTCGTACGGGCGCAGCGGGGTGTTCAGCCAGACGTCGCAGCCCGGGATGAGCGTGCGCGCCAGGTCCATGTCGTAGCCCTCGAGGAACACCACCCGGCCTCGAGCGGCGCCGCGGGACAGCTCGACCACTTCCTGGAGGAGATCCTTGCCCGCGGCGTCCTGCGGATGCGCCTTCCCCGCCACGACGATCTGCACCGGCAGCGCGAGCAGCCGCTCGAGATCGCTGAACACGAGCGACGCGCGCTTGTAGGTCGCGAAGCGGCGCGCGAACCCGATCGTCAGCAGCGAAGGATCGAGGCCCGTGCGGGCGGCGAGCCGCTCCCGGAGCGCTGCGCGCACCGTGCGGAGCACGTCGAGGTCGAGGTCGCGGACGGCCTCCCAGCCGCCAACTGCCGGGGGCGCATCCAGCCGGATGCCGGCATCGCGCAGGACGCTCGCCAGCTCGGGTGCGATCCACGTGCCCAGGTGGACTCCGTTCGTCACGTGCCCGATCGGCGCCCGCTCGCCGGCCGGGAGGCTCGCCCACATCCTGCGGGCGACCTCGCCGTGGAGCTCCGAGACACCGTTCGCGTGGGCGGACAGCCGCAGGGCGAGCGGCGTCAGGCCGAAGTTCGCGGCGCCGTTCGAGCGGCCGAGGGCGAGCAGCTCGTCGGCCGAGATCCCTGCCTGCTCGGCGGGGGCGCCGACGTAGCGCAGCACGAGCTCGTCTGCGAAGACCTCGTTCCCCGCGGGCACCGGCGTGTGCGTCGTGAACACGCTGGTCGCCGCCACCTGTGCGAGCGCGGCGCTCGGTGCGAGGCCCCGCTCGACGAACCGCCGCGCTCGCTCGATCGACAGGAACGCGGCGTGACCCTCGTTGACGTGGTACACGCTCGGGTCGAGCCCGAGCGCGTCGAGCGCCCGCACGCCGCCGATCCCGAGGATCAGCTCCTGCCGGATCCGGTGCTCCCGGTCTCCGCCGTACAGGCCGTCGGTGATGCCCTCGGCCTCGAGCAGGTAGAGCGGTACCGACCCGACGTCGTGGCGCCAGATCGTGACGTCGACCGGCGCGCCGGCGAGGTCGACCTGCACCGCGACAGGCTCGCGCGCGAGCCCGAACGCGACCGGGTCGAAGCCCTCGTGCGCCTCGACCTGCCGGCCGGTCCTGTCGAGCGACTGGCGGAAGTACCCCTGCCGGTAGAGCAGCCCGACGCCGACGAGCGGAAGGCCGAGCTCCGAGGCCGCCTTGAGGTAGTCGCCTGCGAGCACGCCGAGGCCGCCGGAGTAGATCGGCAGCCGCGCATCGACGCCGAACTCCATGCTGAAGTAGGCGACCAGCATGTCTCGGCCGGCGCCGTGGCTCTCCGACCACCAGGTCGTGGCGTGTGTCTCGGTCTCGGAGGTCGGCATTCGTCTGCCCTGGGACTGGCGGAGGCTAGCGAAGGGCGGCCGTCCGTCGCACGACGAACCCGGCCGCCTTCCTGGCGACTCGCTACCCTCGCTGCACGGATGGCCACCACCCGCACCAGTCAGATCGTCACCGAGATCCCCGGTCCTCGCTCGCGCGAGGTGCTCGACCGTCTGCGCGCGACCGTCGCATCGCCGCTCGACCTGACGTTCCCCGTGGTCGCCGCCGAGGCGCGCGGCGCCACGATCACCGACGTCGACGGCAACGTCTTCATCGACTTCGCCGGCGGGGTCGGGTGCCTCAACGTCGGTCATTCCCATCCCCGTGTGGTGGCGGCCGCGCAGGAGCAGCTCGAGCGCTTCACCCATACCGACTACACCGTGGTGCCGTACGAGGTCTACGCCGAGCTGTCCGAGCGGTTGCTCGCGGTCGCGCCGTTCACCGGCCCGGCGAAGGCGGCGTTCTTCAACGCCGGGACCGAGGCGGTCGAGAACGCGGTCAAGTTCGCGCGCGCCTACACCGGGCGGCCCGCCGTGATCGGGTTCGAGGGCGCCTTCCACGGGCGCACGCTTCTCTCGCTCTCGCTCACCTCGAAGACGCACCCGTACAAGGCCGGGCTCGGGCCCTTCGCGCCCGAGGTGTACCGCGTGCCCTTCCCGAACGCCTACCGCGGGCCGTCGGCCGCCGACGCGCTCGCCGCGCTCGAGCGCGCATTCGGGACGCTCGTCGCCGCCGAGACGGTCGCTGCGATCGTCGTCGAGCCGGTGCAGGGCGAGGCCGGCTTCATCCCGGCCGGCGCCGAGTTCCTCCACGGGCTGCGTTCGATCTGCGACGAGCACGGAATCGTCCTCGTCTGCGACGAGGTGCAGTCGGGCTTCGCGCGCACGGGCCGCTTCTTCGCGGTCGAGCACTTCGGCGTCGAGCCCGATCTGATCACCGTCGCGAAGTCGATCGCCGGGGGTCTGCCGCTGTCGGGCGTCCTCGGCAAGGCGGAGATCATGGACGCGCCCGTGGTCGGCGGTGTCGGCGGCACCTACGTCGGCAACCCGGTCGCCCAGGCGGCCGCGCTCGCCGTTCTCGACGTGATCGAGGATGAGGGGCTGGTGGAGCGGTCGGCGGTGATCGGGGACGTCATGCGGGCGCGCATGGAGTCGTGGCAGCGCCGCTTCCCCGCCATCGGCGACGTCCGCGGGCTCGGGGCGATGCTCGCGATCGAGCTCGTCGAGGACCCGCAGACCAGGGCGCCCGCGACCGCGCTGGCGGGGCGCGTGCAGGAGGCGGCGCTCGCGCGCGGGCTGCTGCTGCTGCGCGCCGGTGTGAGCTCGAACTGCATCCGGGTGCTGGTGCCCCTCGTGATCACCGACGGGGAGCTGGCCGAGGCGCTCGATCTGTGGGAAGACGCGCTCGGCGCGACCGTTTGACGGCGCGGAGGGCTACCCTCCACCGGGGATGGTCGGGGAGGTTCTCCTAGACCGCTACGAGCTCGAGGAGCTCGTCGGCACCGGCGGCATGTCGAGCGTGTATCGGGCGCACGACCGCCTTCTCGACCGCACCGTCGCGCTGAAGGTGCTCCACGAGCACCACCTGCGGGACCCGGAATACGTCGAGCGGTTCCGGCGGGAGGCCCGATCGGCAGCCGTTCTCTCGCACCCGAACATCGTGACCGTGATCGATCGCGGCGAGCAGGACGGCCGGCAGTTCATCGTCTTCGAGTACGTCGGCGGCGAGAACCTGAAGCGACTGATCGAGGAGCGCACGCCGCTGCCGGTCGCGACCGCGCTCGAGCTGGCGATCCAGATCGCCCGCGGGCTCTCGTTCGCCCATCGCAGCGGGCTCGTCCACCGCGACGTCAAGCCGCAGAACGTGCTCCTGAACGGCGACGGGCAGGCCAAGGTGACCGACTTCGGTATCGCCCGGTCGCTCGACGTGCAGCGCGGGATGACCCAGACGGGGACCGTTCTCGGGACGTCCGACTACATCGCGCCGGAGCAGGCCCAGGGCAAGCACGTCGACGAGCAGACCGACGTCTATTCGCTCGGCGTCGTGCTGTACGAGCTGCTCACGGGCGAGGTGCCGTTCCCGGGAGAGAACTTCGTCGCCGTGGCGATGCAGCACATCAACGACCCGCCGCCGTCGGTCCGCGACAAGCGGCCCGACGTTCCGCCTCGGGTCGACGCCGCGGTGCAGCGTGCGATGGCCAAGGACCCGGCCGACCGCTTCCCGACGATGGCCGACTTCGGCCGCGAGCTCGAGACGTGCGCCGCCGGCGCCGACGACGGTACGCAGATCATCGCTCCGGCGAAGCCGGCGCGCCGCCGGCGGTCGAAGGCGTGGCCGCTCGTCTTCTTCCTCGTGGGCCTGATCGCGCTCGGCGCGGTCGGCGGCTACCTGCTCTTCCGTGGCAGCGGCGGCAGCCCGTCGACCGGCGGGGGGAGCGCGACGCTGCGCGCGACGACGGCGTACGACCCGTTCGGCACCGGCACGCCGGGCGAGAACAACGCGAAAGCGGGGCTCGCGACCGACGGCAACGAGGCGACCTTCTGGCCGACCGAGCGCTACTACGACGAGCAGCTCGGCAAGCCCGGTGTCGGACTGGTGTTGCAGGCGGGCGGCTCGGGAAAGCCGCCGACGATCGTCGTCTCCACAGACACGCCGGGCTTCACCGCCGAGATCAAGGCCGGCGACAGCGCGAGCGGCTTTCGCGACGTCGTCTCGGGCCCGCAGGTCGTCTCGGGGACGACGACGTTCGCGATCGGCGGCGGCGCTCACCGGTACTACCTGCTCTGGATCACGAACCTCGGCGGCCACCAGGTCGACCATGTGAACGAGGTCCGCGTCGGCTAGACCCGCTAGTAGCGGAGCTGCGAGCGCCGTTCGAAGCGCTCGACGGCCAGATCGGCGAGTCGTTGCAGCAGCTCGCCGTACGGGATGCCCGAAGCGGCGAACAGCTGGGCGTACACGCTCGTCGGTGTGAAG
>Ga0335079_10004089_pt1 | contig 16783 bp, 16 predicted proteins | sample Lox_Sample_33_FD_206719 | JGI IMG/M metagenome (GOLD analysis project Ga0335079, IMG submission 206719) | Soil microbial communities from Loxahatchee National Wildlife Refuge, Florida, United States - Lox_Sample_3.3 | ecosystem: Environmental > Terrestrial > Soil > Wetlands | place: USA... | reverse complement strand
ATGGCGTTCTGGATTGGGCTGTACCCGAAACCGTTTTTCCAGATTCTTGAGCAGCCAGTGAATCATACGATCGCGGTCGTGCGCCCGAATTATCCGCTACCGGGCGGAACGGTCAACGCGTCGATGCAGCCTCCCGTGCTCGCCCCGGCAGCGGTTGAACCCGCTGTCGCGACGAAGGCTTCAGCACCGATGGTGAAGGAGAAGGTTCCGGCGGCGCACGCGGAGCGGACGAAGGCGTCCGCCCCTACGCAGGCTGAGGTTCCGGTAAAGGGGAAGAACTAGTGGTCTGGACCGACTACCTGCTCGCGCTGCCGATCATTCTGCTGACGCTGTTTGCGCTCGGCATTCTGCTGATCGACTTCATGCTGGATGCCGATCAGAAGTGGGCCAATGCCGTGACGGCCTTCATCGGTGTGTGCTTTGCGGCCGGCGGGGTCTTGAAGATTCAGCTGTCGCTCGGCAACTCCCCAGGGGCGCCAGGCATGCTGCGCACGATGGTGGTCGACCACTTCGCCATCTATTTCTTCTATTTGTTTCTTGCGGCCACAGCGATCGCGATTCTCATTTCCGTGAAGTATCTCGAGACAGAAAAAGAAAATCATGGCGAGTATTACGCGCTTATGCTGCTGTCTGTCGCCGGGATGATGTGCATGGCCGCCGGAGTCGACATAGTCCTGATCTTCATCGGACTGGAACTGATGGCAATTTCGACGTATGTGCTGGTCGGATTCCTGCGGCGCGACCGGCGGTCGAACGAAGCTGCGCTGAAATACCTACTGCTCGGCGCTTTTTCTTCGGGCATCTTTGCATACGGATTATCACTGCTCTACGGGCTGTCTGGCAGTACAAAGCTCTTGGACATCCAGAGAGCAATGTTTCGAGTAATGCACGATCCGCAATACAAGCCGGTTGCGATCATCGCGCTGGCTACCACCATCACCGGGCTGCTTTTCAAGATCGCCGCGATTCCCTTTCACCAATGGGCACCTGACGCCTACGAAGGGGCTCCCACCTCGATCACTGGGTTCATGTCGGTCGCCGTGAAGGCAGCCGGTTGGGCGATGCTGCTTCGCATCCTCATTGCGGGATTGATGCCGATGCGGCCGGTATGGGTTCCACTGCTGGTCTTCGTCTCGATTGCCACTATGACGGGCGCGAACTTCGCCGCGCTTACCCAGACCAATACGAAGCGCCTGCTGGCCTATTCCTCGATTGCTCACGTGGGCTACATGCTGCTTGGCCTAATCGCAGGAACAGCCACCGAACTGACTCCGGACGGCATCAAGGGTATTTTGGTCTATCTCCTCGTCTACACCTTCATGAACCTCGGGGCCTTCGCCGTGATCACGTCGCTGCGGCACCGGAATGTGATTGGCGACGAACTCGACGACCTGAACGGGCTCTACTCGCGCGCGCCGGTGGAAGCCGTGCTCATGCTTGTGTTCATGTTGTCGCTGGCTGGAATACCCCCGCTTGCCGGATTCTGGGGAAAATACTTTATCTTCCTGAGCTTGATTGAAAGCGGGCACTACGTACTCGCCGGGCTCGGCGTGCTCTACTCGGTTTTTGGCCTCTACTATTATTTGAAGATTGCGAATGCCATGTTTATGCGTCAACCGGAAAAGGGCGAGGAGAAACTGCCCGTCAGCCTGACGATGCGCGCCGCCCTCGCGCTCACCGCATTGGCGACTCTTTACATCGGGATCATGCCCAACCGCTTCATCGAGATCGTGAACTGGAGTTTAGGCCTTGCACAGCATCCGAATGTGGCGGCTCTAACGCGCTGAAGCGGTACTTCTGCAAGGGCAGCCCTGGTCTGAGAGAACAGGAATACACGCTTCCAGAGTCCGGCAATGCGTGCTGGAACGCGCTAGAATCTCGAAGAGGCCATGCCTGAGGACAAAAAGAATCTCTGGCTTCAATTGGCGCGCTACAGCCAGCTAGCATTTGTGTTTCCTGGCGCGCTTGTTGTGGGTTGGCTGATTGGAGCCGGCCTGGATCGATGGCTGCACACGACCTGGATTTATCTGGCGGGCATCTTGCTCGGAATCGCAGCCGGATTTGTTGAACTAATACGCACCGTGTCGCGAAATAGCGAGTAGCCCCATCAACTTCTGTCCCCGCGTTTTCACGTTGGCGCGCATCGTCGGGGAACGAGCCTTCGCATATCATGCTCCAAGCAATGCCAGACACGCTGCAATCCCGTTCTGTCGCTGCCGCCGATCAATTCTATTCGAGGGCCCTGGATCGCATTCGGCTCTTTATGATTGCGTTGGCGCTGCCGCTGATAGCGTTGGGTTGGTGGCGATTCGGGTGGCGAGCCGCGGCGGGCTTCGCCTTGGGATGCTTAATCGGCTACGTGAATTTCTACTGGCTCAAGCGTGTGATTAACGCCTTTGTGGATCGTGCCGCGGGAGGGCAGGCGTCGCAGTCGTCGGGCGGAGTAGTGTTTCGGTTAGTGTTCCGCTATCTTTTGATGGCTCTCGGCGCCTATGTTATATTGACTGTTTCACCCGCGAGCCTGAATGGGCTTCTAGCGGGCTTCTTTTTGCCCGTGGGCGCGATTCTTTGTGAAGCAGCGTTCGAAGTCTATACGGCCATCGCGCGCGGAATCTAGACGAAAGCGGGCAAGAGCGAGACTAGTGGCAAAGTTCTATGCCAGAACAACTCTGGTTCACTGAGATCCTCAACCACCTGTTGGCTGGGCCAGTAACTGCCCTGCTGCGGGCAATTGGAATCGAGCCAAAGCATCCTACCGCTCCGATCCCGAACTCCTTCGCCATGGAGTTTCTGGTTTTCGCGTTCCTTTTGGTGCTGTTTCTGCTCGTGCGGGCACGCCTTTCGGTTGACCGTCCAGGCGGTGTGCAGCACCTCTTCGAGACCGTCGAGGGATTCATACAAAGCCAGAGCAACGAGATTATCGGGTATCACAGCGAGCACTACACTCCGTTTCTGGCAACGCTGGTTTTCTTTATTCTGTTCTGCAATCTCCTCGGCGTGATTCCCGGCTTTGAGTCGCCCACGGCGGTCCCTGTGGTTCCATTAGGATGCGCTCTGTGCGCCTTTTTGTACTACCAGTTTCAAGGCTTTCGGCATTCGGGGATCAAATACCTTGCGCACTTCGCCGGCCCGATGCCGGCGCTGGCGCCGTTGATGATTCCCATCGAACTAATCAGCCATTTGGCCCGGGTGTTGTCACTAACTATCCGTCTGTTTGCAAATATGTTTGCTGGCGACATGGTCACGCTCGTGTTCTTTTCGCTCGTGCCGATTGGCGTGCCGATACTGTTTCTGGGGCTGCATGTCGGAGTTTCTCTGCTGCAGACTTACATCTTTGTGCTGCTGACGACGGTCTATTTGCAAGGCGCAGTCGCCGAGGAGCACTGATCAGAGTTTTCGCCGTTCAGCGTGAGGGCGTCTGTACGGGATGACGTCAACCACCCACTGGCGGTATTTCATGATGAGGAGCTACACTATGCGTACTTTGAGCAAGCTGTTCATGGTTTTTTCCGCACTCTCGTTCGCCGTGCCTGCGTTCGCGCAGGGCGGAGGGTCGAGCGAGGTCAACTGGGTAGCGATTGCTGCTGGATTCTCCATGGCATTCGCTTCGGGCATTTGCGCTCTGGCGCAGGGCAAAGCGACAGCAGCAGCAGCCGAGGGATTGGCGCGGAATCCTGCCGCGCGCCCTGGCATTCAGCTGGCGCTGATTCTAGGCCTGGCGCTGATCGAATCACTGGCGCTGTACACACTGGTCATCATCTTCGCGAAGGTAAAATAGACGGAATTCGTGGACACAAACCTAGCCTCCGCCGATTTGGCAGAGGCTTTTTGATTTTAGATTGGAGCTGAAAACTAGACTTTCCGTTCGCCGCCCCAGTCCTGGTTTTTGTCTTTGGGGGCAGCGTTCAGCGCCTCGATCAGCAGGCGGCGCAGCTTGTAGCGGCTTTCCAGGTCGGTATTCACAATCTCGAAACCGACTTCGTTAACACGCGCGCGTCGGAGCAACACGTGGGCACGAATCTTGGAGCGCATGCCCAGCGAAATCTCAATGTCCGCTTCGCTGCCGATGCGGAGATTGTCTTCCTTCGTCCCCATGCCGCCGCCGAGACTTAATTCCCGGATCAAGATCTTTGACTTACCCCACGAGCTGCCGATGGTACCGGTCAATGTTTTTGCGAGGATCAGGCGCTCGTAGCGGCGCTGCCGCACCCATGGGCAGGCTGGAGCCGTATCCAAAGGAGCGATGGCCAGTTCCGCCGGCTCAAGCCCGCTATCGGACATGACTTGCGAACTATACCGCGGGTCGGTCTTTGACAAGGCCTGAGCAGCGGCAATGCGCAGTTCCTTGTGGTAGACCCAACCAAAAGTTTTCTTGGACTCAACGATTTCACGGAGCGTATTTACGGCTTCGGCATCCTTCAACCGACCCAGCGACTCGATCGCCTTGAGCTGCACGAACGGAGAACGCGACGCCGCATCGCCCGGCTTGGCCATGGTGATCAACGGGGTCGCGGCGGTGAGGTCACCGCTCATGCCGATCTCATCGACAGCCTCGGGCAACACGAGAGGATCGAGAATCTCCGCCAACTCCAGCAAGGTGCGGCCGCGGTCGGCAGCAGCGCCGTAAGCAATCTGGCGGACAACGATGTCGTGATAAAAGCGATTCCACTCCGGCATGCGGGACGGCAGCAATTCCAGCAGGGTCCCGACGTCCAGCCGGCTGACGAGTCCCACAGCGCTTGAAGCCTGACGCGGCTGGCCCGTGCGGAGAATCTCGCGCAACTGCAGCAGCACAGGAGAACCCAACTCCTTGACCAGTTCGATCATGCGGTCGCATTCGTCGCGGCGCATGCAGCGGAAGAACCGGTCAGCCAGATGCTCTGCGCCAGACTGGCTGGTGCGGCGCAACACGGCCAGCATGTCGGCAGGGACGGGCTCGAGTTGAAGCGCTTCTTCAATGAATTCGGGCAAGCGGTTCTCAACGCCGACCCGGGCGCGCAGATCGCTCATGATCACGGGGCGCTCGACACTGATCAATTCCATGCCGGCGCAGACCTCGTTGACGGCGCCGTAGTTCTTGGCGGCGCTCGATTCCTGGCTGAGACGCACAAAGGCGGCACTCAGCAGGCTTTGAAGCTCGGCGTCTTTTTCTGCGATGATCTGCTCCGACAGCTTGCGCACTGCCTGCGCCATAGGCTGCCCGCCGAGACGGGCATAGAGGTCGGCAATCTGACTTAGACCGATGGCGGTGCGGCGCCGCGGCTCGGCTTCCTTCGCACTCAGGCAGCCTGAGTAGTTGTTGAGTATATCGGCCGCCAGTTGCTTGTCGTCGCGGTCGAGCAGCAGCTCCACAAATTGCCGAAGGTTGCGCGGTGGCACGCAGGGCGCCTCGTGCGAAAGCAGCACGCTTTTCTTGCCGGCCTCCGGTACTTCTGCCCAGAACATGCGGTCAAGAATGTCGGCATGGGATTCGACGAGAATCCCGGCCTTGCTCATCTTTTCTTCCTGCAGTTTCAGAATCTGGCGCAACGAGTCCATCTGGCGGCTCATGTGCTCCATCATCTGGTGCACGGCGTTAACCTTGACTTCACCCTTCGAATAGCGCTCGAGGGCGAAGCGGATCGCCATGTGCTCGGCGGCCTTCATCAGCAGGGGAGTATCTTCCTCCTCCGCCGTGGCGGCCTTTGCCGCCAGACTGCCCAGGAGTTGTTGCAGGTTCAAGCGAGTGTTGGGATCGGTCTCGCTCAGTTCCTTCTGAATGTCTTCTTCTTTGACGCTGGGGTCCTGCTGCACCTGGCCAAAGCGCGTCAATAGGCGGATCGCCTGGATGACTTCCTGCTCTTGCAGCGGGACCATGCCGCCGGTCCATACCGGGGCAACTCCCGTGCCAGTTCCGACCGCGCCCGCGCCGCCACCCTTGCCGGTTCCGGCGCCTCCACCCTGTCCGCGGGGCATGTTGGGCACACTGCCGAGCGGCACCATCGGAGTTCCTCCGGGTGCCACCTGTCCGCCGTTACCACCACTGCTGGCACCTTCTGCCGCGGCAATCAATTGCAGCAGTTTCTGGGGATCATTCAACCACTGCTTGAACTCAGGGCCGAGTGTTTGCGCTGCGATCTGCGCCGCGATGCTGACGTCCCCCGTCAGCGGATCGGCCGCCACGAACTTCACTTCATTGATCTTGATCGTGCTTCCTTGCTTGCCCGCACCGAGTGCTTCCTTGATCTGCTTAGCAACGTCGGTAGCCTTCGATCCCGCAACGGTAAAGGCGTGCACCAGACGTACGAAATCTTCCTCCGTCACGTCCTTCGGGAAGTGCAGACTGGCTAGACCCGCAGTTGTCAACAGAGTGGCAAAGCTTTTTTCCGCCTGACCCGACTCGAGCGGAATGCCGTCGAGCAGAAGCTTGTTGTCAGAGACGCCCAGCAGAAAGCCTCCCGAAGGAAGCGAGCTCTGCAGTTCATTCCACGTGGTTTCGAATTGCGCTTCGGTGCGCTTGTGATCTTTGCCGTACATCCGGGCGTACTTAATAAGGATGTTCAGGCTGTGAACAAACGCCCGCGCTGAAGCCGCACGCGCTCCTTGCGATGTGTCTGGGCCAGGAATAACAAGCTCCTCGAAAACACAGATTTGCACCTAAAGGTTAAGACGAAAAGGTAAGCCCTAAAACGTTACGGAGGTAATTGGACCGGTTTGCACGGGTGACCGATGGGCCATGCCCGGAGCCCCTAAAAACAGGGCCCAGATGTGGTCTTCGGAAACCTCCTTATCGACTCGCCAAGAAATTGCGCTTGGAAGACTGGGTGGAACAGCGAACAACCATCCGTCTTGAGTAGAATGTTGGCGTAGCTGAATCACGTGAAAAACACAGCTAGAACGACCGGATTGCGCTACTGGATTTTGCGGGTCCTCGACGAGTGCAACAACGTTGCCCGCGATTTCAGCGCCGATCCCGTCCACGACCTCCGCGTATCTCTCCGCCGCTGCCGCTCGATGGCCGACGGCATGATGGCGATGGATCCTGACCCCTCCTGGAAGACCATGAAGAAGGCCGGGAAGCAGCTTTTCCAGAAGCTCGGCGCTCTGCGCGACGTCCAGGTCATGATGGAGTGGATCGAGAAACTCGCCCCCGGGGTAGAGCGAACGGCACCGCCCCCCTTGGCTCCGGGCGCAGGAGATCAAGCAGCGTCTGCGGAGACGCCCTCAGCCCAATCACATCCTGCCCATGATCCGGTGGCGCACGCGTTGCTGCACATTCTCCGCGCCCGCGAGACCGAGCAGAAACATGAAGCTCGCGCGGCACTGGAAGGATTCGACTCGAAACAATGGCGGCAATGGAGCAAGTCACTGCCTCAACGAGCTGGCCGTGTTCGTCCGGGTAGTGCTGTTTTCAAGCATCTCGCTCTTGAGCGCTGGACAGCAGCGCGCGAATTACATGTCGCGGCATTACGGAACCGCTCGCAGGTCGCTTTTCATACGCTGCGCATCGGCATCAAGCGCTTCCGTTACATCGTGGAGAACTTTCTTCCCTTGGAGCATAAGCTTTGGAGCGACGATCTGAAGCACATGCAGGATCTGCTCGGCGAAGTGCACGACCTCGATGTGCTTTGGGCAACCGCCGTCGCCTGCCATGCATTCCCGGACGAGGTTTCCCGGAAGGCTTGGCACGCTCATATTCTGCAGGAGAGAACGAAGCGGATTGACGAGTATAGAGACAGGACCGTTGGTCCCGACTCGCTCTGGAATGTATGGCGCGCCGGATTACCACAAGGCATGCAGATTCAGGAAGTTGCCACGCGCCGCATGAAGTTGTGGGCAAAGGCGCTCGATCCTGATTTTGCGCACTCGGAGCGGGTGGCGCGACTAGCCCTCGCGCTCTATGACGGACTGGTGGCCAGTGGACTGTTCAATGCAGCATCGCCCAAAGGCACGCCGCAAATGAATGGAACTTCCGAGGATGCTCGCTCCAGCCTCTACGTGGCCGCGCTACTGCACGACGTCGGCAAGACAAGCGGCAACAAGGGACACCATAAAGAATCACTTGAACTCATCAAGAAGCACGGGACTCCCTTGGGATGGAAGCCTGAGAATATGAGTCGCGCCGCGCTTGTCGCGCGCTTTCACTGCGGAGCCCTGCCCTCCCGCAGCCACAAGGCGCTCCGTGACTTGCTGCCGGAGGAGCAGCGGATCATCATCCGGTTGTCAGCGGTTCTGCGGCTCGCCAATGCGTTCGACGTTTCGCACGATGGCCACATCCGCAAAGTGAGGGTTGAAACTTCTGCCCACGCCAAGCAGCGCATCAACGGGTTTGCCCGCAAGGCAGTTCCTCTGGGCAAAGGTGAGGCTTTGATCATCGCTGCGGAGGGCTATGTGGATGGGACAGCCACGGCACAGGCTGTGGCAGCTGAGAGATATTTGCTGGAAACCGTTTTGCGTCGTCCAGTCATCGCCAAGGCGATGAGCTAGTAGCTTGGCGGTTACTGTTTCCACAGGCTCTTTGGCGGTACAAATTCATACATCTTATGACCCACGCGCAACTAGTCGAGAAAGCGGTGCGCTGGCTACGGTCTTATCGCTGCGGCGTCGTGCTCTCGGAGCAGGCGTGCGTCAGTGGCGAGATGCCTGACGCCATCGGATGGAAGCAGGCGTGCCACTCGGTGCTGGTCGAGTGCAAAATCACGCGCGCGGATTTTCTCGCCGACCGCGAAAAGCCTTTCCGGAAGAAGCCGGAAAAAGGCGTCGGCAGCGAAAGGCTCTATTTGACGCTACCGGGAGTGATCAAGCTTCAGGAACTACCGGCTGGATGGGGACTACTCGAATACCACCGTGGGCGGATCGGCATGATCCAAGCTTCAGCCAAGAACATGCGCACGGCCATCGGCTTCCGCTACGAAATGAACCTGCTCCTCGCCAGCCTGCGGCGTGTCGAAGTTCGTATCGAACCGCAGAGCATCACAGACTTTCTAAAGTGGAAGAACCGCATGGCGGAATATAACCGCGGCACTCTTCCCGAGGGATTGTCAGCAGCACAAGAAGAAGAAAACGAGTTCCTGCAGCTGGAAATCCAGGAGAGAGTCTCGTAGTTTCCCTACATATCCCGCCGCCCTTCCATCGCCTTCAGCATAGTGATCTCATCGGTGTACTCGATGTCGCTCCCAACGGGGATCCCCATGGCAATGCGCGTCACCTTCACTCCAGCCCGCTTCAGCTGCTGCGAAAGGTAAACTGCAGTGGCTTCCCCTTCGACAGTCGGATTTGTGGCCAGGATGACTTCGTCAACATTGCCGGAATCGACGCGTGACAGAAGATTCGAAATGCGCAGCTGATCCGGCCCGATGCCGTGCAGCGGCGAAATCGCCCCATGCAGAACATGGAAGACTCCATTGAAATGCTTGGTCTTCTCGATCGCCGCGATATTTGTAGGCTCTTCCACGACACAGACCAAGCGCTGGTTGCGGGTGGCGCTGGTGCAGTAGACGCAGGGGTCGACGTCGGTGATGTTGTTGCACACCGAGCAGAGACGGAGATTGGCTTTTACATCGCGTACCGCCGCAGCCAGAGCCTCAGCGTCTTCATCGCTCGCTCTTAGGATGTGAAACGCAAGGCGCTGTGCGCTCTTGGAGCCGACGCCAGGGAGCTTCTTCAGTTCCTCGATCAGCCGCGACATGGGTTCAGCAAATTTGGACATTCCTGTTGTTCCCCAACCTTCCGATTGTCATTTTTCGTGAAGCAAAGAACCTAGGCAACTTGCCTGCGGCCGAAGCGCTCGGCTACTCGAGACGGTCAGATGACAAGGTCCGGAAACCTTTGTTCATTTTGCTTCGGGCAAAGTGTATTCAAATTCGTACGAGTGCTTCCCGCCAGCAATGATGATGTTCATCTTGCCAGCGATGCCCGCCAACTGACCGGTGCCAGAGTCAGGTACAACCGTGACCGTCAGCTGAAAGTTGCCCCCGGTCATCGACCCAGCGTGCTGAAGCACGAACGAACCGGAGCGGCCTTTGAGAGTGCCAGAAACTTTCTCGATAGCCACGTATGCCCCCGAGCCTTTCACGGCGGTTCCAGCGGTGAGCATCTGACCCTTGCCGGTCGCTTCGAGGTCACCGTGGTATTGCTTGTCAAGAGCCATGCGGCTGAGAAGCGGATCCTCGGACTTGTCGTCCTGCGGAGTCACTTTTACTTCGAACGGTCCAGATGCATGATTCGTCACTAAAGCCTCTTTCTGGGCTAGAGCGGGGTTTTGCGCAAAGGATACAGCCACGAAAAGGAGAGACACGCAAGCTGCGCTCAGGAGAGCTCTTCTCATGACAGATTTTGCAATCGTGTTGACAGAGTGCATAGGTCCTTCGCTTTGCTCAGGATGACAAGAACTTCAGGACGGCACGAATTAAAGATGGTTAAGAAATCAGAGACCGGGGATCCCGAGGCCTCCGAGCATGCCGCCCACGGTGGATTGCATCTGTGCATCGATTTTGCGAGCAGCTTCGTTGATGGCGGCGACGACCAAGTCCTGCAACATTTCGACGTCGCCGGATTTTACCGCCTCCGGATCGATGCGGAGGCTCACGAGTTGCTTGCGGCCGTCCATCTTGACGGTGATCGCTCCTCCACCTGCACTGGCTTCGACGACCGTCTCCTGCATCTTCTTCTGCAGTGTGTCGTACTGCGCCTTCGCTTTCGACATCAAGTCTTGCAGATTGAATCCGCCCATAGATTTTAGTAATTGAGTAATTTTGTAATTAGGTAATTTAGAACTCGGGGCGGCTCACCGGCCCAAAATTACCTGTTTCCTCAAATTGCTCAATTTCTCAATCCTCCTATCGCTTCTCCCGATAATCAATCACAGTCCGGATCTGCGCCCCAAATTTTTCCCGCATTCGCTGCACAATCGGATCCTGTTCAGCTCGGCCCCGCCCTCCAGGCCCAGGGGCAAGAAGTGCCGCACGGTTCTTTTTCTCTTTCTCTTGCGGTGCGACCGTCGCTCCGGGAATCACCTTCAACCTTATCGCGCGACCCAAGACTCCGCTCGCGGCTGCGATCGCCAGGCGCTTCCCTTCTGGCCCGAGGGACATATCGACAATCGTCTGCGATTCGGCAACCTTGATGACGAGATCGTTGCCTTGCACGCTCCACTCGCCGGAAGAAAGCATCGACACGAGAATGTGCTGGTTCGCGTCAGAAAGAGCCTGCAGGACCGCAGCCTGTAGTTTTTCAATGCGCTCGGCCGATTCAGACGAGGCTGTTGGAGCCTGCTGCACATCGCTGACAGGCTGGGAGAGAGGCTCAGGCACCGGAGCCACACTTTCCCGGCGTTCGAAGGGGTCTGCTTCGCGCTGTGTTGCTGGCGCCGCCGATCCCATGATGATCGGCTCCGCTTGGCTCGATTGCGCGACGATACGCGGTCCAGGCGGCGCAACCGGAGGATTCGAATCCTCCTGGCGCGGAGTACCCTTGCGTGCCGAATCGGCTGCGAACGGGCTGATGGGATTCGGCCGGCTGCCCGGACTTTCGGTGTGAAGCGGATCCGAAGGCTTGCCCACGATCGACGGCCGCACGGGGGCTCGTTGTGGTCCGGCTGAAGCCGCTGGCACCACATCGCTCAGCAGTTGTTCGATCGGAATCAGCCGCTGCGCATGCGCCATCTTCAACAGGCCGAGTTCGAGATGGAACCGCTGCTCCTGCTTGTACCCGAGTTCGCTGTGAGTGCGGAGCATGATCTGCAGGTGCCGAGTAAGATCTTCTTCGCCGAACAGATCGGCAACGCGCGCGACGCGTTCGCGCTCTTCACTGGAAATCTGCAGCAATGGCGAGTCTTTTCCGGCGATCTTCGCAACTGTCGCGTTGCGCAGGAAGCGCACCATTTGGCGGGCGAAGTGAGTCGGACTGTGACCTTCACTAATGAGATGGTCGACCTGGCGCAGGATTTCATCGCTCTGGTTGTTGGAAACGGCCTGCATCACCTGCTCAAGGATATGGGCCGGTGCTGCCCCCACGAGATTCCGCACCGAGTCGGCGGTAAGATTCCCCGTCGAGGATGCAATCGCCTGATCGAGGATGGAGAGAGCGTCACGCATCGAACCGTCGCCGGCCTCGGCCAGCAGCGCAAGAGCATCGTCGTCGGCTTCGATTTTTTCGCGGGTGACGAGATCACGGAGCTGACCGACGATGTCGTCGAACTTCACCGCCCGAAAGCTGAAGTGCTGGCAGCGCGAACGGATCGTCTGCGGAATGTCTTCCGGCTGCGTGGTCGCCAGCATAAAAACGATGTGATCCGGCGGTTCTTCCAGCGTCTTCAGAAGCGCATTGAAGGCAGCATCGGTAATCTGGTGCGCTTCGTCGAGAATGTAAATCTTGAAGCGGTCGCGCGCCGGACGATAGCGGGCAGCCTCGCGGAGCTCGCGGATTTCATCGATCCCGCGATTCGTGGCGGCATCGATCTCAATCACGTCCACAGAGTTTCCAGCGCGAATTTCCGTGCAAGAATCACACACGCCGCAAGGCTCCGGAACAGGATGGTCTTTTGATCGGCAGTTGAGCGCCGCTGCCAAAATGCGCGCGACGGTGGTTTTGCCGATACCGCGATGCCCACTGAAGATGTAGCCATGGGCCGTGCGTCCCTGTTCAATGGCGTTTTGCAGGGTGCGCGTAACGTGCTCTTGTCCGATGACTTCGGAGAACTTCTGCGGACGGTATTTGCGGGCCAGGACCGTGTAACTCATGAGGGCGAAAACACGATTATACGTGAGCGGCGGCCGAAACCTCTCAGGGAGAAATCCTCAGAAATGAAGATCAGATCTGTCGCGACGGTAAGTTGATTCTGGTGCCGTCCGTTGTCGTACGCACGCCGGTCCCAGGCGCGCTCAAAGCGCAATTCCGGCCGGATTTGGACGCTGCTATCGATCCAGTGAACCCACCTCCATGGTGTTCTCTGGTCTGGTCGCGGCGCATATGAAAACGTTCCTGCTAAGTCTACAAGGCCAGCCGTATTCGAGACTCTGAGGCCGCTTGCGAACCCACGTGGCAAGCGATAGTCTTGGGAGTGATCAGAAGTGCGGACGCGGCTGTTGTGAGGCGTGTCTACAGCAAGCCGCGAGGAGGGTCTCAATGCAATTGAAACTGGCGAAACGGACAGTGGATGGAATTCTGGCGATCGGATGTAGCGGACGAATTGTGTTCGGTGATGAAACATCGCTGCTCCGCGATGAAGTGAAGCAGGCAATCGCTGATGGAAACAAACGCATCGTTCTCAATCTAAGTGAAGTGAACTACATCGACTCGGGCGGTTTGGGAACGCTTGTGGCGCTGCACACGACTGCCCACAATGCGGGAGGAACGATCAAGCTAGCGAACCTGACACGCCGCGTGGGGGATCTGCTGCAAGTCACCAAACTCCTGACGGTATTTGAAGTCCACAACTCGGAGTATGAGGCGCTGGAAGCCTATCGCACAGCAGCCTAGCGGTGGCTCACCATTTCGAAAGATTCCTCAGGATGTTTGCGAGCACGGCACTGCTGAAACTCGATAGCACTGTATCCGTAGTGATCCTTCGACTTCGCGAATCGGCTCGTCCTGGCGAGCCGATTTTGCTTCGCTCAGGATGACATTTTTGAAGAAGAAGCGCGGAGAGAAAACCGGGGCGATGATGGTGCGAATCGAGCGCGTAATCCGCGCGATCCCCCGCGGGAAGGTGTCCACCTATGGCGGCGTGGCACGTGCCGCTGGATTTCCGGGCGCTGCCCGCCTTGTGGCACGGGTTCTGCGACGAGGATTCGGCCTGCCTTGGCAACGGGTGCTGGGCGCTGGGGGTCAGATCAAACTCACCGGAGATTCAGCGATCGAGCAGCGGCTCCGCCTCGAAGCCGAAGGTGTGCGCTTTCGGGGGCGCAAAGTTGATATGAAGACGCACGAGTTTCGCGCGAAACGACGCGAATAAGGGTTATCCGTTCACCTACGCTGAGATGAAGAAGCCTTCCAACTGCGCGACTTTGCGAGTGTGATCAAGAACGCGGTTACTTCTTGAATTGTGGATCGATCTCCACCTGATATCCGGTGACCATTTTGTTGGTCTCATTCGCCATGCCGACGACCGCCATCAGTTCCTTGAACATCGCATCGGTCATGCCCTTTTTCTGTGCTGAAACGGTATGCGACGCGATGCAGTAGTGACACTGGTTCGTCACGCTGACCGCCACGTAGATCATCTCTTTGGTTAACGGATCGAGCGCCCCGGGAGCCATGATCTGTTTGATGTCTTCCCAGGTGCGCTTGAGAGTAGCAGGGTCGTGGGCAATAGCCTTCCAGAAATTATTGATCCAGTCCGTCTTGCGGGTCGCCATGATGTCGTCATAGATGGCGCGGACTTCGGGACTGGCGTCCTGGTATTCGATAAGACCAAACACTGACATCAGTTTCTCCATTTCTTACAAGCTTGTCACCCGGGCAGCGTTCCGTTGAGCAGGTCGCCGAGTTTCTCCGCTGGAACTCTCACTCCGACATAAAAATGCCCGAACAGCGCGTAAACTGCGCTCACTTCATCGAAGCGCATTTCGTAGATCAGCTTCTTGAAAACCAGAGGATCGTCGGCGAACAGATCGACTCCCCATTCCCAATCATCAAAGCCGATCGAGCCACTGATAATCTGCCTCACTTCCCCCGCATAGCGGCGGCCGACCAGGCCGTGATCGTTCATCTGGCGTGCGCGCTCCTCGATCGGAAGCTTGTACCAATTCTTGTCCTCGCCACGCCGGCGGTCCATCGGATAGAAACATGCATAGCGATTTGGTGGAATCTCCGGAAACAACCGCGGATTCATCGCTTCGCGATGGCGGTTCAACTTGCGCTCGATTTCCGCTTTCCATTGGTCCGAGTGCGGCTCGATTCCCTGCTCGGTAAGTTCTTTGTAGATCTTGATCGTCGATTCGTAAAGGCCCAGCTCGATAATCGAGAGATATGACGTTGTCGCCTCGAGGTAGTCGCTCAGACGGAGATTGGCCAACTTCAGTTCGGCTTGGTTTAGGTCCGCGAACGAATTGCGGAAGTGGATCAGCATCAAGTCGCCCTTGTGGCCGATCAGTGAGTAAAGCGCCGATTGTCCGGGAGAGTTCTTCTCCATCGCCGAGAGTTCGGCAGAAGCCTCTTGCGCGATTGCCGATTTTTCAGCCGCCGAAAGGGCGCGCCACGCGGGCCAGCGAAGCCGCATCATCTGATGCAGAACGCTGTAGCCCTCGGTAGTAAGTGGGACCGCGGGCGTTTCCGCCGCGACCTGCGGGCGCGGATGATGAGTGGTAGTCATGAGCCTCTTCCTTGACTTGCAGTTCGTAGTCGCTGTAGTTCGAAATCGAAAGAGTTATTGTAACGCGCTTTCCGCGGCCTCCCGATGAAGTGCCGTTGAAAGAACTAAAGCCTTGTCCCAACGTCAACGACTGGGGCGTGCATGCAATGACGTCTACAGCATCGATTCTTCCGCGTGATCTGCTTTGCTATCAGGATAGTGCTGGCAGCCGAAGACGCGGAAGTCACTCACCTCTTTGAGACGAAACTGGCCTGAGCCTGCGCGGCCGGGCATTCTGATGCGGAAAAAATCAGCACCGTCGACGTCATTGAGCCAGAATGACGGACGGGCATCCGGTTTCTCCGTGGCCACCTCAAGATTGCTGACTTCGATATTCCTGGCGTGCCGCATAAAGATTCCCGTCGCCGGCAGTTCGCCGAACATCGTCGGCTCAGGATATTGCTCCGCCTTCTCCTCCGGCACCAGCGCTGCCCAATCGCTAGGGGCACCGCCGACTTGATGGAGATACACATCGCTGATCTTCACGTCCTCCACGGGATGCCCCGGCACTCCAGCAATAATCGACGGCAACACGTCGCAATTCGAACTCGTGAGATTGCTGATCATTACTCGTTTCAAGCCGCCAATCTGCGTATCCGGCTTCGGTCCGCGGAGGCGCGCGCCCAGGCGCAGAAAGAACGGCGAATTGCGCACGTTGCGCATGGTGACACCAACGAAGGTAATGTCTTCACAGATGGCTCCGTCCACCGTCTCAAACGCAAAACCGCGGCAGCCTTCGAACACGCAGTTTGAAATGGCGATGTTCTTGAATCCACCATTCGATTCCGTACCGCACTTGATTCTTCCCGTTCCCCGGAAGTGCTCACCGAGCTGAAGAGGCTTCCAGGTTCCGTCGAGAACAGTCCCAAGCTCATAAGCACCTGTCACGTAGCAACTGCTGATCGTGACGTTCTCGGTGACGCGCGCATATCCGAGTGCGAACGAGCTCTTCGGGCAAATGCCGTCGTCCCATGGAGAGTTCACGGTGCAATTCGAGACCCGAGCGTTGCGGCAGCAGTCAAGATCAATGCCGTCGCGGTTGGTATCGATCTTCAGATTCTCGATGGTGCAATTGTCGACCCCAGTGGCAAGAATGCCAAACCAGCCGCCTTGCAGAATCGAAAAATCGCTCAAGATAATGTTGTGGCAGTTCTTTAATGCGATCGCTTTGTTGGCGACGCCGGGAGCGAGCGTGTTCGGAAGTGTTTTCTCATCGTGTCCGCGGCTGAGCCCTTTGCCCCAGATCAGTCCAGGACCGAAAATTCCGAAGTCATGGATGTTCTCGCCCCAGATCAGGCTGTTGTGCCAATGATTGTGGCCGTAGTCCTGGAAAGGCTCCCATGCGCCCTGCGGCTCGGCCGCGTCATATCCTCCGCTCGTCAATCCGTCATAAGGCGTTGACGCAGCCAGGATGGTCGCTCCCTGCTGCAAGAAGAGCGCGACAAAACTCTT
>Ga0335079_10004087_pt1 | contig 16786 bp, 11 predicted proteins | sample Lox_Sample_33_FD_206719 | JGI IMG/M metagenome (GOLD analysis project Ga0335079, IMG submission 206719) | Soil microbial communities from Loxahatchee National Wildlife Refuge, Florida, United States - Lox_Sample_3.3 | ecosystem: Environmental > Terrestrial > Soil > Wetlands | place: USA... | reverse complement strand
ACCAGCGGGTGCGCGTTCGCTGGCCCGTTTCGCTCCTGCAAAAGCAAGACAAGGCCCGGGTCCTTTCAACCGTTACGGAGAACCTGAGCAGCCAGGGCTTCTCTTGTGTGCTGGACGAGCCGTTGGCGGCGGGCGAGCTCGTCGAATGCGTTCTAAAGTTTCCGCTCCGGATCGAGACCAATACCCCCCGGTCTCTTCGCTGCGAAGCCGAGGTCGTGTGGGTGAACGCTTTGGATGGCGGCCGCTTTGGTGTCGGGTGCCGCATCGACGACTACACCTTCGCCGGTGCCGGTCTATGATCGGTACGTAGCTTCCCATAGGCCGCCGCCGTACCACTTGAACCAGCTAGTACCTCTGAATGCGGGCTCCCCAAAATAACAGCAAATTGCTGGAAATAAGCGATTTGCAATCCAAGTAGCCGGCCCCGAAACGGCGGTGGAGAGATCCCCTGCAAGCGACTGCCAGACGATTCCGAAGAGAGGACCGGGAAATTCTTAGAGGCCCTAGGAAATCCAGGAATTGACACTCGCTGGGAGGACTAGTTTAATTGAGTGGCAGCCTTCTCGGAGGGGGGCGCGAAGTTGCTCGTAGCTCTCATCTCGCGCGATGACGGCCTCAAGCGGCTATGCCGGGAGGCTCTGGCTACGCTGTCGGCCCGCCAATGGAACCTGGTGGTCGCGGATCCGGACGACGCCACGCCCGCGGCCGACATGTTCATCTGGGATTCCGATCTCCAGACGCCGTTGCCGCATCTGCTGGAACCGCGCCGCCCCGCCGTGCATGTGCTGGCGATCAGCCGGGAGCAGGCCGCCCGCGTCCTGGATGTGCTGCCTCTATCGGCCGTGACCGTGGTGCTGAAGCCGGTGCATCTCGATACGCTGCGAACCCTGCTGGAGCAGGCGGCGAATCATTATGAATCGCTGAGCGGGGCCGGAACCGGCCGCATGGGATCGCTGCGCCAGGATCGCGACGCCATGCTGGACTGCCTGGTGGCGACCACCCTGCGCCTTCAGGAATGCGATCAGGACCGCATGAATTTTCTGGCGCGCGCGGTGCACGATTTCCGCACGCCGCTGACCGCCGTCAACGGTTACTGCGGGCTGCTTTTGAGCGGCCAATTCGGACCGATCACGGCCGCGCAGCAGGAGGTTCTGGAAAGGACGCTGCATAGTGTCCGGCGTCTGAGCCGGCTGGCGGCCGCGCTGTTTCAATGGAGCTCGGAAATGCACGTGGGATTGCGCCCGCAGATCCGGCAGGCCGATATTCAGGAATGCTGCCGCCAGGCGATCCACGAGGTCAAGCCTTTTGCCGGCGAGAAGAGCATTTCGATCGAGCTGGACCTGCAGGCTCCCGGGCACCCATTGTGTTTCGACGCCACCCAGGTGGAGCAGTTGTTGATCAATCTGCTGGAGAACTCCTGCAAGTTCACGCCGCGCGGCGGCCACATGCAGATCCGCGGATACCCGGCGTTTTGGGACCGGCGCTCGGCATCGGCGGCGCAGGAGCCGGTGCTGATCGAACGGCGGCGGGCTCCCTCGCGGCGCGCCAACGTCTATCGCATGGAAGTAACGGACAACGGCATGGGCGTGCGCCCCGAACATCTCCGCACGATTTTCCAGGAACACACGTCGTACGGCGGGGGCACCGACCGGTCCGGCAGCGGGCTGGGCCTGGCCATCTGCAAGCGGATTGTCGCCGAGCACGGCGGCGAGATTTTCGCCGAGTCGGGCAACCAGGGAGTGACCTTCATTTTCATGCTGCCGTTCGCGCCTCCGGCCCCCGCGGAGACTTTCGATCTCGACGAAGGGCAGCGGCACCTGGTGACCGATTTCGCGGGGCGAGCGAATCCATGAGCCGTGACAAGACCATTCTGATCGTGGAGGACGAGCCGGACGCGCGCAAGTACTTCGAGATGGTGGTGCGCTGCCTCGGATACGCGGTCGAAGTGGCCGAGGATGGCGACGAGGCCATGATCTGTCTCGACCGCAACCGCGGGATCAGCCTGGTGCTGCTGGACCTGTTGATGCCGCGCCGGGACGGTCTGGAAACTCTGCGCGAGATGCGCAACAGCGGACGGAACCAGCCGGTCATCGTGCTGTCCGGCGCGGCTACGACCATCAACGTCGTGCAGGCTATTAAAGGCGGAGCCACCGATTTCCTGGCGAAGCCGGTGAGCCATGAAGATCTGCGCAAGGCGATCCAAACGGCGCTCCACGGCGGATCGCGACAGATCGCGGAGACGCCCGCGGCCGAATCGGAACTCTGCCTGGGCGAGAGTTGGATGGGGCAAGAGATGCAGGCGGCCTGGAAGCGCGTGGCCCTCTCGGACGTGCCATTGCTGATCGAAGGCGAAACGGGCGCGGGAAAAGAGGTGCTGGCGCGCCAGGTTCACGCCAACTCTCCGCGCGCGAACAAGCCGTTCTTGAAGCTGAATTGCGCCGCGCTGCCGGGGGAACTGGTGGAGAGCGAGCTGTTCGGCTACGAGCGGGGCGCCTTCACCGGAGCTTTCACCAGCAAGCCGGGTAAGTTTGAAATGGCGCAGGGCGGCACGATTCTGCTCGACGAAATCGGCGACATGGATGTCCGCCTGCAAGCCAAGCTGTTGCACGTGTTGCAGGACAAGGAATGCGAACGTCTGGGCGGCAAGGATCGTGTGCCGCTGGATGTGCGCGTGATGGCCGCTACGCATTGCGACCTGATGAAGGCCATCGAGGACGGCCGCTTCCGCGCCGACCTTTATTACCGGTTGAACGTGGTGACGCTCCGCGTGCCCGCCCTGCGCGAGCGCCAGGGAGATATTCTGGCGGCGGCGGAATTCTTTCTGCGCAAGCATCACACCAGCGGCGCCAGCGTCAGCCTGCTCACGCCGGCGCTGCGGCACGCGATGCTCGAATATGCCTGGCCGGGCAACATGCGGGAATTGGAGAACCTGATGCGGCGGCTGCTGGTGATGCAGGATCCCGGCGAACTGGCGCAGCAGCTACAGACGTGGCACAACCGCCGCCAGGCGCCGGCGGCCGCTTACTCGCCGGGCGAAGGCGGACTGGCGGGCATCGCGGGCGGCGTCATCCGCTTCCATCCGAACGGCGCCAGCGCGAGCACGGGATCTCCGGTCCTAGAGAAGGTGGACGAGGCCAAACGCAAGGCCGAGACCGAAGCCATCCTGCGCGCGCTGGACGCTTCCCGCTGGAACCGCAAGCAGGCGGCCAAGATCCTGAGAATCGATTACAAAGCGCTGCTTTATAAGATGCGCAAGCTCGAGATCGAGGGGGCCGCATCGGCCAAGATGCGCAGCGCCGCCAACAGCGGCTGACCAGAGTCCGCGGGGCGGGCCGGATCGAACGATCAAAGCCTAAGTAGCAGAACCTAAACGGGAAACTCCTACTACGGGGCGTCGATCTTCACCACGAAATAAGTGATCTGCTTGCCGCTGGCGACCAACATCTGGTGGGCTGTCTGGATGGGGATGTGGACGATATCGCCGGGGGCCAGCGGCTTCTGCTCACCGCCGCGGATGGATGGGCCGCGGACTTCGTGGGGCGCGGTGGTTCGGGGATCGACCACCACTCCGCCGACGACCAGGGTGGCTTCGCCGCTCTCGACCACGATGACGTCGTTTTGAGTTTCGTGCAGTTCGGCCTCGCCGTCGCCTTCGCGATGCGCGACCATCACGCTGTGATTGCCGTAATTCACCAGGACCTGGGCGGCCATCTTCTGCGCGGTGATTTTGGCGGCCAGGCTCTTTTCAAGGCCGGGCATTTCGCCGCTTTTCCATAAATCAAAACCAATGGGAGAGCCGGCGGGCAGAGCCGCGGCCGTCATGATCAAAGCGATTGCCAATGCTTTCATATATGCTCCGTATGTGATCCGAACCCAACCCAGAGATCCGGCTCTGTAGGGTAGCAAATCGCTGCCGGCGAACTGAAGTTCGCCGCGGCAAGCCGAAGCTTGCGTCACGAAAATGCCTTATACGGGTTGCGCGCCGCCGGGACCGGGCACGGCCTTTAACCTGGGAATCCGGCTTTCGACAGGCGGCAACGCCGGGAAGTCCGTATAAGTCCCCGCTTGATACCAGTAAGCCACGGAGAAGTAATTATCGGCGCGGTGATTGGCGTGGCCGTGCTCGATGGTGTGCTTGAGATACTTCGTGAAGGCGATGGGATTGTCGGCGTGCCAGCGGTAGAGGCAGTAACGGCCGCCGGGGCGTTCGCCCGCCACGATCAGCGGCGCGCCGTTATAGAGATGCGCGAAGGGGATGGCGGTGTCGCGCCCGCCGAAGTCCCAGGCGCCGTTGAAATAATCTTCCGTGCCGGTGCCGGTGATGATGGGCTGCTGCTCGTCGTCCACGAACACCATGTCGTCGCCTTCGCCCATCCAGAAATCCTGATTCTGGAGCACACCCAGCGTCACGCCCATCAGGTGCCCGCGCCCACGCGTCTCGACGAAGACGTAGTTATCCTTGCCGTCGAGGTTCTTCAGCTTGTTGGCATCGCCGTTGCTGCGCCAGTCGTTCGTGGTGGGCGCGTTCGGCGCGGCCTGGCGGTACTGCGCGTGGAAGTAGAGCGCCTCGTCGGGGAGGGACGGCACGATCTGGTAATCGATGTTGGAGTAGAATGCGCCGACGCTGTAAGGTCCGTCGTTGGTGGCGGTGATGCGCGCGGACTTGCGGAACGGCATGGCGAAGTAGCAGTTCAACGCCTTGACCGAGGAGCAGTTCAGAAACGCGGACTGATAGACGAAATACTGTCCGAGGTTCAATCCGAAGAAATCGCCGGCGGGAACTTCGACGCTGGGCTTGGGGTTGCCGTCCCAATAAATGCGGATGACGATTTCCTTCAGATGCTCGTCGCTGCGGGCGGCGATGGTGAACCAGATGTGGGTGATGACGCCGGGGCCTTCGGCGGCAAACAGCTCGCGGGTGGCGCCGGCGGCGATGGGCCAGGCGTCGGCGTTGCCGCCGGTGCGGTCGAAGCTGGATTGTTTGAGCGACCGGTAGTTCTGGGCGCGCGCGTAGCGGGGAAGAAAGGGATAATCGCCGGCGGCGTGCGCCTCGTTCTGGCCGCGCGCGGAAGACGCCGCCGCGGAGAATCCCGCCACCCCCGCCAGACGCCTGAGGAATCCGCGGCGCGGCGCGACTTCGTTTGCCATGGTGGTGTGTCTCCTTCAGGATGGATTAGAAGCCGGATTATACTACACGGGCGCGCGGCGACATCGGCGCTGGTGCGCGAAACGCACTACCCTGCGGCGAGAGCGCCTGTTTCCCCACGCTAAACTGAAAGAAGTGGAAGAAGAGGTACTGGGCAAGGCATACGACTCCCGTTTGATGCGCCGCCTGCTGGCGTACATGCGTCCGTACCGGACCCTGGTGGGGCTCTCGCTGGTGTTCCTGCTGTTCGAGTCGGTGCTGGCGGTGCTGGGTCCGCTGCTGACCAAGATCGCGGTGGACCGCTATCTGGCGCCCAGCCCCGCGCGCGTGCCGACGCTTCTCGACCGGTGGCTGCCGGCCGGTCCGTGGGACGGACTGGCGGCGGTGGGCATGCTGTATCTCGGCGTTCTGGTGGGCACGTTCGTTTTCGATTTCGCGCAAGTCTACCTGATGCAGTACACCGGGCAACTGGCCATGTTCGATCTGCGCAAGCAGCTCATGGCGCACCTGCAGGAACTGGATCTCGCCTTCTTCGACCGCAACCCGGTGGGCCGGCTGGTCACGCGCGTCACCACCGACGTGGACGTGTTGAACGATCTCTTCGCCTCCGGCCTGGTGACCATCCTGGCCGATGTGATGGTTTTGAGTTTCATCGTAGCGATCATGTTCCGGCTTAGCCCGGGGCTGACCGGATTGATGCTGGCGGTGATGCCGCTGGTGATTCTGGTGACGGTGATCTTCCGGCGCAGCGTGACGCAGAGCTACCGGCGCATCCGCGTGGCGATCGCCAAGATCAACGCCTACCTGCAGGAGCACGTGACCGGCATCGTCGTGCTACAGCTTTTCAATCGCGAGGCTAAGAGCCGGGAGGAGTTCGAGGGCGTCAACCGCGAGCACATGGATGCGTACAAGGACGCGATCACGGCTTACGGGTGGTTTTACCCGGTGGTGGAGTTCCTGTCGATGCTGGCCTTGGCCGGCATCCTGGCCTATGGCGGCTTTCGCGTGGAGCGGGGCCGGCTGACGTTGGGCGTGGTGGTGGCGTTTCTGCAATACGGGCTGCGCTTCTTCCGGCCGATCCAGGACCTCAGTGAGAAGTACAACATCCTGCAAGGCGCCATGGCATCCGCCGAGCGTATCTTCAGTCTACTCGACACCAAGGCCGAGATCCTGCCGCCGGCGCGTCCGGAGCCGGCGCCGGCCTCGGCGCGGATCGAGTTCGATGGCGTGTGGTTCGCCTACAAGGGCGAGGATTGGGTGCTGCGCGACGTGAGCTTTTCGATCGAACCGGGCGAGACCGTGGCCGTAGTCGGCCACACGGGCGCGGGCAAGACCACCCTCATCAGCCTGTTGCTCCGGTTCTACGACACAAGGAAAGGCGCGATCCGCGTGGGTGGCCGGGATGTCCGGCAACTCGATCCGCAGGATCTGCGCCGCCAGTTCGGCGTGGTGTTGCAGGATCCGTATCTGTTTACCGGAACGGTGGAGGACAACATCCGGTTGGGCACGCAGGGCATCGATCGCGCGGCCGTGGAAGAAGCCGCCGGGCAGGTGAATTTGCTGGACTTCATTCAATCGCTGCCGGACGGATTCGAGCATTCCATACGAGAGCGCGGCACGGGGCTTTCGACGGGCCAGAAGCAACTGATCAGCTTCGCCCGCGCGCTGGCCCACAATCCGCGCTTTCTGATTCTGGACGAAGCCACGTCGAGCGTGGATACCGAGACCGAGTTCCGCGTGCGGGAGGCGTTGAGCCGCATGGTGGAAGGGCGCACGTCGATCGTCATCGCGCACCGGCTGTCGACCATACAGCGCGCCGATCGCATCCTGGTCATGCACAAGGGCCGCCTGCGCGAGTCCGGCACGCACCAGCAGTTACTGGCGCTACGCGGCATTTACTGGAAGCTGTACCAGTTGCAATACAAGGATCAGGAAGCGGCGTTGCCGCGCGCGTGACGAGTTACTCTTATCGCTCCTGCCGGACGCCGCCGCTTGCCGGACGTGAGATATCATCGGAGAACAACCGCTATGCCGTTGGCCAACGGAACCCGCATCGGGCCCTATGAGATCACTGGATTCATTGGCGCCGGAGGCATGGGCGAAGTTTTCCGGGCGCGGGATACGCGGCTGAACCGGGATGTCGCGCTCAAGATCCTGCCGGCCTCGTTCGCCGCCGATGACGACCGCCTGCGGCGCTTCAAGATAGAGGCGCAATCGGCCAGCGCGCTGAATCACCCCAACATTCTGACGGTTTACGACATTGGCGCGGACGACACATCTCCGTACCTGGTGACGGAGCTGCTCGAAGGGGAATCGCTCGGCGGCCGGCTGAAGCGCGGAAAGCTGAGTGTGAGCCGGGCGGTGGATTATGGGAAACAAATCGCCGCCGGCTTGGCCGCCGCGCATGCCAAGGGGATCATTCACCGCGACATCAAGCCGGATAATTTGTATCTCACCAAAGACGGCCGGGTGAAGATTTTGGATTTCGGCCTGGCGAAGATGACGGGGGTTCGGGCGGGCGACGGGGCGACCATCAGCCTGGCCACCGGCGTAGGCGCGGTCCTGGGCACGGTAGCGTACATGTCGCCGGAGCAGGCGCGCGGGCAGGCGGTGGATGCAAGCTCGGATATCTTCAGCTTCGGCTGCGTGCTCTACGAAATGCTCACCGGGGAGCGCGCCATCAAAGGCGCAACCAGCGCCGACCTGATGAGCGCGATCCTCAACAAGGATCCCGATTTGAAGCCGATCGGCTCAGCGGTGCTGGCGCGCATGGTGGGGCACTGCCTGGAGAAGAATCCGGAGCAGCGGTTTCAATCCGCGAGCGACATCGCTTTCGATTTGGAAGCGATCCCGCCGGACGGCGGCGGGACACATACCGCGGGCGTCGCGCCGGCGCCGCGGAACCGGCTGCCCTGGGCGGCCGCGGCCGTGTTTGCGTTGGCGTGCGCGGGGCTCGTCTGGCTGAATTTCCGCTCGAAGCCCGTTTTGCGATTTCACCCCCTGACGTTCCGCCGCGGGGCGATTCAAGCCGCGCGCTTCACGGCCGACGGCAACAGCGTGATTTACAGCGCCAGTTGGGAGGCCGAGCCCGGCGAGGTCTTCACCGCGCGGCTGGACAGTCCCGGCGCGCGGCCGTTAGGTTTTCCGGGCGCGGCGCTGTTCTCCGTTTCCGCGACGGGCGAACTGGCGCTGGCGCAAAACACGCGAGTCGAGGGCAACTCCTTCGTGCGCGCCGGCATGCTGGCGCGCGCGCCATTGTCGGGCGGTGCGCCGCGCCCGATCGAGGACCGGATCGACTTTGCCGACTGGTCGCCCAGCGGGATGGAGATGGCGGTAGCCAGGGAAACGGATCAGGGCACCCAGCTCGAGTTTCCGGTGGGCAAAGTGCTCTACAAGACCGCCGGCTATATCGGCGAGCCGCGCATTTCACCGGCCGGCGACCGCGTTGCGTTTCTGGATCATCCGCTGACCAACTCCAACCAGGGTACCGTGGCGGTGGTGGACCTGGCCGGCCACAAGAAGACGCTTACGGGCGAGTATCTCGACGCGGAAGGGTTGGCCTGGGCGCCCAGAGGCGACGAGATCTGGTTCACAGCGGCGAGGGTGGGAGGCAGGACCGAATTGAGCGCCGTGACGCTGGCGGGGCGCGAACGCGTGGTTTTCCGGCAATCCACCGCCGTGATCCTGCACGACATCGCGCGGAATGGACGGGTATTGCTGGCGAACGCCGAAATGCGCGCGAAAGCGATGTTCCGGGGCGCGAAAGATGCGCAGGAGCGGGAGCTTTCCTGGCTGGACTGGTCTTTAGTGACCGCCATCTCGCGAGATGGAAAGTTCGTTCTGATCACGGAATCCGGCGAGGGCGCCGGGGACTCCCTACAAATCTATCTCCGCGAAACTACAGGGGCACCAGCCGTGCTGCTGGGAACGGGCGGGAATCCGGCGACTCTATCTCCGGACGATCGGTGGGTGGTGACCGAGACGCCGGACCTGCACGACATCCTGATTTACCCGGTAGGGCCGGGACATCCGAAACGAATTCCGATGCCAGGATTCGTGTTGGCATCCGCCGGCCTTTTTCCGGACGGCAAGAGGGTGTGGTTCGATGCCAGCAAGGCGGGACAGGGTGTGAGAGGTTACATCACGGATCTGAACGGAGCGAAGCCGCGGGCGCTGACCCCGGAAGGGCAGCTTGTCAGGCTTTCGCCGGACGGAGCCTATTTTCTGAGCACGCCGCCCACGGGCAAAGGCTACCTCTATCCCGTAGCGGGCGGCGATCCTGAAGAGATCCCCATCGACGCCGGGGAAAGGATTGCGGGCTGGACCCAGGACGGACAAGAACTGTTCGTATTCAACCGCACCGGGCTTCCCGCAAAAGTCTATCGCGTGAACTGGAAAACCGGCCGCCGCAAGCTGGTGCGGGAAGTCACTCCCGCCGACCGCGCGGGAACGGGCAACGTCAATAGTCTCTGGTTTACCCCCGACGGATCGGCGTATGCTTACTCGTGCATTCAAAATCTTTCCGCAATGCACATCGTGGAAGGATTGCGGTAGCCGGCGCTGCGAACTCTACCGCAACTCCCGCAGATACGCGATAATCTCGTTGCGTTCCGCGGCACTGTCCACGTGAAAGGCCATGTCACTATTGGGAACGAGCTTATTTGGGCCAGCCAGCCACTTATCCAGCGAATCCGCATTCCACTTGATAGCAGCATTTTTGAGCGCGTCCGAGTAAGTAAAGGACTGTACAGACCCAGATACCCTTCCATAGACGCCACCGAGCCGCGGCCCCTCCTTGTCGCGATCGACTGAGTGACAGCCCGAACAGCGGCGCTCGAACAGGTCTTTCCCGCGCGCGGCGATTTCCGGTTTCGCTGTGACTACGAAGAGGAACAGCGCGGCGCCCGGAACGATCCATAGCCGGCGCATCTCATGCCCCTGTCGCCAGCGGCGAATCCACCACGGCCAGGCCGTGTTTGCCGGCTACATACCGCACAGTCGTAATACCCAGCAGGCTGCGGAGACGGTCCGCCGGGACCTTCATCGGGCCGGCCGCGGCAGCGCTTCCGGGCGCCGGTTGCGGAAAGGCCGTCGACATCGCTGTGTGAAAAGTCACGTGGCCTTCCACCGTCTGCATGACTTGATGAATGTGGCCATTCAGCACGGTCACAGACCCGAAGCGCTTCAGATAAGTGAGCGCCTGTGCGCTGTCCTCGGTTCCCCAGCCCCACTCGGGATAGACCGTCCACAGCGGGATGTGTGCGAAGACCACGATGGGCGTGCTGCTGGAGTGAGCCTTCAGGTCCGCTTGGAGCCACTTAAGCTGGTCCGGGCCAAGCTTCCCGAGATGCTCCAGGCCCACTACGTTAACCAACCCGACGAAGTGCACGCCCTTGTGATCGAAACTGTACCAGCCGCTGCCTTGCGTGCCTTTGCCGTAGCGCGCCAGGTATTCTTTCCCGTCGTCGACCGACGTGTCGTGTTCGCCAGGCACGTAGAAGATCCGGCTCGTTTTGGCGGACTTCAGCACCTGCGCCAGCGTGTCGAATTCAGCGGGTTTCGACAGGTGACTGAGGTCGCCGGTGTGAATGATGAAATCAGGCTCCTGAGGCAGTGAGTTTATCTTTTCGATCGAGGCCTGCAGCGTGCCGACCACGTCGGGATTCGCAGGTTTGTTGAACCCGATGTGGCTGTCGCTGATTTGCACAAACGTCAGGTCTCCCTTGGCCCCGCCCGAAGACGGCTTGCCAAAAACCCGCGAGCTCGCCAAGCCGCCGGCCAGGGTCCAAACCACGCCGGTACCGGCCCAGGCCATGCATTCGAGGAATCCGCGGCGGTCGATCCCATCATCGTCATGGTTGTGAAGAATGACTCTGGACATGTTGCCTCTCAATTGGCTGTACCGCCGCATGCCGGTGTTTATTCCCGCGTGGCAGGGCTACAATTGTTAATTCATGAAATCGCCCGCGAAGCTGGCGCTCTTCGAACAGACCGTACTTCCCCATGTGAATGCGGCTTATAATCTGGCCCGTTGGCTGACGCGGAACGATCCGGACGCCGAAGATATTGTTCAGGAGGCATACCTGCGCGCGTTCCGCTACTTCGATGGCTTTCATGGCGGCGACGGCAAGGCCTGGCTGCTGGCGGTCGTGCGTAACACCTACCTGACATGGCGGCGCCGCGACACAGACATCGCCAAAGTGCCGTTTGACGAAGAGATCCACGGTTCCCAGACTCCAGGGAGTAAGTTAGCCGCCGAAGCTATGACCGAAAACGTACGGGACTGCCTGGAGTTGCTTCCGCCCGAGTACCGCGAAGCATTGGTACTACGAGAACTCGAGGAAATGTCCTACAATGATATCGCGGTTGTTACAGGCAAGCCGATTGGCACGGTTATGTCACGCCTGTCTCGCGCCCGCCAGCGTTTGCACGATTGTGTTACTGCCCGGATGGAGGGAGCGTCCAAATGAACTGCGATTCGGCAAAGGGCTTGATCGAGCCTTACCTCGACGAGGAATTGGACGCGGCCGAGACAGCGCACGTCCGCGAGCACCTGGCGGACTGTCAAGCGTGCGCTCGAAGGCATACGCAGTATCTGGAGCAGCGGGAGGGCATCCGTCGCGAGGCGCCTTATTACGATGCGCCCGCTCACTTGACGGGTGTCATTCGCGGCGCTTTGCGGCATGCCGACAAGAGCGGCGACCGGCCGGAGCGCTGGGTTGCCGTCGCAGCCACGATTCTCCTGGCTGCTTCGCTGGCCTGGAACATCGCACAGTTCCAGTCACGTAGTTCAAGCGCCGGTCTCACAGCTCAGAATGTGGTCTCGAGCCACATACGGTCGCTGATCGGAACTCACCTGCTGGATGTATCCTCTTCGGACCAGCACACGGTAAAGCCGTGGTTCAACGGCAAACTGGACTTCTCGCCCGATGTCAAAGACTTCGCCAGCCGGGGATTCCCACTGATCGGCGGGCGGATCGACTACCTGGACGGCCGTCCGGTGGCCGCCCTGGTATACCAGCGCCGCCAACATGTGATCAATCTCTTTACGTGGCCCGGGCCTTCGCCAGGCGGCGACAAGGACGTGGCGCGCAACGGATATCGTGCCGTCCACTGGAGCAACGCCGGGATGACCTATTGGGCCGTGTCCGATCTGAGCCTTGGCGAACTACAGCAGTTTGCGAGTCTCCATCGGCAGTGATGGCTTCTTCCCGTTCAGCCCTGGATTCCACGCCGTCGAGGTTCAGAAATCGCTATTCAGGTCTTAAACGATACTAAGGGCCTCCGAATCCCGTATGATGGGGGGCACAGGCGCAGCCATGGGCATCAACATCGGCTTGGATATCGGCGCGATCAGCCTGAAGCTGGCGGCTCTGGGGCGGCCGGCGGATCGCGGCATCCTGGAGAAGCTTGGCGGCGAGGGCCGGCCCTTCCGCATGGCCACGGGCGAACTGCCGCTGCTGCTATCGGAATACCGGCGGATCGCGGGCAGTCCGATTCAATCCACCTACGACCTGTTGCAGGAGTTCCACGAGGTGGCGCCGGAAGACCGCGTCGAGGGCATCCGCGTGACGGGGTCCGGCAGCCGCACCATCGCCAAGATCCTGGGGCTGTACTTCGAGAACGAGTTCAAAGCCATCGCGCGCACGATCGCGGAGCTGTATCCGGGTGTGCGCACGGTTTTTGAAATAGGCGGGGAAAGCTCCAAGTACATCCGGCTCGAAGGGCGCGGCATCCTGGATTACGACCGCAGCGGCGAGTGTGCGGCGGGCACCGGCTCGTTTCTGGATCAGCAGGCGCTGCGCATGCGCTACTCGGTGGAGGAAGTTGGGGACCTGGTGGCGCAGGCGGGGTCCGCGGCACGGATCGCCGGCCGCTGTTCGGTGTTCGCCAAGAGCGACATGATTCACGCGCAGCAAAAAGGCCACTCGCCCGCCGAGATTCTGCGCGGGTTGTGCGACGCGGTCGCCCGCAATTTCAAGAGCAGCGTCGTCAAGGGCCGGCCCGTGGAAGCGCCCGTCGCGCTGGTGGGCGCGGTCTCGCAGAACTCCGGAGTGACCGCGGCCCTGAGGGAAGCGTTCGGACTTTCCGAGAGCCAACTATTCGTGCCGGAGCATTACGCCTGGTGCGGCGCCATCGGCGCGGCGATGCTGGAGGCCGAGGAGCCGCGCAAGCGCTCGCTGCGCGATATCCACCGGTTGAACCAACACGAAAGCGAGGAGCGCGTCGAGGATACCACGCCGTTGTCGATGGACAACGTGGTGCTGCTGCGGGACAGGGTGGGAACGTACGAATTGGCAGGCGGAAGCGCCCGCCCCATTCCGGCCTATCTGGGCATCGACGTGGGGTCGGTCTCGACGAATCTGGTGGCCCTCGACGAATGCGGCGCGGTGATCCACGATATTTACCTGCGCACGGCGGGCCGGCCGATCGAGGCGGTGCAGCAGGGGCTCACCGAGTTGGAGGGGTTGTGGGGCGCGCGGCTGGAGATACGGGGCGTGGGCACGACGGGATCGGGCCGGGAGTTGATCGCGGAGTTCGCCGGCGCCGACGTGGTGAACGACGAGATCACCGCGCACAAAACCGGCGCCATCCACGTGAGCCGGACCATGGGCGGCGAGCCGGTAGATACGATCTTCGAAATCGGCGGCCAGGATTCGAAATTCATTTCGATTGAAAACGGCGTGGTCGTGGATTTCGCCATGAACGAAGCCTGCGCGGCCGGCACGGGCTCTTTTCTGGAGGAGCAGGCCGAAAAGCTGGGCATCGGCATCAAAGGCGAATTCGCCCGGCTGGCGCTTTCCGCGCCCTGGCCCACGCGCCTGGGCGAGCGCTGCACCGTCTTCATGGAGCGCGATGTGACCGGCTGGCTGCACAAAGGCGAGCCGGTGGCCAACCTGGTGGCGGGGCTGGCGTACTCAATCGCGCTGAATTACCTGAACCGCGTGGTCCGCGGCAGACGCATCGGAAAGGCGATTTACTTCCAAGGCGGCACGGCCTACAACGACGCGGTGGCGGCGGCGTTCGCCGGGCTGCTGGGCAAGCGGATCACCGTGCCGCCGTACAACGGAGTGATGGGCGCGATCGGCATGGCGTTGATCGCGCGCCAATGGCATGAGGCCACCGGCGGCCGCAGCCGGTTCCGCGGCTACCACCTGGATCGCCTGCAACTGGCGTCCCGCGATTTCGTGTGCCGCGCCTGCTCGAATTTGTGCGACATCAAAGAATTCACCATCGAGGGTCAGAAGAGTTATTGGGGCGACAAATGTTCGGACAAGTTCCGCAAGCCCTCGCCGACCGGGCGGCAGCCGGTGATCGACGATTTGTTTGTCTGCCGGGAAAAGATGTTGGAGGATTTGACGGCCGGCGCGGTGAGGGGCGGCATGCGAATCGGCATTCCGCGGGCGATGTCCACTTTCGACCGCTTCCCGTTCTGGCAGCGCTATTTCGCGGAGCTGGGCATCGAGACCGTGCTCTCGCCGGCGACGGATCCGCGCATCGCCGCGGCAGGCGTTGAAATGGCGGTGGCGCAGCCTTGTTATCCGGTGCAGGTGGCGCATGGACACGTACACGCGCTGGGGGAGATGGGAGTCGATTACATCCTGGCGCCCAACATCGCCGACGCGGAGGCGGATGAGGGTGGAACGTGTCCGGCGCATTACTGCCCTTGGAACCAGACGCTGCCTTACATCCTGCGGGTGGCGCCCGGCCTGGAACAATTTCGCGCAAAGATTCTGTCGCCGACGCTGCATTTCCAGTTGGGGCCGGCGCAGGTGAGAGGCGCGCTGGCCGAATGCATGCAGCCGCTGGGCATCCGGCGGCGCGCCAGCGATGCCGCCGTGGATGCCGCGTATGCCGCACAGCGGGAATTCCAGGAACGCTTGTTGAAGCTGGGGCGGCGCGCCCTCGAAGTGCTGGAGCACACTGGCGAGCCCGGCCTGGTGCTGGTGGGCCGGGGCTACAACATTTACGACCGCGCCATCAATTGCGATATCCCGCGCAAACTGCGGCACCGCTACGGCGCCAACGTGATCCCGCTCGATTTCCTGGTGACCGGCCGCGAGCCGATGACCGGCTGGGGCCAGAACATGTACTGGGCGTCGGGGCGGAAGATTCTGGAAGCCGCGCGCCTGGCGGGCATGCGCGCCAACCTGCACGTGATCTACGTTTCCAACTTCAAGTGCGGGCCGGACTCCTATATCAAGCACTTCGCGCGCGACGCGGCGGGCGCCCCGCTGCTGGTGCTGCAATTCGACGGGCACGGCAACGATGCCGGATTCATGACGCGCTGCGAAGCCTATCTCGACAGCAAGGGGATTCTGCGATGTTACAAACCTGCGCCAGCGGAGCAACTGATAGCGCTGGAAGCGACGGTCAACTGAGCGCGGATTCGTCACCGGCCGGCGATCTAGAAGCGCGCGATCCCGATCGAACGCGCGGCCCCGAACAGAGGCGCGACCGTCCGGGAGGGGCCCCGCTCGCCGGCAAAAAGATCTACATCCCGCCGATGGCGTACGGCAGCGCGAAGGCCTTCGCGGCGGCGTTCCGGGCGGTGGGCCTGGACGCGGAGCCCACTCCGCCATCCGATTACCGCACGCGCGAATTGGGCGCGCGGTACACCTCGGGCGACGAATGCTATCCGGCCAAAGTAACCGTAGGCGACTTCATGAAAGTTCTGGAAGGCGCGCCCGGAACGTTTGGCGGGTCCGCCGATCCGGCGCGCACGGTGTTCTTCATGCCCACCGCGCAGGGTCCTTGCCGCTTCGGACAATATTCGCCGTATCTGCGCCACGTGCTGGATGCGAACGGCTACCGCGATACGCTGGTGCTCTCGCCTACCAGCAACAACGCCTACAACGGGCTGGGCGAGATGGCCGGCCCCTTCATGCGCACGGGATGGCGGGCGCTGCTGGCCGCGGATATTCTGCAGAAGCTGCTTCTGCAGTACCGGCCGTTCGAATTGGCGACCGGCGAGACGGAGCGCGTCTACGAAGCGTGCCTGGACGACCTGACTCGCACCATCGAATCGACGCCCGTGAAGCCGGCCGTGCAACTGACGGCGTTGCGCGATTCCCTGCTGCGCGCGCGCGACCGCTTCCGCGCCATCCCCGGGCGGCGCGACCGCTCCACGCCGCTGATCGGAATTGTGGGCGAGATCTTTTGCCGCCTGAACACCTTTTCCAACGAGAACCTGGTGCGGCGGCTGGAGGAGTATCGCGCCGAGGCCTGGCTTTCCGACATCGTGGAATGGATCTGGTACACCAATTCCGAGCACTTCCGCAAACTCAAGCTGACCGGCCGGCTGTGGACCACCGAGGCGCTGGGCGCGTGGGTGCGCAACCGCGTGCAGAAGCGCGACGAGCACGTGCTGCTGGAGCCTTTCCGCCAGGATTTCACGGGCTACGAAGAGCCGGATATCTACGAGATCCTGGAGTGCGCGCGCCCCTACCTGCCGCGCGAGGGCGCGTTCGGCGAGATGGTGCTGAACGTGGGCAAGGTAGTGTACCTGGCGCGCAAGGGGGCCGACGGGATTATCGATATCAGCCCCTTCACTTGCATGAACGGCATTGTCTGCGAGGCCATTTATCCGAAGCTGAGCCGGGACTTGGGCGGCATTCCCATCCGCAATTTCTACTTCGA
>Ga0335079_10004085_pt1 | contig 16789 bp, 11 predicted proteins | sample Lox_Sample_33_FD_206719 | JGI IMG/M metagenome (GOLD analysis project Ga0335079, IMG submission 206719) | Soil microbial communities from Loxahatchee National Wildlife Refuge, Florida, United States - Lox_Sample_3.3 | ecosystem: Environmental > Terrestrial > Soil > Wetlands | place: USA... | reverse complement strand
TGCCACGTCCGTACCGTCTCCGCTGCGCCGCAACGATCCGGTGAAAAACGTCTACGACAATCTGAATGTGAGCCGCAACACCCACACCCTCACGTTCGGCTTCAGCTTCACGCAGATCAACCTGTGGACCAACAGCCAGACCGTGATACCCAGCATCACATTCGGCGTCGACCCAACCGATCCGGCGGCGGCCATGTTTACCGCCGGCAACTTCCCGGGCGCATCCGCCACCGACCTCTCCAACGCGGCCGGCATCTATTCCGTGCTGACAGGCCGCGTTACGGCCATCGGCGCCAGTGCCAACGCCAGCGAGAGCGGCGGCGGCTACGTTTACAGCGGGCCTGTTGTTCTGCGCGCCCAGCAGCGCGAAACCGGCTTCTTCGCCCAGGATAGTTGGAAGGTCCGCCCCAACCTCACTTTGAACGCCGGTCTGCGCTGGGAAGTGGAGTTTCCGTTCGTTGCCGAAAACAACCGGTTCTCTTTGGCCGGGTACAACGGCCTGTTCGGGGTGTCCGGCCCGGGCAATCTCTTTAAACCGGGAACTCTCGCCGGCCAGCCGACGGTTTACAACCTCCTGCCCAACGGTGTCGCCACTTACAACACGCGGTGGAAGGATTTTTCGCCGAGCCTGGGACTTGCGTGGAACCTGAAGGGTTCCTCCGGTCCTTTGGCCTGGCTGCTGGGGACAGGCGGTACGAGTGTCTTGCGCGCCGGTTATTCCCTGGCGTACGACCGGGAAGCGATCACCTCTTTGACAGGCGCCATCCAGAATAATCCCGGCACATCCATCGACGCCACCCGCAACATGACCGCCGGCAACCTGGTTTCCGGGACCGGCACGGATGTGCTCCCTTTGCTGCTGCGGCAGACCAGCCGGCTCGGACCGCCGAACTTTGCCAGCGCTCCCAGCTACCCCATCGCCAGCTCCGTGAACAGCTCGGCGAACGCCATCAGTCCGGACCTCAAGATGCCGTACGTGCAAACGTGGTCGCTCGGATTCCAGCGGTCGTTGTCCAAAGACACGGTCCTCGAGGTCCGCTACTTCGGCGATCACCTGGCGCGCCAGTGGACCACCATCAATCTCAACGAAGTCAACATCGTCGAGAACAACTTTCTCAACGAATTCAAGCTGGCGCAGGCCAATCTCCAGGCCAACATCGCCGCCGGCCGCGGAAACACATTCAAGTACTTTGGCACGGGAACCGGGACATCGCCGTTACCCATCACGCTGGCTTATTTCAGCGCCGTGCCTGCATCACTGGCGACCGACCCCACCAAGTACACCTCCAGCTTGTTCTCCAGCTCCACGTATGTGAACACGCTGGCAGCCAATAATCCGGCACCGTACACGTTCATCAGCAGCATGGCTACCAACAATGCGACGCAGCGAGCCAATGCCATTGCCGCCGGCCTGCCGTCGAACTTCTTCGTGGTGAATCCGGGTGTCAGCTCGGCCAACCTGCTCACCAACCTTGGCGGCAGCACCTACAACGCTGGCACGGTGGAACTGCGGCGCCGCCTGTCCGCGGGCCTGCTGTTTGATCTCAACTACACCTACTCGAAGGGGATGACCAGCCTGTTCTTAAGCAATCGCGCGCCCCTGACCAAGGCTCTCAGCCCGTTGAACATCACTCAAGCCTTCAAGATGAACTGGATCTACGAGCTTCCGTTCGGGCAGGGGAAGGCGTTGTTGGGCAACGCCCACGGCGTGCTAGGCAAGATCGTCAGCGGCTGGTCGATTAACGGCACCGGCCGCGTGCAGAGCGGCGATCCGGTGAACCTCGGCAATGTCCGCCTGGTCGGCATGACCCGCGGCGAACTGCAGGCGGCCTCCGGCATGAATTTCAACGACGGCCTCAAGATCGCGTATTACCTGCCGCAGGATATCATTCAGAACACCATTCGCGCCTTCAATGTCAGCGCCACCAGCGCCACCGGCTATGGCACGCTGGGCGCACCCAGTGGCCGCTACATCGCTCCCGCCAACGGGCCGGGCTGCATCGAAGTCTATGCCGGCCAATGCGGCGGTACCAGCATCGTGATGTACGGACCGCACTTCACCCGCTTCGACATCAGCGCGGCAAAAAAGACCAAGCTCACCGAACGAGTGACGCTGGAAATTCGCGGCGAGCTTCTGAACGCGTTCAACAATATCAACTTCATCGTGGGAAGCCCGAACAGCGACACCAACTCAATCACGAACTTCAGCAGCCAATCCTTCGGCCAAGTGACCAACGCCTACCAGGATCTATCGACCACCTACGACCCAGGCGGCCGTTTGATCCAGTTCGTGGGGCGCATCAACTTCTAACCCATGGCGCCGGCGGTTCAGTGCCGCCGGCGTTTCTTGAAGTCTCGCGCCAAGGGCGCAAAGCACGCAAAGAAAAGAGGACTTGTCCTGAACTCCGAAGGTAGATGACGCGCATCAGGGCTCGCCGTGCAGCCCTGCCTGACACGAATCCAAGCTGCTGTTTCAATTGCAGGAATCCGCTTCGCCGGAGTGCAATTCAGCGTCCGGGTTCATCTTTTCTTTGCGATTTTGGCGTCTTTGCGCGAAATCAAAGTCCAGCTCACGTTCCGGCGCGCCTCGCGAGGTTTTCGATCCTCGCCGGAAACACCGGCGGCCGCACCGATCCCACCCGCCATCCGGTCAAAAATTCCAAGGCGCCGCCGCAGACACGGCCCTGGCACGGCCCCATACCACAGCGCGTATGCAGCTTGGCCTCGCGCCACCCCGAGCAGGCACGCACTCGCCCCAATGTCACGTCTTCGCAGCGGCACACCAACGTGTCATCCTGTGGCAGGCTCTTGAGCTCTTCTCGCAACGAGAACGCCTGCTCCAACGCGTCCGCAAACCGTCGATATGATTCGCGCCCGCGAAATCGCTCGCGCGCACGATCGCTACGGCCCGCAGCGGCGTATCCCGCGATTTCTCCCTCCGCCAATGCCAGGTCCAGCCCGCCGATTCCCGTGGCTTCCCCGGCCGAGTACACTCCTGGCACCGATGTCTGCTGATATTCATCGACGGCGACACCGCTCACCGACATACGGCAACCGAGCAACACGGCGATCTCGACATTGGGAATTAGGCCGAAGGCGCACGCGAGGTAATTGCAGGGCTCCGTCCACGTCTTCCTGCCACGGCGCAGCGTGACGCTTTCGAGCTTCTCCGAACCCTGCGCCGAAATCGGCCAGCACGAAGTCAGGTATGGGATTCCCAGCAGCACGGTACGCAGCCCCAGAGCTTGGACCAGTTTCCCCGGATGCCCCGCGAGGTGCAACCCGAAAGCCAGTAGCTTCGCTTGCGGCGCTTGTTCCGCAATCAGGCGCAGATCAGCGCCGTGGCTGCGCATGAACTTCGCCACGGCCAGGAGCAGCGGTCCGCTGCCGGCGATGATGATCTTCCTGCCCTCGATCGGCAGCCCCGATTTTGCCAGCGCCTGCAAGCCGCCCGCGCCCATCACGTTCGGCAGCGTCCAGCCAGGGAAGGGAAGGAAGCGCTCGCGCGCGCCGGTCGCCAGGATCAGGCTGCGGTATTCCAACTCGCATCCTCCGTCGAGCGTCTCGAGCGCGATGCGGTTCGGCGCCGGCGCCGCGAACACCCGCGCCCCGGCAATCCACTCCACGTTGCTGGCCTTCACCGCGTGCAGCCAGCGCGCGGCTTCCCTGGGAGACGTCCCCGCGGCCGCGCGCCAGATTTGCCCGCCGGGATTCGGATTGTCATCCACCATCGCCACGCGCGCGCCACTCTCCGCCGCGCGGCAAGCAGCCGCCAACCCCGCCGGCCCGGCGCCGATCACCGCCACATCGCAGGCGCGATCAGGCATCCGTCCTAACCTCCATGCCCGTTTCGCAAGCCATCTGGCAACTGCGGCAATGCGCGCGCCCATTGATGGTGACGCGGCACTCGAAGCAGATGCCCATGCCGCACAGCGGTCCGCGCGGTTCGCCGGAAACCGAGCGGCGGAAGAGGCTGCTGCCGGCCATTGCGACCGCAGTAGAAACCATAGTCCCCGCCGGCACGCTGACAGGCGTGCCGTTCACGAGAAGACGGACAGTGTCATCCATGAAGAGCCTCTCGGAGATGTGGCGCACGCACTCGTGCGTGCCGCGTCGCGACTCCTCGCGACGCTTGGCCGCCCCGCAGCGTGTCGGCAAAAGTGCCGGCACGGCACGCAGAAGTGCGTGCGCCACGGCGTCTCGCCATCTCCCTAATGCCCATCCTCCGCCTTCCTGCCCGGCAAATACGGTTCTACGGGAATCACCGGCGCTCGCCCCATCAACTGATCCACCAGCAGTTTCGCGGTCGCCAGTGAGGTCGTGATCCCCAGCCCTTCGTGCCCGGTCGCCAGGTACAGGCGTTCGTCCTCCGGACATGGCCCGATCAGCGGCAGCTTGTCCGGAGTGGCGGCGCGGAACCCGGTCCACGAGCGGATCGCCGCCAACTCCGCCAGCCCCGGCATGTATTCTTGAGCGCGCCGCAGCATACGGCTGAGCATGTACGTATCGATTTCGCTGTGCTCGGCGCCGAACTGCCGCGACGATCCGATCAGCAGTTGTCCGGTTTTGCGCGGCTGCACGTTGAAGGCGACGGAATCGGCAGTTGTGGAATGCGCGCTCTTGAGATAACCCAGCTCCACTAACTGGTGCCGCACCCATCCCGGGTACCGGTCGGTGATCACCAGGTGCCCTTTGCGCTTGCGAACTTCAATGCTCGGCGTAAGCTCGGGAGCCCATGCGCCGGTGGCATTCACCGTGGTGCCCGCGGCGATCCACGATCCGTTGCGCAGCTTGATTCCTTTGCTGCTCAGCTCGACCGCGCCCTGGCCTGCGCGCACTTCCGCGCCGCGCGCCTTTGCGCATTGCAGGAAGTACCGGGCTGCGCATGGCGGGTAGACTACGGCATCGTCCGGCACGCGCAGCGCTCCGGCTAACCCTGGCCGCAGATTCGGCTCGGCCTGCGCGAGTTCCTTGGGCCCCAGCACTTCCGCCCGCACCCCAATCCCCCGGTAGACGCCGAGCTTGCGCTGCACCTCAGCCACTTCCTCTTCATCCGCTGCGACCCACAGCGTGCCCGCGGAGACATATTCCACGTCCGCCGGAAACTCCGCGGCGCGCCGCATCCACAGCGTGCGTGAATAGTTGGTGAGTGCGATCTGGGCCGGCGAATCGTCCATTACCACGATGTGGCCCATGCCCGCCGCGGTGGCGCCGCCGCCGATCGGGCCGGGCTCCACGACCACCACTTTCAGGCCAGCGGTGGCACACTCCTCCGCGCACGCCGCGCCCACAATGCCGGCGCCCGCGATGGCTACATCGTAGCTTTTGCCCATGTCCGGCGGATTCCGTAGCAGAACGGGTCGCGCTCGTCGAGCACCAGCGAGGATTCCGCGTTCACATACGCCGAGCCAGTGATCTCGGGGTAGATCTTGCCATCCACAACGTGAACCGTGCCGTCGAATGTGCTTCCCGTGATGCTCTCCTGGCGCCACGTCTGGCCCGGCTTCAACTTGCCGTCGGCATACAGGCAGGCCAGCTTGGCGCTGGTGCCGGTGCCGCACGGCGAACGGTCGTACGCTTTGCCGGGGCAGAGGACGAAGCTCTTGCTATCGGCGCCGTCTACCGTGGGGTGGCCGAACAGCTCGATGTGATCGATCTCGCCGCCATCCGTGCCCGTCAGGCCGTGATCCGCCAGCCCCTGCCGGATGTTCCAGGCGAAATCGGTCAGCTCATCCGCGCGGTCCAGCGTAAGCGCCTGTCCGTGCCCGCTGCACAGAAAAAACCAATTGCCGCCCCAGGCGATGTCCCCGTATACCCTGCCGATTCCCGGCGCTTCCACCGGCACGTGCGTCGCGGTGCGGAAGCTGGCCACGTTGCGGATCGTCACAGTGCCATTCGGGTTGAGTCGCGCCTCCACGTTTCCCACAACCGTTTCCAGCTTGCACGTGGCGCCGGGGCGAATGCGGCCCATGTGCGCCAGCGTGACTACCAGCCCGATGGTGCCGTGCCCGCACATCCCCAGGTACCCGACGTTGTTGTAAAAGATGACGCCGGCGTCGTTCGCAGGATCGGACGGCTCGCACAGCAGCGCGCCCACGATGGCGTCGTTCCCGCGCGGCTCGTTCACCGTGGCCGAGCGATAGCCGTCGAACTCGTTGCGGAACCGCTCCAGACGTTCGGCCATGGGCCCCTTGCCCAGGTCCGGCCCGCCCGCGATCACCACCCGCGTCGGTTCACCCCCCGTGTGGGAATCGATGACCTTGATCCGTTTCAAGCTCACGCGCTACCCCTCGCTCTCATACCAATTCAAGTGCTGCTCCGCAAACATGCGGAACTTCTGGTGCGCCACCTGCCGCGCGGCGTCTTTGTCGCGCTTCAGGATCGCCTCGGCAATCTCCACGTGCGCATCCGCCGAGCCGGTCATCTCCAGCTGCCCGTGCTCTCTCAGGTTCCGCATGAACAGAAACGCCAGCAGCGGCATGAGCGTCTGCGAGAGCAGCCGTGGCAGAATGCTGTTTCCGGAAAGCCGCCACAAGGTCTCGTGGAACTCCACATCCAGATCGAAGAACCGGCGCGTGTCCCGTTCCCGCGCGGCAGCCTTCATGAGCAGGGCCAACTCGATCAGCCGTTTGATTTCGGAGTCCGGCGCGACCTCGATCGCCAGGTCGACTGCCAGACCTTCCAGTTCGTCGCGGATGCGTAGAATCTGGCTGATCTCTGCGCGCGTCAGCACCGTAACCACGCAGCCCTGGTTGGCTTTGCGCACGACCAACCCTTGGTGTTCGAGCGCTACCAGCGCTTCGCGCACCGTGGGCTGGCCCACGCCGATCTGTCTGGCCATGCGCGATTCCACGATGCGATCGCCGGGCTTCAGATCGCCCGACAGGATCAGCCCGCGGATGGTCTCGGCGATCTGATCCGCAATGGGCGCGCGGCGCCCCAGATTTTGGGACAGCGCTTCCAGCTTGTCGGAAACCCCCAGGTTGGATGGCGTCATGCTCAAAACAGCTTATCGCGCCGCCGCGGCCAACGCCGGCCGTGCCGCAATCGCCTTTCGGATGATCCCCAGAATCTCCTCCCGCTCCGCGCCCACGATCGGCAGCCGCGGCGCCCGTACCATCTCCGAGCCCAGTCCGGTTTCCTGCATCGCCAGCTTGATGTACTGCACCAGCTTCACGTTGGTGTCGAGGTGCAGCAGCGGCGTATACCAGCGGTACAATTCGCGTGCCTTTTCCCACTGCCCGGACGTCGCCAGGTCCCAGAGCACGCGGTTCTCCTCCGGAAACGCGTTGACCAATCCGGAAATCCACCCCTCGGCGCCGAGCAGGATGCTCTCGAGCACTAGGTCGTCCACACCGGCGAACAGCACGTAGCGGTTGCCCACAATATTCCGCAGGTCCGTGATCCGCCGGACGTCCTCGGACGATTCCTTGATCGCCACCAGGTGCGGCTCATCGGCCAGCCGCGCAAAGGCTTCGGGCGGAATGTCGACGCCGTACGACACCGGGTTGTTGTAGACCATCACCGGCATGCCGGTGGCCTTCGCCACGGTGCGGAAGTGCGTGATGGTTTCGCGTTCGTCGGACTTGTATACCATGGCCGGCAGCACCATCAACCCATCCAGCCCAATCTTTTCCACGTCGCGCGCAAACTTGCAGGCCAGCGCGGTGGTGTATTCCGCCACGCCGGTCAGCATCGGGATCCGCCCGCGCACCACCTGCTTCATCTCTCGAAGGATGGTCAGCTTCTCTTCATATTCGAGCGCCGTATTCTCGCCCACCGTGCCCAGGAAAACTACGCCGTGGATGCCAGCCTGGATCATGGCTTCGAGGTGTTTTGCGGTAGCCGCCAAGTCCAGGGACTGGTCCTGCCGGAATTGGGTAGTGATAGCGGGGAACACGCCCTTCCAATTGACCTTCATCGTTAAAGTATCCTTTTTCTCTGATTAATTTATAATCTATACCATTCTGGTAGCCCCTAGCGCCCACTGTCAAGTGTTCGTGGGACGGACCATGGTTGCTTGCGGTTAGGCAGCTTCAGTCGCAACCGATCCATAGCTTTCACCGCGCGATGCTCCCACGGTACGGTTCCACCACGGCCGCCATGTCCTTGTCTCCCAGGCCGGCGGCCGCGGCCGCCCGGAAAACGTCGAGGGCTGCCTGGGCCGTGTGGAGGGAAACCCCGTGCCGTGCGCCTTCCGCCAGAGCGTAGGTGAGATCCTTCAGCATCAGTTGCAGCGCGAAATTCACGCGGTAATCGCGTTCCGCCATGCGGCGCGAAACGCCCTTTACCAGCGGGCTTCCCGGGGCGCCATTGCAGAGCACATCGAGCGCCTGATCGCGATTCAATCCCGAATTCTCGATGGTGGCCATCGCCTCGGCCAGAGCGGCGGTTTGCACTCCACAGACGAAATTGTTCACCAGCTTCATGGTCGCGCCGGACCCGATCGGTCCCAGGTGGACGACCCCCCGGCTCATGGCTGCGAGCACCGGACGCATTGAGTCTAATGTCGCCGCGTCGCCGGCAGCCAGGAACAGCAGCTCACCGCTTTCCGCCTGTGCCTTGCTGCCTGTGACGGGCGCTTCCAGAAATGCGCAACCCTTCGTACTTGCGGCCGCCGCCAGTGTTTTGACCCAGGCTACCGAGAGCGTGCTCGATTCGATCAAAATGGCTCCAGCCCGCGCGCCCGCCAGAGCGCCCGTGTCGCCCATCCAGGCGCCGCGCGAAGCGTTGTCGTCGGCCACCATGCTGATGACGATGTCCGCGTGCTCCGCTGCCTCGCGCGGGGAAACCGCCACAGCGGCTCCATCCGCGGCGAGAGCCTCCGCGCGCGCGCGCGTGCGATTGTAGACAGTCAGCGCGAACCCGGCCTTCAACAACCTGCGGGCCATGCCCGCGCCCATGTTTCCCAGACCCAGTAGGGCAACTGATTGCATGTGTTCCTCCTTCCAGCGATGTGGGGCAGGCAATCCTGCCTGGGGTCCCTTTGGGAACGGCTTTCAGCCAGACCCGCTAGAAAGCGGGTCCGCAGCCAAAATTGGCTGCCCCACATCGACCCTAGACTGGTTCCACCCGCACTAAATCTTGCCCGGCTCCGACAACCCGCACTGGATTCCGCAGCGCTCTCCCGAAACCTTCGAAATTTACCTGCATCACGTCGCCATCCCGCAACCGCACGCCCTCTCCGAAGCTGAATGCGTCCGCGCCGAAGAAATGCACGTGAACATCTCCGGGCCTTCGGTGCGCTTCGAACTTGAAGTGATGATGCTCCAGGTTGGCCAGGCTGTGGCACATCACCGATTGGCCCGTGCGGATTTTCCTGGACCAAATTACTGCACCTTCCCGCTCGATCGCCACCTCGCCGGGCACCAGATCGAACCGCGGGTCCGTAACCAACTCCGGTCCGATGGCGCAGGTGCGCAGCTTGGAGCCGGCCAGGTACAGGTAGTTCTTCTTTTCGAACACATGGTCGGAGAACTCGTTGCCCGGAGCCATGCCGATGCGCCGCGGCTTTCCTGACCTATCGACGATATAGATTCCAGCGATCTCGGGCTCTTCCCCTCCGTCTTCGGCGTACGCCGGCACCTCCAGGGGTTGATTGTGCCCGCGCAAGTTCCCGCCAGTGCCTTTGTAGAACCACTCCGGCGCCACGCCGATAGTGCCCTCCGCCGGTCGGCCGCCTTCCACTCCCCACTGGTACATGCGCATGCTGTCGGTCACTTGCTCGCCGGCCGCGTGCATCGCCTGGCGGTTTTCAGCGCTCCGGATATGGCTCAAACCCGTGCCGCTCACCAGGCAGCGCGCCGGCTCTTGCGGATGATCGATCGCCGGCAGTATGTGCCAGTCCGAAGTGCCAGCATGGACCGCATCGTAGCCCAGCGTTTCACCGGAAATGTCAGCCGCCTGCGCCAGCGATATGCCGTCCGCTAGCGCCGCCTGCGCCAGCGCCCAGACAGACTCATGCTTTTTCAAGAGCTGTAGTCGCGCGTCTTCCACCACGCCGACCCGCCGGCCGCCGGGCCCCGCCAACTGTACCAGTCTCATATCCAGTGTTCCGACTCCTGCACACTCCCTCACTCGATCACTGCAAACTGCCCGAGCGCATCTTCCTCAATGCTCACACCCAGTCCCGGAACGTCATCGCGCAGATCGATGAATCCATCCACCGGCTTCGGCTCACCGTCGAAAATGTACCAGAACAATTCGTTCCCGATTTCGACATCCACCGGCGGGAAGAACTCCGCCATGGGCGAATTCAGGCTGGCCATCACCACGTGGAAATTGTGCATCTGGCCGGCGTGCGGCACCACCGGCGCCGAAAACGCCTCCGCCAGCGCCTGCACCTTACGCGCCTGCGTGATACCGCCCACGCGGTTTGTGTCGAACTGAATGTAATCCACCGCTTTGGCTTCCAGCAGATCGCGAAAACCGTAACTCGTGAACTCGTGTTCGCCGCCGGCGATGGGAATGCGCCCCAGCGCCTTGAGCGCCGCGTAGCCGCCGATGTCGTCCGGGATCACCGGCTCCTCCAGCCACCGCAATTGGAACGGCTCGAGCAGCGGGATCATGCGCCGCGCGTAGTCGAGGTTCCATCCCATGTAGGCATCCGCCATCAGGTCGATTTCGTTCCCGATCACCTCGCGCACGGTGCGCACCAGTTCCACATTCCGTTGCATGCCTGCCGCTCCGTCCGCCGGCCCCCAGCCGAACCGCAGCTTCATCGCGCGATACCCCTGCGACTTGTACAACTCCGCCTCCGCGCGCAAGTCGTCCAGCGGCTGGCTGTACAGGCGGCTGGCGTAGACCGGAATCCTCTGCTTGGTCCGCCCGCCGAGCAGCTTGAACACCGGCTGCTTCGTGGCTTTGCCCATCGCATCCCACAGCGCGATGTCCACCGCGCTGATGGCTACCATGCCGATTCCTTTGCGCCCGAATGCCATGGTCTGCCGGTACATGTGCTGCCACAGAAACTCGTAGTCGAACGGGTCCTTGCCGATCAGCAGCGGCTTCAAATACAGATCGATGACCTGCTTGGTGACGCGCGGCGAGAGCGCCGCGTTGCCGATCCCCACGATCCCCGCGTCGGTGAACACTTCGACGATCAGCCACCCGTGAAAGCGGAAGCTGCCCATCGAGTCCGAAGGCAGGCCGAGCAGGTCCATGGAATTGGTGCAGAAGTGCGGCTGCGGCGGCACGGTCTTGCCCCGCCATTCCACCACTCTCGTCCGGATATCCGTTATGTTCATGTTGTCTCCAGCGGCTTCACGCGCCGCACCACCAGCAGAATCACGATGAAACCGATGACGTGAAAGGTGCTCAGCATGCCGAACACCGCGCCATACCCGGTTCCGTGATCCAGCATGTATCCCACCACCAGGTTGAACACCGCGCCGCCCAGCGCGCCGCCCATCCCCACCAGGCCCGCCACCGACCCCACCGCGGCCCTCGGAAAGATGTCGGCAGGCACGATCATCACCAGCGTCGACCAGGATTGCTGTCCGAAAAAAGCCAGGCTGAATAGCCCACTGGACCGGCGCGCGCGTCACGAAAAAAATCCACGGCATCATCGCCGCGCTCGCTCCCAGCGCCATCTTGCGCGAGAAATCGAGCGACCGGCCGGCGCGGATCAACCGGCTGGAAAACCATCCGCCCAGCAGGCTGCCCACGCCGGAAGCCGCGAACGGAATCCACGCAAAATAGCCCACGTGGGCGGTATCGAAGCCCCGCACGTCGTAGAGATACTTCGCCAGCCATCCCATGTAGATGTACCAGGCGGCGTCGCTGAGGAACTTCGCCGACACGAGTCCCCACACCTGCCGGAAGCGCAATAGCTGAAGCCAGGTGGGACAGGCCTCCGGCTTGTCGCGCTTCTCCTGCCGCTCCGGCACGTAGTATTCCCGTCGCCACCAGGCGGTCCATGCCAGCCCGATGGCGCCCGAGATGAAGAACACCCATCGCCAGCCGAGGAGCCCGATCACCAACGCAATTCCCGGAGGAGCGATCACCGCGCCCACCGCGGTGCCCGCGTTCATGATTCCCATGGCGGTCGAGCGCTCCGCCACCGGAAACCATTCCGCGACCGCCTTCGTGGCCGCTGGAAACCCTCCGCCTTCGCCCATGCCCAACAGCAGGCGGCTGGCCGCCAGCATTCCGAATCCGGCCGCAAGCCCGTGGCTGGCGCAGGCCAGCGACCACCACACCATGATCAGGAAGAACCCCGTGCGCGTTCCCAGCACGTCGATCAGCTTGCCGCCCGCCGCATACATCGCGCCATACGCCAGCAGGAACGCGAGATTGAGCTGCCCGAATTGGAAATTGGTGACCGGGATCTCGTTCTGAATGGCCTTGATCGCTACGGGCAGCGTCTGCCGGTCGAAATAGCTGATGGCGATGGCCGACGAGACCAGGAACGCAATTCTCCAGCGGAGTCTTGGCATGACCTATGTGGCGCACGCGCTTGTGCGTGCCGCGTCGGCACTCGTGCCGACGCCTGGCCCTTCGCAGCAAAAGCCTCTGACCCTCAATTTCGCGCCCTCTGCACCACAAAATACGGTTGCCGGTCCAGATCCGCTCCCAACCCGGGATAGAGCCACGCTCTCGCGCGCGATTCCCGCACCTCGAAGTAGTACTGCAATGCATAAGGCGAGTCGGTGTGGTCAGCGGGAATGCTCGCCCGCCAGGTGCCGTTAACCGCCTCCATGTCGGCGGCATCCCACCGTTCCGCCTGGTTCACGTGCCGGTAATAGAGGCGTACCAATTCCACCCTGCGCTCCCCATCCACCGCGATCTGTAGTTCCGCGGCCTGTTTCGGCTGGAACGCCGCCGGCGGCTGGTGCCGGCAATTCGCCACATAGCGCTGAGGGCGCACCAGCACTTCGGCGATTGCCGTCCTCACGCGCGGATCCTCCACCATTTGGGCGGCCGCCGTCTTCTGCTCCATTTGCGCGATGTCTTCGTCGATGAGCGGCAGCCGGTCGGCCCAGTGGCCGCGCACGGAGTAGCGGTCGCCCGCGGACAGGTGCGGCGCATAGACCGCCTTCGCCCGCTCGGCGAGGCCGGCCCAGATGGCGCGAGCAGCCCGGTAAGTTCTCAGCGCCACTTCCGCCGCGCCGCGATCGCCGCTGCGTTCGTAGATGGAGTACAGAACACCGGCGCGGAGCTTGGCGGCGAAGAATCGGCCCAGTCCGGCCTGCAACTGTACGTCGGCCGTGAGCCGCCGCAACTGGCTCGAGTCCGGCGCGCGAGCGCCCAGGTTCTTTTCGGCCGAGTCCGCTAGATCCTCCAGCCACTGCGCCACTTCGATTGGCGAATACTTGCCCGTGCGTTCGCCTTTCAGCAGCGCATCGGCGAAATCGCTGATGCGGGAAAACAACTGCGGATCGAGCGGGCTGACGTTCTGAAACGTTTTCGGAGACGGCGTGTCGCCGTATGGATTGCGCTGGCCCGCATCCACCATCGGCATGTTCCAGTAGATCTCTGGCCAGAAGGTGTCACACGCCGCCGAAGGCAGGTGGGCAGTTGTCAGGGTGGGCAGAATGCGGCTGGCCTGCGCGAGCGCGGTTTCCACGCCGGGGAGAACTGTCGCAACGGTATCGGGGTTATACAGGGCGCGTCCCCACACCCGGTACCAACGCTCGTACTTCTGCCAATCCCACCGCGGTTCGAGCGAAGCATCCCCGTACCCGCAACGCGTTGCCGTGGCCGCCGTACCGCGCCGTCCCATGAAGGTCAGGGGCTCCATCAAATCGGCGCCGGCAGATCCGCAGAAGCCGAAGGCGCGCGAGTACGCCGCGGCCCAACCCGGGTCGCCCCATAGCAGCAGGCGCTGCGTTCCCGCCCAGACGCGGTGGCGCACGGTGTATTTGCGGTCGTCGCGCAGCAGGTCGGCATAACCGTACCGCGTAAAGCTGCGCGTGCCTGTGCTGAGCGCCATGAGCCCCGTGCCGGTGTGGCCGGGTTGAGGCCGCTCGGCTTCGCGAATCTCCGCCTGGTGATAGGGCATCCCCAGGTGTTCCGCCCAGTATTTGGGCGAAACATTCACGGGCATTCCCGTGGCGAGAGCCGTGTCGATCATCGTCGAATCGATGCCCTTGGCGTGCAGGTCCAACTCGACTTTCCGGCCGCACCGCGCCACGCCGTCGAAGACGGTGCGCCAGAAATCGTAGCTGCCTTCGGCCACGCCGCTCTCGCCGTGAATCCGGAAAGCTACCGCGCTGATGGCGGGACAGGCCTTCAGTAAGGCAGTCAGCGCATCGCGGCAGTAGGCGGCGTGCGTGCCGGGCGTCAAGCCCTCGACGATATACTTCGCCCGCGGGCTGTTGGCCAGTTGATAGCCGTGCATCCAGATTCCCAATTGGAAATCCAGGCCGCGCAGCACGGTCTGCTCGCTGATCCACCTCAACATTTCCAGGTTGCGGTCGCGCTCGGCGTCCGGCAGGTTCGTCACGCGCACGTTGTAGCCCGGCACGGCCATCAAGAACGGATACAAAAACAGGAAATACGAATCCGCCACCTGGGACAGGAAGTCGTAGCCCAGGCCGAAGCCCAGGTGGAGACGGTTGAAGCGATGCGTGGCCAGCATGGTCAAGTACTGCTGCCAGGATTCGCGATCGTAAAACCAGGGCTTGTCCAGCGCCTCGCTGGTGAACTGGCGCATGACGCTGCGCACGGAGTTGGTGGGCGCCTCGGCAACCGGCTTGTCGATTTGGAATGCAGCGTCCAACGTCGGGCTAAGTTGCACGCGCTCCGCCAGTTCCAACAAGGCGTAGACCAAGCCGCGCGGATGGCAGCCACGAGCCAGGACGCGGCCGGCAGATATCTGCGAAATGGAGAGCGACTCCGGGACCAGCACCATTGGCGTGTGCGCGGCCGCCTGAACGCACAACTCGCCGGCGTGTACTTCCTGGAGCCTGCGCACGCGACGCACCTTGGCGCCACGCTCTACCAGTGCGCGCTCCAGTTCTTGCAGTGCCCACACAACCTCCGGCGCCAAAAGCACTTTGTCGGCAGGATCCGCCACAAGTGCGACGGTCCGGCCGTTGCCCGTTTGGCCGTGCGCAATGTTGGCGCCAGCCAGAGCCCCGCCAGCCAGGCCCGCTCGGAACAGGAACCTCCGCCGATTCATGTAAGCGCTTTCTTTCATGGCGTCTTAGATTCAGATTACCATCGGCTCAAGTGTCGGGGTTTCAGCGGGTAATTCAGAACGGGGTCAGGTTTCCCCTCTTCACTGCCGGGTGATGAATCCGGCCTGCGGCATCATCCCGATTGCTTCGAAGACTCCCAGCGGGAATTCGAACGTCACCGGCTCGCAATCCTCGGAGATCCACGCGCCATTGACCAGGCGGAACTCCGCGACGTCGTCCCTGTCCTTGAGTGCAACCCGCAGTTGGTCGCCGGTCAGGGCAAGCATAACTGCCGCGTGCGTTTCCCCGTTCAATCGCCTGATGATCATCATGGGTAAGGTGAGCACGACCAGAGTACGACCAAAGCAGGCTCTACTACAAGTGAAAACTGGCCGGCGACGCCAGCGTTTCTTCCCAGTACTCCGAGTATCAGATCTGTAATACAGTTAACGTTCACTTCAGCGATTCCGCCGCGATCGCCGCCTGTCCCAACGCGATGCCACCATCGTTCGGTGGCACCCGCGCGTGCAGGTAGACTTCGAGCCCGTGGCCGCGCAGACCTGCCACCACGCTTCCCAACAGTCTCATGTTTTGGAATGTGCCACCGCTGAGGCAAACGCGCTGCAGCCCGCTTTCGCGGCCGATTCTCCGGCACACTTCCACCGTTGCGCCTGCCAACGTGTTATGGAATTGCGCCGAGATCGCTGCCTGCGGCCTTCCTTGCACCGCCTCGCGCGCGATGCACTCGATGGCCGGCCGGAAATCCACCTGCCAGGGGTCTGTGTCTGCGATGGCGAATGGATATCGGTCCTGATTGGCTTCCTCCGCGATCATCTCCAGTTCAATCGCTGCCTGTCCCTCGAAGTTCACTTCCTGGCGCAGCCCGATGATGGCCGCTACTGCATCGAACAGGCGCCCGCAAGAAGAAGTCGGCACGGTGTTCACACCGGTCGAGATCATGCGCCGCACCACGCGAACGCGTTCTTCGGGCGCGCCATCGAAGGGCGCTTCGCCGCCGAATGTATCGGTCAGGTGCGCCAATGCAGAACGCCACGGCTCGCGCACGGCTGCATCGCCTCCCGGCAGCGGCACGTAGCGCAAGTGCGCGCGGCGCGTGAAGCCGCCGTAACCTGCCACCAGAAACTCGCCGCCCCAAATGGCGCCATCCGTGCCGTAACCCGTGCCGTCGAAGGCCACGCCGATGACTTCGCCGCTTAGACCGTTCTCCGCCATGCAGGAGGCGATGTGCGCGTGATGGTGCTGCACGCCGATCTTGGTCAGCCCATCAAGTTCCAGCGCGTATTTCGTGCTCAGGTAGAGCGGATGGAGATCGTGAGCCACGGCTTTCGGCTCCACGCGAAACAGCTTCTTCAGATTGGCCAACGTTTCCTCGAAGAACACCAACGTCTCGTAATTCTCCAGGTCGCCGATGTGCTGGCTTAGAATGGCGTGCCGCCCCTTGGTGAGGCAGAAGGCGTTCTTCAACTCGCCGCCGCAGGCCAGCAATTCCGGCACGGTTCGCCCCAGGTCCAGCGTCTGCGGCGCATAGCCGCGCGATCGCCGCATCACCCGCTCGCGGCCTTCGAACGTGCGCACTACCGAATCATCCGTGCGCATGTAGATGTCGCGGTTGTGCGTCAGGAACCAATCCGCCACGCCGCCCAGCC